>TARA_R110000824_G_scaffold49483_8_pt1 | contig 30258 bp, 40 predicted proteins | sample TARA_R110000824 | Tara Oceans TARA_R110000824 (sample SAMEA4397747) | marine metagenome | biome: Polar Biome; feature: [MES] marine water layer (ENVO:01000295) within the mesopelagic zone...; material: water (ENVO:00002006), including particulate matter (ENVO:01000060) such as......
TCGTGGTAGCAGATCTGGTATTTCTTTTGCCACACCGATGATCATACCAGCATGCGCGCCGTCTGTAGGTTGTGTATTTGTTCCGCGGAGCTGCACCCAGATTTCTGAACCAGCCTGCAGGCCCTCAAATTTAGCATCGATGCCAGTTGCTATATATTCTCCATGGGCGCTCATTCTTTGACCATCATTAAGGCTTTTAGGCCAGTTGACACCTGCATCTAGCTCGGGAATCCGCGCGATAACTCTTATTGTTTTTGCGTTAAAAGCGAAATAATTATTCGGATCAACCATTCTAGTGGCTGTTGTCTTAGGCCCTTCCCAGCCTGGATCCAAAACTTTCAAGACAGTGGCTAAAAAAGGCACACCAGTGTCAATATTATAGCCATAATTCTTTTGGAACATCTCTCTTATGAGAGACTTGAATTCTTTACCTTGCTGAATTCTAGGGTCGTGAAGGCGGACGTTGATAAAGTTTACATCACCAATGTCACGTCGGACTTTTGCTGCCCATGGAAGGTCTATTTGATTTGCCAATTGATTAACCCTCTTCTTCTTCGTTAATCAGATCATATATTTCAGATTTTTCCAGTTGTGATAAATCTGTAACAGTACTTTCTTTCTTTGAAAGCAAAGAAGCTAGCTTTACAAGCTGCTCGTTAGATCTTTGAAGAGTTTCTAAATATTTTGCTGCGACGGGCCCAGAATACTGGTGTTTTGTTTCGTCGGTTTTTAATATCTTTACAAGCTCCACCAGAAGAGTGGAGGCCATGGCCCTATCTTTTCTTACGTTATCGATAGCCTCTTCAACAAACTGTTGTGAATTTAGATTTTTCCTTTTTTCCATTCGTCTCTAAAAATCCTATATCTTTTTCTCAGCCTATTGAGGTTACTAACAATCTGCTTAGTATTAAGGCCTGTAATTTCTCGCATGTATAGATAAATAGCTTTTTTATTAAAAATCTCTATTTCATCCGTGCTGTTAAAAAGAATCTTTATGGCTTCTAAGACTTTTCGCTCTGTTTCTTTTAATTTAAGATTTTCCCACTTAGCAAATTCTTGAAAGAGATGCTGCCAGAATTCGTACTGTTCTCTGTTATACTCGTATGTGTTTTCTACGGTAAATTGTTCTAGTTCAGTTTCATTGTTCAAGTTTTCATACTGAAGCTCTCTCTTCAGTTTTTTAGAATTCTGCTTAACCTTGTGAATAAACCAGTTTTTTGTTATAACGCTAAAATAAGAAAAAGCCTTAGATTTTCTTTCAACATCATACTTGTCAAGTATAGTTATAAGCCACAGTTTGCAATCATCTTTGAGATAGTCTATATTTGGTAAATTATTAAATTTATAAGTATATACAATTTTATCTACCAGCTCGTTAAACGCAGGACCAATATAAGAAATATACAATTCCGACCTAACTGATCGATCATCAGTTTTTGCATATTCTATAATTGCATTTTCATGCACTTTTGTAAAATAATTATTCTTCCGGCGCTTCCGTCGTCTTCTCTTCTGTTCCATCATCTTCTAAGTCCTCATCTTCTAAGTCCACCACTTCAACGTCAAAATATCTCTCCTGTACCTCAATAAAATTGTTGACTAAGGTTCTAGAGTCATCAATTAAACCTTGTAAGTGTTCATCTCCATAATACATCTCTAAAGAATGAATATTTTCTAGCTTATCTAAAAATTCTTCATTTTGTCTTAGCATATAAACCATATCCTCTTCTAAGTCGTTAACTCGAAGCAAACATATAGACGCGTACCAAGCAAGAACTACATTAAAAACAATACTAAGGTATAAAAAAAAAGGTACGGGGCCTGCTATAAAAATCAGTAATAGTCCATTGAGTACTAACGAAATATATAAAACATACTTATTCATCTGGCTCAAAAAGTTCATTTTTTAACTCCTTCTTTTCCTGTTCTAGTTCTTCTCTAAAATCTTTTATGGCGCGCCTCACCCGGCTTCCAACTTTTGCCTGCGTCGCTTCTTTAAAAAGAGTGAAATTAGATGGCAAGCGCTGTAAAGTCGACGAGGCCTCACAAAGGTCACAATCTAAGATAACATCACTAATTGAATGATAAAGAGTAGTTACCTCATCACACTTAGAGCATTTATAGCTATATTTGGGCATTAGTCAAAGGATCCCGGTGGAAAATCTTCTTCATTACCAACCTTAAGAAGAGGGGGGTTCATTACAAAAAGCTCCTCCTTACTGTTTACCTTAAAATTAAAACCTTTTAGAACTGGAACAATATCTGACTGTTCCATTAGTGATTTTTGTAGCGCCATCATAATAGCGCCAATTGCTTCATCTGATAATTTTAACATTTTTTTCTCCTTTTAAATTTAAATTATATTCTATCATTGTGTCCATCGACTTCCGTCATGAAAGTGTAGACGGATCATTAATCTTTCTTTATTATCTTCAACTCTCCCACCAAAATGAAATAAATCTGTGTCAAATACGATCAAAGTTCCAGCTTTTCCTGCTACAGAAATAATATCTTTTTCAGTGTATCCACAGCCATCTCTATAGTCATACAGAGGTTTATTTTTTATATCGCGATGTACGTTTGTTTCTTTCCAAGCACTTTGTCTTAAAAACTTTCCATCAATATGCGTATCTGGAATACAACTAAAAGCGCCAGAGGATTGGTCACTGTCTGTTAAGTATAGCATATATTTAAAAGTGTGGAATTTATCAAAGTGCAAATATCCATTTGCTTCCAGGCCTTGATTATTTCTATATTCATTTGATACAAATATTTCAGAATATAAATCTTGATTATTCAAATATTTTTTAGCTAATTCATGCATCCACTCTTGACTAAAAACTTCATGTACGTTAGGATTATTTATGAAGGTTTCTCTTTCAACAGGAAGACGATAAGCCTTGCCAAATTTATAGCTTGAGTCATCTTCAACATTATCCAACATTTCTATAACTTCATTCTTTACAGCAGCAACATCTTCTAAGAAGTTTTCTACAACCGAAAAACCATTTTGTTGAATATCTGAATAAATCTTTTCTATATTCATGAGGCACCTGATGATCTAATAGTTTCTAACAAACATTGTTTGAAGTTTGTTGGTTTTTGCTTCTTTAGGTTCAACAACTTCTTGTTGTCTATAGAATATCTAAAATCATGTCCTAGCCTATCTTCTACAAATGTTGTATTTTCTTCGAAAGGAAGCTCTAAAACATCAAGTATAAGACCAACAATCTCTATATTTTCCATTTCGTTCTGAAGAGACAAATTGTATGCTTCATTGATTTTGCCGTTATTAAGCACCTCAACAATGGATTTAGCACAATCTTTGACATAAAACCAATCTCTTATGTTTTTGCCATCGCCATAAATTGGTATCTTTTGGTTGTTTTTCAAGCTTCTTAGAATGGTCGGTATAAACTTCTCACGGTGCTGGCGTGGGCCAAAATTGTTGCTCATTCTAACAATTTTATACTCCACACCGTAAGTATTGAAGAACGATGTAACTAAGTGTTCCGCCGCGGCCTTGGTGGCAGCATATGGATTTCTAGGATTTAGCTTGTCTGTTTCTACAAATGAACCATCACGAGTTGATCCATATACTTCATCTGTTGATATTTGAAAAAAGCGACAGTCAAATTGGCGACAGACCTCTAGCAAAGAGTAGACGCCGTTAATATTCGAATGTAAAAAAGGAGCTGCTGAGTTTATAGAATTATCGACATGTGTTTCAGCAGCAAAATTAATAATCCAATCAATATTGTGCTTCTCTACAATCCGGCTCATTTTTTCTTTATTGACTATATCAACTTCATAAAACTCTATCTCATTTATGAAAGAGTTCATATTTTCTTTTGAAGCTGCGTACGTTAAGCAATCCACCCCAACAATATTATGCCCATCGGCCAAAAGGGCATCGACAGTGTGGCTTCCTATAAACCCGGCGCAGCCGGTTACTAAAATATTTTTCATGGCTTCTTCCCAACTAATCTTCTAAGATAATCACCATAAGAATTATTTTGCATCTTCTCGCATATATCAACTAATTGATCTTTTGTGATAAAGCGTTTTCGATATGCAATCTCTTCAATACATGCTATCTTCAAGCCTTGGCGGCTTTCAATAGTTTGAATAAACTGTGACGCGTCGAGTAAAGAGTCTGCAGATCCTGCGTCAAGCCATGCATAGCCTCTGCCCATTAACTTAAGTTTAAGCTTCTTTTTTTCAAGAAATACATTATTAATCGAGGTAATTTCAAGTTCGCCCCGGGGTGAGGGCTTAACTTGTTTTGCAATATCCACAACTGAACTATCATACATGTACAAGCCAACTGCTGCACAATTAGATTTTGGATTTTGTGGTTTCTCCTCTATGCCCACAACGTTACCGCCGCGTTCGTATTCTACAACACCATATTCTTTTGGGTTGTTAACATGATAGCCGAAGATTACTGCTTTATCTTGTTCCTCTACAATTTTTATTCCATCTCTCAATAACCTAGGCATATCATCTCCATAGAAAATATTATCTCCTAGTATCAAACAAACGTCATCTTTGCCTATGAACTCCTCGCCTATGATAAAAGCCTCGGCGATGCCTTTTGGTTCTTTTTGTACTTTATAGGTTATCTGAAGTCCTAAGTGACTGCCATCGCTAAACAACCTTTCAAACAAGTTGTGGTCCTCTTGTTTGCAAATTAAAAGTATTTCTTTAATTCCAGCTAGCATCAAAGTTGCCAGTGGGTAATAAATCATCGGTTTATCATAGACTGGTAATAGTTGCTTTGTTATAACCTTGGTTAATGGCTGCAGTCTAGTTCCGAATCCGCCGGCTAATATAATCCCTTTCATTGTATTTCTCTCACACAATCAACAATATGATTAACTTCATTTTTTGTAAGTTTTTCATTGAATGGAATGCTCAAAGTTGTTTCTGCAACGAATGCGGAGTTTGGACAGTGTATTATTTGCTTGTTGTACACTTTGTTTTGATGCGCGGCATCGTAGTGAATGCCACAAACAACTCCTTTCTCTCTCATGTGTACAAGAGCAGATTTATTATTTTCTACCGCTATACGGTAAAGGTGGCTGCTGGTGTTTTCATATCCTAAACTATCATTATAAAATTCTCTAATTTCTTTAAGCTTAGACATCTTAGCCGGCAACTTTAAAAAATTTTGATGCGCAACATATGCTTGGAAAGAATTCAGATACATTTTCCACCCGGGAAACTTAATATTTCTCTCCCAGTTGTTGCTAGCGTAGCTCATTCCGTTCAAGACAGCTTCTTTAAAGTGCATAATTTTATCGTAGTCGTCGGAAACAATCATCCCTCCATCGAGCCCACCTACGGGCTTTGTAGGATAAAAGCTAAAGAACATTAGGTCTTGCGGACTTGCTTCTTTTTTAAACTGGTCTCTTTCAACTTTTTGAGCGGAATCAATTACTTTATAGTCGCCAAAATCATGCAATATATATGAGTCTCCCACCCAGTCAACATTATCAATAAAGCCTATTCTGTTTCCGCCATTAATAATAGCGTTTAAAACCACCGGAGGGATTATACTAGGTACGTTAACAGTAATATCTTTCTGTAGAAAGGTAAGAAAAATTGCATTTGTAGCACTGCTTATTGAGCATGCATATTTTGCTCCCACATAATCAGCAAATTCTTTTTCAAATTCTACTACACCAGAGTCATGTAGAGCGTGATCAAATTTTGATGTATCAACAACGTAATCTTCTATGTGAAAAAGTTGTATCATATTTTATTCATTAGCATTTAATAAAAATCTTTTTAAGAGCAGAACTTCTTCATAGGCCGAAGGAAAATTAAGATTGCCATCTTCAATTTCCTCTGGATTTTTAATATTATATTTTTCAACAGTATGAAAAAGCTTTTCGATTCTTTTAGTATTATAGCCTATTTCATAAGCTTCGTTAATTCTTGATTCTAATAGTTTTTTCATTTTTGGTAATTTATAAATATATGCCTCTCTGAAGCTTTTCATAGCATCCTCAATAGACACTTTATCATACGCTGAAATAGCTACTCCGACAACCTCTGTCATTTTATTAAACTCTTTCGGCCAATAATCTGATTTAATCCATTTTTCCTGGTCAGGATAGTGGGAGTCTAGACTTATCCCTGAAAGCTCAATTCTTTGACCATGCTGGTGAAGCAACCATGGAAAATCGCCTCTGTGGCTATTACCCCATAGAGCATTTAGATATCCTGTCATTTGTTCTGTAAAACGCATGTTTTGTGGCTTTACAATATTTATCATCTTCCACGCAGCTTTTAAATGTTCAGAACGTGCTACGTTGTGCCAATTTCCATGAAACCTAGAACTTTGATCCTTTACTCTTTCGCCGGCTGTTAAGCCCATGACATCTTTCGTAAATTTAGAATACATATTATCGCCAATACCTAGATCTCCAAATACATCCTGGGAAATACCTATTCCATTTACTAATCCTCTTGCAGATGAGTAGTCTTTATTATTCTTTAAAAAGTTAACACACTTTTCAACGCCTGCTAGCAAAAGAAAATCATCATTGTCCATGATAGAAGCTAGAGGCGTGGATATTTTTTCAATTGAATCAGACATTTTTTCATGAAAGTCATCTAATGTCTGGTCATATGGATAACGAAGATAATCATAATCTAAATTACTAAAAGTGCTCTTCTCTTTTAAAATGTTTTCAATCTGTTGGTTTCGACCTCCGTCTGCTATTATGATCTTAAATGGATAATTCAGAAAGTTCATGTACTCCATGAACCTTATAGTGTAAGCCGGTCGATCTTTTAAAACTAAAAATATTGTAAAATTATTGTTCTTCATAGTCGCCTATATAATTTGCTACTGGGCCATGGCCGGCCTCGTCCTTGATCGCTTTTGTGTATTCTCTATTTTTAACTTCATGGGATTCAGCGCTAAAACATTGTAAATAAAATCTTCCTTCTTTATTGTGAAGCCACCCTTCCTCTATACCAGTATCAACTCCTTGTTTTTTAATCACAGAAACACCATGGTACATTGCCGGATAAGAACAAATCAAGTCGCCCTTTTTGGATATATTCTCTAGAAAGTGGCGGCGGCCATTTTTGTCAATTAAATAAAATCCATTTTCTCCCCAGTCATAATCTTCACCTATCTGACTAAATATACCTCCTAAAAGAAGCTTTTGGGTTTTTGGCGAATCATAATGATCAGTAACCTTTCCATAATTTAAAGGGTAGTGCATCAGTGTAATCCTATCAATGATTCCATCGGAGGGCTTATTATTCTTAAAAGCACCAATGTCTTGGCCGGATAAAGTTTTAAAGGCGCCCCAAAGTTTGTCAAAATGATTAAAAAGATCTAATTGATCGTCCCATCGAAAAAAAACTGAAGAATGTACAACCTCTGTATACCCACCTTCTGGTTTGTGGTTCCCATAGTTTGTAAATCGGTAACTCCCCACACCATCTAGCATATGATGAAATTCATCATTTTTTGTTTTACCCCATTCAATAGCCTTATCTTTTATTTCTTCTACTAACTCTGCAGAGACAGCATTTTTTAAAATATAAGCGTCTCCTTTGTATATTGAGTTAACTAACTCTTTTACCTCTTTTTGATCTGCAGACATTACCTTAGAGATGAATTCGGGGGCCTCTATCAGAACAACTTTTCTTAAGTAATGAGGATAAGTTTTAACGTTCTCAATCTTCTTCCACTCTTCTTTATAGAGCCCAGATAAATCACTCATCTATAAACTGCTTAATTGTAGTAATTCCAGGATTAAAATATAGTGATTGTTCAACTGGTACCAAGTCAAGATAGGCAGGAACATCTTCAATGAGATTTCGCCATAGTTCTTTGTTCATGGCCACAATGTCTCCTAGAGGCATCTTAAACATCATATTGCAAATATAAGCCAAAGAATAATAATTTGCTTCTTTAAAAATTGGATAAAAAGCCCCAGCTGTCTCCCAATCATCCGGGTGTGACATAGCCCCTATGCTCCCAACAACGATCAAAGCTGAATAACAATGTTCTATGTTTCCTAGTCGGCCTTTCATCATTTTTTCATCTAAGCTGCCATCTGTCCAAAATTCACCAGAAGAATCAGCTCCAGGACCTAATCGAGGAGAGAATGTAATTACGAAAGGATGATCTTTTCCAGAGATTTGCATAGGAAGACTTCCTATAAGCCCTGATTCTTCATCTCTGCCTATAAATTCACAAATCAGGTCAAAATCTTTACTCAGTTTCCTGTATGCTTTATTTTTTACACTAGAACTACATAAATTTTTATGGCCGCGCTCTAACAATGCGCGGTCAATATTAAATGATTTTGTAATAGGAGACAAATCTAGTTTTAAAAAATCTTTTTTGAAGCTAACTCTGTCTTTTGGATATTTCTCATGATCATGTGAGAAGCGCTTTCCATGAGCTAAATACTCGTTGCTTCGAACTATATAAAATTCTGAGACACAAAAAAAGTTGCCCTCGTAAGCTAAGGCTAGCGTGTGAGTTTTATCATAAAAATATAAATCAAACAAATCATCTGGCCATGAAAGATGTGTATCGATAACTTTCTTTAGAGTATTAGTTCTAGTAACAGAATGAACCCACAAACCATCAAAATAATTCCACGCGTGGCGCATTCTAACTTTGTGATCTGAGCTTACATAGTTATTAACATACTCAGTTCGTAATTTATATTCTAAAATATCATAAAGAATCTTTGGTGGACAATCATATAACGCCGCTTCTTGGCCTGTGGCGGCAGAGAAGTCTGGATTTTTTTCTAGAAAATCAACGCATGTAGCTGCACCAATTGGAATTAAGAAATCGTCATCGCAGACAACAACACAATATTTTGTTTTTACTTTCTCAACAGCAAATGATACATTTTCTAGATATGAGAACCCAGGATTAAAATGATATTGTATGTTTGATGGAAGATATGAGTACATCGTCTTCCTAGCTTCGTCATCTTCTTTTGCGAATTCAGGTTCTGGAAGTGGGCTACTGTCGACACAAATCACAGAACAGCCAAAATTCTTGTACCATTGGAAAAGACGCGGGAGAGTCATCCTTCGATCGTGAATCGTTACAATAATTGTAAGATCATTTATATTTTTAAGTAATTCTTTACTTTCATCCCTCATTTTATTATTTAACTACCTTAACTTTTATCATAACATCGCGATCTTTCTTCCATAGAAATCTTTCTATTATAGGCTCATTAAAATCTAGTTTTCTGCATATCGCTCTAATCTTAGACTCGGTATAGGCATTTTTATGAAATTGACCTTCTCCGTTTTGCGGCCCGAATATTCCAGCTAATAAATACCCCCAACGACTGTCAGGAGAATAAGAATACTGTCCGAACCAATGCTGTTGTCTTATCGCTTCATCATCGTTGCGAAAAAAATCTTTCCACTCATCTTTGGCAAGTAGCCATTTTTCTATAAGATCTTGGAAATCGGGCACAGAAAACTGCAGAAGTCCTCCAGGTTTAAGAAGCCTTTGAACTTCGTGAAAAAACTTTGATTCTTCAAGAAATGAAAGATGCTCCAATAAAGCATCAGCTCTTATTTCATCAACTGAACCATCTTTAAATGGAAGCCTTAAAACATCAGCTTGTAAAAAATTTAAATTATCGACAAGATCAAAATTAATATCGGGATATCTTTTTTTTATTTGACCTAAAGAGTCCATATCAATATTAATATAGCCTGATAAAAAACGAGACGCACATCCTAGGTTTAGTTTTATTTTCTTATCTTTCATTTTTTCTCAAAATTTTCTTCATTTTAGAGATGTCCATGGTTGTATTAGGAGCAATTTTGACATCTTTTATTTCTGATGCTTTAATCTGCTCTACATCTGGATTTTCATTAAGCGCAAACTCATAAGCCGAAGCAGCAGGGCCGCCAATATTTATTATACCACTCTCATCTAGCAATTTTAATATTATTTTAGCTGCATCATCTTCATATATATAACTTTTTCGTATGTCTACTGCAGCCCTGGGGTGTGGAAAAGGTTTATTAGACATGCATAGGCGTAATATCAGAGAATTATCATGCAATCTTGCGCAAGCTTCGCCGCCCAGCTTAGACCATCCATATTTTGTGATTCCATCATTATTTCCATAGTAGGGCAGGAGCGCATCAGTTTCTTTATAGTTTCCGGTCGTTCCTGGATATACATAATCAGTTGAGACATAAGCTAATTTAATTTTATGTTTAATACAAGTTAAAGCAACATTAGCTGTACCTATAATATTTATTTCCAAGCTTAATTGAGGATTCTCTTGATGCTTGTTCATCGGCCTTGTATATGCTGCAGCATGTAGAAAAATATCTGGTCTATGAGTGCGGACAAACGACTCAACACTGTCAATATCTGTAATATCCATCTCTTCTTTAGATGGTGCTAATATTTCATAATAATTATTATGCAGTATGACTTGCTTAGCTAGCTTTCCATTTCCACCAGAGATAAGTAATTTTTTCATTTAAATTCCAGATCATACTTGAACTTAGCTTTAGTTCTAGCAGTTTTTCTCTCTTCGTCTGTGATCACAGACCAGTACATCACCCCTAGGGTTTTTCTATTTAACCCTTTTGTAATTTCTGGTAATCCATGCCAAGAGCTATCAGAGCATTTAAACACATTTAATCGATTAAATTTATAAGGCAATCTTGTATGTTTGGTTTTTCCATCATGCAATAACAAATCAAAAGACTCGTCATAATTCTCTGAAATACACAAAACTGCACTATACTCTCTCTTCCAGTTCAAATTGACACCATGTATGTCAGCATCAACATGCATGCCAAGATGACCTCCTTCCCCATGCGAGTTTGGAGTCAGCATCATGCCACCGCCGTAATAAGATAAATCTGGAAACGAGGCCATTTTCAAGTCTCCAAACATTTTGCTAGGATCAAAATGAGTAGAAATATAGTCCATCACCAAGAGAGCTTCTGGTGTTGTTTTTAAGCGACTTTTAGAACAATACTGAACTTGGCCTGCGTTTTCTCCGCCATACTTAACCCAGTCTTCGTCGGGCACTCTATCAAAACTTTCGGCTGCAGCTCTTGCAAGAGCCTCTGAGGGCATAAAATCGTCTATCGAAATAGCAGGAAATGAGCTATCTATTCTTGTTATCTTCACTTTTTATTCTCAGCCTCTTATAGTGCTGCCAGCCTTCAATATAATCATCTCTATTATATTTTGTGCTTGAAAAAACTAGCAATATCGTTTCCGGACTAGCATATATCTGCTCGTCCCATATCATTTCCGGGATCAAAATCCCTTGCGAAGGAGAATCTAAAATAATTTTTCTTTCTGCTTTGCCATCCTTGCATAGAACCTCGCATGCTCCGTTTAAACAAACCAAAACTTGTTTAGTGGTATAGTGTGCATGCTCGCCTCTTTTCTTTTTATCGCTGACACCATAAACATAGAATACCCTCTTCGCATCAAACGGTATTTCTTTGTTGAACTCTAAAGGAACCAGGCTGCCATCTGATTCAGAAAAGCATTTAAAGTCTATGATTTTTATATCACCAACTGTAGTCATTTGCTTTCCGTTTCCCAGTCCTCTCCAAAGTGTCCAGGAAGAACCTTCCACTCATCACTAGGATCATATTTTTCTGTCAAATGATATAAAATTATTGACTCTGGCTGCAGAGCCTTATACCCATGATAGGTACCCGGTGGGATCTCTAAAATTCTTTGATTCTTATCAGAAATATACTCCCACCTAATTTTGTATGAACCATCGTCTTGTGGTTCTGCCAGGCCAACTTTAAATGAACCTTTTACACAAAACCAGAAATCAGTTTGTATTTTATGTTTATGCCAAGCAACCACATGGTTAGTTGAGTTAACATGAGAAATATTTATCTGCCCATTTACTTTTGGAAAAACATCAAATAGTCTTTGTGCTCTATCGTCTTCATGAAAATCCATTCTTCAACACACTATTGTCCGGACTCCAGGCACATGTGTTACAAAAACGCCGCCCCTCTTGAGAAATATTTCTTCTTTATTGACGATCTCTTTCTCGTAATTCCAGGCGCCTAGGAATGCAATATCTATTGAATTATCAATAGTGTCCGGTGCCTTAACAACAGGAATATGTACACCAGGAGAAAGTTTGCCTTGCTTGTCTTTCGTTGTATCAACAATGTAGTCAATTAATTCGCTAGTGATGCCACAATAATTAAAAACAGTAGTTGATTTTGAAGTAGCGCCGTAGCTAATAATCTTCTTTCCTTGATTTTTATATCGAGTCAGTAATGAAACCAATCTTTCTTTACTCTTATCAACGTCTTTGGCAAATTCTTTATAAGCCTCAATGTTGTCGAGGCCGTGGTGCCTTTCAGAAAAGATGTTTTCTGATACGCTTGAATCTATTTCAATAAAGATGTTGTCGCGATGTTTGACATAAATTCTGTTTGAGCCTCCATGGACTTCTAAATTCTCAACTTTAAATATCTCAAGGTCGTGTTTGTTTAAAAGCTTATCCAAGGAAATTACAGAAAATATATGAGCATGTTCATCATAAATCTGGTCATAAGATCTGCGAACCATCATTCTTGCGAGGGATGGATCCTCAAAAACAAACACACCACTAGGAGATAAAAGTTTTTTAACTGCTATAAAAGCATCATCTAAATCTTGTATATGACACATACAATTTGCAGAATAGATCATATCTCTCTTGCCACTTTCAGACAAAAGTCTTTCCGCCAAATTTTGATCCCAAAATTCATTATATGTGGTATAACCTTTTTTGTTCGTTAGCTCGGCAAAGTTTCCACATGGCTCAACAGCTATTGTGCTTTGTTCGTGGAAATGTTTTATAAAGGCGCCGTCATTGCTTCCAATCTCTAATACTCTCTGAGGTCTAAAATCATTTTTTAATTTTATTGCTGCATCTTTAAAGTGATCTCTCATGGTTTGGGACATAGAAGAATGATATACATAATTGTCATTAAACATCTTTTCTGGCTTTACAAACTCCATTAATGACACCAAATACGTGTCAGCATCAAAACCTACTTTTAAATTAAAAAAGAATTCATCATTAATATCGTTCTCATATAAAAAGCCATTTGCAATTGGTTGTCGACCTAAGTCAAGAAATTGTTTTTTCATTTAAAAGATTCTCCTTAATGTAGTTTATTATATCTGTTCCAGATCTGTAAAAAAGAAATGGAAAAATAGCATGTATAAAAGATAAAATACACCCGACACACATGTACAGACTAATCTTTAAAGATCTCTTAGCATGCGACGGCCACGACATATTAACTTTTTTAAGATGACTAAAATCTAATATTTGCATAATTTTATCTTTCTAATATAGCTTCAGCAGTTTTAATATCAACGATATCATCAATATCCACTGACCTATGTTTAGGTATTATAACACCTTTGACCTGACCTTTGAAAAAATTTTTATTTTTTAATAGTTTATCCCACCATGATATATAAAATGCACCAGTAGGAGTATGATATTTTTGTATAAACTTGCTATTAGTAAGACCAGCTGTTAAATTATCAAAAACTGGGATAACCCAGTCATTTTTCACAAGGCATGCTTTTTGAATAGGTTCTGGCATTTCTGTTATTGAAACAACCGAGTCTATTTCTGAAGTTAGAAGTTTCACACCATTTTTTATATCTTCTGCTGTTGTTAGAGGTGCAGTTGGCAAAAAATAAGCAAAAACATCGTGTTTTTCTTCGTCTTGCATTAAATTTAGCATGGCGTTAAGGGCAGTAGCTTTAGTTGTGGCGTGATTAGCAGGCCTAATGTGTCTAACAACATCTAAATCCGATACAGCATTAAAAATTTTGTCATCATCAGTAGAAATCACTATCTTATCAAAGCTTTCAGAGCGTATAACCGCTTCAGTAATCCACCGGATAAGAGGCTTCCCATCAAGAGAAAAAATATTTTTATTTTTTAATCTAGTTGACCCGCCACGTGCAGGTATTACAGCTATTCTAGTAGTCATTATTCCTCCCAATATTGTGATTGACGCATTATGTCAAGAACACTTTTAACTTCTTTATGTTGTTCTTTTGTCAATTGACATAGTGGTGGGCGCTCTGTTCGAGACATTATGTTTAAATCTTGTAGCCCACTTTTTAATACTGGGTGCCACCCAAAGCGCATTCCAATATCAAAAAATGGACGCTCTAGCTCATTAATAATGCCCCAAGCCGTTTTAAAATCACCGATGGCATATGCATGATGAAAATTAAAAGCAACTTTAGGTAGAAAACTTGCAATACCAACAAGATGAGCTTGGCAGCCCATATTGTTAAAGTGGATAAACTGTCGCTTGCCGCGGCCAGAAATAATAATATTTAATCTATCAGAAACTGTCTTAATTACTTTTTCAGAATATAAAGGTTGCTTACTGTCTTCCTTTAAAGCAATAACATTCGGAATGTCAGCTAATCTATCTAAAAGTTCAATTGGATAAAGACAGCGGCCGTGTATACCCTCTAGCATTTGTTCATGAATCAAAACACCAATGTTAGTGCTATCAGTAATAGCTTTAAAATGATTGTAAATTTGATCATCATGGTGATATCTTTCCATAAAAATACAACTAATAACATCTGCACCAACATTTTCTGCATGTTGTGCAAACTCAACGCTTACATTTGTTGAGTTCGTTATAGGGTCTGCGACAATCACAACACATTCTTTATTTTTATTTTTAACATGTTTTGCGACTGTTTCATTTACTTTTTTCATCTCTTCCCAGGATAAAAGGCTAAACCTACCATTATAGGTCATGACATAGAATGCTCGGGCGCCGGCGTCATATAAAAAATCAATATAATTTTTTAAAGCCTCATAGTCAACTTCATAACTGGGGCCCTCTTTAAATGGTGTAATTGTTGGAAATATTGGTCCGTGTAGCTTCTTTTTTATATCATTTAAATTCATTTTTTGCTCCTAAAAGATTTATTTTTATTTTTCTATCCTGCAATTTAAGGGAGTTAATTGTTGGATCACTATAGACCGAATCGCCTCTATGGTGAGTTGTTGAAACCTCTTCGATTACGCAACCTCCCAGTGTATTAAAAGAATGTTTAGCTTTTCTAGGAATTAGAAAAGGCTCTCCTTTTTTTAATTGAATATCTTTTCCATTTAAATTAATTGTGCAATCCCCATATATAAGCTCAAAGGCTTCTTCTTTTTTTAAATGATAATGTTCTGGATGGCTTTGATTCTGAGACATCACAATAATTTTTTTGCAAAACTGTCTGTTAATTTTATCAACAATAACCGCCCCAGTATGAAAAAAACTTTTAAGTCCATAATGACAAGAAATTTCAACGTTGTCTTTTTTAGTTATAGTAACTCCAGATTTTCTTAGTAAAGATGTTGTCAAAGATCTAATTGAATTTAGTATTTCACTTTTAGCGGGGCTTTCTTTAATAAATGAGAGGATTAATGGCTCATCTGCTTTAATATCTTTCAATAAGACTTTTCCTATAACATTATCCTTCCTTTTTACCCAGCCCCACTCATTGTCAACCATAGAAGCGTCAGCTTGATTTTGTTGTGCTGGCAGTGCGAAATAAACGTCATCGTAATTAATTTGTTCGCCGGCAAATTTAGAGGTTTTTAGATATACACCTCTTTTTAAAGACTTTAACGTTTCTTTTTGAGTACTACTTTTACCATGCATTGATCTTTCAACATATTGTATTTCTTCAATCTGCTTTTTCATTTGATCTGGTGTATTTGAGTATCCATTCAACGATATATCATTAGTCGCTACGCCGACATGTTTTTCAATTAAAGTACAACCCATAGTAGCGGCAATAGGTGCTAAAGACTTATTAAGTGGAGATTCATGAGTAGAAAATCCTATTTCTATATTTGGAAATTTTTCTTGAAGTCTATAGATTCTAGACATATCCGCTACCGATGCATCAGTAGGATATTCGCCTACACAATGCATAAATGCAAAATCTCGTCCATTTTTTGCAAATAGATCATGTACTTTTTCAAGATGTGATAATTCAACACCACCAGTAGAAATAATAATTTTTTTATTAATTTTTGCCAATTGTTTTAGTAATGGCCAATCGTCACTTGAACAACTAGCAACTTTAATTATATCAACACCTAGGTCTTCTAGCCAAGGTATTGAATCGTTGTCAAATGGAGTTGCTACGATTTTTAAATTAGTTTGACGTGCATAATTAATAATCTCAAAAAACTGTTCTTTTTCTAGTCTTGTTGAATTAAAGCGTTTTACAAACTTTAAGTCAGAGTTTTTAAAATCTTTATGAATAAAAGTATCAAGCTGCCTAAATTGAAATTTTATACCAGCGTTAATCTTTTTTTCCTTTGCTAAGTATGAAAACTCATCAATAATTGTTTTAGCATGAGACACGCTACCTTGATGGTTGTTTGCCATTTCAAATATGTAAAACATCACCCTCTCCTTTCATCAAAATTTCATCAAAATTCTTAAAGAATTTATCACTATTAATGGCTTTATCACAAATAAAAACATCGTAAGCCGGCTTGCCTAGTTGCACCTCAGTAAATTTTGCTCCCCAACCTTTTAATTGTTCTATAGTTAGTTGTGACCAATCAATCTTAGTAACAGTTCCACGAGCCGTCCAATAAACTATTGTGTGCCCTAAATCATATAACTTATTAATGCAAGCGATATTTTCTTCTATTGGCGCCGCGCTAGAATAGTCTCTTTCTTTATATTTGTCGCCGCTAGTGTACCTACATATGGTTTCGTCGATATCTACGTAAATGTTCATATTACATGACTCCTTAACCGAATATAGCATCTATTTCGACAAAGACAAGAGAAAAAATAAAATTTATTTATAAATCTGAACAAAATTTTGATCAGCTAATTTTGAAATAAGTAATTTTTCAAAACTAATACCATGGTACGTATCTTGTGAATCAGGCCTCTCTTCCCAATAGTGAGATCTTGTACAAGCTTGTTCAGTGTTGTTGATGTCATCAAACCCAAATAAAACCGGTTTTGATCCCATAATAACAGATAGAAAAATTATACCTACACCTAAAGTTGGAAATTTATCGTCTGGGTACCCAAAATATGTTTTTATAGATTCAGTATTCGAATAATCATACAAAAAAAGTTTATTACTTTGGTGAGTGTTTGCGACTCTTGAATTCCATGGCGCCAAATCAGAAGCAAAATATAAAATACGAGTATCTCTTAAATTTCGTACGAAATCTTTTGGCTGATTTGTATATCCTTCACTAGATATATCATTATTGTTAAATACATGATTGTTTATAACACGTAGTGTGGTTTTTGAGCCAACCTTGTTCTCATATCCATAAGTTGGCGCTCTGTTAAATCTTATTACTTCATCAAATTCATCTATTTTTTCTCCATGGTTATTTGATAAAAGGTTTCCAGACGATCCAACTATAGCGAGATTATTCGATAAGAAAAGATCTGGGCTTACACCTGGAAGTAAATTCACACGTCCCCCGCAAGAAAATAATCCTTAATTATAGGTTTTCTATGTGCACCTTGAAAATGCAAGCAGTTAAATTTAATCTTTCTTCCGGTTGAAACCTGAATGCAATATGGCGTATTGTTCTCCCATACAACTTTTTTAACCCCTTCTTTCATTTCGTAACCATCGTCTCCGTTTATATTATGATCAAAAGTAGAGCCTTCTAGTATTGCAGAAGTCTCCCCTACTAGACCAGGATTTCCTTTGTTTCTAAGAATTTCCCAAAAAGTCATGTCGCAAACTCCGCCGGCTCGACCGTGCTTTTGCAAAAGAAGATAGTGGTTTCTGGCTTTATCAAAGTTAAACAAATCTTCTCCAGAATATGCATCTGTGATAAGCTTACAGTATTCTTGTAAAATTGTCGTATCGTTTATAAAAGATATACCAGCACTTATATTGTGTGTCAGTGTATATCGATAATCTTGAAACTTTTCCTGTTCTTTGGATATATCACAGTATACTAATACATCAGAATCAGAATAAAAGAATCTATTAATAGAGTGTTCCTCTGCAAAGTTTTTAATGGCAAACCATCTTAAGAAACAGATTAGCTCAAATTGCTCATTATTAGTGCTTAAATGGCTATAAAATTTAACAAACTTTTCTGATTCTTGATCCAGATAATCATTAAAGTTATGATGATTTACAAAAGAATAGCCTTTGTTACTTTCATCACCTAGTAAGATTATATCTGAATTTGGATTAGTCCTGCTTGCCTGGCTGAGCGAGTGTTGCAAAAATTCTGGGTTACCTAAATGAAAAAATATTATAGGTATATTCACTTTTTACTCCTCAAAAGCATGCTTACCGAGTTTCCAAATATGTCTATTTTTCTAACAACATCAAACTTATGTTTTGTCAAAATATCATCTAGATCATTTTGGTTGATGATTGAGTGATAGGTGACGCCGCCATATGAAGGATTTTTCACTACTCGTGTTTTGCCTTTATCAATTTCTTGTCTATGAATAATAACATATTTATTTGCATTTTTTAAGATATTCTCTAGACCGCGGAGTGGATTTTCTAAAACGTCGATGAAGGCATTCATCACAACAATATCGTATTCAGAGACGAATTCGCACGACTGGGGACCATCATAAATATCAAAATGAACATAGCTTTTGTTAGGATGCATTTTTCTGGCAACGTTTTTAATTATATTTTCTAAATCAGCGCCTGTATAAAAGTATCCTGATAAAACTCTAGATAAGTCTGCAGCGCCGCAGCCGACATCTAATAAAGTAACACACCCTTCCTCAGTGCTATCAATTAGGTTTTTTAATATAGGAAAATGGTCACTTCGTTCTAAAACCGGCCAGAGTTTTCCCTTGGCGCCAAGAAGCATTTGTTCATGGCAAACTTCTTTGTTATACCAACATGTTGTCTTATCAATCCTCATATTTTATCAATTCCTCTTTAAATCTTTCTTTAAGACTTTTCATGCTGTCTTGAATTGATTTTGGGTGCGATCCATAAAACTTTTTGGTTCTTGTGTGCGTCCTATATTGCGGTTTAAACTCATGCACTCCAGCATATATCTCTTCAACAAATTCTCGCATTTCTTCTCCACCAGTTGTCCATGGAAGATATATCTTATAAAAATAATCATCAATACACTTAAATGTACTAACTTTTGCTTTATAGTAAAAGATCTTTTTTGAAACTTGTGTAGGAAATACATAAGAATAGTGATACATAACCACGCCTGTCTTATCATAAAGTTCGTCGCTATTTATATGATTCACCGGTAGCGTTTGAATTTTAGGATCGTGAATAACAGTTGGAGGTCTATGAGTTAGCCATTTAGATCCTGGATAAACCTTAAATATTCTTAAAAAATTATCTCTAGCTTCTTCAAAGCCACCAATATAATCTCTAAAGCCACCATAAAAGCTACAACTTTTAACACCTATCGATGTAGGTTTTTCATTATGCATTAGTTGAATAATTTTTTCAATATCTTGTTTTTTATAAACTTCATCAGAATCTATTTGCCATACATAGTCAATATCGTCTCGGAGAAAAGACATATATGCATTACACTGATCGTCCTTTTCTTCAAACTGCCCATGGACAACTTTTATCTTGTTGTCAGGATCAGGAAAGTTTTTCAATATATCATTCGTAGAGTCTAAAGAGGTTGTTCGACCTTGATCTTGCCAAAATCTAACAGGTCCTTCTGCAATCAAAATTTGTGTCGCGTATGGATATACAGATTCGAGGCATTCTTTTAAAACATAGTCTCCCTCAAAGACTATCATGCCGAAAGCGATTTTCATCTATTAACATCCTTGCGTTTTTAACAGCGTTAAAGTATTCATCATACAACCTCTTAACGGGTTTAGGTAAATTTAAACTTTTTGATAGGCCATGGCGAGGGGCGGCTTCATAACAATCATTATCATAATCAGGTTTAAAATTAGAAAAATGGCAATAGACAATTTCTTGCGGCATGCCCTGCCAAACAATTAAGTCATCTAAAAATTTATGATTTGCAAAATTCCAAGGTGCAAGGTGGCCCACCTGATCATCAATAATTTGTACTTTATTCTCTCCAAAAAGTGGTGCAAACAATTCCAAATATTTTTGATCGCCACAAATTCCATGTGTTTTATAGTATTCATGATCAGTATATAATAAGCAGTTTTTCCACCACTCCGAGCACTGATATCCAGTCAAGTCGTTTTTAAAATAAACAATCCCTACATTATATTCTCCAACTGCAGGATTATAGTTTATTCTGTGTCTAACGATCCCAACGCTCTTATTACCAATTTCATCATAAATTTTCTTTAAATTGTTAAAAAAATATATGTCTGAATCAACATATAGGACATCCTCTATATCATAATTATCGAGGATGTGCCATGATAAATATGGAGATAAACACCAAAAGTATTGTATCTCCTTAGCAGAGGCGCCTGTGCGATTAGCCACATTCACTGCTTCGTAAGAAGGTTGATTTTCTCTGGCTCTACTTAAACTTTTATCTGAAAGTGTTAGTTCTGTTAAAGACAGCGGGACTATAGAGTCTATTTTTAATCGATTAAGCTTGTCGTAGCTGGCATCATCGGTACATAAGTAAAATAATTTAAAATCATCATCAAAATTTCTTTTCAGAGAATCATGCAGAGCCAGGCCAAAAGGTAAAAAATTTACATCAGACAGGGTGCAAAAATTTTTCATCTCTCTTCCATGAAGCGCTTTTGATATTTTTTATATATCTCCAGCTCTTCTCTACGCTTCCAATCAAAGTTATCTGGGTTTGTTGATATACCAGATGGGTTGAAATAATATACTCCAAGAGTTTCCGGATGCTTCAGAAACTTAGAGCCAGAGAAGACACATTTTAGCCAGAAATCCCAGTCGCCGGCTGACTTATATTTATCATTAAAGTATCCATTCTTTTCGTGAATTGTTTTTCTCCACATTGGATTGTTATGTGGCAAATTCCCTTTTAGCATTGATTCTTTTGAAAAATTTTCAAAATTATATTTTTGGTTTCCAGGTTTTATGTCTTTCCATAAAATATTTGATTCTTCTACAATATAAGAGTCGTTATAGACCAAATCAACATCAGGATTGGCTACTAGCATTTTTGCTTGTTTCTCAAGGCCGGGTTGAGCGCGACGATCGTCACAATTAATGTTTGTTATGTAATCACCAGTCGACATTTCAATTCCAATATTCCAAACGCCATAAACACCTGGATCGTCTTCAAGGCGTTTGTATACAATGTTGTTAGGATACTTTTCAGCATATTTCATAATAACTTCTTCTTCGAAGTCATCACCCTTCTTGTTTACATTCAAGATAACCCACTCACACTTATCATTAAAAACAGTCTGATTGGTGACATCTTCCATTAATTGCTCAATATGCTCATCAGCCTTATATACAGAAGTTATAAGAGAAATTTTAGGCACATCTTTTAGTTCAACTTTTACGGGCTCTTCACCGTATATTGCTTTAGCATATTGATCATATATTTTTTCTTCAGTGAATTCTTCACAGATCCACTTTTGTAACTCTTTAGCTCTTTTTACAAATCTTCCATTATCTTTATGGACTTCTTCAAGGTTCATTCTAATCGATCCATCTTCAGGGAACGCCCACATTGAATCTTTTACAAGAATGTTGTCCCAAACAGCCTCTTCTTGAATTGGCTTAAGAGTATAGCTTAGTCGATTAAACATATGCTTCTTTTTTATCTTGCCGTTTTTTTGTTTTTGAGTCTTATAAAGAAAATCTAAATGACCTGACCAGTCAGTAGCAATAATCGGCAAGCCATAATAAGCAGCTTCAAACAGCGGAAGTCCGAATCCCTCTCCATGGGTGGTCGACACGAAGGCCTTTACCTTTGGATGGCTGTAAAGACCAGCCATCTCTCCATCTGATAAATAACCATGGAGAAGATAAATTTTGCACTTTCTATCTCCCATGGTTGATAATAAACGCTTAAGATTATGGCTAGTATTTATTCTATCAATTAAAGAATTTTTTGCCATATTAGCTTTTAGAATTAGCCCAACGTTTTCGTCATCCCTAAACTTCTCAACAAAGCATCTTATTAGTTGATCTGCATTTTTTCTAGGCCCGAGCTGTACTACGCTTAAAAAATTAAAGTCTGATTTTAAATCTAATTGTACATCTACAGGATCAAATTTTCTTACTGGATAATGTATACGCTCAATATCAGTCTTACACTTAAAGTTAACTTTGTTGCCAGAAGGGTCGGAGGCCTCATAAACAGTATTAGCAAACGTGTCTTTAGCATGATCACTTATTGTTAAGATCTTATCCACTATAAAAGACTTCTCAATCCACTGTGCTGATATTTTGGTGCTTTCAATGCCAGCTGTTACACCAATGTCTACAGATGCTATTTTTTCCCACTCATTAGGAATCGTAACTTGCAGGGATATATCATATTCCGGATTTCCGTTGCAGGCGCTGGTATAAGCTATTGTTTTTTCTAAAGTTTGATCGATGAATCTTCGCTCTTCGTTGTCCTCCCAAATCCAACTAGTGTGTCCCCATGTAATTGGATGTAAATATATATCAAACAAGTCGCTTCTTGATCTTAGAGCGCGGAGAGCAGTTCTTGCATGATGTCCATATCCAGATTGTGTTAAAAAAGGGCCTTTTAAAAATACTTTCTTCATCTTAAACCTCAATCATCTCCCAGTTTTTGTAATTCTTTCTTGTATCCCAGGAACCAAACTTCTCGTGAATAGACTCTATGAGGTGTCGCCAGCTAGCTTGAAGTTTTTCAAAATTATAGTTTTTTTGCACGTGCTCGCGGCCTCGGAGGCCTAACTCTCTTCGTTCCTTTCTGGACATTTTATATATCTTCTCCAATGCATTAATAAAGTCGTCTTCATTGATTCTATCTTCATAAATATAAGGAATATCTTGCGATCCAATAACAGACTTTGAGCTTGGTTGAATTCCAACACCAAACCACTCTTCACCATTAGTAACCTGTTCCTGAAGGCCGCCTGTCATATTAACAATGATTGGGGTGGCGCAGGATAAAGACTCAAGCGTCGCGAGGCCAAATCCTTCGGCATCAGAAATGTTTACCGTAACATCAGACATATTATATAAAGCGGCTAATTGATCTGGATTTATTTTATCTTTTGAAAACTGTACCTCGCCATTAATAAGGCCAAGTTTATTAATTTGAGCAACTAAGTCAGGACCATTTACATCCCTAGGGTCAGTATGCATAATTAACTGCGCCTTATCATGCCCAACCTTGTCTAGAAACTGCTTAAACCAAAAAATTAAAGTTCCAGGATGTTTTCTTCTTGCGTTTCTGTTATTCCAAAATACTATAAATTTATCTTGTGGAACAGAAGCTTTACTTTTTAATTCTAAAATATCGGCGTCGTCTAAAGGTTTAAAGACTGAAGAGTCTACTGCGTGAGGAAGATATCCTGAATCTACAGTGGGCGATACAGTCTTTACTATGTCGTGCGTAACTTTTGATATACATGCGACGTGATCACACGAATCATACCAAATTTTATTAAAATCCGGATATGGATAGTTATCCCAAACATGATAATATACCATGGGAACTAAAGATCTAATTTCATCTTCAATTTCCCACAGCCATGGAAAAAATCTTGGATCTGTCATGAACCAAACAATATCAGGTCTTTCTGTTCTGATAACCGATCTGACCGTTTCTTGCGTGCCATAGTTGTCGACAGGGTAGACAACCCAATCGTCACCATATGGTTCAATTTTTTGTGGTTTGTAATCAGCGTGTTTTATAGCTCCGCCAAAGCAAACAAAAGAATAATCTCCAGTCGAAATCAAAGATTGAATAAAATATTTTGTTTGGGATCCGACACCGGATGGTGAAAAAGGATGATCAGAGATTACAAAAATCTTCTTTTTTTTCATTTATTACCTACAATGCTGTGTTTTATAAAACTCACAACCATATCCAGAAGTACAAGATAATCTATTTTTTACATGATTGTTGTTAGAAATATTATATGTTGCTTTTTGTAATAAGTTAAGAGCATTTTCAGTTTTTTTTGCGCCGGACGTCACACGAAAGATTTCAACGTTGTTTGTTTTGGCTGTTCTCTTTAGAAGAGCAAAGTGAGTTTCAATGTTACTTGAATCAATTCCGTGCTTTTCTGCAAAAAAGTGCTTATAAAGAGTTAACTGATAAGATGTTATACGATCCGCTTTTCTTTTTGAATCCCAGCCCCAAGAGCAACTCTTCCAATCAATTATATGATATTTTCCATCGGAAGTTTTTATAACAAGATCAATAAAACCCTTAAACATTAAATCTGTATCTTCCATCGGGACAAAAAGGTCCTCTTCCACAGATATAACTTCATAGGCACCAAAGGTCTCTTTAAGAGAGGGCATGATGAAAGAAAAGATATTTTTTACCTGACCTCTCATATCAGAAATCAATTTCTTATTAAGATCTACTTTTTTCTCGGTAAGAATTTTTAACTCTTCTAAAAATTTTTGATTAAAGATATCATTAAAGTTTCTTAATGGCTCTCCCACAACAGACTTTTCACAAACATAGTGAATCGCTGTGCCGAAAGCGGTATATTCATTACCTAAAAATTGTTTTATTTTGTCTTTGTAAACAAGCTTATGTTTAAAAGCACACTCGTCCCAAATTTTTAATTCAGAAAAAGAAATGTGTGTTCTCTTATTTTGCATCCTAGTCCTCTACTTCTTCATGTAGTACAATAAGTTTTTTATAAACATAGGGACACAACTGCTTTAAAGAAACACTACCTTCCAAATAAAACTCTAAAAAACAATTGCTAAAATATTCGTTTAAAGAAGTTGCAGAATATGGATTCAAGAATAAAGCAACCGAGAGTAAAGACAAGGCATCGTATCCGACTTCATCTAAGAGAAAAAAATCTAAATCTTTATTATATTCAACATCTAAAAAATTATATTTTTCTACATCATATCCCTGATTCTGTAAAATTTTCTCCAGGCGGGATCTTTTTAATATGAATTCATCTTCTATTTTGCCATCAGCATATATGAATTCATCATGTCTCTTCTCTACCGCATGACCTATTTCATGTATAACATCATCTATTAGATCTTCTTCATCGTCTTGATTATTAGAGATATAAAGCGCATCGTCTAAGAAATATGCATTAACTTTCTTTTCTGCAAAGAGTTCAAATTCACCTATATAGACAATGTCTATTAAGCGAATAAAGTGGTCAGGAACCATATAATTTATTTTGGTAAAAACGCTAGCTAAGTCAATATCATTTTCAATGGGATCTTTAACAACTACTTGTACATTTCCAAAATTATATTCTGGAAGACTTTTATTGTTATTTTTCACATAGTTTACAACTTTTTTTCTTGACACTTGCCCTCTCTTGTTCTTCAGCAATTTTTTTTCCAGTCTCAACATCATCTAATGCTTGCTGGTACCCTCTGATCCAATTTTCCTCAGCCAATACCAAAACAAATTCAGGAAACTCTTCTGCCATTGTTTCAACAATCATTTCTACTGTTACATTGTCATCATCAGGTTTTATTTTACCGCCTACATGATTAATCAAAAAATTCTTTAAATTATTGTTTGGCTCTACTTCTTCGTCAAGAATTGGATTCTTATCATACTCTTCTGCTTTTATATGATCCATTATTTTCTCCTTAGTCAAACGGAATAGCGGGAACTTCGTTATATAAAACCATCTTAATTTTGTTGATCATCAAGGCGGACCAAAATCCTTCCTCAACTAAACGAACTCCCATGTCTTTTGTTGTTACCAACATAGAAAATGGCCATGCATGATTCGGAGCATATGGTAGAAACTCTCTGCTTGGATCTGCATACATTTTATAATTAATTGGCTGGCCAGCTTCAGTCTCTGTCATGTGAACCCAGCTATTCATAAAATATAAATCTGCGGCGAATCCAGCTGAATTTGGACTATCATATACTCCATCAAAAGGCACGTCGCCTGGAATATTGGTATTCCCAAGAGTATAGATAATTTCTAAACCATCTGCGCTATACTTGTCATATATTTCTATCAAAGCTGCAGCTTCTTTAAGACATGGACCACACCAGCCGGCACTACTAACAATAAGTAAAGCTTTAACATCCTTAGAAAGGTAGAAGTCTTTTAACTCTATCCATTGATCCGACCATGGATTGTAAAATTCCATATTAGGCATTACCTGAAACTTATCAATTGCATATGGGCCGGCAGGATAAGGTGATACTACAAAAATATGTGGAACAATATTCAAGTGGAATAAAAATGTATCTGCTTCATCACCAACATCAGCAACGACATATACAGAATCACCTTTTTGTCCTGTACTTGCATCGCCTAAGTCGTGATATTGCTCAATATATTCAGAACTGGTACAACCTGCCAGCACAGCAAATGCAAACAACAAGCATTTTTTTGCATTTTCCATTACATCACCGTCCCTTTACTCTTTGTTCTTAATCAGTTGTACCTGGGTTCGGACATGCTGAGCAAGAGTCTTAACTTCTTGCATGGCCTTTCTCACTCTTGTGCCAGCAGACTTGTTACCGTTTCTAAATTTATCAATATCACCTTGTACAGAATTAAGCACTTGTAGAATCTTTTCAAAACTTTCCATAATATTCTCCTTTTAAAGTATTTTAGAGGCGAGTGTCGCTACTTTAGATCTTTCTCCCTTTATTAAAGTGACGTGGCCACTTAAATCATGAGATTTAAATTTTTCAACAGCGTAAGACAAGCCATTAGAAGTAGAATCTAAGTATACACTGTCTATTTGCTCTATGTCTCCTGTTAAAATGATCTTAGTATTTTCACCCACTCTTGTTATTATAGTCTTAAGTTCATGTATTGTTAAGTTTTGTGCTTCATCAATTATCATAAAAGCATTTGATATAGACCTTCCTCTAATATATGTGAGCGCTTCGATCTGAATTGTTCCGTCATCAAAGAACATATCCATATTGCCTCTTTTTCCATTTAAAAGAAAATCAATATTGTCCTGTATAGGCATCAGCCATGGCCGCATTTTTTCTTCCATAGATCCTGGCAAATATCCGATGTCCTTGCCCATAGGTTGCACAGGACGAGAAACAATTAATTTTTTATATCTTTCTTCTTCTAACACTTGCTCTAAACCAGCGGCTATAGCCAACAATGTCTTGCCGCAGCCGGCTTTTCCTACTAAAGTAATAATAGGCACTTCTGGATCTAATAGCAAATCAAACGCAAACATCTGCTCTTTATTTCTAGGCTTGCACCCCCATACACGATCTTTAAATTCTGAAACTTTCTTTAATGGTCGTGATGGTGTATCAAATCTGGCTAATGCTGTTTTTTTCTCATTTGCATTGGAAACAAGCATCACGAACTCATAAGGATTCAGCTTAATATTTTCCTGATCTAAAAAAACGGCCTCGCCATCATAAAAACGATCAACAAGCTGGTCATCTACTAGATATTTTCTAAATCCAGTGTACAACTCGCTTTGATGTGTAATAATTTTATTTGGCACATAGTCTTCTGTAGAAACGGCTAAAGAGTCGCATTTGACTCTCATATTGATGTCGCGAGTAACAACAACAACTTTTCTTTTTATATTTTTCTTCTGTTCTGTTAAGGCAGTTGTAATAATTTGGTTGTCAGCGCTTTCTATCTCGCAGCCGTCAGGAACATCTTCCACATCATAGCCACGAACTGATAAAATACCTTTTCCTCTTCCTAAGCGAACTCCCTTGTGGAGATTTCCTTTAGATCGAAGATTATCCAATATTCGAATTATAGATCTTGCGTTTAATCCTACACCATCCTGTCTTTTTTTGTGCTTATCGATTTCATCAAGCACTTTGATGGGTATTATTATATCGTTATTTTTAAATTCAAATATCGAACTCGCGGATGTCAAGAATACATTAGTATCCAACACATAAGTTTTTTTCATGTTCTACCTTTGCCTAAAAACTATTTATAACGGAATGAAAAAATGTCTATTAATCTTCATAATACTATTTTTTAGCTCTATTGTAAATAGTTGCGCTATACAAACAAACGTAATTAAGTCTATGCACGATGCTAAAAAGTCTATTTTAAAAATAGAAACATGGGCTAGATTAGGCGAATGTAATGAAGAATCAATGACTTGCCCAAGTTACGAACTTCTGTCTATGGGTTCAGGAGCCATTGTTTTATATGATAATAAAAAAACAGTGTTAACTGCTGCTCATGTTTGCAAACAAATGAAATTTGAACTTTTTCTTCAGAAAGAAAAGGGAGACTTTTACCTAAAAGCAATTGACAGAAACGATAAAGAATATATTATAAAAATAATAAAGTATGACACAGAAACAGATTTGTGTCTTCTAGAAAGTACATCGGGTCAATTTGAAGCTGGGTATATAAAAATAAGCACAAAAAAACCAGAGTATGGAGAACTAACTTATAACCTAGCCGGACCAATGGGTATCATTAGGGGGGAAATGGTACCTATATTTGAGGGTCGATTTTTTGGGAACTCAGAAGGTTCAGCTTTTTATAGCACTCCAGCAATTGGGGGTTCGTCTGGTTCTCCGATTTTAAACTCTAAAGGAGAGTTAGTTGGCATGGTTCATTCGGTGCATTTTCGTTTTCACCATGTGTCTTTATCTGCCACCTATGAGCAACTTTGGAACTTTCTAACGATCGTACGAAATCATACATTAGAATTCCTGAACTAGTCCCTACGTTCAAGCTCCTGACAGACCCATACTGTGGAATTTCTATAGAATAGTCAGCAATTTTTAATGCCGCAGCGGTTAACCCAACCCCCTCTTCGCCAAACAACATTAATGGTGGCTTTTCTAAAGATAACCAGTCAAATTCGCCTAGCTTATGAGTATTTGATATGTTGTTGTCGACAGCGACTATCGTATACTCTTTCTTTAGATCTACCAGTCGTTTATAATCGTCAGCGAGATAATTAATATCAACATAATGATGAGTGCCGACTGCTCCACGACGATCGAACCTTTTTTTACCGAGGTAATAAACTCTTCGAGCATTAAACGCATTTGAATTGCGGATAAGTGTGCTGATGTTAAAATCGCCTTGCCAATGTTCCATACAAACGGAAAAAGGATTTGCAGTTTCTTGCAAGTCCCTTCTAATAGCATCAGTAGGCCAATTTTTATATTTATCAACAACATTCCGTTTCCATAAGCTCCATTTTTCAGACATATACCTTCCTATGGTGCATTTTTAAAATGCATTTTTAGGATAGCTTTTGCTGCGGCTTCAGCACTTTGGTGCTGGCCAGATACTAAAGTATTTGGAAATGCAATTGCCGAATATAGAGAATACCATCGATCTTCTCCTTTAAGAACTTTTGTTTTATCTGCTCTTAAAGCGCTCCAATTGATATTTTTATTTTCTCTAATTTTTTGGTCAATAAAACCAATACAAATCTTATTATGCCAAACATACCTTCTTAAGGATATGCCAGGATGCTTAGTAAATTCAAATTCCATTATATATTTTACCCCCTGTTGGGTTCGAACCAACGGCCTGCGGATTAAGAGTCCGATGCTCTACCAACTGAGCTAAGAGGGTTCACTGGCTTCTAGATTTTTTCTGCACCAATGAAGAGTTTTAGTCTGTAAAGTACCAGTGCGAATATTTTTAATTCTAGCCATTTGACTTTCTTCGTCGATCTCAACTAAAACAACCTTCTCTGTTGTACGAGACTTTTTGACATATACTTCGTCCAACGTGAGTTGGACGTTCTTATACTTATTATATTCAACTAAGTATTTTTGTTTGCTCTTTCTTTCCATCTTAAACTCTATTTTTGGTCGGGCTGGTGGGGATCGAACCCACGTGTAACCAACTACTCTTTCTACGCTTTATAAGAGCGAGGAGATACAACCCGCTACTATCCCCTTTATAAAATAGGAACAGCAGCAGGCAGCGTAAAGTTAATCAAGCAATAGCTTTAATTGCTTTTCATCCTGCTCTTTTAAAGAAGCCTCTTCTTTCATCTCTTGAAATTGCAAAGAAGCTAAATGAGGATACTTTTCAAACAGTTGGGGAAGTGTCAAGTTCTCTGTTCTTTGTATCTTTTTTATTTCGTTGCTTACCTTTCCCACTTTTCTTTTTCTCCTTTTTAGGCTCAAAGTCTGGATGAAGTCT
>TARA_R110000824_G_scaffold43099_2_pt1 | contig 30178 bp, 24 predicted proteins | sample TARA_R110000824 | Tara Oceans TARA_R110000824 (sample SAMEA4397747) | marine metagenome | biome: Polar Biome; feature: [MES] marine water layer (ENVO:01000295) within the mesopelagic zone...; material: water (ENVO:00002006), including particulate matter (ENVO:01000060) such as......
CACCAAGTGAGGATAACCATTAGTAGCATTAGAAAAAATTCGCACACTTGCGGTTCCCACCGCCGCAGTTTCTAAATCTAACTTGTAATCGGGCGAGTTGGTCCCAATACCCACGTTACCTCCATCTTTAATAAAAATGCCGTAAGTGCCACTGTCGTCCCTTAACTTTAAACCGTTGCTGTCGGCTGCATCCACATTGCGCTTTTTGTTGAGGTCGCTGATCGCTAACCTCATGGTGGTAGGATTGCCGGTGTCGTCGCTATAATCCCCCATAAACAACAAATCATTATCTGCTGGCGGCCCGCCCAAGTTGGAATATTCTAATATTTTACCCATTTTTTAGTCCTTATTGTAATAGTCTTTAAATTCTAAATTTACACTTAAAACACCATCAACGCTCGATTCAATACTCTCAGAAACCAAATGTCCCGTGGTGCTTAAAAATTCGTACCTTGTAATTCCATCTCCGTCATCGCCTAAACACTCCCCGCCATCGTCTTCTAAACATAATTCTACAGAGGCAGGCACTATATTTGGCCCAGAAGTAGCGTTTCCGTCTAATGTTTCTTCTCTCTTACCTAACCTAATTTCCACCCCAACCGTCTGATAGTTTCCACTGCGTATATTATCTATCATATTAGCAGTTTCATAGTCATCCATCTCAATTGTAAGATTAGTTGTTATCTCAATAGGATACTCTGTAAGAACCTGCGAAGGGGCGTAATAACTTTCACTTGTTTTTTGATCAAGAGTATAGATAGGAACACGATTTATGTCGTAAGTCTGTGAAACGCTTACAGCCCGATTAGTGCCCGACCCATTATAAGTCAAAAATACAGCTTCATGATTAACAAAACCTAAATTTTGAAGAGGAGCGGTACCCGAATAGTCTAACTCACCTTCTCGTGCACCGCTTCCCATTTGTCCAAAAATTGCAAAAGTAGTTTCAATGGTAGGAACATCCTGTACATCACAATTTATAGAATAGTTAGTTAAATAGCCAGTATTAAACCCATAAACCTGCTCTACAGTTTTATAAGCCGGAGTGTTCAACTCCACGCCATACAAAAGGGTTCCAGATATAGGCGCTTCCCCTGTCAAATCTAAAACGGGATCTTGATAAAGCAAATCACGCGTCATGGAAAGTTCGCCTCGTAATGGTTCCGCGATTACATCGCGAACAAAGCCCGCTCCTAAAACCTTAATGCTCTTTTGGCCAACACTATATCCAGCCGAAATATTTCTAATGCCAGAATAGCCTGTTCCACCTAGGTAGAATATTTGTTCATAGCTCGGTGATGCGTTTTTTGCCATTTACTTAGCCTCCGGTTCGCCGGGTTCTACTTAAAGAACCTCCTAATCGCTGCTCGTCTGCAATTACTTGAAGTACCGCAGATTTAATCCTATCACTCAAAGCCTTTCCTTCAGTAGCTTTGTCTTGATTTGTTTGTTCGTCTGCATTAGGGTTACCTGAACCACCGGAAGCCCCTTGGCCCGATCCGCCCCCTCCCACGCTTACATTGATGGAAATGTTATTTGTATTGGCGCCAGTTTGATTGTTTAGAGGAGGAGCTTCTGCCCCCACAGAGCCACCTACTTGGTATCCGGGAACAACGCCTCCATTTAAGCGACCCATGAAACCTAACCCATACTTTTTAACCGCACGGTTATTCATTACATATTCGCCACCAGCTAAATACGCTGGAATCGAATCGCGGTTTATATAACCTCCTGAAATTTTTCCCGGACCTTTACCTTTTCCGCCAATTTTACCATGAGCTTCGCCATGTATATTGAAAAAGTTTCTTTTTGCATCTTCACCGGTCCCAAGATAACTCATATCACCGGCTGCATTCTCCAACCTCGAATCAATACGTGTATTAAGCATCCTCTTGAATTGTTTAGGCAATTTTATACGCCCTTTAGAAGTATCCAACCCTAAATTAGTTGCCTGAACGTCGCTCAAGAATTTTTGTCCTTTGAATTGAGCGAGTGCTGCATCACTGCCTTCCGGCGTATAACCTTTGAAAAAGTTGCCGCCGCGCGTTATTTCTAAATTATCCCCGGTTTTATTGCTCGTTCCAGCAGTCATTTTTTGCATCTTGCCCAAAGAAGAGCGGTCTTGCATTCTGCTTCCGATAGCATTGATTCCCATACTAATTCCCGTGGACATTAAGGTGCTTAAGAACTGCTGCTTCATAGCCTTCTTCTCGGCTTTTTTCGCCATTCTCTTGTCGTATTCTTCCCTTGCCTTGTCCCTAGCTTCAGCTAATTCGGGATTATCAGAAGCCAAGAAAAACCCGCTCATACGATTGCTATTAACACTCTCGTTAACTGACATGCTTCCTCCGCCTTGACGCGGGAATGCACCAAAGTTAACCTTATCAACGTTACGCGCCCCACCCATTCCGGCAACCGCTTTACGATTTAAAACATACTCACCTTTTTCGAGCATCGCGGGCACAGAATCACCCGAGGATGCTCCGGTAGAAACATACATTCCGTTTTGTGCGCCAATAAATCCCCCTACACGATTATTCCCCCCAATACCAGTGCGGAAGTCTTTACTAACCCCCATGCCCATTAAGCCGGTAATGTTACTCATCGCGCTTTCTAACGCTGCGCGCCTAATAATCTTCAAGAACTCAATGGCGGAATTACGCAATGCATCACTAAAGCTCTCAGCACCGTCCATCGCGCTTTCCATTGCATTAGTCATTCCATCACGAAAAGCTGTTGGCAAATCGCGGCCTAAGACTCCAAAAATAGTTTGAGTGTCATCCAGCATATCTTGGAAGCCCAGTGACATGCCTCCCTTAAACGAATCCGTGAAACCCGTTATTGATTTATCTTGGTTAGCAATTGCCCGGTTTATAAAGTCTTCCGCCTTTCGCCGTGCAGCCACAATATCTTCAGTAGCCTGAAGTTCTTCTATCATGACGCGCAACGTATTTTGTAAAGCGACATTCTGCGCCCCCACAGCGTCCGTTTGCTTCTTTTTCAGGAAGTCGATTTGGCCTTCAGTGGTTTTTATCTCACGTAGCTCGGCTGCATAACCCTTAGTCTCCTTTAGAACATCTTTGTAAATCCCTATATCTTTCCCAGTTCCTGTGGTGGCCCCGGCCGGAGCCTTACGATTACCTGACCCTGATGGTGTCTGACCCTGCAGTTCATCATACATATCCCGAACACTTTCATAACCAAATACCTTCTTGAGATCCTCTGCTGGCTTCCATTGACCAGCACCTGCAGGTTGATTCAACCATTGCGCATAAGTTCCCTTGTAATCAACCGGAGCTCCTACGTCACCCGGCTCTAAGGCTCTAGTATCACCATATGCTCCACTTATCGTTTGGTTTAATTGTGACGCAGGGTTAACAAGAGCTCTTTGAAAGGCCGCCTCCCTCATTTGCTTGGTCAAATTTTCAACTGCAACCCTTAATTCGCTTTGTACTCGAATTAATTGCTTGTTGTTTTCTATTCGCTGTGTTTGTACGCGTATCTCCCCTAGTTTTGAAATGTTCTGCTGCCTCCTTTGCGCGTCCTCTTGTTGCCTTTGCAGGCGCAAAATCTGTTTGTCCCGATCGAATTGCCTGTCAACTGTGTCGGTTCGCCGAACGCCTATCAAGTTGCGTGGGTCAGCTTTTTCCAACTCAAGAATTTTAATTTGTTTGTCAAGTTGGATATTTCCTATCTCGGTGGCCGACTTTTGCTGGGCCGCTAGCACCTTCATGCTCGCCTGCAACGTATTTTCTTTGATTAAATTCTCGGCCTTAATTCTCTCAATATCCAAATTAGCTTTAGCAATTATGTCTGCATGTTTATTGTTTATTTGTTGTATTTCGTAAGCAAGTCTAAGATCAGAGACCAAGGTTTTAAATTTTTCAAACTCTTCTGGCTGAAATGACTCTTGCGAAAAAGTGTGCCCCAATGAACCTTCCAATAGAGAGAGTCCCGTTCCGGGACTTTCCATTAATGCCCCCACCGCTGCTTTAATTTCAGCCATAGCTTGAGTAGATCTTTTAACTGATTTGCCAAAAGCGTTCATTATTCTGGCCTGATTTTTGATTCCAAAATCCCGATCAAAATCTGCTCTTTTTTGTAGTCTTCCAGTCGCTTCGGTCGCGCCTTTAAACTGAATGCCGCCAAGTGTATCACCGGTATCCTTCATGGCTCCAGCGCCTATCTGCGCATATACTTTGTTTAATTTTTGGAAAGCTTCAGAAAACTTACCGGCCTTCTTGAGTGTATTGGCTAATCTTTGCATAGCCTTTTTTATATTATTAAGGCTCGTAAACGCATCCCCTGCCTCGTCGTTGATCTCTTTAACAACTACGTTACCTCCCTTGGAGCTTTTTTGCATTTCTATAAAAGCTAATCTAATTCCCTCCCAAGCAGTTGGCACTTTATTCCATTCGTCAGCAACTTCATCGTAAATCATTAAACCTTTGCCTCCGCTTTGGCCTGAACCACCCCCGCTCAACAACCTCATAAGAGGTTCCGACTTATTCATAAAGCTACTCAAAGACGTAAGTGCCTGCTCGCTTATCCCTTGAAAAGAAGGTAGCTTTCTTAAAACATTCCTTATCTCTGATTCAGTAAACCATCCGTCTTCTGTTTCGTTTTTTATTGTGTCGGCAAACTTTTGGATATCTTCTTCGCTGTTTTTAAACAAAAGCTCAAAAAATGGCTTCAAGCCTACGTCTGCAGCTATTGCTGGAAAATCTAACATATCTGTCAGGCCGCTTTTGCGGCCTGATTGCCCTGATTTAAAACGCCCTCTTTCTACCCCTTCGAATCCACCCGTGCCAGCAGCAATAGCTTCCCAAATCTTATTTATTTTATCTTCAGTAACCCCGCGTGCCCTTAATATAGATTTAGCTTCCTTTTCTTCTTCAGGTTTGTTTAACGCACGTGCTTTGTAACGCTCCGATACGTTCGCTCCTCCGAAACGCTCCAGAAAACCTGATTTTCCCATTCCTCCCATTGTGGCAGAAAACTCCATGGCTACTATATTTCTTCCCATCATCTTGTTGAAAGACTCTATAGATTTTTCCATAACCCCAACATCTGTACCAGCCGCCAGAAATTTTTTCTCTAACGCGGTCCCTTTTATTTTTTCAAAGTTTTCCGCTAATCTTTTCTGGGCATCTTCTAGCTCTTGCTGACTATTTGCACTCACTAAATCTTTTTGAGCTTGAATATAACCTTGAGCTGCAGCGGTGGTTTCCGCGGTGCTTTTCTTTAATTCGTTCAAGGCGTTGGCTATTTCCTCGATCGACATTTCCCCAGCGGTAAGAGCTTTGCCAAAACCATACAAACCTCCAACAGCAGCTCCAATGGCGGTTCCCCATGGTCCCAATATCATTCCCATTGCTGCCCCCGTTCCTACTCCTTGTAAAGCCGATGAAGCTTCTTTTGGCCCTCCCGCTTGCTCAATAGCTCCCGCTAACATCGGCGCTCCTATTGACAAACCGAGGCCACCCATGCCTCCAAGCTGACCACCAAATTTACTCATCATCCCCGGACCTTTGCTTGCTTTGATGCGCGTTTGCCTGTCCACAGCATTCGCACGTCGATCAACCACCTTAGCAACCTTCTTTTCTGCTGTAGCTGAAAGAGACATTGCTTTGGTTAAGCTTTTTCTTGTGCTGTTCAATTGGTCTCGACCAATATTGCCTTTTTGATAATCCCTAATAGCTTCATCCAGTTGCTTTGCTAACAATTTTTGTTTATCTTCAACCAGCTTAGCCCACCCTTTGCCTTTTTTGGCCGTTAAACCTTCTGGTAATCTTATGGCATAATTAGGGACATACCCTCTTGCTGCGCCAACAACGTCTTTTAATCCCTTAGGTTCATCACGTGTATTAGTAATACCTAATCCCACAGGATTATTAGGAGTACTTAAACTCGAAGATCGTCCCACTCTAATAGAACCCAACGGTACACCAGCGGCAGCCTCTCTCTCCACGGCATCTCCTAATGCAGCAAAGTTAGGTACATAACCTTTTCCTGCACGTTTCATCCTAGACGATTTCCATACCCCCCACTGCGGATCTAACGCCATAATTTTTTCGGACATACTACGAGAATTTCCCACACTATCGGAAATTTTAAAATCTGCCCCATGTACGCTACTCAACACTGCGCCAGTGCGCCCCCCTGAAAAAAGAGTACTCAACTTGTTCGTTATATTTCCATAAGGGACATCTAAATTTTTCTTTCCCTTTTCAGCTGCGGCTGCTTTTAAACCTAACGCCTGACTCACCCCTACCTCAAAAGCTGCACCCGCTGCGGCTGCCACAGCTCCGGCCCCTCCTTGAGCAGTATTAAGGGCCGCTTTCATTTGCGGCTTATCTAAAATTTTGGCAGGCGGTCTTATCGAAGCTGTAAATAATTGGGTAGCGGCAATAATCCCGTTTTCTATGTGCTCCTCAATCGGTTCAACATTAACTCCTTTTTTGGAAGACTTTTTGGGATTGTAAGTATACTTAGGGTATTTAATACTAAATTTTTTGCCGGGCATTATGCTGTTTTTTGCAGAAAAATTGCTTTGCCCGAAATTACCTGCGCCTATACCAGAAGGTGGGGTAAACATGGCTGTATGTTTGGATGTAAACGTGTTTAAGGCACCCTCTTTCGCTCTTGCTGCCTTACCAACCCCAATTGACCTAGCCTGTTTCAAAGTCGGCCCCACGCCTTGACTCCTTATGGTACCAATGCCTCTACCAGTCAACGCAGAAAGCTCATTTTTTTCTCCTGTCGATAATGACCCAAAGCCTCTTCCTTGGAATTTATCTAATTTATTAACGTCAACAAAATTTGGAACATATCCGCCAGCACCCCTAATAGGTTTCGCCCCTGCTGGCATTCCATATTGAGATACCATCTGAGGGTTGAATATTGCGCTTCCTCTACCTTTAAAATTAGGAACCATGTATTCCCCTGTATTCGCAATCATGGTGCCGCGTTCCCCTCCTCCAAAAGAAAAATTAGGAATAGCCACTGCCTTGGATGAAGGACTTACACCCCCCACTCCTCGTTGAATATCATGTACTTCTCCTGCGAGTCCCGGAATAAAACCTCCAGCGCCACGGCCAAAAGCCCCTTTTCCACTCATAGCTTTTGAAGCCATTCCAAAAGCTGCAGGATTTCGTGCCATCATGGCCACAATGTTGGCGACCGACGCTTCTTGTAAATCGAATGCGGTTGCAGTTTTATTCGCATACCCTAAAAGCAAATTAGCCTGAAGAGCTGCGTTGCCTTCTGCAGCTGCTACCGCCTTGGCTAAGTCCGATTCTTTCGCTAAAGCTGCTGCAATAAATTGTTCCAACGTGGCGCGTTTTTGAGTCTCGGTTGTCATCCCGATCAAGGAAGGAAGGGCTTTGGCCATATACCCCACGGTTGTCATAAACACCTTTAGAATAATTCCACCAATAGCCACGAGCCCGGGTCCGCCGATTACGTTTCTAATTCCTTTGAGGATACCGTTTGCTACCTCACTCCCCACTCCTTCGCCATCTAGCACTTCATTAAGACTCTCCATCGCGGCCTTTAATGGTTCCACTAATGATCGGGCTATAGGCTCAAATGTAGCTTTGCCAATATTTTCCTGAAGTCGCTTAAATTCTGTTGCAGTTTGTTGCAATAAGGCGGCCATGCTTTTATTCAATTTCGTAGTCGCTTGATCCGCTTCATTAGTAGCATTCTTTGAAACTATAAGGGCCTTACCGTAGGTAGACTGCTGTTTATTTAAATCCCTTAACATTGCTGATAAGATGTTAGCTTGGAAAACGCCCGCAACCTGTTCTCTTAAATATCCTTGACTAGCATCCGCCAACCCTGAATATTTTTTAGCAAAATTATCTAGAATCCTCATTGCAGGCAACGTGTTTCCCTCCACGTCTCTTACCGCCACATTATACGACTCCAAAGCTTCTAACGTACTTTGACGTTGCAAACGGGTAAAAATGGTTTTCATCGCGTTACCAATAACGGCACCACCTCGACCTGTCGTTTGCTGAACTGAAGTTACCATAGCGTTTAGTTCATCAAAACCTACCTTTGCATCTTTTGCAGATGAACCCACACGTCCAATAGCTTCAACTAGATCTCGCGCTCCTACAGCAAACTTTGTTTCAACTGCTACAAACTTATTGACCGAAGTGCTCGTTGTAACCATGGCATTATCGAAAGCGTTAACAGTAGCCGTTAACGAGCTCACGGCCTTATCAGCGTTAATCCCAGTCAAACGAACCAACGTTAAAGCATCGGCTGTTCTTTTAAGGGTTTCTTCGGTCTTTAAACCTTGCCGTGCAAACTCCAGCGCGGCCTTTGTGGTGTCTTGAAAACTTGTAGCGTTCTTTTTCGAAATGTCAAAAAGCCGATTACCAAACTTCTCAAACCTTTTGTTGCTTAAGTCTAGGATACGGTTGATTTCACTGAAAGACTTCTGCACCTCAATGGTGCTTTTAGCAAGATCTTTGAACGCCTTGCTGATACCTCCTATTACTGCTGTAGAAGCACCAAAGGCAATAACACGAGCGTTAGAAGCAGCTAACGCATCGTCGAACATATTAACGTCTCCGGTTATTCGACCTAAGGGCTGCCTGAAACCTTTCTCGTCAATTTTTAATTTTAGAGTGGATCTTCCCGCATTTTTCCGGTTCCATGCTCTAACTCCCTTGTCGACAGATGCCTGAAAGGTTTTGGCATCCATTATTGCGTCTAGTTTTATCATAACGTGACTTCAAAGTAAATTATACACTTCTTTTTAGGTCTTTAGTGCCTTCATCAAGTCTTTCATGTCCATTTTTCCACCTTTATCCTTCAACATCGAAGTTAATGTGTTCTGTCCTGAACTTTCAATACCTAAATATTCATAATCTTCCTCCTTTGCCCCTACTATAGTTGACGCACCGTCCTTGTCGAAATTCTTTAGATTGTCCTTGGCTTTTTCTTGAGCATTCACATAATCTAAAATCTTTTCCGGGCTCTTTCTTATCCTGTCTGGAATCTTTGGGTAGTTTTCAAAAATATTTTTGAACATCCTACTGTAAATCACCAACTTAACTTGATTTATAGAAAGCTCAAAAAGAGGCTTGGAAAACATATTGCTAACATTTTCACAAAACGGAATATAAGGTTGGTAGAAGTCCTGCAATGTGATCTTTTGAATATTCTCATCAGTAAAAACAGAATAAACACCATTGTAAACCTTGACAATACTAGCCATTTCTTCGCGAGTCATTTTATCAATCGATACTTGATCGTAAAAAAACTCTTTCAAGCCCTCTCCGCGGTAAAGCGACCTTAAAATATAATGGTCCGAAATTCGACTGTCCGCATATTTTTCACAGGTTTGGCCTAACAAAGAATCCTTTTGTATTTGCAGTTCCATTATTTTTTTATGTGCGCTTGCAATATTTTCGTTGGCTTTGTCAATCTCTTTCTTGAGGTAAAGTTGCTTTTTAGAGATTTCAGCCGACTTAAGAAAATCCTCCTGCTCTTTTACCTTGGAGTCGTCGTGAGCGGTCCACATTTCCTCTTCTTTGAGCCGAGTTAAGGCTTCATCTTGAGTGGGAAGCCCCCTCTCTTTTGCGTGAAGAATATATTTGTTCCGAAGCTCCTCTATATCTACCTGATCAAAAACAGATAAATGTTTAAGGAAAGCCGCCTTACCTTGGTGTCGAATCTCAGACCAACCCTGAACTAAATCCTTAAAAAGGTGTCTAAAATTGGCATTAGCTTGGGTTGTCGATATCATCTATAATTTTATCGAACTCTTTCTCTGAAGGAGTGTTGCTAAAATACCAAAAACTAACTACGGATGCGATCTTACCGGAAGAAAGCTGGAAAAGACTGTCTGCCGCTTCGTCTTTTTTGTAATAGATATCTATCTTTTGCTCAAATGAACTTCCCTCAAACAATGGTTTTGATTCGTCCATTTCCTCGGTTTTGTAAAAAGTCAAATGAGCTATATACCACAAAATGATTCGATTCTGCGCCTTCGTATCGGCGGTGTGATTAAACAGGCTTTGGTAAGAAGACTCTAAATTAACAATATCCCGGCGAGCGAGCGCTAACTTGCCATTTAGCTCCCTTATCTCTTCCCGTTGTTTTTTGGGAACCTTCGTTATATCCCTATGGCTTAAGCTTTTTTTAGTGTAAGCGGTTTCTAATTCAGCTAATTCACCATATAAATCCACAAGACGCCCCGCATCACTTTCGCTCAAAAGCCCTCCGGTGTCTGAATATTTCTTTGCCAACATAGCTTTAGTCAAAATCCCCTTTTTGATGCAACGGCTCATTTCAATAGAATACTCCATATCAGCCTCCTCTAGCTCTCGCCGAGTTGGTTCTTTTATTATAACCTGAACCGGAACCTCTTTTTTAACCTTTTTGCTGACCTCTAGTTCCTCTACTACCCCTTCTTTGTTTTTACGCTTTTCCTTAGTTTTTTCCTCTACTTCATGGGTATCTTGGACTGTGAAAGAGTATATTTCTTTTAACATAGATGTATAAAAATAATATTATTAATACACTTTTTTTCCAACTTTTTTTTAAAAGTGTATACTATTTGCATGGCTAGTCTAATTACCGCAGCAGAAAAAACCACACTTAACAATGTCATGGACGACCAACATGACACGTTTGCGCGAGCCGTTACGATTTACAAAGATGCAGTTGAAACCGTCAGCACTCAAAGCTCGTCATTCAACTCAATCTATGGAAATGCTGGGGCCACCACCCCTATAACCTATACGCCTCAGTCTGAAACTGTTCAAGCAAGAATTCAATACGGAACTGATTTTTCTGAAGATTATTTTACTTCTTCCAAATCGCCCAACCAAATAAAAGTTTATATTCCTGAGGGATTAGTTAGAATGAAGATAAAATCCTCGGATTTAAGCGCTCTTCAGGAAGCTAAAAGAATAGAATTTGATAGTCAAAAGTTCTCAATTTATGGAGACTTCAGAGGGCACGGTCTTTTTGACAGCCAGTTTTATACTGTTATGTTGAAAAAAATAACATAATGGCCAACTCCTTATCTCCATTAGCTTTAAAAAAGATAATGCAGCAAGCTGCAAAAGAAAAGATATTTCTTAAGGAAATTAAAATCTCGATCAAAAATAAAGTCGTGGATGCCCACGAAGAATTCTTAAAAAAATTTAACTCCCATCCTGTAACCACAGAAATTGAAGGCGGCCCGAGCGCAAGCAATATGAGCCGAACTCTAGGAGGCGTTGGGAATCTATATACTTACATTGGGTTCCCGTCGGGCAGTAGCCCTATTAGACCTCTACGGATTTTACTGGAAAAATACAAAATAAGATATCATCATACAAAACAAGGAATCAGAATAACCGTCGAGCTTCCAACGAAAGAAGAAGCTTTTCAGGTAACCCCGATGCCATGGGCCACTGGTCGCAGTTGGGCACGCGGCATAGAAAGAGGTATTTCAGGTTTAGGGCGCTATCTAGTTTCTAGTAGAAATATAGCAAAGTCACGCTCAGGAAAAGCCATCGAAGTGAAAGGTCGTGTAAGAGGGGGCAGGTTTTCTAATACTAGCTATTTATCGACTTTGCTTAATGATTATTATAAAAAAATACAACAATTAGAAAGAAAGACATTTTAAATGAAACCAGTATATCAACACGAACTTTTAAATAGTTTTTACCTTTGGTTTGATAACTTCCTTTTGGAAAAAGGAGAGGCCTATAAAAATTATACTACAGATTTCTATTACTACGCTGACGAACGAATACAAGACAAGGTGGTTTTTGGATCTCCTTATAAGCAATGGGTATACGATAAAGGCATAACTTCAGCAGTTATTAACCCGACAATAAGCGGAGACGGCGGAACGGCAATCTCAGCGGGAGATAGCGGCTGCATGTTTGATTACGATAACGGTAGGCTGCTCTTTGACTCTGATTTTGCTACCGGAACCAACATAAGCGGCACTTATACGGTTAAAAACTTTAATATTTACATCGCTAACCAAAACGAAGAATCTCTAATAACCGCAGGAAAATATAAAAACAACAGTCGTTATACCCGAACCTTAACCTACGTAGATCCTTATGATCAAGCCACACCTGCAGCTTTCCTATCATTAGGCACTACCCACAACGTTCCACTTGCGCTAGGAGGCGAAGATAACACAGTGACCGACATCACAGCAGTTGTTTTCGCAGAAAACATGTACCAACTTGATGGGATTCTCTCTGTTTTTGCTGACTCCACTAAAGAGTCCTTTGGCAGTATCGCCTTTACTGGATCGCCTCTAGATGAGTTTGGAGCCGTAAAATCAGCTTATGGCACCGGCTATGATTACAACAATGCGGCTTCTAGCGCCAGCAGCGATCAATATTTCATACAAGACACTACTGTTTCAAAAGTCTCTGACTCTGCAGATAAAACTTTACCTGTTGATCTTTTTGTTGGCTTCGTTGACTTTGAAATCAATAAATATCGCTTCCCAAGAAGTTAAAAGTTCTCAAAGTCCAAAAAAAGTTGTAAATTATTTTAAATTTAGAAATATAATACTATGGCTAGAAACAGAGTAATTTATCAAAGTCAGGCGCTTTTTATAGCGCCTTCATCCACAGGCTATCATATGCAAACGGGGCTCAAAAACGACAATCGCTCCGATGATTCAGTAGGTAGCCTACAGTGGACAGGAGTAACGGGTATTAGCACTGCTGACGGTGCTGGCGCAACAAACGCCCCGTCAACAACACATGTACTCAACCGCAGCTTACTTGAACCGCTTCATCGCGTACAGTCAGCTAATTTTAACTTCACCATTAATCGCCAAGATATCAACGAGTTCGGCAAATTAGCCCGACTTGATTCTATCGTTATGGAATCTCCAACCGTAGGATTGGATTTCAACTATTACATAACGGATGGTGGTAATGAAAGAAAGATGGGCTTCAATCTTCCAACAAATATGTCTGGAATTGGCGGCTTCAGTCCCGGTCGCACTGATGCTACTACTTACGCATGGACTGGTGACGGCTGTATCTCCGGTTATTCGGCACTTTCGGGCCTCATCGAAGACACTCAAGGTAACAATTATTTTATTGTTACCAGCAAGGAAGGCACTGATGTCCAAGGCGATAGCGTAGTTAGCACTGCAAACGCTTTTGATATTATCGCCATAGGTAACGGTTTCATTAGTGATTATACTATTGATGCCTCCGTTGGCGCTATTCCAACGGCAAGTGTTAGCGTGGAAGCTTTTAATATACGCGCAGATTCTACAATTTCTGGCGGCGGCGCAGGCCAATTCACTGGAAACTATATTCCGGGTGTTAACGATACAGATGGGCAACAGGTCTTCAATGGTTATGAGTTTGATGGTGGCACCATAAATACTACGGGTATAGGTGGGGATGCCATTACTGCTCTTCGACCGGGCGACCTACTGCTTGAGTTTATCGATTCAAACCAAGACGAATCATTAACTACTGCTTACGACGGGTTTACTGTTTTAAGCGGAGACGGAAAAGCTCACATTCAAAGCTTTGGTGTTACAGTTCCAATGAGTCGTACTATTTTAGGTAGACTCGGCAATACGTTTGGATACGCAAGGGTCATTGATTTACCAATGAACATTGACGTAAGCATTTCGGGAATTGTTTCGGAGCTGAAAGCAAATAACCTTTTCGAAAGGCTTGCTTCCCCGAATAAGATGGACTTCCGTTTGACAATGCGTAGATCAGCCGGTACAGGTGAACAGGGTGCGGATGCTTTGGTTATTGATGTTAAAGGTGCGCGTCTGGAAGGAGAAAGTTATAGCAGCTCCATTGGAGACAATGAAACTGTTGATATTACATTCTCCACTCAACTCGGTGGCTCTAATGACCAAGCTAATGGTATCATTATGCGAGGCTCATACGAAAGGTGGGCAACCATGGGTTATTGGGTATTAGGTGAAGCCAAGAATGTCCAAGCATCATGGAGCGGCGAACCGTCTGTTCCTTCATAAGCCCCAGCTATTCAAGCAAAACCCCGTTCTTCGGAACGGGGTTTTTTTATGACAAGTGAGAATAAAAGTGTATATTTAATATAACATGGGTCGTAACCGAATAATTTACCAAAGCGAGGCTCTTTATGTCTCTCCTGCTTCCACCGGATACCATTTACAGTCTGGACAAGGACTTGTTAGTGCCTACGACCTATCACTCGGCCCGGGAGCATGGCAATATAACACTAATCTTTCTAATGATTCTGCTTTTCAGTCCGGCTCTTTAAGGTGGAGCGGCATTAATGATCCAGCCACGGGCAATGTTTTAGGTGGAGGTCCTACGGGGCCTTGCTACGGACCGAGCGGAACCCGGTACAGAAGTCTGGTAGAACCCTTACACCGAGTTCAATCCATTAATTTTGATTTTACTATAAACCGTCAAGATATCAATGCTTTCGGCAGGCTCGCAAGGCTAGACTCTATTGTAATGGAATCTCCAACTGTTAATCTTAATTTTGACTATTACCTTGTAGATGGTGAAAACGAAAGAAAAATGGGGTTCAATATACCTACTAGTGATCACTTAGGTGGTTTTCGCCCAACTAGCGCAGGATATTGGACTGGTGATTTGGCCGTCTCTGGATACAGCGCTTTATCTGGAATTATTGAAGACTCGCAAGGAAGTAATTACTTTATCCTTTTGGGTAAAGAGGGCTTAGATGTAGATGATCAAAAAATTACTAGCAGCACAACTGATTTCGATGTAATTTCTATTGGCAACGGGTTTATTTCAGATTATAGCATTAGCGCTAGCGTAGGGGCAATCCCAACAGCTTCGCTTTCAATTGAAGGGTTTAATGTTAAAACTGATAATGTAGCATCCGGAAACGCTGTAGATTCAACAAGTAATTTATTAGAGGGAGACGGAATGGGGTTCTCAACGATTCCTGCGGTAGACCCCGTGAACGGGTTGACAGGTATCCAAGGGGTAGACAGCTTTTATGCTAGTGGGGACTTATCCACATACAAAAACAAAAAGCGTCATTTGCGCTATAGCGTTCCAATGTATACCACAGGTATGGCGGATATAGCAGCCCTAAGGCCGGGTGATATAACATTTGAAATGAGCGCATCAGGGAGCTACGACGGATTTACTGATCTTAATGGGGACGGAGAAGCCCATCTGCAAAGCATGAATATCGGAGTGCCAATGACGCGCACAGTACTTCAACGACTTGGTAACACATTTGGATATAGCCGAGTACTTGACCTCCCCATGAATATAGATGTCAGCCTATCTGCTATTGTCTCCGAATTAAATAAAAACAATCTATTTACCACGCTAGCAAGCAAACAAACACATAACTTTACTTTAACATTGAAAAAACCCAACGATTCCACCGGAGCGCCGGGAACCACAGCTATGGTATTTCAGGTTAAAAATGCTCGCTTAGATAGCGAAAACTTCACTAGCGCTATCGGGGATAATGAAACCGTAGATATCACTTTCTCCACTCAAATAGGTGGAACAAACGATACTGATAACGGGCTCTTCATGGAAGGAAGCTACTATCGGTGGCCTACTATTAATTATTTCCCAATGGGAAAAAACAAAGATAAAGATAGCGCCTACAAGGGAACCCCTCCAGCTTACGGCTAATTAACCTATATAAGCTGCTCTTCCGTAAATATCGCCACTAGCGCTCGTAGAAGCGTCTGTACCGGCTACTTGGACTGGCGCGGCACCATATATGTTGTAACGCCCTACAAGGTCGTCTAGGGCCTCTTGAGCGTCTTTAGCGAACCCTCTGTAGGTCTTGGCAATCTCGTTTTTATTGGTCCTCGTGATCATGGAGTCTCCTTCACGCAAACTAATGAAGTCGACGGAGCTATCAATACCCTTTAAAACAGCTCGAGCTTTTTTAGTATAGTAATTACTAATGTATATTTTCTTGAAAATATCACTTTCCTCAAACCTAAAGTTACCTGATGGCTGCAGTACAGTATCGCCGTCTAGAGTGCCTGCTGTCACACCTGAACCTGAAAACTCCCTATAAATAATAGTGTTTAACAGTCCAATGTTATTAGCTAACCATCCTGAAATAGAAGTCAGGGTAACATACCCCGTATCCGAATCAAATTCATCATTGTAAATACCCGTGGCAATGGTACTTACCAAGTAAGGAGTCTTTTTTCTATCTGGCATATACAGTATATTACACCTATATCAAAAACCTTCACCAAATAATTTTTTAGCTTTTTCGTAATTAGGGTGACTAGGGTCCGCTATTGACAAAGGCTGTTCAACCGCAATAGATCGACTACCTCGAGTCACTCTTTTAAACTCTTCCCTCAACTTCTGTTTCATGCGATCACGCGCACTATCTGGGAAAATACCCACTTTTGTGCACAGGTTTTGCAGGTCGCTTACTGTAGACCCCTTGAGGCTTTTTTCAAAAATATCAGGCTCATTTGTACCAAAAGGATTGGTGGTCTTTATCCCCAGTACTTCCTCTAAATTCGCAACCTTTTTGAGCGTACTGTCATCAAGCTTACCAGTTGTAAAGTGCCCTAAATCCTCTAAAGAAACTTTCTCCTTGGAGGCCTTCCCGGTTGCGAAATGCTGAAGTTTCTCTAAAGAATCCTTCTTCTTAGAAGCGGCTACTTTCTTTGAAGGCGTCGCCTTCTTTGTTTTTACTTGACTTTTTCTTTTTGTTTTCTTCTTTGCTGCCATATTTAATATTACATCTAAAAACCATTTTTTCCAAAAAAAAAAACTCCGCCCCGTTTCCGAGGCGGAGTTGGATAGTGACATTAAGTCGATTACATGATCAAGCCCACTAAGGCCCTATCATCCAATACCATACGTCCCTCTTCTAATGAACCGTAGTAACCAATTCTCTGCTGTCTATTAGAGAACTGATCATCAGCCACCAAGTTAAACTCAGAACCGGTGTCCGAATCAACGGCAATAGCGCGAACCATGGCATCACGTGTGCGGTCAAGACCCACAATGATTTCCTCGGTAGCGCCAGCGAATACCGCTGAAGATGATCCATTGGCATTCATGTAATCCGTAGTGCCAGCAACCGTATCAAACACATCGTTGAAACGCTTACCAACACCAAGCTCAAGAATTTCCATAATGGAAATACCATAGAATTCAGTCAAGCCACCTTGACCAAAGATCTTCTCGCGCTCTGGATCCACTAACGTAACGGGCTGAGAAGTCGCACCAACAGCTGCTCCATTAGGGGCCAACGTGTTGATCGGGTTATAAGCCATCGCCCTGATCTGCTCCACAACTTCCGGAGAAACCAAGAGGTCACTTAAACCCTTGCGAGCACCAGTCGGTGTTCCACCATCCCAAGAAGAATTATTCCTCTTGATCTTAGTGAACAACTTATTCAAGTCGTCTAAGAGCAAGCGATCAGCTTGGGCCGTGCGGAAAACGTGACGGTTCTTATATTCCTTAACGTTTGAACCAGTTTTAGCGTTGGCCAAAGCTGTCATAAGCAAGTTCGAGGAAGTCCTCTCCTGCTTAATTAAAACTTCCTGCGCAACGCGCGTAAAGGTTTTACCAATCACGTCCAACCGCGAACGCGAAGCATATTTCTTATCAAAAGAAACTGCACTGTCCAAGTTATAAGTTGCGAACTTTAACTCAGACGACGTAGGTTGAACATAGTTGGTCGGAAGACCTCCAGCTACAGACTGACTATATACACGAATATAATCTTCATCGAAGATATTGTAGTATAAATCCAACGGAATGGAAGGATTGTCGTCAGCGTTGTACTGAAGCGGCGTAAAAAGATTGCTAACTGTAGGAGCGTTATTGATAACTTCGGCGAGTACCGGACCAATAAACTCTGCGAGCGCAACCTGCGCGGCGTAAGCGGTATCGCGGTTACGCGAAGCCATAGCCTTAACTAATTCGATTTGCTCATCGGTTCTTTTTAATGTAATTTTCATTTTATTAAATAATCCTTTCTATTTTAAGGTTTATGCAACGTTCCAAGAAGCAGAACAATCGAGTTGTACTAACGCATACTGCGCAGTTCCAGTACCAGCAAACTCATCAGATTTGCCCATCTGAGAAGTCCTGTTACCTGTTCCGAGAATATGACCAACAATTGTCGATGCTAAATCAGCAAAAGACTCTCTAGCCACACCCGCCATCTTTCCGTTAGTCGAGCTCGAAATCACCGCAATATTCCCGGGGATAAACGTTGCGCTCTTGTCGTAGGCATTTTCATCAAATGTGAAAAGACCTTTTGTCGCGACCGGAACAGCTTGTCCACTTAGAACTGCCTGTAATTCGTCCTTTTTAACTGGATTGTAGAGAAGTTTTTCTCCGTTCTCGTCATTCTTCAATGTTTGATTGAGAGTGACGCCTAATACTGCGGATCCAGTAGTTGCAGCTCCGACGCGTAAAGGTACCACAGGGTATTTATCTGCACCTACCCATGGGTAGTCAGTTTTTCCTAAATAAGTACTTCCAATTAAATCGAAAGTGTCCTTATTCATGTTCCCGCTTATTACTTTTACCATCACACCTGCGCTACCATTGCCGTTAGTCGATGGACTGTCGTCAACTACTTGACTAGCAAATAGGTTGACGACATCGTGATCACTATACTGCCTAAATGGGTATAATCTTAGTGCCATAATGTTATTTTTAGTATGTTATAGAAATGTTTTTCGCGTTGAAGGCCCTCTTGAATTTATTCTCAAGGGTGTCTTCAGACGAAGATGCCTCGTTGTTGTTCGCCATACTTGAATGAGGAACTTCAACTTTTTCCACGACATCTTCAACGGTTTCGGTAGCTACTGGGGCTGGGGTTTCGTCGGTATTAGCCTTCATTTCTTGAGCCAACCGCTGTTCCACAGCTTCCTGTACCTTAGTCTCGAATTGTTTTTCCTGCTCCTCTTTAAAAGCCTTGCTCTTATGTTGGAGTAGGGAAGCCAATTTGGCCTGATAATCTTCAAAAGCAGCATCAGAACTTTGAAGGCTCTTAACCTCATTAACCAACACCCCTCGGTCTTGATCAGTAAGGTCATAAAGCTCATCAATAGATTCCATTCTGCTATTGAACAACTCTTCTGCCGCAGCAGCGTTGATAGAGGTTTCCAGAGAATCAATCTTCTCTGTTGCTTCCTCTAGTTTATTCTGAAGCTCTTCGATAGAAGCTTTGGCTTCCTCAGCGTCTTTTTGAGCCTGAATCTTTTCAGCCTCAACTGCCTCTCGCTCAGCCTTGAACTCTTCGTCCTTCTCACGAATCTTGTCGATCACATGAGAAGCAACGTTAGCCACGGCCTCCTGAGAGAACTCCGCCTTGTCAGTCAACTTCGTATCGAGGATCTTCTCGAACTCTGTTTTGAATTCTGTGATATCCATAGTCTTAGTAGTTAATACGTTATTATTTGCACTTTGTGAAATTTTTAAAATATTATTTTTAAAATTTTCTTCATTTTCTTCGACCGCCTCTGCATCTCGGTGGTCATTAATGTTTAAATCTATATTCTTTTCTACAACCAAACCACTTACGTCAGCTGCAGGATTAGTAGTAAAACCAATGCCTAAAGGGAAAACATCCCCTACCACCAAACGGTAAATAGGGGTTCCGTCGTCAAGTTTGCCAGCGCCCTCAAAGGTTTTTAAATATTTTTTCATTTCGTTTATTTGGGCACGGTTAGTAATAATTTCAGCGTCCTTGAGGTTTGAAGACCCTAAGGCTAATACATAGTCATTAAATCCTAACTCCCAACTGGCGGAGATTTTTTTGAAATAAGGGTCGTCCTCGTCGCTAGATCTCAATAAAACATCGGCAAAATCTTTGTTAACTGTTTTGTAAATAACAGAAGCTAATGAAATATAATATGGGTCTTTAGTAGCCAATGCTGCACCGTTCCCTATAATTTTATCATTATTAAGATCAGTAAAGCCAGCATTAACAATATGACCAACAACTTTTTGTTTTTTGTGCTCTATGTTGGTAGGCTTATGTATAAAGTAATCGATCAGGTCTACAGCGGTCTCTGAGTCAATCCCGTCTCCGTTTCTGTTGAATTTATTGACAATTGCTGCATTAAACGCAACTCCCACTAAATCCACATTTCTATCCAAATCAATAGACTTGGGTATAAGTGGTTTTAAGTTATCCAAAGACGCAACGCTGATATTTAACTCGTTTTCTAAATCGGTAGTCGCGTAAACATCAAACAGATACTCTGTTGTGTATTTAAACTTATCTGACATTACATCAAAATGTTACACTTTTTTACTTCTCTAGAGAATTTTTTCTGCTATGATATAAAATCGCAGCTGCATAATCATCTAGTTCGTGTTTCGCGCTAACATCTAGAACCTCTTTCAATGGGCATAGGTCGGATATCTTAGCTGAATTTTTGATGCAAGATTTAGCCGTAGAAACCCACTCCTTCGGGTCCTTGGCGATTACTACTGATTCACAAACCCTTTCCAGAATCTCTTTCTGCCCCTTGTTTAATTGCTTCTTTTTGAAAAGTTTTTTAGCTTCAGCTGTTAATGCAACGTATAACTCGTTTGCATTATCCACTGTATTTTTAATACTTTGAACCGAATAAGTGGTTCGCGCTAAAGTCTTAGCTCCCGGCGGTCTGCCGGGACGCCCGGCACTACGCCCGGGATTCTTAGTTTCTTCGTATCGCCGACGTTTCTCTAAAAGCTTGGCTCCTTCAGGGTGTCTAATCTCTTCTAGTTCCTCTTCCTCTTCGAAATCCATAGGAACCGGCGTTCCCCCTACCAAAGGGTTGAAATAGCCCTTTTGCCTATCTTCAACAAATTTTTCCTGAGCTTTGTCTAACTCTACTTCGCTCGGGAAAACTCCACTATCAATAACCTTCATACCTTGCGCAGGAGGTAGGATCCCTAATTCCATCATCCGGGTAATAACACGTTGCATCTGTGCCGGATCCTTAAGGTCGATAGTTTCGAATTTAGCTGTAGGAATATTGCGAAAACCGAAATTTTTACACAACTGCCTAATTTCACCCTGTAAAAACTCGTTCAAAAACGTATCGCGAGCCTCCTTTAATCGCTGCAAAAACATTTGAGCCTTGACTTCAGTGCTTGCGAACTTCTCTTGGCTTAAAATGATATTTTGTAAACCTTCCTTAATATCTTGATTGACAACTTCATATTTTTGAGGGCCAATAACCTTATTGATATCTGGAATAATAAATTCTGCGTTAGTTGTGTAGTCGCTCACCAAAATACGACCCACGCTTTGGTTTTGAAAAAGCGTTTGCATAGCTCTGATGTTCTTAGGATTTACGCCGCCTTTGTCCGGGGTAGTACCCATGGTTATCAACAAAACTACATTTTCAATGGTTCGACAAATAGATTGATCTATCTTCTTCATCTCCATTTTGAAGTTAATGTCGTCTAGCACCGGAAACCCAAAGGGGATAGCAAAAGGTTCATAATCTTGTTTTTTGTAAAAAGCATACCGTAACCTCTCAGGATCAAGGCTTACCTTTATACCGTCAATTGCCCAACTATCATTCTTAACTCTCCTTTTGATGTCTTCGGGCAACGCATCGTAAATTTCACGATCATCTTCGGTTTTAGGATCCTTCAGTCTCTCCACTTCGTATTCACTAAGCACCTTTGCATACAAACCATACTTATCAAAAGAAGTCGCTCTTTGAGCTACTACGTCATATGGATTCAATAAAATATAACGAACTGGAATTTTATTGCTCAACATGTTGATACCAAGGTTACGAACCTTTGAGAAATCGTCAGCCTTAAATTTACTCTGAAGAGTATAAAGAAAGATGTTCCCGCTGCGATAAAATTCCCTAAAAAACTGATCCTTTAAGCTCCAAATTTTAATCTTCTTGAACCAAGCCTTAATAAATTCCCTAGACTTGGCACTTCCCCCCTCAAGGTATATTTGAGAGTTGGCAAAATCAGCCATTGTGTCAATGGAATTTCGAAAAACAGCTATATTTGCATAAGCTTTTTGACAAAGCTCAATTGTATCCCTAACATTAACGCCATCAACGGCATACTGATAAGGCAACATCCCTCCACGAATATTAGCATATTTGTAGAGTACTGGAGCAATCGCAATATTGTTCCTTCGGGTGCTAGTGTTTGCCCCTCCCACGGGGGCACGCGCATAGGCTTTGGACTCGTAAGCATAAAAGGAATCCCCTATTAGCTGAGGCTCATAGGCCCCATCGTTGTTGGCCTGCATGATATTCTCAATAGGTTGAGACTGGTTTTTAAGTTTTTCCCAATATTCAGACCGCTTTGTGTATTTACGTTTATTCGCCATTTTCTTAAAATACTTTACACTTAAAGTCGCCAAAGTGACTTTGAAAGTTACTTTACATTATAAATTGAGGTTCGAATGTTTCTATAACATCTTCCGGTTTATGAGCCTGAGCGTCAAAATAAACTTTAGCCATCCAATTCGCCAATACTAGAGCAGAGTAGGAATCCTTCCGGGCCTTATCCGGTCCTGTCTGGCGCCTTAAATTAGAAGGAAGGTCAAATGTTTGGGTTCCTTGCGCGGTAGTTGTTATCTGTATGAGAGCACATTCGTTTTTAGTTAGATCCATCATGTCTGACTGATGCTCTATAAAGTCTATCATTTTGGCTGCCGAGGTTTGTTTTGCCTCTTCGCTAGTGCGCAAGAATTTGATATCAGCGATAGGTATCTTCTTCCGCTTCTGCTGAAGATAAAAATCGTCAATAGCCCTGCTTGCAAAATACAATCGATGGTGATCAAGATTTGCTTGAAGTAATTCGTTGGCTTGCCTTATCCAATTGCTCGTAGGTTTTCGTAATATCACATACCGATACTCCCCTTTGTTATATTGGTTTTTATAAGAACGCAGGTCATTTTGATATTCTTCCGGCTTGTCAAGTCCCACCTCAATGGTTTGGAGTTTAATTTTTTTTCGTTTAAAGGTTTCGCTTTCGTTACACGCTTGCATAAACTGCACTCCGCCATTATAGTCTCCACATATGGCCACGACGTTAAAATTCTCCAAACAAAACAAAAGATAATTAATATGACTTTTTAGTGAAGCGCCGGAAAGCGCGTAACTATGAACTAACGTAATCTTTTGGGTTTCTGCATTAAGTTTTAAAATCTGAATGGCAAAATCATCTGAGCTTTCAGTTTGAGACCATGAAGGGTCAAAAGCTAAAATATATTCGCTACCCGGTTCTCCTTGCACCTCTACGCAAGGTAAGTCCCCGTCGGAAACAGTACAAAGGGCCATCTTACTGGTTTTAAAATAACCAGAACTATCATCCGTAAATATAGCTCCAAATTCCCGCTCAAACTGAGATTGGCTCATCGTTGCTTTAGCTTGATGAATTAAATTCTGATCGTATAGTTGCTGTGGAGCACAATCATAACTATACTGCATCACACAGCGCGAAGCCTTGTCCTTTTGTGTGGACTGTGTTATCAGGTGTTCAAACTGGGTGTACAGTTTGTAAAGATATTCAAACTTATAAGAGGCAGAGGACAATGCCACTAATTTATTATTCGGCCATATATAGCGCTCCCCCTCCGTCATCTTATTTTCTTTCATAAGACGGCTTTCCAATTTAAAAAGATCTTCCCGCTGAGTGGGGTTTTCTACTACGGCTAAAAACGGCACAATAACTTCGTTGTAAATTCTTTCGGGCATCAGGGCAAACTCATCAATAATTATTCTATGAAAACGAAACCCACGAAGCTTTTCTCCGTCTCCCAACGGAAGAGCCCGAATGCGACTTGCTCCGATCTCCATCAACCACTCGTCGTTGCTCTTGGATGTCTTTGTTATGCATTGTCTAAAAAGCACAGCATCAGGTTTGTTTGCTATATCTTCGATCTTCCTGAAAATCATCTTTGCCTGTCTGAACGATTTGGACAATATCCCTATCTCCACCCCTTGGTTTAACATCGCATCTAAAGCGGCGAACACTCCCGTTGTGAAAGACTTCGACATACCACGCGCCCAAATTCCTAAAAAATAATCTGTTTCAAACATAGACTTGATAGCCATATGCTGGAACGGAAAAAGCTTAACGCCTAAAACTAAATCAGCAGTAAAGGTTATATTGTGTCTTAGAAATTCATAAAGTGCGATCTTAGCCTCCTTCTCTTCTAAAAAGCCTTTAAGCTCCAGCATCTCCTTGTTGCCACGAACTGTAGCCTCTCGGCGATCTTGTTCTCCCTTAAGCCAACTCATTTTTTTGATCTAAAAAATATTGCACATCCGTTTGCCAAACCTGCTTGCCGTGAATCAATAACCTTGGTATAAGATCGGAAGCCTTCTCTCGTGTACCAGTAAAAACAAACTGGCAAACCCGAGGGTACTCATGAGAAATCTCTTTTATCTGGCGAAGCACATAGTCCATATTGGCACGACGATTGAAGATCTTATTCTCTTTGATTATTTTTGAAACGCTTGATTCAACCACAACAAAAAGATAGGAGTCCATCTCCTTAGCCCTCTGTATTTCTCGCTTAAATCTCTCTATATTATGTTTGTTTAAGGTACCTTGCAAATCGCTCCCCGACTTTCTGTCTACAAATGTATAATTGTAATATTCCCCTAAAGTAGTATAATCTCCTATGTCTAACTTCAGGGTTCGCGTGGCGCATGCAAACTTTAATGGTTTTTGCTCCCTTGTGTCTACAGCTAAAACTAAATCACCGGGAACCGGTGCATCGAAAAAACTTTTCGGAAGGTTTTCATTATAGAGTGGCTCACATCCTATTGTGTGACAAACAGAATTATAGCTTCCGTATAGTTTCCGGTAAACAGAAATTGGTGGCATAAAGGAATTAACTGTTTCCAAATGGAAAGGTCCGTATTTCCTTTTCTTTTTGAGCTGCCGTTTTTCAAGTAAAGATAAAATATAATTTTTTACTTCTTCGGTAGGGTGTTGTACGCACCACTTTAATAATTGTTGCTTTGTAGAAAAGTCTCTTTCAAAATATTCTTCAAACCTTTTGAATGGGAGAGGTTCGCCGGTAAGCTTATTTAAACGCGGGTGATACTTCGTGTAATAAGAAGCGAGGTTCAAGCTATGTTGCTTGAGGTGCTTGTGCAAAGAGGCCCGGCTAGTAAATTCCTTTTTACATTCGGCGCAAGTAAAAATTCTGGTACATATTCTTTCCATTATATTGCATCCTCCTTACTGATTCCAAGTACGCGCGCCTTCCAGTCTGGCATTTTTTCCATCTCATCCGCTTCACGTCGGACAAGCTTCTTTTGCATCTCGGCCATCCTTATCATTAACTTCCTTTCTTCTTCGTCCTGAAAAAGCTGAACCAATGAAATGATGGAGGCGTTTCTTTGCACTCGGTTTGCCACCCTCTTTGCTCTTTCTCCATTTAATTTAGCAAGCATCTTGTCAACACGATTGACACATTGATTATATTCCTCCGCCTTGGTCTTAAGCATCTCTGTGAGCCTCATCGTTAAGTCGTGTTGGCCCTCAGTGTCATCGAACATTAGATTTAGTTTTTGTTTTTGCTGCTCTATTTCTTTGAGGTTAACGTAATCCATACATACATTCACATATAAATTTAATTCATCAGAAGTTAAATCTGGTTTATCCCATGTGCTTCGAATGTATTCCGCTTCAAACAAATCCCGGCTTTGTTTTGAAACATAGGAGCTGATAACCTGCACAAACCGTGGGGCATTTAAATAAGTTATCAACTTCTCTACACACTTCCGATCTGATAAATTCATCTTCTCTAACTCAAATGTTCCCGACGTAACCTTATTCAAACGTTTGAGTGTCGTAGATAAGACATGGGGGGGTGTGTACTTTTCTCCGGCAGCGTCGTCCCTTAAGTTTACAGTTGCTGCGAATTCGCGGTTTATATAATTACACAATGATATGAATTTATCCGTTTCTGTGAAACCCCTATTTTCAGCTTCTTTAGGCCACAACAACTGACCCACTTCCTTTTTCGTCATCTCCGGACAATAGTGCTGTTTCACAAAAGACTTTTCCTCGTCACTTAAGAAATGTTTAACCGATCTTTTTTTGACCTTGGTTTTATAGCTCAAGCCTTTCTCCACCCAATATTTTCTTAAAGCTCTCCCCCTAACGGTACTACCCTTTTCGTTTTCGTCGTTAAATAATTTTTTTGTGGCGTTACTGAGATCGCCATCTAACTCCTCAAACATCTGGAGGCTCCGCTGCTTCTCTTCTTTTGATAAAGCGTATTCTTTCATTCGAAAAATATATCAGTTTCCGCACATATTTTGCGGGCAACTTTTTTATAGAAATTCTTCAGGTTTTTAATCTGCTTATAACCAGCCTTGCGTCCTTTTTCGTTGCTTTTGTATCCCAAAACTTTTGCGACCGTTTCTTCATCGATGTAATCTATAAATAACATTTTATAAATAATAAAATGACGATCGTTTAGATACTCTCTCATATGTAAGTGCATACCATCTACGGCATCCATTATGTCATAATGATCTTCTGGAAGGGTTAGTCCACTAAAAGGGTTCGTCTCAAGGGCTACGGGTACCTTGATATCATAGGCTTGTTTTCGCGTCTTTTCCCACTTTGCATATAGCGAACATTCACTAGACTGTAATCCGGTGGATGTTTGAGAGCACAAATTGGACACTTGTCCCGCTCGCTGTTCTCGAGATTGGTTATACTTGCAACTTATGCAAGGGCTAGCAAAATTAGAATAATTGTTCCGTAAAATATTCTTGAGCTGATTGGAAATGATTTTGTTTACCCATGGCTCGATGGGTCTAACTTGATCCCACTGCTCCCATTTTTTATAAATATGAGTACGGATAATTTGAGATACGTCATCGAAATCCAGCCACGCTATGGCATGAAGGTGCCACTTATAGTAGCGCTTTCTTATTTCGTTGTCTATCGTATCTGATTTATCCTCATATGTTTGTCGCTTGTTCGCCACCACCAACATCCTTGAATTTACCTCTGGCACTGCTGCACTCGGCCTGCGACACTTTGAGAAACTCATCTTTTGAAAGTTTTGTATGATCACCTTGCACCCGAGCTTGAGATGCCAGATCTTTTGGATTTAAGGGGTTATTCACAAGTGATTCAAAACTTACCTTTGAAGAAGGTCCTGCATCAATATCGTATTCAAGGCGCGACAGATTGGGGACTCTTTCCCCATCTGATGAACTCTCCACAGCTTGAGCGGTAGAACTACCATGCTTAGCTGCTGAAGAAACCTGAGTCATCCCGAATGGGGCGAATGCTTCACCGCACCCTTGACAGAAGTTGGGCTTCTTCAAGACGTATCCGTTTTTTGCTCCACATTCAGGGCAGAATATACTAGCCATTTTTTATAATCTATTTTATAGGGTTATTTTCTAGTTTATTCACAATAAATTTTAAAATTTCACTGCGCAATATATCCTCTTGACTAAAGCGAAAGGTGTATATACCTCTATCTTTACACTCATTATCGTCAAATAACCCCACCAATGGCTCGAAACCTGTTTTACCGTTAATATCAGACTGCATTGGATCTCCACAGATAAAATATTTAGAGTTGTTACCTATTCTGGTTATTAGGGTAACCAGTTCTTTTCTGGTAAAATTTTGAGATTCATCTGCAATAATTAGCTTGTTATCCCAACTCGCACCCCTTAAATAATTAATAGGGGCACACTGAACAATCTTCTCTTCCATTAACATTTTGATTTGATCCGTAGACAAAAGCTCCGACAATTTATCCTGAAGAGGCATCATAAAAGGATGGAACTTCTCATCTACATCTCCCGGCAAGCTTCCTAAATTTCTTTCACCACTCTCCGCAATAGTACGTACATAAAACAAATCTTGGTTCATATTCATATTAAACAGCTGTAGAGCTGCATAAATAGAAATAAAAGTCTTAGAAGATCCCGCTGGGCCTGAAACAAAAACTATCTTAGTGTTTTTGTCGAATGCTATTTTTAAAAATTCGTGCTGTTTTTCAGTTAGTTCAAATTTCTTTAAATGAAGCTTATACTTATTGTCTGCAAGAGATATTATTTTTTCCGACGCTGAGGACTTTTTCCGTCTGCTCATCCATTAAACATTACACTTGACTTGCTCAATTTGTCCAGTATAATTTAAAAGAAGTATGGTTTTCCATGTTTTATCAATTCCGGTTCACCCTACACGTAAAGAAATAACTTTATGTGCCTTCACACAAAAAGTTTATAAATTTTGCAAAATCATGACAGCACGTGGCCACACTGTGTTTCACTACGGGCATCCGGATTCAAAGGTGAACTGTACCCAGCATTTTAATGTAATCTCTAGAGCTACCTATGATGAGGTTTACCAACAAAAATCATGGAAAGAGTTTTTGCCTCAAAAGGTTTTCAATAAAGCTCATGAGGAATTTAATAAAAACGCTGCCGCCTTAATCAAAAAAAACAAACAAAGTGATGAAGATTTTGTATTGGCTTTTTGGGGTTTTGGCCATGCTGCGTGCTGCAATGAACTTAAGGATGATTATATAATCGTTGAACCAAGCATTGGTTACAATTCTGGTTTTGCCCCCTTTAAAGTGTTTGAAACGTATGCTCAATTACACACATTGCATCATCAAATATACGAAAAGACTACGGGCCCAAGTTTCACAGACCATGTCATTAGGCCCGGTTTTTATTTAGAGGACTTCGAATATAAAGAAAATAAAGAAAATTATTTATTATTTTTAGGGAGAATGGTAGACGTCAAGGGTATACAAATCGCTCAAGATCTATCAAAAGCCTCCTCTACTCCTATAAAATTCGTGGGACCCCACAATCTAAAAAACAAACTTAAAAAAAATAATCCACTAGCGGAATACATCCCAACCGTCAGCCACGAAGAACGAAAAAAGCTTCTCTCCAACGCTAAAGCTTTAGTTATGCCTACTCTCTACATAGAACCTTGCGGGTGGTCAATGATCGAAGCTTTTATCTCTGGGACCCCTGTTTTATCTACTGATTGGGGAGGATTTTCAGAGTATAATATCCACGGGAAGACTGGCTTTAGATGCCGTTCCCTCAACGAATTTTACCATGCTCTAGAGTCCATAAACTTCATAAAGCCGCAATTTTGCAGAAAATATGCAGAGGAAAATTTTACCATTGAGCTCGTGGCCGCTATGTATGAAACCTATTTTGAACACTTGATTCAGGTTCGCAAATACGGGCTCGGTACGGTTTTTAATAAATGTAAATTCCTAGTTAAGTAAAACGTGTGTAATATTATTAACAATGACACAACCAAAACGAGAAGAGCCAAAAAAAATTAACTTTGCAGATCTCGATGGGTTCTTAAAAGTGGCTCCAATAATTGGTTTGGCCCTTTTGGCCTACTTGCAAACCCTGTTTCCAAGCAAAGTCGAATTCAAAGAAATTCAACAGCAATTAATCCAAATGGACAAAAAGATTACGGAAATGGCAGTAATTCAAAGAACCGTAGGGAACAACGCTTCCGATATCCATCACTTAGAAAATAGAATGAGATTGATAGAAGTTGAACTGGCTCGTCATAACGCTGCAGAACCTAAAGGTAGAAAAAAAACAGTAACCAACTAATATAAAACATGAGTCACATATCAGGCACATACACTTACGAATTTTCTAGATTGGAGCCTTTCTACAACAATAGCAACAAAACCGGCATTTCTTCCTTGGTTATTGGAATGAACTGCCAATTTTCAGGAGTGGACGAACAATCTAACCCGGTAACACAAGGTGCTTACATAGACGGAACCACTGGTTTTTTTGAATACGTACCAACCCCGGATTTTCCCACCTCGGGAACCACAGGAATGGCCCCGGTCCCTATCAATCTTACCCCAGAATATGTAACAGACAATATTAGCGGAATAGCCAATGAATACGCTTCCGGCCTATGTTGGTGTCATATTTTATCAGGTCAAATTTCAGGCAAACTTAACTCCCCGGTTAGAGACAGTAATTTTCCTTATCCTACGGGCACGCCCCCAAACGTTTTTCCCCCAGTAGATCCCCACGACATGTGAGCAAACAAAAAGCCCCGCGAAAGCGGGGCTTTTCTTTTTTAGATTATCTTATTATAATATCACCACCACGTGATTCGGGTCGCCTTATTATAACCATTCCAACCTTGCTTCTAGGTATTCGCAATTCCCAGTTTACCTCTGGGGTAGATTT
>TARA_R110000824_G_scaffold390760_23_pt1 | contig 30115 bp, 31 predicted proteins | sample TARA_R110000824 | Tara Oceans TARA_R110000824 (sample SAMEA4397747) | marine metagenome | biome: Polar Biome; feature: [MES] marine water layer (ENVO:01000295) within the mesopelagic zone...; material: water (ENVO:00002006), including particulate matter (ENVO:01000060) such...
TATAGTGGCGGTGACGGCGGTAACGGTGGGGATGGTGCGCTTGATCTTGGCGGTGTGAATGGCGGCAGCGGCGGCGGCGGCGGCGCTGGCGGAGCGAGCACGGTCTCGATTGTCGACAATGATTCTTCGAGATTTGAGAATTTTATTTCTACTGGTGGCAATGGTGGCGATGGCGGTGATGGTGCTGGTAGCGGCTTTGGAGGTGTGGGCGGCGACGGCGGCGACGGCATAGTTCTTGGCGGTTTGAACCCGGATGTCAGACTTGATGAACTAAGCGGTGTCATTGGCGGCAATGGTGGCACCGGAGGGACCGACGGTGACGGAATTGGCGTCGCGGCAGATGGTGCAGGTGGCGTGGGTATTCGCTTTCTGTCTGATTCTGGCTTGGCGAGAATTGCGGGCACTGTTGTCGGTGGTATGAGCGGCGATGGTGTGACGCAGGCCAATGCCATCACCTTTGCAGGTTCGAACAACACATTGCTGTTGAGTAACGGATATTCGATCACCGGTAATGTTGTGGCGGATGGCAGCGGGGACGCGTTGATCCTCGGCGGAACGTCAGATTCGAGTTTCGATGCTTCCAAGGTAGGTGCTGCCGCCCAATATCGCGGCTTTGAATCCTTTGAGAAGACCGGGACCAGCACATGGACATTGCTGAACACGACATCTGCCGTGACCGACTGGACGATCAGCGCCGGCACATTGCGCGTTGGGTCGGACGGTGCGCTGGGCGGCACGTCAAGCGCGTTGGTCCTTGATGGCGGCACGCTGCAATTTAGTTCGTTCTTCACGCTGGATGCGACGCGCGACATTTCCATTGGTGATGGTGGTGGCACGATTGATCTCATGACCAATCCGATGCAGATCGATCAGGGCATCACGGGAACGGGCGGTTTGACCATCACCAGTGATGATTTTACGTCCAGCATTCTGCTTTTGAATGGCGTCAACACCTATACCGGCGATACGACGATTGACAGCGTGACAGTGTTTCTTGGCGACGCTGGCCATATGACGGCCAGCATTGCAGGCAATGTTTATGTCACTTCCGGCCTTTTTGCCGGTGTCGGTACGGTGCAGGGCAATCTTACGAATACCGGCGGATTTGTTGGCGGGGGAACGGCGCTCAGCTTTACCGAGCTTGCGGGGACGCTGCGTGTGGGCGGTAACTTTACGCAAGGTGCGAGCGGCGCATATGGTGCTTACATCACCCCGGCGGGTTCGACATTGCTTGATGTGACCGGTACAGCGAACCTTGCTGGTGCATTGACTGTGAGTGTTACGCCGGGTGTTTATACGCCGCGTGCGTACACGATCCTGACGGCCTCAAGTGTGGTGGGTACTTTTGACTCCTATAGCACCTTTGTTATTGATGCGGGCAATACTGAAGGTATCGACGACGGGGATAGCGTTTCTTATACCGGCAATTCGGTTATCTATACGCTGGGCAACCTGATCGTTGATCCGACCAATACAGCAGTCGTCTCGACACAGGGCACGGTTGCGGTCAGCAATGCGCAGAATGCCAATGATACGCTGCTTGGTGCTATGGACACGATGGGATCGTCGTCAGGTGGTGCTGGTACTGCCATGAACTCCAAAGGCTATGTGCGTCTTGCGTTGGCTGACGATAGCAAGCTTGCGGGTATTCTGGCGCCTGTGCCTGAAAGCGTTCGTACGAGTGTGTGGACCAAGGTTCTCGGCAATCTGACATCGGTTGATGCAAGCAATGGCAAGACCGGTTTTGATGCCAAGACCGGCGGTGTCATGGTTGGTGCTGATCGTTCGATCGGCGACGGCTTCACTCTGGGTGTGGCTGGCAGCTATAGCTATACCGATGTTGAAGACGATCTGAACAGCTCCAGCACGATCAATACAGGTCGCGTGGCTCTCTATGGTCGTTATGCCTATGGGATTTATGGCATTGATGCTGTGCTTGGCTATGGCCATGAATGGTTTGATGCTGACCGTTTGGTCGGTGGTCAGGTGGCGACATCGAGCCATGAAGGCGATGAAGTGAATGCTGCAATTGCTGCGAGCGTGAAGTTGCAGACCGGCGACTATGTGGTGACACCCAAGGCGGGTGTGGGCTATGTGCATTTCTGGGAAGGTGACTACACGGAACAGGGTGCGCCTGGCTTCAACCTGAATGTGTCAGCCCGCGAAATCGACAGTCTGCGTCCGTTTGCAAGTGTTGATGTGACGCGCTCGTTTGAAACAGCAGGTGGCACGAAGATGACGCCTTATGTGAGTGCGGAATATTCGCGTGAAGTGATGGACAATGCGCCCAGCAGCACCGTAAGCGTTGGTGGTGGTTCGTTCATCGTCAATGGCGTTGCGCCCTCGCGTGATCGTGTGTCGCTTGGTGCCGGTATTGATGTGGCGCTGGATAAATCTATGTCGCTACAGATTGGCTATAAGGCCGTGCTGCCGACGGGCAATCTTGTCGAGCATGCTGTTGATGCAGGCTTTATCTATAAATTCTGATCTATCGATATGAATTGCAGAAAGGCGCGGAGAGTGATCTCCGCGCCTTTTTTGTTTTGTCAGGTTTTGGCGATGAGGCGTCCCAGGTGGATGAGTGCCTGAGGCCAGAGACCGAGTTGTGATGCGCCGTTCATGTGACCAAGAGCGCCCATGTCGATCAACTCGCTGCCCCATGCTTTTCCTATCTCGGCAGCACGGGCCGGTGCGACGAACGGGTCGTTGCTGCTGGTGAGGAGGAGTGATGGGAAGGGGAGTGGTGACATAGGCATGGGGGCAAAGCCGCGCACTTCGTCTGGCGTGTGGGCGGGGCTGTCCACATCGGAGGGTGAGACGAGGAAGGCGGCGGCGATGTTTGGGCGCGGTGTTGCGGCGACGTAACGTGCGACGAGTGCGCAGGCGAGGCTGTGAGCGATGATAATGACGGGGCGCTGTGCAGACGCGATGGCGGTGGCCAGCGAGGAGGTCCATTCATCCGGATCGGGATGATCCCAGTCGCGCTGCATGACGCGGCGCGCATTGGGGAGGTGGGCCTGCCAATGGGTTTGCCAGTGATCTGGCCCCGAATTGCCGAGGCCCGGTGTGATCAGGAATTCAAAACGGTCGAGCATGATCCCTCTCCATTAAGGTCAGTAATGTTGACCTAAAATGGAGGGTGGAGCAATTGTTGTTTTTGTGGGGCTGTCCTTCGAGACGCGGCTTTGCCGTTCCTCGGGATGAGGGGGAACAGAAGTTTTTGTGCGCAGATAAAATTGCAATTGTCATGGCCGGACTTGATCCGGCCATCCACGTCTTTGCGGTAAGGAAGGTGAAGACGTGGATACGCGGGTCAAGCCCGCGCATGACGATCCTGGTTGATAAGGAAGAAAGACCCTCACAACCCTCTCCCAGAGGGAGAGGGCTTTAAGCCTCGCCGAAGACGCGTTTGAAGATCGTGTCCACATGTTTGGTGTGGTAGCCGAGGTCGAAGAGTTCTTCGAGTTCGGCGTCGGACAGTTTGGAGGAGACGTCCTTGTCGGCTTTCAGCAGATCAAGGAAGTTGCCTTCGCCGCGCCAGACGGGCATGGCGTTGCGCTGCACGAGGCGGTAGCTGTCTTCGCGGCTGACGCCTTTTTGCGTGAGGGCGAGCAGAATGCGCTGCGAGTGGACGAGGCCGCCGAGCTTGTCCAAGTTCTTCTGCATGTTTTCGGGATAGATGAGCAGCTTGTCGATGACGCCGGTGAGGCGCACGAGCGCGAAGTCGAGTGTGACTGTGGCGTCCGGCCCGATCATGCGTTCGACCGACGAGTGCGAGATGTCGCGCTCGTGCCACAGCGCCACGTTTTCCATGGCGGGCAATGCCATGCCGCGCACGAGGCGGGCAAGGCCGGTGAGGTTTTCGGTGAGCACCGGATTGCGCTTGTGCGGCATGGCCGACGAGCCCTTCTGGCCTTCGGAGAAGAACTCCTCGGCTTCGAGCACTTCGGAACGCTGGAGGTGGCGCACTTCGGTGGCGAGACGTTCGACCGAGCTGGCGACGACACCGAGAATGGCAAAGAACATGGCGTGACGGTCGCGCGGGATGACCTGTGTGGAGACGGGCTCTGGCTGGAGGCCAAGCTGTTCGGCGACATATTCTTCAACGCGCGGGTCGATATTGGCGAAGGTGCCGACAGCGCCGGAAATGGCGCAGGTGGCTATTTCCTCGCGCGCGTGGACGAGGCGCGTGCGGCAACGCTCGAACTCGGCATAGGCTTGCGCAAGCTTCAGGCCGAATGTGGTCGGCTCGGCATGGATGCCGTGGCTGCGACCTATGGTGGGTGTGTTCTTGTGCTCGAAGGCGCGGCGCTTGATGGCGGCGAGAAGCGCGTCCATGTCGGCCAGCAGCAGATCGGCGGCGCGGACAAGCTGCACATTGAGGCAGGTGTCCAAAACGTCGGAGGATGTCATGCCCTGATGGACAAAGCGCGAATCCTCGCCGATGAACTCGGCCAGATGCGTGAGGAAGGCGATGACGTCGTGCTTCACTTCGCGTTCGATCTCGTCGATGCGATCAACATTGAAGACGGCTTTGTTGCCCAGATCCCAGATTTTTTCGGCGGAGGCCTTGGGGATGACGCCAAGGTCGGCCAGTGCGGTGCAGGCATGGGCCTCGATCTCGAACCAGATGCGGAACTTTGTTTCCGGGGTCCAGATAGAAACCATTTCGGGCCGCGAATAGCGGGGGATCATGGGCATGCCTCTTTCAAGCGGGTGGGATGGAGGAGGGTTTAGCAGAAGGGGGTGGCACCCTCAATAGGACACAAAATCATGCCTTTTTCTGCCGAATTTTAGCTTGTTGCGGCTTGCGTCGGGAAGCGGCGGTATGGGGGTCTGCCGCGCCGATGAGATCGAGCAGGCGGGTGGCGGCGGGGCCGGGGGGATTTTTGACCATCCAGACCGCGCCAAAGCGCATGAGGCCGGGATGCTCGACGGCAGCACAATGCAGCTCGCGCAGGTGGCCGGCGGCAATATCGGCAGCAGTGTGGTGGCGCAAGGCAAAGCCCCATGCCGCGCCTTGCCGGATGAGTTCGATCTTCATGGCATAGGTGTCCACGATGATCACATCTGTTGTGTGGACGCGATAGTCGAACTGGCGGCTGTCGAGGGCGGGATCGGCGACGATGATCTGACGGTGATCATCAAGTGCGGAAAGGGGAAAGCCAGCAGGCAGTGCAGCCAGCGGATGATCGGGTGCGGCAATGATGTGATGGCTGGCCAAGGCGATGTCGCGCCCGTCTATGCCCTTGCCTTGCAGGCCGCTTTCCAATCCGACCAGAGCAATCTGGACGCGGCCCTCACGCAGCTCCTGCATGGCGTCTGTCTCGTGCACTGTTTTGATGCGGAGATCGACATGCGGATATTCGGTTAGAAGTGCAGCAACGGCTTCGGCAAGCAGCGGTTGGCTGAATGCGGCATCGACGGCAAGTCTGATCTCGACATCCTGACCTTTCTTGAGAGCTGTGACCCGTGCATTGAGACGATCCAGCCGGCGGAAGATGATTTCGGCATCAAGCAGGAGGGCGCGACCATCTTCTGTAAGGGCGGGGCGATAGGCGGAGCGGTCGAACAGGGTGAGGCCATACTGGTTTTCCAGATTGCCGATGGCGTAGCTGATCGCCGAGACCGCGCGGCCAAGCCGCTTTGCGGCGGCAGAAAAACTGCCGGTTTCGGCCACGATGAGGAAAACCTCGAGCTGATCGACAAGATTTGGCTGCATGGCTGGCTACTTGTTCTAAAAAATTGAAAGAGATTTGCAATCTTATCTCATTTTTTCATTTATTCCGACAGGTATCATGCTGGCAATGATTCAAAAGATGGAGGAGACGGCATGGGCATGAATTTTACGCGGCGCAGTTTTCTGGGCACGACAGCGGCGAGTGCATTGCTGGCAGGGGCGGCGGGCGGGCTGATGCCGCGCCTCGCCTTTGCGGGGGATGCGTTCTCGGGCATGGACGCGATGGCGCAGGCCGGTCTGGTGAAGTCCGGCAAGGCCTCGGCGCTGGAACTGGTGGATGCTGCGATCAAGCGCATCGAGGCGGTGAACGACAAGGTCAATGCCGTGGTGGCGCAGGATTTTGATGCCGCGCGTGCCGCCGCAAAGGGCAAGCTGCCCGACAGTCCGTTGGCCGGTGTGCCTTATCTGATCAAGGATCTTGATGATGTGAAGGGCCTGCCGACGTCACATGGCTCGCGCATTTTCGACAATGGCGTTGCCGACAAGACAGACAGCACGGCGCAGAGTGTGCTCGATGCAGGCATGATTGTGCTGGGCAAAACCAACACGCCGGAATTTGGTCTGCTGGCGACCACGGAGGCGGTGGCGCTTGGTCCTTGTCACAACCCCTGGGCGCTGGACCACTCGACAGGTGGATCATCGGGCGGTGCGGCGGCGGCTGTGGCCAGCGGCATGGTGCCTGTGGCGCATGCATCCGATGGTGGTGGCTCGATCCGTATTCCGGCTTCGGCCTGCGGTGTGTTCGGGCTGAAGCCGAGCCGTGGACGGTTTGACCTCGGTGGCATGCCGATGCCGGGTGACATTGGTGTGAAGAATTGCGTCAGTATCAGTGTGCGTGACAGTGCGATGGTTTATTCGCTGTCGGAAAGCCATGCCGATGCGGCGACTTTCAAGCCGACCGGTTTTGTGACGGGTCCGGCAACGAAGCGTCTGAAGATTGCCTTCAACACGCAGAACTATTTCGGCGTTGAGCCGGATGCCGATGTGAAGGCGGCGATTGAAGCGACTGCCAAGCTTTGCGAGGGGCTGGGGCATGAGATTGTGCCGGTGAAAGACCCGATTGAAGGGCGTGAATTCATCGACCGGTTCCTGACCATTTGGGCTTCGGGGCCAGCGAACCTTGTGGCGATGGCAGAGAAAATGGGTGCCAAGCCCGAAGATGTGCTGGAGCCGTGGACGCTGGGCCTTGCGAAATTTTATGCAAGCAAGCCAAAGGATGCGATGGAGCAATCGCTTGCCTATTTCAAACAGGTGGAAGCGCGCATTGCGACATTCATGGGCGATTATGATGTGTGGCTGACGCCGGTATTGGCATCTGCCGCTCCCAAGCTCGGGCAGCAGGCACCGACAGTGGATTTCGATACGCTGTTCAAGCGCACAACCGATTATGTGAGCTATACGCCTGTGCATAATGTGGCGGGGACGCCTGCCATGTCCGTGCCGCTGGGCTTCAGCGCGGATGGATTGCCGATCGGCAGCCAGTTTGCGGCGGCCAAGGGCAATGAAGCGACACTGTTCGCGCTGGCCTATGAACTGGAGGCTGCGCAGCCTTGGGCCGGTAAACATGCGGGTGTGTTTGCGGGGTGAGGCATTCCGCAGGGATTTGCTCTGATCGGGCCGCCCTGATGCCGGGTGTTCTGTAAAACAGGTCTCGCCTGTTGATTTCGGGCACCGGAGGCGTCATCTAAGCCGTGCCACGGCGGATGATGATCTCCGGTGGCCCTGAAATCCCAGTGCGACGACAGGCTTGTTTTGTAGAAAGACGCCCGATGAGTAAGTACATACTGACGGTCAATTGCAAATCCAGACGCGGGATTGTGGCCGCTTTGTCGGGCTATCTGGCCCAGATGAATTGCAACATTATCGATAGTTCGCAATTTGATGATCTGGGCGCAGAGAAATTCTTTATGCGGATCAGCTTTATCTCCGAAGGTGGAGCGACGCTGGCTGAAATAAGAGAGGGGCTGGTTTCCATCGCGGAGGAATTCGAGATGGTGACGGAAATCCATGACGCCAGCCAGCGCATGAAAGTGCTGCTGATGGTGTCGCGCTTCGGGCATTGTCTGAACGATCTTCTCTACCGCTGGAAGATAGGCGCTTTGCCGATTGATATTGTCGGCGTCGTCTCCAATCATTTCGATCATCAAAAAGTGGTCGTGAACCACGATATTCCATTCCACTATATTCCGGTTACGCCAGATAATAAGGCGGAAGCGGAAGCGCGGATCATGGAGCTGGTGACAAGCAGCGGGACAGAGCTGATTGTCCTTGCGCGCTATATGCAAATTTTGTCGGACACGATGTGTCAGGCAATGTCGGGCAAGATTATCAATATCCATCATTCGTTTCTGCCAAGCTTCAAAGGGGCGACACCCTATCGGCAGGCCTATCAGCGTGGTGTGAAACTGATTGGCGCGACGGCTCATTATGTGACGGCCAATCTGGATGAAGGTCCTATTATCGATCAGGACACTGTGCGCGTGACCCATGCGCAGAGCGCCGACGACTATGTGTCGCTGGGGCGCGATGTCGAGGCACAGGTTCTGGCGCGCGCTGTACACGCGCATATTCACCACCAGATTTTCATCAACGGTGACCGCACGGTCGTCTTTCCGCCAAGTCCGGGGAGCTATGCTTCTGAGCGGGCGGGGTAGCGGGGGCAATAGCTGAAATTCAAAAGGCGACACATAGTGCTGTGCCGCTTTTTTGTCGGGGTGGTGGAGCTTAGATCAGCCCCAATGACTTGAAGCTCGCATGTTTGCCCTTGCCGATGACGAGGTGATCATGGATATCGATGCCGAGAGGCTTTGCGGTGTCGATGATCTGTTTTGTCATCTCAACGTCTTCGCGCGACGGCGTGGGATCGCCTGAGGGATGGTTGTGGACGAGGATGATGGCAGACGCATTGAGCGCGAGTGCGCGTTTGACGACTTCGCGGGGATAGACGGGCGTGTGGTCCACGGTGCCGGTCTGCTGCACTTCGTCGGCGATCAGGACATTCTGCCGGTCGAGGAAGAGGATGCGGAATTGTTCGATCGTGTTATGCGCCATTGTGGCGAAACAATAATCGAGCAGCGCACCCCATGAAGAAATGACTTCACGCTTGATGACCTTGGCTTGGGTGATGCGGGCCGTGGTTTCACGCAGCACGGCGAAGTCGGAAATGGTGGCATCTTTGACAAGCTTGAACGCACGAAGCCGGGCTTCGTCGCCATGGAGGACTGCGCCGAAGCTGCCAAAGGCGGCGATCAGTTCTTTTGCAAGTGGTTTGACATCTCTGCGCGGAATGGAGCGGAAGAGGATGAGTTCGAGCAACTCGTAATCGGGAACGGCGGCAGGCGAGGCGACAAAGCGTTTGCGCAAGCGTTCGCGATGACCCGACATGTGGTCGGTCGGTTTGGGTTTTTCCGGTTTCGACCCGTCAGGCATTGGGCGTCTGGATCAGGAATAGGGCGGGCAGTCGAGACCTGCCGGTGATCTTGTGAAGATTTCCGCGCCATCGGCTGTGACGCCTATGGAGTGCTCGAACTGGGCTGATAGCGAGCGATCACGCGTGACGGCGGTCCAGCCATCGGCAAGAATTTTGACGCCCGGCTTGCCGGTGTTGATCATCGGCTCGATGGTGAAGAACATGCCTTCTTTGAGCTTTGCACCTTCGCCCTTGCGGCCATAGTGCAGGATGTTGGGCATGTCGTGGAAGACGAGGCCGACGCCGTGGCCGCAGAATTCGCGCACAACCGAGCAGCGCTCGCCTTCGGCATAGGACTGGATGGCATAGCCAATGTCGCCCAATGTGGCGCCGGGCTTTACGGCGGCGATGCCGCGCATCATGGCTTCATAGGTGACTTCGCAGAGGCGCGTGGCTTTGCGCGGGACGTTGCCGACATAATACATGCGGTTTGTATCGCCGTGCCAGCCGTCGAGAATATAGGTCACGTCCACATTGACGATGTCGCCGTCGCGCAGCACGCGATCTGACGGGATGCCGTGGCAGACAACATGGTTGATGGAGGTGCAGCAGGAGTGGCGATAGCCGCGATAGCCAAGCGTGGCAGGCAATGCACCGTGATCGAGGCCGAACTGATAGACGGCGCGGTCGATCTCGTCGGTGGTGACGCCCGGCTTGATGAGTTCGGTCAGCATGTCGAGGGCGGAGCCTGCCAGATGACCGACCTTGCGCATGCCTGCAAAGCCTTCAGGCCCGTAGAGCTTCATCTGGCCGGTGTTGCGCGCCGGGGCGGTCTGGGCATCGATATAGGTCATGGAAAGTCCGAATTCTGGCCGATTTATGCAAGGAAGTGCCTAACATAGTGCCTCTTGGCGCATATGCCTAGGCGGGGATCAACGGGGGCGTTAGACTGGGCTTCATCTGCGCTATCCGGTTTCTTCCTGCATATAGGTTTTCAGAATGTCTGCCGTTGCTGCCAAACCCGCCAAACTTGTGACCGCCTGTGTTTTGCTGATCGGTGACGAGGTGCTGTCGGGCCGCACAAGGGACGCGAACCTGGGCTATATCGCCAAGCATCTCAACCAGATCGGCGTGCAGGTGCGCGAGGCTCGCGTGATCCCCGATATTGAAGAGATGATTGTCGCGACCGTGAACGAGGTGCGGGCGCGCTATGATTATGTGTTCACGACCGGTGGTATCGGGCCGACGCATGACGACATCACGGCTGATGCCATGGCCAAGGCATTCGGCGTGGCCATTGGCCACCATCCCGGGGCGATGGGTATTCTGGAAGCCCATTATAAAGAGACGGGTGGCGAGTTTACCGATGCCCGCAAGCGCATGGCACGGATACCTGACACGGCGAGCCTGATCCCCAATAGTCTGAGCAAGGCGCCCGGCTTTCAGATCGGCAATGTGTTTGTGATGGCCGGAGTGCCCATGGTGATGCAGGTGATGATGGACGCCTTGACGCCGCGTCTTGAAGGCGGCGCGACCATGCAGAGCCGCACGGTGAGCGCACAGATCGGCGAGGGCACGATTGCCGAGAAGCTGGGCGATCTGCAAAAGCGATTCCCCGCAGTGGGAATCGGCTCCTATCCCTATTATCGCGGCAAGGTTTTCGGCACGAGTATCGTCATGCGCGGCATTGACGAGGGGGAGCTGGACGAGGTGGCGGGCGAAACGCTGGCGCTTCTCAAGGGGTTCGGGGTGGAACCCATAAGTGGCGAGCCCGCTTGAGAAAATTCGGCCTTTAGAGGGATTTGACAGCAAACTTGGCTGGACAAATGTCGCCCTTTTGCAACAGAATGCGCCCCACATTACGAAAGTTTCAGCATTTTCCGCTTCTGCGGGGGATACAATCTTTCGAGAGTCAGCTAGAGTTTTGGTCTGACAGGGTCTTAAGGTGCCAGAAATTCTCCCAAGTCTTCCGTTTGGAGCATGTATTCCAAACTGGGCGAGGGCGGGGATCGGGGGGTAGCCGGGATCCTGAAAAAAAGGCCTGGCAAACAATTTTGGGTCAGCGATACCCGGAGGGAGAGACGCTAATGAAAAAGATGGTTGGAATTTTGGGTCTGGCATTCGGCGCAAGCATGATGGTTTCGAGCGCCGCTTTCGCTCTCGACTCCAGCTTTGACGCCATGTCGAAAGCCGGCAAGCATAGCTTCTATGTGTGGTGCACAGGCGGCGGCAGCTCGGTGAAGTCAGCCGAAGGCGCCAATGCCAAAGAAGCTCAGGCGAAACTCGCCACAGGCAATTGCTGGCCGGTGTGGCAGGGTCTCGAAGGCTAATCGCCTCGACACTCTGACGAGATTTAAGGGCGGTCCTTTCGGGGGCCGCCTTTTTCTTTGGTGTTTTTTCTCCCGATAAGATTGCGCGAGGGCGTTGCGCTGAATCTTTTCAACGGGCATATCAAGGGAGCACTGGTGAAGGCCCCTTGGCGAAACTGGTATACGCAGCAGACTTAAAATCTGCTTTCCGAAAGGGAGTGCCGGTTCGATTCCGGCAGGGGCCACCAGTCCGGTTTTGTGTTTTCAAAATCATGAAAACCAACGGGGGCGAATATGACCGCTGATGCTGTTCGTCAGATAAAGGTCGGTGCGACGCATATGACGCGTGCCGACTGCCGGACTGTTTATGAACTTGTTGCCTATTCACCCGGCTATGTGGACTGGGGCGGGATCGGGTCTTTCGAAGAAATCAAGCAAGGGCGCGAGAGCCGATACGGGGTCGGATCGGAGCGGGTTTTCCGCACGGCGGGTATGCGTATCTATGAAGAGGTTGTGGCTGACACGCCCGAGCGCCATGTCGCTTATCGACTGATTTCCGGATTGCCGCTGAAAAACTATCTGGGGCAGGTGGATATTGCGCGTGATGGTGATGTGACGCGCGTCGATTGGTATTCCACATTCGAAGCACCTGCCGGGTTCGGATGGTTCTGGCGGATGTTCATGCAGAGCATTCTTTCCACCATGTCGAAAAAGCTGGTGCAGGAAGCCGAGAAGCGTGTCGCGTCGCGCAGCTGAAATGCCTGTTATAGCGAAGTGCATAAGTCTGGGGAGCGGATATGACCACTGCTGCGTGTTTAGCGCGGATATGCAGCATTCTTAATACATTCGTATACGGAATGTATTTGTTGGCCGGAGTGACATAGGCTGAATTGCAATCAGGCGAATTTCTTGCCCATGATGCGTGGGTTCTTGATTTATTTGTCGGCGGACGGGACGTGCCCACCTTAGGCCACTAGCCTTAGGCGTGGGCCTTGGCGTGGTAGACGGCTGTGGCGGGGCGGGCTTCGCCAGCGGCCAGAGTTGCGTCGTGTTTATAAAGCGTGGAGCAATAGGGGCAGATGATCTCGCCGCTTCGCCCCATGTCCAGAAAGACATGCGGATGATCGTAGGGCGGGGTGGCACCCATGCACTCGAACTCTTTCACGCCGATGCTAATGGAAGCTTCGCCGGAATCGTTGGTGAATTTGGGGGTGGCTGGACCGTGCATCTTGGAATCCCTGTGGTTTTGTGCGGTCAAACTAGCCTTTGGCGTCTCTTATTTCCAGCCGAATTTCGCAACGGCAAAGAGGGTGTCAGAGCCGCCGCTCTGCGGGGGACGTTTGACTGACAGTGTTATAGCTGAGGTGGGCCGCCCTGTGGGAGCGGGAATGCCGAGTGCCGCTCCGTATTCCAGAGTTTGTGTGGATGTTTGTGTAACCGGGTTCGAGTTGGTTGTGCAGTTTTGTACGATCTTGAATGACGTGGAGTCATAATGAGGACTTGGCCCGAGGGTTACGCTTGGGCATACTCACGCCGGGCTGAAACAGGAAGGCGCTAAGACCTTTGTGGCTCGCATCATTTGGGAGGATACATGTCATCTGGGCAGGCGGCGCGCGAAGCGCCACTTTCGCGTTGGACTTTGCTCGCCTTTGCATTACCCGCTGCGCCAATTTCGGCGATGGGTTTGCCGCTGGTTGTGCATCTACCGCCTTTCTATGCCGGTACGCTCGGACTTGGACTGACGGTGGTTGGCGCGATCTTCATGATGGCGCGTTTCTGGGACGTGTTTACCGATCCTGTACTTGGCATTTTGTCTGACCGCTTTGAGACCAGGTGGGGCAGGCGTCGTCACTGGATCGTGATTTCGGTGCCGATCATGATGCTGTCGGCCTATATGATCTTCATGCCGCAGGGCGATGTAAACGCGACCTACCTGATCTTTTGGCTTTTCGTTCTTTATGTCGGTTGGACGTTGCTTACCATTTCGCACATGTCCTGGGGTGCGGAACTGACATCGGATTATTTTCAGCGTTCGCGCGTACAAGGCTCACGTGAAGTTCTGCTGATCCTCGGCATGGTGTTTGTGCTGATCCTGCCGATTTTTGTCATCCGTATGTTTCCGGATCAGGCGGAATATGTCGGTGTCGCGTCGATGGGGTGGTTTGTCATTATCCTGTTGCCAATCGCCGTTGCTGTCGCCGTGTGGCGCGTGCCGGAACGTGCGTCTCCGCGACCAGAGCATGTGCCATTCAAAGAAGCTGTGAAGGTGATGGTGGAAAGCCGTCCTTTGCGCTATGTGCTGGCCGCCGATCTTATTTCCGGCGTGTCGGGCGGTATCGTTGCGAGCCTGTTTCTGTTTCTGGCCAATGATGCGTTCAAGCTGACGCAAACCCAGTCCTATCTCATGCTGCTTGCCTATTTTCTTTCGGGCGTGGCGTTCATTCCCCTGATGCTGTGGATCAGCCACAAGGTAGGAAAGCACAAGGCGGCGGCACTGTCGGCTTTGTTCAATGCGATCTCTGTTCCGTTCATTCTGCTGGTGCCGGAAGGCAATGTGGAGGCGGCGCTGACTGTGTGGATCTTGTGCGGCGTCAACATGGCCGCCGGTCCGTTTCTGTTCCGCTCGATCATGGCCGATGTTGCGGATCATGACGCAGTGCAGACCAAGCAGACACGCACGGGGCTTTTCTATTCTCTGCTGACATCGACCAGCAAGGTCGGAGCGGCATTTGCCATTGGTCTGTCCTACTGGATGCTGGACATGATCGGTTTTGTGCCGAAAGGCGAGAATACGCAAGCGGCTATTGACGGGTTGCGCATGGTCTATGTGTGGCCGGCTGTGATCATCAGTATCGCTGTGGCTGTTATCTTGTGGTACTTCCCGCTGGATGAAGCGCAGCAAAAAGCCAATCGCGATATTCTTGATCGGCGCATTCTGGATGCTGCTGCTGCGGGAATTGAAACTCGCACAGGTGCACCAAGTGATGCGCAGTCTTCCGGTGTTCCGGCTGACTGATACGAGATATCACCTCCCCAAGTAAATTTTCGAGTAGGAGTAAATCGGCGATGGCCGGCGACCGACATTCAACTTTCCGGCTTCTCGCTTATGCGATGCCGTCAATCACTATTGCTGCGCTGGGGCTTCCACTCGCCGTACATCTTCCAGAATTCTATGCCACAACGATGGGGCTGGGTCTGCTTGCGGTCGGCTTTGCTTTTGCTTTGGCGCGTAGCTGGGACGTGATTGTTGATCCGTTACTTGGCTATGTGTCCGACAAGTTTGAAACGCGCTGGGGACGCCGCCGCATCTGGGTGGTGATTTCTGCGCCGATCATCATGTTAGCGAGTTTTTTCGTTTTCATTCCGGCAAAAGGCTTGCCGGTACTAAATGCAGTTATCGGCGTATTCGGAGTTGATCCGATGTCGGCGGTGACACAGGGCTATCTGATCGGCGGATTGCTGCTGCTCTATCTCGGTTTTACGATGTTGCTGCTGGCCCATATGTCATGGGGTGCGGAGCTGAGTGACGACTATAACGAACGCTCACGTATTCAGGGCTGGCGCGAAGGCCTGTCTGTGCTTGGTGTGCCACTTGTGCTGATGCTGCCCGCTGTCATTCAGGCTTTTGGCGGAGTGGATGCCGAACACAATACTGTGGAAGTGATCGGCTGGTTCATCATCATCGTGACACCACTGGCGACGCTGTTGGCTGTGACGCTGATGGGGGAAGAAAAAGTCAAACCACAACCGCATTTGCGCGCGCGCGAAGCTTTTGCTGCACTGGCAAGCAATGACGGTTTGCGTCGTCTGGTCTTTGCCGATCTGTTCAGCGGCATTTCCGGCTCGGCGCTGGGCGCGATGTTTATCTTCGAAGCCAAATATGTGTGGGAAGTCGGTGCCCATACGAACCAGCTTTTGCTGCTCTATTTCTTTGCCGGTGTCGGTTTCGTGCCGATTGCGCTGAAGCTTTCTTACATGTTCGGCAAGCATAAGACGATGATTGGCGCGTCTTTGTTTAATGTGTGTTTTGTGCCGACATTGTTTCTTATTCCGCCGGGAAATATCTGGGTGGCATCGCTCATTCTCATTTTCCTTGGTGTGAATGTCGGCACACCGTCGGTTCTTTATCGTTCGATGATGGCGGATGTGGGTGATCAGGATGAGGTGCGTACTGGCCAGCGGCGTACGGGGCTTTTCTTTGCCTTGCTGACACTGACTGCCAAGGTTGGCAGTGCGATCGCAATCGGCGTTGTCTATGTCATTCTTGACCGGATCGGTTTTGATGCCAAAGGCAATAATACGCCGGAGGCGCTGTCCAACCTCAATATGATCTATGTGGCTGTGCCCTTCTTTTGCAATATTGCCGTGACGGTTATTTTGTGGGGTTTCCCGATTGGCTTGAAAGAACAGCAGGAATTGCGTCGTCAGCTTGACGAACGTCTGGTGGAAGAAGTGGAGTCCATCGAAAGGGCTTCGTCGATTGAGAATCTCTGATTATCTGTTCAGACTTTCGACATGAAAACGGGGCGCCACTTGGAGCGCCCCGTTTTTTGTCCGGTCTATTGCAGCGTCAGAGGGTTAGTGAGCGCCGCAGCCGCAACCGCCGATTTCGACATGACCTTGCGGATCATAGGCTGCATCGACGGAGCGGGCTGACTGCTCCGCTGTGGCGGCAAATTCCTCGCGGGCTGTCTGGCGCAAGGTTTCATTGGCCATAAAGTCGAGCGCAGTCATGGCGAGGGCTTTGGCGCCATCAATGCAGGCCTTGTCGCCCGTCTCTCCGCCTGCCCAGCGGGCAAATTCGGGATTGTGGATCACGACATTCGGGGGCGCGCAGGAAATCATCGGATGGATGGAGGGTACACGATGGCTGACATTGCCCATATCGGTGCTGCCGGCCGAGCTGGAGGGGAGTTTTTCCAGCGGGAAAAAATTGCGGCCCAGCGAAAGCATATTGGCTTCGTAGCTGCGGGCGAGCGGCATGGAGGTTTTTAGGTCGAGGAAATTGACCTTGGCCCATTTGATGTCGGCCTGACATCCTGTGGCAAGAGCGCCTGCTTCAAAGCAAGCCTGTACGCGTAGCTTGAGAGCGGCGAGTTCTACCGCATTGGCCGCGCGGACATAGAAGAAGCCTTCTGTCTCATCGGGCACGATATTAGGGGCATTGCCGCCTTTGGTGATGATGCCATGAATGCGCTCGGTGTTCTTGATGTGCTGGCGCAGCTGGGCAATGGCCTGATAGGCGGTGACGAGTGCGTCGAGAGCGTTGAGACCCGCATGGGGTATGGCGGAGGCGTGGGCGCTTTTGCCCTTATAGGTGACGATGACTTCCGACACGCAGATGCAGGGCATGGTGATGAGGTCGATGCCAGCCGGATGGACCATCATGGCAGCGTCGAGCTTGTCGAATGCGCCTTGCTGGGCCATGAGTTCCTTGCCGCCGCCGCGCTCCTCAGCGGGCGTGCCCAAATAGCGCACACGACCGGGGAGCTTTGCGCCGAGTTTTGACAGTGCGAGCGAAGCGCCGAGTCCTGTTGTAGCGATGATATTGTGGCCGCAGGAATGGCCGATGCCCGGCAGCGCGTCATACTCCGACAGGATGGCCACCTCCGAAGGACCGGAGCCGAAGGTGGAAGAATAGGCTGTCGGTAGGCCGAAAGCCTCGCGCGTGACGGGAAGGTCTGCTGCTTCGAGTTTGGATGTCAGAAGCTTAGCTGCCTCGAATTCGTGAAAGGCGAGTTCTGGATTGGCGTGGATGGCATGGCTCACTTCGATGAGTTCCGGCGCCATAGCATCAATGGCATCGCAAACGTCACGTTTCAGGGCAGCTATAGACATTGGATTGACCTCCGGTTTTTTGGAAGTGTAGACCGATAGGCAGGATGGTGGCCACCTTCCTCATTTAATTTTGTTTGCTCGTGTGTTGATCAATGTGGGGAGGGCAATTCCTTGTATGACGAGGTTTGATCTAGGAGTGAGGGGTAAAAACGGTGAGCGTGGCATTTTTCTGAGGTGTTTTTGAGTGCGTTCCCAATTGCCAAAGCAGTTGTCCGGATTCTGTTGTAGTGTGGTTGCGACGCCTGATTTTTCGCTGGAATGACGTAAATTGATTTCCAGATTTATTTGGAATCTCTTGTGCGTGTGTTCACTTTGCGACGCTGGAAATTTTTGTAAAGCTGAATGCCGCGTTGGCAGTTGTTGATTCAACTAAACTAGGGAGCTGATCTTGGCGGCAACGGCGAAGTCGGGTTTAGTAAAAATCGCGAAAATCGGTTCTGTTCTAGGAGTAACCGTCTTAGTTCTGTGGGTAATCTGGAATAGTCTCTATCCCAGCTACCAGCATCGTTACAGGCTCATTTGCGAAGTTGAAGTTGATGGTCAAACGCATGTTGGTTCAAGTGTGTTTGAGATCACCTGGATCACTCAGCCCCCCATATCTCAAACGGCTTGGAACATGCAAATAAAGGGCAATGCAGTTGTCGTAGAACTTGGAGATCGGGGTGCGATTTTGGTTCCAAACTACCGGGTTGATACTAGAGAGTCTTCCGGGCAGTCACTCGTGTATTTGGCCATATGGGCATTTAAGGATCATCTTCCGTCCGTCAGAAAAACTGGCGTCACCGGACCTGCGTTGGCGGCTTTATCGCGGGTGCATGGCAAAGCAAAGCTAGCCCCAGATGAGCTTCCGCAAATTGTGTGGTTGAAGGACATAAATGATCCGTCTACGGCGCAACTTATTATGCCAGACCAATTTACGCAGATCATCGGGGGCAATGCGCATCTGAATTCTATTTCAGTGGAGATGACGGATGAAAATCCGACGCTCGGCAGTCTTTCAGATCGCTTGCCTTGGTTTGACGAGATGCTCGAGAAAGAAATAGCGGAACGTCAAAAGAAAAATAAACTCCAGCGCGGGCGAGCGCATCAACCGTATCATTTAATGGCTTTAGACTTGATTGGATGGCAAAATGAACAATGATTTTATGATGGCGCTGTTGGCGCTAGATGCCTGCAATCGCAAGCCCACGGGCAGCATTCATTTGGGCTATAAAAACGGATAATGTTGTTTCTGTTTTCTGGCGGATCTGGAGCGTCCCATGGACTATTTTGAATCAGACGGATTGCGGCTTGCCTATCGGGTGGTAGGTGAAGGGGCGCCCATTGTGCTGGTTCATGGTTTCGCCTCGACGCATGAGGTGAACTGGGTGACGACAGGCTGGTCGCGGGCGCTGGTGGATGCGGGGCGACGGGTCATTATGGCGGATGGGCGCGGGCACGGGGCAAGCGACAAACCATATGACGCGGCAGATTACACGCTGGAGGCGATGGCGGGCGATGTGATCGCGCTGATGGATCATCTGGGTGAGCCTGGGGCGGACCTGATGGGCTATTCGATGGGGGCGATGGTGTCGCTGGTGGCTGCCGCGCAAAATCCCGAGCGGTTTGACCGTGTGATTGCGGCGGGGGTGGGTGAGCGGCTGCTGGAAAAGAACAAACCCGCAAGCGACGTTGTGGACGCATTGCTGACCAACGATCCGGCCGCTGTCGGCAGTCGTGCGGCACAGATGTTCCGGTTGTTTGCGGATCAGAACAAGCAGGATCGCGAAGCGCTGGCGGCTTGTTTCTCGGCAGTGCGGGCTGACTTTCCAGATGAGTTGTTGGGACGGATTGTCAGGCCTGTGCTGGTTGTGGCAGGTGAGACGGACGACGCGGCGGGCAATGCGGCACCGCTGGCCGCGCGGATCGAGGGCGCTGCGAGTTTTACCGTGCCCAAGCGGGACCACATGCGGACCGTGGGCGACAAGGCCTATAAGGAAGCCGTGCTGAAGTTTCTGGAGTGATTTTTTCCCTCTCCCGCAAGGGGAGAGGGAAAATGCAGATTATCGTGCGACCAGCGGCGAGAAGCCGAGATGCATGCCTGCATCCGTGATGAGGGTTTCGCCAGTGATGTGGTCGGAACCTTCGCCCGCAAAAAAGACAATGCTTTTGGCAATATCGTCTGGTGTGCCTGCGCGGGCAAGCGGTGTGGTGGCGACCTGATTGTCGATGATTTTCTTGTATTGGGCTTCGCCGAAACGATCGGAGAACCAGCGGGTGCCGATGAAGCCAGGGCAGACGGCATTGACGCGGATTTCCGGCGCTAGCGAACGTGCGAGCGAGAGGGTCATCGTGTTGAGGGCGCCTTTGGAGGCTGCGTAGGCGACCGACGAGCCGATGCCCGTGACACCTGCAATGGAGGACACATTGACCACCGATCCCTTGCCTGCCTTTTTCATGGCGGGCGCGCAGGCACGGATCATCTGGTAGCCGCCGATCACATTGATTTTGTAGATCCAGAGGAAATCATCGGCATTAAGTGCGTCGAGATCGGCGTGGTTGGCAAATTGCGTGGTGCCCGCATTGTTGACGAGTATGTCGATGCGGCCCCATTTGTCGATGGCGGCTTGCGCGAGTTTCTTGCAATCCTCATCACTGCCCACATCGCCTTGCACCATGATGGCCTCGGCACCCTTGGCGAGGCAGAGGTCTGTGGTCTCTTTGGCTTCTTTTTCGCTTTTTGTGTAATTGATGACGACACGGGCACCGCGCTCGGCCAGCATGATGGCGACAGATGCGCCCAGACCCGTGGCGGACCCAGTGACAATGGCGACTTTGTCTTTGAGTGATGACATGGACTTCCCCCTGTTTGGATGGCTTTTACAGGGAGTGTAGCGGGTGGGCCGCTATTTTCCACCGTTCATCTTGGACGGGTGGTCAGTGGTGTTATTTGTCCGGCGGGAAATTGAAGGCAGCCAGGATCAGTTTGTCGGTCATGCGGTTGCGCTTGTCTGGTGCAGCGTCTAGCGCAATGCAGGTCAGATTGTCCATATGACGTATGACATGTCCGCGTGCAAATCCGACATGGGGGACATCCAGTGCGACAAGTGCGGCGGCGGCGGGCATGGGCAGGCATTCCACTATCGCGCCGGTGGCGGACATCTCGTGAATGATGCAATCGGTGTCCACACCGGCAAAGACAATGCGGCCCTCAATGCGTGTCGCGATGCGCCTGAACATACGGCGGTCGGATGCGTCATCAAGTGCTGGCGGTGGTGTTTGAAACTGTTTTGACATGGCCCGGTTCCCGGATCGTCCTGATCCGGAAACCAGCCTATGGGCCTATCATTGCCAAAGCGTTTCACCCCAGCGGTGAAGCGGGAAATCTAGTGTCTCATTTCGGGAGATCGGCCAGAAAATCGCCAATAACCTTCTCAAAATCGATGCGGCTGCCCAATGTGTTCATCGGACCGGCTGTCAGGCCTCCATCGACCGCGATGGTCTGGCCGGTGACAAAAGAGGAGGCGTCCGAGGCGAGATAGAGCGCCGCTTCGGCGATATCATTGGGCAGGCCCGAACGCGGGGTCGGCTGGATTTTTGCCAGATGGGTTTTCATGACTTCGGCAAACTGGTCCGCGACCTGTGTGCCGAGGCCAAGGCCCGCGCCGAAAATAGACGTGGCGATGCCGCCGGGGCAGATGGCATTGGAGCGCACAAAATTTGGGGCAAGCTGCAAGGCTGCGCAGCGCGAGAAGTGATGCACGGCGGCCTTGCATGCGGAATAGACCAGCGGACCGAAACCGGCTTGAAGACCGGCGACAGAGGCGGTCGAAATGATCGAGCCTGATTGCTGTTTGGTCATGTGCGGCACGGCATATTTGTATCCGAGCACAACGCCTTTCAACAAAACGCCAACCGTTTCGTCAAATCCATCCATATCGATTTCGTGCAACTCGCCGCCGACGCCACCGTAACCGGCATTGTTGAACAGTACGTCGAGTTTGCCGAATTTCGCGACTGTGTGTTCGACGAGATTTTTCATTTCGTCTTCATGGGCCACATTGGCGCGGCAATAGGAGAAATTGGCGCCGAGTTCGCGCTCCATTGCTTCGCCTTTGTGATCCTGCAAATCGGCGGCGACGACTTTTGCGCCTTCGGCAAGGAACAGATCGACGGTGCCACGACCAATGCCGCTGGTGCCGCCTGTGATGATGGCCACTTTGCCTTCGAGTCTTCCTGTCATTTTTTAATTCTCCTTGTTTTGATTTTTGTTTTTTAACGGCCTTTGAAAACCGCCTTGCGCTTTTCCATGAAGGCGGTGCGGCCTTCGGCGTAGTCTTCGCTGTGGAAGCAACGCTCGATCAGCTTGTCGCACATGGCTGCATCGAAATTGTCCGGTGCTTTCAAGGTTTCATCGACGATTTTCTTGGCGGTCATCACGGTCAATGGCGCGTTGTCGGCGATGGTGTCGCATGTCGCGCGTGTTTCTGCTTCCAATGCCTCGCGGACAAAGACGCGATTGATGAGGCCCATGGCGAGTGCTTCGTCATGCGAGAAGCGGCGCGCGGTGAAGAAAATTTCTTTGGCAAAAGCCGGTCCGACAATGTCAACGAGCCGACGTGTGCCCGAAGCTGCATAAGCAAGGCCGAGTTTGGCCGCCGGTATGCCGAAAGTGGAGCCTTGCGATGCGAAGCGTAAATCGCAGGAGAGTGCAATGCCCAATCCGCCACCGATGCAGTATCCGTCGATCATAGCAATGGTCGGACGTTCTGCCTTTGCAATCGCGTCGAAGGCGGCGGTGGTGGCATCTTCATATGTTATGACACTCGCCGGATCGCCACGCTGGGCCTCAAACTGCGAGATGTCGGCACCGGCGACGAAGGCGCGGTCGCCCGCGCCTTTGAGAACGATGACTTTGATGTCGGGATCGGCCTCGAAGCCCGCGATGATCTTCGGCACGGCCTGCCACATGTCGAGGCTGACAGCATTTAAGCGGTCGGGATTGTTGAAGATCATCCAGCCGATGGAGCCGGTTTTCTCGACAATCATTTGTTGTGTGGAGGAGGAGAGAGTGGACATGGCGGCTCCATCAGCGGGGAATTTGGATGGGGCGCATTCTGCCTAAAAATAAGCGTCATTGCGAGGAGCGAAGCGACGCGGCAATCCAGCTTTACCGAAGTTAAAGAAAGATGGATTGCTTCGCTACGCTCGCAATGACGAAGCATTAAACCGCTGCTACACATTCCAGTTTGGGGTCGTGCACCGGTGGCAAGGCGTCCTGCAAATCAGCCAATAAATCTGACTTTAACGCTGCGTAGGCTGGATCGCTCCAAAGGTTACGCCATTGCTGCGGGTCGTTTTTGTGGTCGTAGAGTTCGCCCTCGGTGCCATCGTAAATCGTGCCGGGCAGATAGGCTGTGATTGTGTAGCCATCGCGATAGATAGTGCGAAGGCCAACAGTTGTGCCATCGATATGGGTGCAATCCCATTCGGTGAAGACACGCTCGCGGCCCTGTTTTTCACCTGCGGCATCGGTTGCGGGCATGGGTTTGCCTTGCATCCATTCGGGAACGGGCAGGCCTGCGATCTCGCAGAAGGTGGGTGCAAGATCGACTTGACCTACCGGGGCTTTGACGCTGGCGGGTGAGATGGCAGCGGATTTTGCCGGACGCCAGATCATAGGGAGGCGCATCAATGCATCGACGTGATAGGGACCTTTGAAGAGCAGACCGAATTCGCCCTGAAACTCGCCGTGGTCGGTGGTGAAGACAACATCCACATCGTCGCCCCAGCCACGCTTTTCAATCTCGGCCATGACTTTTGCAATGGCTTCGTCGATCAGTTCATTTTCGACATGGGTGAAGGCGTTGATTTCCTGCACCTGATCAGCCGTCATGTCGCAAGCGCGGAATTTTGGTGGAGCTTCAAAATTTGTGACGCGCGTACCGTTGTACCAGTCCATCCAGTGTTGCGGTTTGCCCGACAGGATTTCTTCGATCTTTTCTCTGGAGCCGGGGTAAAATTCCGGTAGCGGCGTGTCGCGCCATGGGTGGCGGCCCAGCTCGCTTTTCGGCGGATCCCATGGATGATGCGGATCGGGGAAGGACATCCAGCAGAACCAGTCTTCGTCGGCCTTCACGGTCTTGAGCCAGTCGATGGTGCGGTCTGCCACCCAGTCGGTGTGATAAAGTTCGCGCGCAATGTCGTTGAAGTGCAACTGGCAACCACCAGTCTCGCCACCACCTGCCGCGTTGACGTTGAATGTGTCGTCGAGGTTTCGATAAAACTTTGAGATGGCGTTTGGGTCTTTCGATTTTACCCAGTCGCTGTAATGCAAAATCATCGGCGAGTGAGTGGCAAGCTCCATATGCTCAAAGCCGCGATGGGGGCCGTGTTCGCCCTTGCGTGACATCTGCGTTTCATAGAACTGCTGCTTGAAATCCATGAAGGGTTCAAAATGCGCTTTGCCGATGAGAGCAGTGCGATAGCCACCTTTCTCATTGAGGTAACGCGCGACGGAGGGCGCATCGACCGGCAGCGGCACGCCATTCATCCAGACGCCATGCGTGGAGACATATTGACCCGTCACCATGGTGGAGCGGGCGGGCATGCAGACGACATTCTGATTATGTGCGCGGGTGTAATTGATGCCGTTTGTTGCGAGTGCATCAATTGCAGGTGTGGCCGCGACCTTGCCGCCATTCGCGCCGATGGCGTCGAAGCGCATCTGGTCTGTCGTGATGAAAAGAATTTTGCGGCCCATTGCTGGCTCCTCCCCGCATAGCTTTAATGATTTTCATTAAAATAGTTGGAGCGCTATGGGAAAGCAAGTGTTGCGCGACGTTATTGAGGGGGCAAGTTCAATGATGCGATTGCCGTGAATGATGCTTATTTCACTGAGTGATAGTGCGAAGCGTGCGCGCCTTAAATGCTGCTGTATCAGCATTTTCTCGTCACGTCGCTAAAAAATACGACAAAAAATTTGTTGAAAACGACCGGCGTTCAGACGCTGAGATCGACCGCGTTGCCCATGCCCGCAGGTGCTGCAGCTTGCGCCTTTCCGGCATCAACAGCTTGCGAAAGCATGTTCACCACAGCTTGATCCTGCTGCTGACCCATCTTCAACATGGCAGTGGCCATGGAAGCCTGCATTTGGCTTTGCGAGGCGATGACAGCGGATGTGGCGAGATCGGACATTAAGCAGTTCCGGTATGTGGTGAGGGAAAGTCACCAATATAGACACCTGAGTTTAACGAGGTGTTGATACAGGCGTCTGTGTTATTTACCTGTGAGAAACCCTATCATCGCCGGAAATGCTTCGCGGTCCTGAATCATAAACATGTGCCCGCCGTCGAACATTTCCAGTTTGGCATCTGGTAGGCGCGTCAGCATTTTTTCCTGTGTTTCGGGCAATGCTTGGCCGTCATATTTGCCACCACAGAGGAATGTGGGGCAGGTGATCTGGTGCAGTCTTTCCCATGTGTTGTGCTGAGCGCGTGCTTCCAGCTGGCGACGCTGGCCCATGGCGTGGCCCGGTTCGTCCTTGTAGGGATCGTTTGAGGCGAAGGCGACGAATTGCTCATAGGTTTCGGGGTTTGCGGCGATCCATTCCGGTGTGCGGCGCGTGTCCATGATGGGGATCATGTGGCGGGCGCGGGCATCCGGCGCCATGTCCTGAACTTCATGTAGCGGATAAGACGCGCCGCCAGCGCCACCCGGTGATGTGCAGGCCAGCACGAGGCGGGTGACGCGGGCAGGGTGACGGAGCGCCAGTTCCTGCGCGACCATGCCACCGAAGGAAATGCCGACGACATGAGCAGTGTCCCAGCCGATGGCATCCATGAGGGCTGCAGCATCATCGGCATAATCGGCCATAGTGTAGGGTGTGTCGGGTTTGGCCGATTGTCCCAAGCCGCGCTGATCATAAGCCAGCGTGTCGAAATGCTTGGGGAAGGGGCCATCCATGACGTTGGGCTTGGCCCTGAGGTCGCCGCCTGTGCCGGAAATGACAAGCAGACGGGGGGCATTGGCGGCTTCAGGGGCTTTGCGTTCATAATAGAAGGGAAGTGTGCCGAGATTGGTGCTGAGGTCGATCAGGGGCATAGGGCTTGGAGCTTCTTTTTGATTTGTAATTTCGTGGGCAGCAACCATATCACTGCGATGCGCTTGCGCAGAGCATAGGGAGTACGACGGGGAGTTGCGAGCGGTTCGCACATTTTACACGAATTGGTTGTAACATCCTGTTTGTGTTAGGCTTATAGAAGTCTCACGATGCGCCCAAGGGCGGTCACCCGATTACAGTCGCCTGAATACCGGCAAATGGGAGCAGCACATGTCGAAACCAATGGAACGCAATCGCAGTGCGGAAGCGTTGGCTGTATGTGATCCTGTATGGGACCGGTTGCGCATAGAGACTGCCGATATGGCGCAGAGCGAAGCGGCCTTGGCGAGCTTTCTCCATGTGACTGTGCTTCACCACAAGAAATTTGAAGCGTCGCTGGCTTACCATCTCGCCCAGAAGATCGGGAATGTGGAAGTGCGTGCGATGCAACTGCGCGAGCTGTTCGACGAGGCGCTGAGTGCGGACCCATCGATCGGCGAGGCGGCGCGGGCCGATATTGTGGCTTACTATGAGCGCGACCCTGCTTGCCATACCTATGCTCAGCCGTTGCTTTTCTTCAAAGGCTATAGCGCGTTGCAAGTCTATCGCGTGGCGCATTGGCTGTGGGCACATGACCGCAAGCCTATGGCCCTCTATCTGCAAAGCCGCGTCTCCGAGCTTTTCTCGGTGGATATCCATCCTGCGGCCCAGATCGGTAAAGGTGTCTTTATCGACCATGCTCACGGCATCGTGATCGGTGAGACGGCTGTTGTGGAAGATGATGTGTCGATCCTGCATGGCGTGACGCTGGGTGGGACGGGCAAGGAAACTGGCGACCGTCACCCCAAAATCCGTCGTGGTGTGCTGATCAGCGTCGGCGCGAAGGTTCTTGGCAATATCGAGGTCGGTGAATATAGCCGCATTGGCGCTGGTAGCGTTGTGCTGACACCTGTGCCGCCGCATTGCACGGCTGTAGGCGTGCCTGCAAAACTCGTCGGATGCGCAGGCTGCGACAAGCCCAGCCACGAGATGGATCACATCATTCCCGAAGCTGACGAGGGCGGCGGCATTTGATCGCCGTCTAGTCTCGTTTCGGTGTTGTGCGCAGATAGCCTGTCACGGCGCGTTTTACTCTTTCAGTAAGATAGTTTGCGTCGGTCTCACCGTTGAGGCCAGCGGCGTCGATCATTCCGCGTGAGAGGGCAGCAATGTCCTGTGCGACGACATGCGGATCAGCAATGCCTTGCGTTGTTAGGAGGTCGGTCACTTCCTTTACAATGGCGGTGTTGAGTGCTTCTGTCTCAGCTTCAATCGGTAATATGGCTTCGGCATATTCCAGTGCGCGCGAAACGGCGGGATCTTCCAGCTGGTGGGTGATGCCTGCGGCGATCATGCCATCGACCATCCGTGAAAAAGATATTCGTCCTGGCTGGTGCAATGTTGCGCGGATCTCGTTCAGCATGGTTTGCCGTCTTTGCCGGATGAGTTCACTCAGGATTGCGTTCTTGTTTGGAAAATACTGGTAGAGCGATCCGATGCTGGCGCCTGCGCGTTCGGCAACCGCGTTTGTCGTTAAAGCGGCTAGACCGCTATCCCGCAAAATGTGAGCAGCAGCTTCCAGTATCGCGTCGAAAGTCGCGGTTGAGCGCGCTTGTCGCGGTGTTTTGCGCGGGGAAACGGGAGACGTGGCCATGGTGTGGAATGCGAGTTTTTAATGTGAATATATGCTCATATTTTAAAGGCATCGCTTCCCTGCATGCAAGAGGAGATGCCCATGACTACGCGCACCGTCACTTATACGATTTTTATGTTATTGCGCACGATGCCCGATTGGTTGCGGCTTAAGCGCGACGAACGCAGTGCGATTGCGCAAGAAGCTTTCAGTTTTGCACTGAAGGATGGAAAGGTCGCATTCAGCTACCACGATGCGGAAGCTTTTTCGGCACGTGCGACGGATGTTGCCGTTTTCAAGACGCCTGATCTTTATACCTATTACACAATGGTGGAACGGCTCAGAGACTCAAAGCTTTTCACCGTTCCCTATTTTGAAGTCGTAGACATTATTCCGACGATCGAAGACGGCTATCGTCAGTTCGAAGAGGATGAGGCAAGAGCATGAATTATGAGAATGTGGTCGCACTGGTCACAGGTGGTACAGCCGGGATCGGGCGGGAGCTAGCACGACAATTGGTGATGGCAGGGGCGACGGTTATTGTCACCGGACGTGACAGAGTGCGTCTTGACGAGATGGCAGTGTTCTCACCGAAAATCATCTGTTACCGGTCGGACTTTTCTGAAGCTGGTGATGTAGATCGACTAGTGCGTAACTTGACGCAACTGCATCCAGATATCTCGCTGGTGATTAATAATGCCGGTGTGCAAGATGAGATGAACCTCGTTCAACATGGCGTGGATATGGATGTTATCCGTCGCGAGATGGCGATCAATCTTGATGCGGTCATGGCAATTACAATCGGTATGTTGTCGTCGGTAGAGGCGCGTGGCGGAGGTGCGATTGTAAATATATCGTCTGGACTTGGCATTGCGCCCAAGGCTGCCGCACCCGTCTATTGCGCTGCTAAAGCGGCAATGCGGAGTTTTACGAAAGCTATGCGCTATCAATGTGAGGATAGCGGACTGCAGGTGCGCATAGTTGATGTAATCATGACGCTGGTCGATACAGGCATGACCGCCGGGCGAGGGCGCCGCAAAGCATCGCCAGCCAAAGTGGCCGCGTCTGTGCTGCGCGGTATAGCAGCCGAGCAGAATGAAATATGGGTGGGAAAGACCAAGTTGCTGCGCGTCATCAACCGGATTTCGCCACGTTTGGCCGCGCGTATTATGCGTTAGGTCAGGGCAGGCGGTCTTGCAGCGTGTACCAGAGAACGCCGAGCATCAGGCCGGGATAGCGCAGAAGAGTGCCGCCCGGAAAAGACGGAATTTTAATCTCGCTCAGGATATCGAACCGTTCGGCCTGACCGGCAACGGCTTCGGCCATGAGTTTTCCCGCCAATGTTGCCATATTGATGCCTTGGCCGGAAAAGCCTTGTGCATAGAAAATATTGGGGGCAAGGCGGCCAAAGTCTGGCATGCGTGACATGGTGATGGCGAGCGTGCCACCCCATGCATAGTCTATGCGGGCATCTGCTAGTTGCGGAAAAACACGCAACATGGGTTTGCGCACAAAGGCGGCAATGTCTTTGGGGAATTTGGAAGAGTAGTTCTCGCCACCGCCAAAGAGGAGCCGTCCGTCAGTAGAGAGACGATAGTAGTCGATGACAAATTTTGTGTCCTGCACGCCGACATCCTCGCGGATGAGAGTGCGGGCGGTATGGCCCAATGGCTCTGTCGCGATGATGAAATTATTTACAGGCATGATGTGGCCCGCCATGTCGGGTTCGAGATCATGCAGATAGCCATTGCAAGCGACAATGACATGCGGGGCTTTGATGCTGCCCTTCATTGTGTAAACGACCGCCGGATCGCTGCGGGTCGTATGAGTGACACGGGAATTTTCATAGATGCGAACGCCCATTGCTTTTGCGGCGCGGGCCAGCCCCAGAGCATAGTTTAGTGGGTGGAGATGGGCGGCTCCCTTGTCCAGTAAGCCAGCGTGATAACGCTTGGTTGCGACCATGTCGCGCATTTCTTCTGCGGGAATGAATTGAAGCTGTTCATAACCGTATTGGTCGGCCATGTGTGCTTCTTCTTCGCGCATCCATTCTACTTCGCCGTGCTTCCATGCGGCCTGTAGGACGCCAGGTTTGACGTCGCAATCAATGTTGTGCTTTGCGATGAGGTCTTTGACGGTTGCGACACTGTCTTCAGCGAGTGTCCACATGCGCTTGGCCCATTCTAGGCCGAGCTTTTCTTCCAGTGATCTTTGGTCTTTTCGATGGCCGGTACCAAGCTGGCCGCCATTGCGGCCGGATGCGCCGAAGCCAACGCGTTCAGCTTCAATGATGGCGACGTCATAACCGCGTTCGGCAAGGTGAAGTGCTGCAGACAAGCCGGAATAACCCGCTCCTATGATGCAGACATCGGCCCTTAAGTCCCCTGCAAGGGCGGGGCACTCGGGCCAGTCAGTGGCAGTTGCAGCATAGTAGGATGCGGGATATCCGCTCATTGGTGGCTCTGTTTGTTATTAACGGGCGATTGAAAAGAATGTTTCGTGGCTGCTTTCAGCATGGACGTCGCTCAGGTCCATACAGGCTTCCCATGGGGCACTGTCACGTGTGTCGTCCAATGCTTCTTCGCTGTCCCATTCGGTATAAAAGGCAACATTTTTTCCGTCTTTGCCTAGAAGGATGCGTGATGACTTGAAGCCCTTAGGAGGATTGCGATCAAGCTCGCGCTCGGCATAGCCGCGAAGCTGGGAGTGGATTTCATCGGGATTCGAGGTCTTGAACTGGATCAGATGGGCAACAGACATGAAGGCTTCCGTAATAGAGGTTTGATCGGACTGTAACACAATTGGCTATAGCACGCCTTTTGAGGCCTTGGCTTCTTCTTTGCGGTTCTGCGAAAGACACGTCACAATGCATCAAAATCAAGAATATTGGGAGAGACGTATATGGGACGAGTTCAAGGCAAAGTGGCGATAGTGACAGGGGCCGCCAAAGGGATCGGCGCTGCAAGTGCGAAGGCGCTGGCGCGTGAGGGCGCGAAGGTGATTTGCAGCGATTTCGATGAAACGGCAGGCGAGGCCACGGTGGCCGAGATCCAGCGTACGGGTGGTG
>TARA_R110000824_G_scaffold11746_15_pt1 | contig 29987 bp, 26 predicted proteins | sample TARA_R110000824 | Tara Oceans TARA_R110000824 (sample SAMEA4397747) | marine metagenome | biome: Polar Biome; feature: [MES] marine water layer (ENVO:01000295) within the mesopelagic zone...; material: water (ENVO:00002006), including particulate matter (ENVO:01000060) such...
TCCGCTGGTCGGGACTGACTCCGTTGAAAAGTACGAAATCCGGCCGGATGAGCAACATGTCCTTGCCCTTGACCTCTCGGGCATATTGCAGTGCCTCGTCGATCAGGTCAGGCGTCATCTGCAACACCCGCTCATAAGGTTTGTAGGTCTCGAAACGCGGGTAAAACCTGCCCGGCACGAACATCATCTCGACATGGCCGCCAAGCATCCATTTGGGAGAACGATCTGCCGCAAACGCCTTCAGCCGCTCTAGCGAAGCCACGAAATCGCCGTCATTGCCGATATTGATCTTGCCGGGAAACAGCAGGTCGCCCGTGAACAGGATACGGCAATAGGGATCGTAAAAGGTCACACCATCCTTGTGCGCGCCGGGAGTCGGGATTACCTCGATCACCCGGTCGCCCAGATCGATCGCGCCTGTGCCCGAGGGCCAGCTTTCCCGAAAGCCATAATGCCGCTTCATCACATTGAGCGGCGTGGGCACGATGGTCGTGTCTGGTCGTCCGGCAAACTGTACCAGTCCCTGGTTCTGCGCGACGTCTTCGCCCGAAGTCAGGGCGATTGTCAGCGGCACCTTGCTGCGCCCTCTCGCTTGCCCCCAGCGGGTGATGATGGCATCCACTGTCTCGCGCAGCGGATAATGCTTGGCGTTGGCGGTCGCGCCGCTGTCGATCAGCAGAGCGCCCTTGTTGCCAAATAGCAGATAAGTGAAGGGCGCTTCCCAATGTACACAGACATTTTGTCGCAGGACGAAACTGTCTTCGTTATATTGCACGACCTGCACACGCGGATCGCGGTTCTTTGCTGCAACGTTGGAGCCGTAGGTCCAGCGAAAGGCAAGTCTGCCCGGAGCCGGACCGTCGCTGCTATAGTCATGGACTATTGATTCTACAGGGTGCAGCGGCACGGCCGAATCGGTGTTGCGGACACCTGGAGGATTATACCCCAAATCGGGATTACCGTTGCCGGACGCGGTGGGATTAAGGGTCTGCGTGGACGTTTGTGGCATCGAATACTCCTGATAAAGCTTCCAGTGCGGCGTCAGCCGACTGCTTTCGATGCACACTCCCCCGAGACGCCGCGTTTCACTCTGTTTTCAGATGATTCGGCCTGCGTATCCAGCGAACATACGGATATTACTAAATATATCAATAGTAATAAATATAGATGGACAACGAGTCGTTTTGGCGCAATGCTGCAACTGCGAAAGGAGACGAATCATGTTCAACGGAATCCGCCGCGCGGGGGCATTAGCAATGCTGGCATGCGCGCTCATCGTAGCATCCTGTTCACCAACGCCGGAGGAAAGCACGGCGCCGAGCACCAAATTCAATATCGGATGGTCGATCTATGCTGGCTGGATGCCTTGGCCCTATGCCGAACAATCAGGCATTGTGAAGAAATGGGCCGACAAATATGGCATCGAGATCAATATCGTCCAGATCAACGACTATGTTGAATCGGTCAATCAATATACCGCTGGGCAGCTGGACGGCGTCACCGTTGCCAATATGGATGCGCTCACAATCCCCGCTGCAGGGGGCAAGGACACGAGTGCAATCATCGTTGGCGACTATTCGAACGGCAATGACGGCGTACTTTTAAAAGACGCCGACAGTCTTCACGCGATCAAGGGCAGGAAAATCAATCTCGTTGAGCTTTCGGTTTCTCATTATCTGCTGGCACGCGCACTTGATGCGGTCGGCCTGTCTATGACCGATGTCAGCACTGTCAACACTTCGGACGCGGATATTGCCGGTGCCTTCTTATCGAAGGATGTGACTGCTGCGGTCGCCTGGAACCCACAGCTGACCACGATGAAACAGGCGCCAGGTGCAAAGCTGGTGTTCAGTTCAGCTAATATTCCGGGCGAAATTCTCGACCTCTTGGTCGTCGACACCGCGACGCTCAAGGCCAACCCCAACCTCGGCAAAGCGCTCGCGGGCATCTGGTACGAGACCACCGCGCTGATGAAACGGCAAGACAAGGAAGGCAAGGCGGCACGAGCGGCAATGGCTGCACTCGCCGGCACAACACCGGAAATGTTTGAGGGGCAGCTTGCAACCACCTTCCTTTATGCGGATCCCAAGTCGGCCGTCGCAGCCACATCGGACAAGGCACTGATTGAAACCATGACCCGCGTGCGCGACTTTAGCTTCTCGCAGGGGCTATTCGGTCAGGGCGCGAAATCTGCCGACGCCGTAGGCATGGCTTTTCCGGGCGGAAAAACGCTGGGCGATCCCAATAATATCACCTTGCGTTTCGACGAGAGATACATGCAAATGGCTGCCGATGGAGCGCTGTAATGTGCTGATACGGTCAACGTCTGGATCGAGATAGGAGTATCATGCGCTGGGTGAATCGCCGCATTGGTCGAGGCAACCGTTTGCTTCTGGGGGCCATTCCGATCCTGTTGTTGGTAGTAATCTACCTGTTTGTTGCGGCCGACCGCCACGCAATCAATCCCAACGACAAGATATTCCCGTTACCCGGAGCCATGGCTCAGGCGATGTGGGGGCTGCTGTTCGAAGCCGATCAGCTTTCAGGCCGTCTGCTCTTTTGGGCCGACACCCTGGCCAGCCTTCAGCGCCTCGGGATCGGACTGGGCATATCTTCCTTATCGGCGCTGTTTGTGGGTATGATGCTCGGTATCCTGCCGCCGGTTCGCGCGACCTTCGGCATGCTGGTTACAGCAATCGCTGTCATCCCGCCAATTGCCTTGCTGCCTATCCTGTTCATCGCCTTCGGGCTTGGAGAGACCGCTAAAGTAGCGCTGATCGTCATCGGTATCACGCCCTTCATGACCCGCGACATCGCGGCTCACATCAGCGCCCTGCCGAGAGAACAAATAGTCAAGGCACAGACCCTGGGTGCAAGCACTTGGCAGTTGATGCTGCGGGTCGCCCTGCCTCAGGCGATGCCGCGGCTCATTCAGGGGATCCGCCTGTCGCTTGGTCCGGCATGGGTATTCCTGATCTCGGCCGAGGCGATCGCCTCCGATATCGGACTGGGATATCGGATCTTTCTCGTCCGCCGCTATCTCGCGATGGACGTAATCCTGCCGTATGTAGCATGGATTGCGCTGCTCGCTGCGACTATTGACTTTATCCTTGCCCAGTCCAGCCGCCGCCTGTTTCCCTGGGCGCATGGAGAAAATCATTGAACATTGTGCTGAGCCTGCGCGATGTGTGGGTCGAATATGGTGACCAAGTGGTCCTGGAACGCATCAAGCTCGAGATTGAGGAAGGCTCGTTTGTCTCGATTATCGGGCCTTCGGGTGCGGGCAAGAGTAGCTTGCTTCGCGTGTTGCTGGGGCAGGAGGCACCGACGAGAGGATCCATTCTGCTGGATGATATCCCGCTGAAGCCTGAATGCGAACCAGATCGTGGTGTCGTCTTTCAGCGTTACTCGGTATTTTCTCATCTGACGGTCCTCGGCAACACATTATTCGGTCTCGAATGCGCTCAGGCACCACTGACCGGTCGGCTGTTTGGCGCTCGGCGCCGTGCCGCGGTTGCGGAGGCGGAAGAAATGCTCGTGGCGGTCGGTCTGGGCGACAAATTGGATCTTTATCCATCGCAGATGTCGGGCGGCATGCAGCAACGTCTGGCGATCGCGCAGGCGCTGATCAAACGGCCACGGATCCTGCTGCTCGACGAACCTTTCGGGGCGCTTGATCCGGGCATAAGATCGGACATGCATGCGTTGATAACGCGATTGTGGAGCGAGTATTCGCTAACTATTATCATGGTTACGCACGACATCCGCGAAGCTTTCTTGCTTGGAACCCGAGTGCTTGCCGTGGACAAGACCCGTCAAGATCCGCACGCTCCGCACCGCTACGGTGCATCCGTGGTTTACGATATTCCAGTCACGAAAAAGGTTGCACTAGTAGAAGATAATTTCGTCGACGCAGGCAATAAGACCGGCAGCGAAATTGTTAGCAGTATTACTGTTGACAGAACTAATAATAACTGAGAGGAACATGAACATGAACATGAATTCCGAACCAACAACATTAGCCCGGCTCAGTATGAGCCTTCCTGCAGAGCTTTTGCTTCATCTCGACGTGATGGTCGAAGAGCGGGGCCTGCCGTCACGTTCTCAACTGATCTCAGAGCTGATTCGCCATGCGTTGGCGGAGCATGAGGCACTAACCCGACCCGAAGAGATGCTCGCAGGGACCATCACGCTGGTCTATCGCGGAGACCACGGAGGCGTACGTCAACAGCTCGCCACGACTCAGCTACACTATCTGAAGGAAGTCATCTCCTCACAGCATGTTTTCCTCGAGGACGACCAGTCGCTCGAGGTGCTGCTGGTTCAGGGTCCGGCGGTACGCTTGGAGAAACTTTGCGATGCCTTGCGGCGCATTCGCGGTGTACATCAGCTGCGGCTCGTCACCACTACCGCCTTGCTACCACCGCTTCACGAACAGGAAGAGTCGACTGGCAAAAATCGCAAACGGAGAGGCGTCGCGGCATGACCAAGGCGCTCGCCGATCCTATGGCGGCCCGCGACCATGCCCGCGCGATGGCGGGTACGATCGTGGATGCCATGCCGGTGCTGCCTCCCGTTGCCGACGACCTGCCCACCGATGTGGCCGCAACAGACCTTCTGTGGGAAGAGGTGATAGCGGCAGGCGGTTATGCCACCCGGAAGCTGGCGCGCGGCTCACGCCTGCGCCTGATCGACCTTGCAGGCGATGCCTGCGCCTCGCTCCTGATCTTCAACGCCGAGATGCCGACCGAGCGGCTCAGTGTTGCAGACACAGTGAAGGTGCAGTGGAATGCCTATCTCGGCACCGGAAAGCTGTTACTTTCCGATATGGGACGCGTTTTGATGAGCATCCTCGAGGACGAAGCTGGCACCCATGATGCATTTTGCGGCCCGTCCAATGCTGCGACCAACGAAGCCAAATATGGCGAAGGTCACAACAGCGGTGCCTTTCCCAATGGCCGAGACCGCCTGCTGCTTGGAGCAGCCAAGCACGGCTTGCAAAGGCGCGACGTCCACCCGTGCATCAATTTGTTCAAGGGAACACGGATCGCAGCGGACGGAACCATCACCCCGCTGGTCGAAACCTTTGAAGCCGGGCGCGAACTGCTCCTGCGCGCTGAAATGGACGTGATTGTCGTTATCGCCAATTGCCCGCATATCCTCGATCCTCGCGAGACATGGACTGTTACGCCGCTGCGTGTTTCAGCGTGGCGCGGGGCCGTGGCGTCCGAAGACGATCTTATTCGCAATGCTACGCCGGAGGGCTTGCGCGCCTTTCAAAACGTTGAAGATTATTTCCGTCGCTAGGAAGGAATATTGGCCCAACCATGACAGCCCCCCAAGGATTACAAGGTCTTTCCGGAACAATCATTCATGACGAAATAGTGCCCGCTCGCGCGCCATGGCTTTATCATGTCGCTGCGGGGCAGACCCTTCGCATTGTCGATCTGGAAGGTAACCAGGCGGTTGATTTCCTGCTCTATTCGACGGCCGACGATTCCGAACGCTACAGCGCGCAAGATACTGTCGCGGCGCAGGCCAATCTGTTCCTTCGCACCGGCACCGTTCTATTGTCGAACGAAGGACGGGCGATGATGACCATCCTTGCCACGTCAGTGGATTATCATGACACGATCGGCGGTGCCTGCTCCTGCGAGTCGAATACGCTGCGCTATGGTCACCACACCAAGAGCCAGCATGCCTGCGTCGAGAATTTCCTCGAGGCCAATCTGACCGAAGGTCGCGGCAAACGCGACATTGTGCCCAATATCAACTTTTTTATGAACGTACCGGTCAAGGAAGACGGGGCGCTAGGGATCGTCGACGGCATATCGGCCCCAGGCCTCATGGTCGACCTGCGTGCTGAGATGGACATCACGGTGGTCGTGTCAAACTGTCCGCAGATCAATAATCCGTGCAACGGGTTCAATCCAACCCCTGTACGGATGATCGTTACCGCATGAGCGTTGATACGGTCCTCATTGCTAATCGCGGCGCAATAGCCACTAGAATTATCCGAACCATACGCAGCATGGGGATGCGGTCGGTTGCAGTTTATTCCGAAGCTGATGCCGATTCCCTGCACGTGTCAGAGGCGGATGTGGCCGTCTGCATCGGTCCTGCCGCTGCGGCAGAAAGTTATCTCGACATCGCCGCTATCCTCAAGGCCGCACGCGAAACTGGCGCTGGCTTCATCCATCCCGGATATGGCTTTCTGGCCGAGAATGCCGAATTTGCAGAGGCATGCGCCGCTGCTGACATCGTTTTCATCGGTCCAACGCCGGAAAACATGCGAACCTTTGGCCTGAAGCACAGTGCCCGTGCGTTGGCATCAGAGCACGGCTTGCCGCTCGCACCCGGCACCGGCCTTCTGGTCGACGAAGACGAGGCCGCGAACGCTGCGAACGAGATCGGCTATCCCGTCATTCTGAAAGCCACGGCCGGCGGTGGCGGCATTGGCATGCAAATTTGCGAGAATGAGTCGGCCGTGCGCAAGAACTGGGACAGCGTCGCTCGTCTCGGCGCAGGAAATTTCGGTGACGCAGGTGTGTTCCTCGAACGCTATATCGCCCGCGCGCGCCATATTGAGGTGCAGATATTTGGTGACGGAACCGGTCGGGTGATGCCGCTCGGCGAACGGGATTGCTCGCTACAAAGGCGGAACCAGAAGGTTGTCGAGGAATCGCCGGCGCCGGATCTCGACGAGGACGTACGGAGCAAACTGATCGCCGCAGCGGTCCGCCTGGGCGCAGCTGCCCGTTACCTTTCTGCCGGTACGGTAGAATTCCTTTTCGATGCCGAACGTCAGGAATTTTTCTTCCTGGAAATGAACACCCGGCTACAGGTTGAACATGGCGTCACCGAGGAGGTGATGGGCATTGATCTAGTCGAATGGATGATCCGCGGGGCAGCGGGCGACTTTTCGTTCCTCGATCGCAAGCCACCGGTGTCAAAAGGCCATGCGGTGCAAGTCCGCCTTTACGCCGAGGACCCTGCGCTCGACTATCGCCCGACCACCGGCACGATAACCGCAATCGACTTTCCTGACTCTGTCCGAGCCGAGACATGGTGCACAGCCGGCAGCACGATCAGCGCCTGGTATGACCCGATGATCGCCAAGCTCATCGTTCACGCCGATACGAGAGAGGCAGCAATTGCTGCAATACAAGTCGCGCTCGACAAAAGCCGGGTGGACGGACTCGAGTCCAATCTCCGCTGGTTGCGCGCCGTTGTGCGCGATGACCGGTTCACGTCAGGCCAGGTCGCGACGAGATTGCTGGATACGATCGTCTATAATCCACACAGCATCCGGGTGGTTTCCGGCGGCACAGCGACCACGGTTCAGGACTGGCCGGGGCGCGTGGGCCTCTGGTCAGTCGGCGTTCCGCCCTCCGGCCCGATGGACGACCATTCCTTTCGTATTGGCAACCAGCGGCTCGGTAATCCGGAAGGAACGGCGGGTCTCGAGATCACCTTTACCGGTCCAGCCCTCTATTTCACTGCTCCCGCACGCATTTGCCTTACCGGAGCCGATTTCGGTGCCCGGCTGGACGATGAGCCGGTTGAACGGGGAGTTCCGCTCGACATCGCTGCAGGCCAGACGCTGGCGCTCGGTCGCGTCTCCGGCGGCGGCATGCGCGGTTATATCCTGATCGCGGGCGGTCTCGATATTCCGCCCTATCTCGATAGCCGCAGCACGTTCGAGCTTGGCCAATTTGGCGGCCATGCGGCTCGACGACTGGTGGCAGGCGACACGCTCCATCTGGCGGAAGCGGCGGTCAGTACGCCTGCACCTGTTGCCCAAGCAACGAATTTCGGGAACCACTGGACCTTGCGGGTTCTATACGGCCCCCACGGCGCGCCGGACTTCTTCACCGACGACGACATCCACGCGACTCTCGAAGCTGATTGGCGAGTGCATTACAACAGCAACCGCACCGGCGTTCGGCTGGTTGGACCCAAGCCGCAATGGGCACGGGCCGATGGCGGCGAGGCGGGCTTGCACCCCTCCAATATCCACGACAATCCCTACGCCATCGGTGCCGTCGACTTTACCGGTGACATGCCGATCATCTTGGGTCCTGATGGACCATCGCTCGGCGGATTTGTCTGTCCCTTTGTAGTGATCGCAGCGGATCAGTGGAAAATCGGGCAACTCGCTCCCGGTGACCATCTGCGCTTTGTACCGGTCACTCTCGACGATGCCAAAGCCGCTGATCGCGCCCCGCTGGACTTGACGGCAAACCCGTCCTGTGCCGGCGAGCCGAAGCGCGACATCGCCAATCTCTCACCGATCCTTGCTGACACGCCTGCCCAGGGACTGCGCCCGCGCACGGTGTACCGGCAGCAGGGTGACCGCAACATTTTAGTCGAATATGGCCCGATCGTCCTCGACATCGAGCTTCGCATTCGCGTTCATGCCCTGATGACTGAGCTTGAGAAAGAGGCCTTGCCCGGCGTGATTGATATCGTGCCCGGCATCCGCTCCCTGCAGCTCCATTTCGATGACGACGTCCTCGACCAGCGCGGCGCGCTTGCCGCTCTCATCGAAGCCGATAATCAGCTCGGCGATCTGGAGGACTTTACGGTTCCTTCGCGGATCGTGCATCTGCCACTCAGCTGGCGGGACCCGGCCACTTTGGAAACGATCGAAAAATATATGGCTGCCGTCCGTGATGATGCACCATGGTGCCCGGACAATATCGAGTTCATCCGACGCATCAACGGCCAGCCCGACGCAGATGCCGTCGAGGACATTATTTTCGACGCGAGCTATCTCGTGATGGGGCTGGGCGACGTCTATCTCGGCGCTCCCGTGGCCACACCTGTCGACCCGCGGCACCGGCTGGTGACCACCAAGTATAATCCCGCCCGCACATGGACCCCGCCCAATGTCGTTGGAATCGGCGGCGCCTATATGTGCATTTACGGCATGGAAGGCCCCGGCGGCTACCAGTTGTTCGGCCGCACGATTCAGGTGTGGAACACCTATCGGCAGACCGATGCCTTCGTCGACGGCAAGCCGTGGCTGCTGCGCTTCTTCGATCAGATCCGGTTCTTCAGCGTAAGTGCGGAAGAACTGGCCGACTGGCGAAGAGATTTTCCCAATGGCCGTCGATCAATCCGCGTCGAGGATTCGGAATTCCGCCTTGCCGACCATCGCGCTTTTCTGGCCGACAATGCCGAATCCATCGAGGCTTTCGAAGCGACGCGTCAATCCGCCTTCGAGACCGAACGCGCCGAATGGCAACAGAGTGGCGAATTTGATCGTGTCACGCAATTGGCAGAGGACCCCGCAATCGGCGCTCCCATTGCTCCCGCAATCGAAGTGCCCGAGGGCACCGACCTGATCGAGGCCCCTTTTGGCGGGAGCGTGTGGAAGCTCATGGTTGCGGAAGGTGATGAGGTTAAGGCTGGGGACGTTATCGCTGTGATCGAAGCAATGAAGATGGAAAGCCCGCTCGAAAGTCCGGATAACGGCACGATTGCAGCGCTCTACATACGCGAGCGCCAGTCGCTGGAGCCCGGCGCGCCAATGCTGGCTTTGAGGAGACATTAATGACAACGCTCGACCGGCAAAGCCCTGCGGCAATCGCAGCAGCCGTAAATAACGGGAAAACCAGCGCGCTTGCAGTAGCGCAAGATACGCTCGCCCGTCTTCACGCTTATGACGCGGTTCAGCCGCAAATATGGATCAGCCGCGCCTCGCCCACCGATTTGCTTGCCGCCGCCCGCAAGGTCGATGCACGCATTTCGGCTGGAGAACAGCTCTCGCTGGCTGGCGTGCCCTTTGCGATAAAGGACAATATCGACGTCGCCGGTTTTGAGACCACGGCAGGCTGCCCGGCCTACGCCTATTCCCCCTCCGGCTCTGCAACCGTGGTCGAAAAGCTGCTCGAGGCTGGAGCCATTTGCGTAGGAAAAACCAATCTCGACCAATTCGCCACCGGACTCGTCGGCACTCGCAGCCCTTATGGAATCCCGCGCAACGCTTATAATCTCGACTACGTCAGCGGCGGTTCAAGCTCGGGGTCGGCCGTCGCGGTAGCGGCGGGCCTCGTCAGTTTCGCACTTGGTACCGATACGGCGGGTTCCGGTCGGGTGCCTGCGGCTTTCAACCATCTTGTGGGTCTCAAACCGACCAAGGGCCGCTGGAGCACGCACGGCCTGGTCCCCGCATGCCGGACAATCGACTGCATAACCGTGTTCACCGACAATCTGTCAGATGCACGGCTGGTGGACGATGTGCTCGCGGGCTTCGACCCGCTCGATCCCTATTCAAAACCGCTAACCGATATTGCCCTGCAACCGAAACGCATCGGCGTGCCCCGCCGCAATCAGCGGGCCTGGTTCGGCGACAGCCAATCCGAATATCTTTATGACCAAGCGATCTCGCGACTGGAAGCCGGTGCCGAGATCGTCGAACTGGATATCTCGCCCCTCAACGAAGCGGCAAGCCTCCTTTACAATGGCCCATGGGTCGCGGAGCGCACGGCAGCCATCCAGGATCTTTTGGCCAGTAATCCCGATGCGATCAACGAGACGGTACGCTCTGTCGTCGAGCCCGGCTTGAACATCAACGCGGTCGAACTGTTCAAAGGCATGTACCGCCTGGCCGAACTCAAACGCCATGCGGACGGGCTATGGGAAAAGGTCGATCTGCTCGCCTTTCCTACCACTGGCACGACTTATCGCGTCGCGGAGCTGTTGGTGGCTCCGATCGCGTTGAACAGCAATCTCGGTTTTTACACCAATTTTGTGAACCTGCTCGACATGGCCGCAGTCGCCGTGCCCGCTGGTACCCGTTCGAACGGGACCGGCTTCGGTATCACTTTGATCGGCCCTGCCGACAGCGATCAAGCCTTGCTCGGCGCAGCCGAAAACTATCTCAAGGTAGCAGATCTTCCTGCTCCGCCCGCACTTGACCTGGAGGGAAAAATGGAAAGCGTAAAACTGGCCGTCGTCGGCGCCCATCTGAAAGACATGCCGTTGCACTGGCAGCTGACCTCGCGCGACGCCGTGTTCGTCGGTGCCTTCGAAACCGCCCCCACCTATCGTCTTTATGCGATCGCCGACAGCGTGCCGCCCAAGCCTGCACTGGTACACAGCGAGGATGGCGCTGCCATCAAGGTTGAAGTCTACGAACTCGACGTCGCCGCCTTCGGCAGCTTTGTCTCAGAAGTTCCTGCCCCGCTCGCAATCGGGACCGTCACCTTGGCTGATGGCAGCAGCGTCAAAGGCTTTGTCGCAGAATCGCGCGCGACGACAGGCGCTCAGGATATCACCGATCTCGGCGGCTGGCGCGCTTTTATCGAGACTAAATAGCATGGTTGTTACCCGGTAAACGGGAGAAAATTCAGCCAACGCAAGTGACTCAATATTACGCTTGACCTATTTGATAATATCAATACCATAGCTGTCATACCAAAAAATAAGAATCGTTCACAGGAGAGACACTGCAATACCGGGCCGGTTTCGCGCTCGGGCAGTAGCTATTCTTGGGCCTTGGCCCTCAGGTTAAAGAGGTAGATGGTATGAACGGAGTTCGGGTAGGAAACAGGATCATTGGAGCCGAAGCGCCGGTCACTGTCGGATGGGAGAACATCGGCAGGGTGGAAGGCGGCCCGACCAAGCAATTTATCTTCACATATTTCCAGCCCACTGTGCTCTTCGCCATGCTCGCCTTCTGGTATTACGCGCCCAACTCCATTGCCGTAGCATCGACCGCCATCTGGATCGGGATCAGTTTCAAGCTATTTTTGCTGGGACTCGAATGGGTCAACCCCCGTTACGATAGCTGGCGTCTCACCTGGAAGGAATGTGCCACCGACCTGTTCTATGTGGGCCTCGGTTACACATTGCTCCGCATGGTCGACAATTACATCGGTGACGGAGTCATTATTGAAGCCATCCAGGGTTCTTTTGATTGGGATAAATTCTCATGGTTTACCAATTTACCGCTGCTGGTGCAGGCCCTCCTGATCTCGCTAATTTTCGAATTCGGTCAATATTGGATGCATCGCGGCATGCATAATTGGCATCCACTTTGGCTGACTCATGCTCCGCATCATTACATCACCCAATTGAACATCAACAAGGGCGCGGTGGGCAATCCGATTGAACTGTTCCTGATCGGACTTGGTATCGGCGGCTTCTTCGATTTCATCCCGCGGGCCTTTCTGCTCGCAGGCGCTATCGGTCTGACGGTCGGCATTTACCAGCACATCAATGTCCGCTTCAATTCGCCGCGATGGTGGCGGTTCCTGTTCAACACCACCGAGCACCACAGCGTGCACCATTCCCAAGACTATGAAGCTACTCGCAGCAATTATGGCGCCAGCTGGATCATTTTCGACCGTCTCTTCGGTACCTGCGTCGATGGTGAGGCGGAATTGCTCGGAATGGAAGGCGGACGGCGTATGCCGATCAACGAGACCATGACCTTCCCGTTCACCGAAGGGTATAAGTCAATCAAGTCTCGGATTCAGGACCGTCGGCAACCACCGACTGCCATACCGGCCGAGTAGTTGATCATTTTGCCCCTGCCTGAAACGACATTCTCTCGGCATGGGTCATTTTTACCACTGAGCGGTGCGAAACCACAGGCTTTCCTGCTTCCCGGAACATGCTGGAGGAATTGTAAGTGAAATTGCCTTTCATCGACCGCATCTGGCGCGTGAAGGGCTCGCTGCCCCTCGAAACGCCAATGTCCCCGTCAAACGCGTTCGACAAGCTTGATCCGCTATTCCAAACGAATGGAACAAGCTACGAGATCGAAGGCGACACGCTAACGTTCAACAAGCATAATCCCGCTGCTCAGGACAAGTTGGCAACCTTCACCCGCGGCACGCTGACGGTCGTTGAGCGAGAAGGGCGTACGGTGCTCGCATATAACGTGACCAGCCCGGCATTGCTGGCTTGCTTTCTGGCTCCACTGCTGTTTCTGGCCTTGGGCCAGGTTAACGTCGCCATTGGCGAATATGAAAAGTCCAAAGCCGAAGCAGCAGAAAAGTCCGGAAAAGACGCCGACAAATCGAAGAAAACCGACGACGAGGACAAGGATGTAAAGTTGCACTGGTTTGACGCGGCCTTGGGCGCACCCGCACCGGAAAAGCCCGACGAGAAAGACAAAGACAAAGACAAATATAAAAAATACTCGCCCAAGACCGCCTATATTTTAGCAGCGATCTTCGCTGCGCTTTATGTCGTGGGACGCATACTCGAACCTTGGCTGATCAAGTCCATCTTTCGCAAGAAATTATCAGCCATTCCGCAGGCCAGTGATACAAGTTCTAACGGCCAGACCGGGGCGCAGCACCCCGGTTGATCCACGCCGTCGATCAAGCGCCCCTGCATTACCGCAAGATCGCGGAACAATTGGAACCGACCAATGGAACCAAGCACCAGGCTCAAATGACAAATATTTTGATGCCGTACAGCAAGGAAGTTTGGGACGACTTTTCTCCGCTCATACAAGGGATTAAAATGGAAGATCGCTTGAGTTGAGGAGAAGGCGAAAATATTTAAAGTCAATGACCCTCGGCCATTGGTTTCGACTTTGCCGCCGTTAATCGCCGTGGACATTGCATCGTTCTGAAATTGAATAAAAATCCTAACCGCGGTAATATATCCATCCAGCCCATAGCCATCCCCCGATCAGCACAGTCCCTCCAATTGGTGTTACAGCGCCAAGCCATCGTGGCGCGCCGAGCGCCATTGCATAAAGTGTCAGGGCGAAAAGGGCAGAGCCGACAAGAAGTAAAATCGCCGGACCTCTAGCAATGCCCATAATCGCCAGTGCAGCAACGGCATGGATCAATTGATATAGGCCGCCCGTTCGCAACCACTCCGCTTCCTGTTGTCCTGACGCACCATGCGCTCCGAAAGCACCTGCAGCAACAGCCACTGCTGCGGAAATAGCGGCAAAAAATCCTATCATCCTGTCTGGTCCTTCTGATTTTCAAACAATAAAGCCACAGCTTGGTCCATCCGTCGCGTGTTTGTTTTGGCGCGGCTTGTTCGAACCAATACGCCCTCGACTATTGTTTTGGCCACATTGAATGTTCAGCGAAAATATATAACCGGAGAACGGACGTTGTAACATATTTGGATCAGATTAGCGCTTAGCCTCAAGGTATGAAACCTCAGACGCCAGCATTTCTACAATCGAAACCCCGGATAAATTTGGTCCTAGGCGGTAAACAAGAGCTATGTTGCATTGCAGCATAAATGGGTTTAACTAATATAGATTAGTCCCCCACGACCAAATAATAACGCATCGGATCCCCCATGATTCTCACACGCCTGAACGTGTTTTTCAGTCAAATTAAGCCTTTGATGGGAATTGCCTCATTGTTTCTCGTAACCGGTTGCGGTGAGACTGCACCGCAAGCTCCGCCGCTAAAGTCCGTTTCGGTGGCGGTCCCCTTGCAACGCGAGGTTGTGGACTGGGATGAATTTATCGGGCGTTTTGAGGCGGTGCAGGATGTTGAGATCCTGCCGCGTGTGTCCGGGACGATAGAGCGCATTGCTTTTCGTGAAGGGGTCGAAGTGCAAAAGGGCCAAATATTGTTCGTGATCGATCAGCGAACATTTCGCAATGCGGTTGCCGAGGCGAAAGCACAGGCGGTCCAATATGAAGCGACGGTAGCAAATGCCCGTACAGAAATGGCGCGAGCGCAGGAATTGCTCAAATTCGAAGCCGTGAGCAAAGAAGAATATGAGCAGAAACAGGCGGCCTATCGTAGCGCAGTAGCACAACTCGGCGGGGCCCGGGCCCGGCTAAGCGAAGCAAATTTGCAACTGTCCTACAGCACGGTTCGGTCGCCGATAACCGGCAGGATTTCCGACAAACGTGTAGCCTTGGGCGATACAGTAACTGCGGGACAGACGCTTTTAACCCGTGTCGGAACGGTTGACCCGATATATTTCAGCTTTGAAGGCGCGGAGAGCTTTTACCTGAAATATATCCGCCAGGACCAAAGGGGTGAGCGGCGCTCTTCGCGCTATGCGCAAAACCCTGTGGAAATTCAGCTCGCGGATGACAGCGGATATAAATGGCGTGGCCGCATGACCTTCGTCGACAATGCTATCGATCCGGATTCGGGGACAATTCGCGCGCATGCAGAAGTACAAAACCCTGATGGATTCCTGGTTCCGGGAATGTTCGGGCGGGCCCGTTTGCTCGGATCCGGCACATATGAAGCGCTGCTCGTTCCTGACGAATCGATTGTCGCCGACCAGACACGCAAATTGCTCTACGTCATTGGCAAGGATGGCAAGGTCGCGCAGCGCGTTGTCGATACGGGTCCGCTGGTAGAAGGCTTGCGGGTCATTCGTGACGGGATCGCGCCGACAGAGCGGATCGTACTGGATGGGCTGGCCGGATTGCGGCCGGGTACCAAGGTCAATACAAAGCTTGTCAAAATGAAGCCAAAGTCGGCAAATACTGCGCCGGTATCGGTGCCGTCAAAAGCGCCGTCATCCACCGATGCCAAGCCGGTGGGATAAAATATGAAATTTTCCCATTTTTTTATCGATCGGCCGATTTTTGCCGCTGTATTGTCCATCCTGATCGTGATCTTCGGGATCGTTGCCTATCCCGGCCTGCCGGTCGCACAATATCCGGAAATCGCTCCGCCGACAGTAATCGTTAGCGCCACCTTCCCGGGCGCGACCTCGGAAACCCTCGCGGAAACGGTTGCCGCTCCTCTGGAAGAATCGATCAACGGAGTGGAGGATATGATTTACATGTCTTCCTCTTCCACCGGTGACGGCAATTTGTCCATCACGGTCACCTTCGCGCAAGGAGTGGACGTCGATCAGGCACAAGTGCTGGTCCAGAACAGGGTTTCAACCGCAGAACCACGGCTGCCGACCGAAGTCCGCCAAATCGGCATTACCGTTCGCAAAAACTCTCCCGATATGTTGCTGGTATCGACTTTTTATTCCAGCGATGGATCACTGCCGCAGCAATATGTTTCCAACTATGTCAAATTACAGGTGATTGACCGCCTGTTACGCATTCCCGGCGTTGGCGGAGTCCGGCAATTAGGCGGTCGTGATTATAATATGCGCCTATGGATCGACCCTGACCGGGCGGCGGCACGCAACTTGACCGTCGACGAGATTACGAGTGCCGTTCGCGCACAAAATGCTCAGGTTTCGGCCGGATCGATAGGGCAACCGCCGTTCAACGAAGGCGGTACGGCATTCCAGTTGAGCATCCAGACCGAAGGGCGGCTCACCACTCCGGCGCAATTCGGGGCCATAATTGTCAAGCGCGACGACCAGGGCCGGCTTACCCGTTTGCGCGATGTCGCACGGATCGAGTTGGGCGCACAAGATTATAGCATCAACGCCTATCTGAAAGGCAAGCCTACGGTCGCGGTCGGGATCACCCAATTGCCCGGATCCAATGCCTTGGCGACAGCGGAAGCGGTCAAGGCTGAGCTCGAGCGGGCGGCACAAAGTTTCCCGCCGGGCATGGCCTATGAAATCCCCTATAACCCGACCGAATATATCGAAGCGTCAATCGAAGCCGTCCAGGATACTTTGATCGAGGCGATCATATTGGTTGCGATTGTTGTGCTCGTCTTTCTGCAGAGTTGGCGGGCAGCAATAATCCCGATCATCGCAATCCCGGTATCGCTCGTCGGGTCGCTGGCGATGCTCGCTCTCTTCGGTTTCTCTCTCAACAATCTTTCCCTATTCGGGATGGTGCTGGCCATTGGGATTGTGGTCGACGACGCCATTGTGGTCGTTGAAAATGTCGAACGCCTGATGCACGAACAGGGCATGAGCCCTCTGGCAGCCGCGCACGAAACGATGCGCGAAGTATCGGGCGCGCTTATCGCCATCGCACTTGTGCTGGCGGGTGTTTTCATTCCGACGGCCTTCATTCCCGGACTTTCCGGTCAATTCTATCAGCAATTTGCGCTGACAATCGTGAGCGCGACGATCATTTCCGCCTTTGTCTCGCTGACGCTATCTCCTGCTATTGCGGCTCTTTTGTTGAAACCCAAGCAAGAGGGCGAACCGCAGGACGGATGGCGTTGCATGCCAGCGCGCTTTGCCAGGGGCTTCAATAGCGGATTTGACAAATTGTCGGATCGCTATGGCAAGCTCACCGCTCGCGCCATACGGATGTTGCTGATGGTATCAGTTATCTATGCCGTGCTGATCGGCCTGACGGCGTGGCGATTTTCCGAAACGCCAACCGGATTCATTCCGACCCAGGATCAAGGCTATCTGATCGGCATCGTCCAAATGCCGCCCGGTGCCTCCCTGCAACGCACGGATGAGGTATTGTTAAAAGCCCAGAAGATCGTGCTGGATAATAAGGCAGTCAAAGCCACTGTGGCGTTTGCAGGGCTCGATGGAGCGACATTTACCATTGCACCCAATGCTGCGACCATGTTCATCCCATTGCAACCGCATAGCGATCGCGCGGATGGCGACACAGTCGCCAATGAATTGCGCGCTGCAATGTCGTCTATTACCGCTGCCAATATACTGATAATTCCGCCTCCGCCCGTTAGCGGAATCGGAACCGGCGGTGGCTGGAAAATGATCGTCGAAGATCGAAGCGGCGCGGGACTGGAAGCGCTTCAGGAAGTCAGCATGAAGATGATGATGGCCGCCAATGCGCAAGAAGGCCTGACCTCTGCCTTTACGACATTCAACACCAACACGCCCCGTTTATATGCCGATATTGACAGGGAGCGAGCAGAGCAGCTCGGCGTTCCGGTCGAGAATATATTCTCGACCTTGGGCACCTATCTGGGGTCGACATTTATCAACGACTTCAATTATCTTGGTCGTACTTTCCGCGTGACGGCACAGGCCGATGCTGCCCACCGTGATCAGGTCAGCGATGTCGGCAGACTGAAAACCCGCTCTGCTTCCGGTAAGATGGTTCCGCTGGATGCGGTTATGACGCTCAAGAATGACAGCGGTGCTTATCGCGTTGTGCGCTACAATCTCTATCCATCGGCAGAGTTGCAGGGCGATACGGTCAGTGGCTTCTCCAGCGGACAATCGCTCGAAACAATGGAAAAACTGGCGACGGAAATCCTGCCACAGGGCTTTAACTATGAGTGGACGGAACTCGCCTTCCAGCAAAAACAGGCGGGCAATACCGCTACGCTGATATTCGGATTGGCGGTCATATTCATATTCCTGCTGCTGGCGGCCCAATATGAAAGTCTGGTGCTGCCGCTTGCCGTTATTCTGATCGTTCCAATGTGTCTGTTGGCCGCTATTCTGGGCGTGAACTTGATGGGATTGGATAATAATATCCTGACCCAGATCGGGCTTGTTGTTCTAATCGGACTTGCCGCCAAAAACGCGATACTGATCGTTGAATTTGCAAAGCAGAATGAAGATGCAGGGATGGAATTGCTCGAGGCTGCACGCAGGGCCGCTGCGCAGCGTTTGCGGCCGATCTTGATGACGTCCTTCGCCTTTATTCTGGGTGTGCTGCCCCTGGTTATCGGCTCCGGACCGGGTTCGGAAATGCGTCAGGCGTTGGGCGTAGCGGTATTTTTCGGCATGATCGGTGTCACAATTTTTGGCCTGTTGTTCACCCCTAGTTTTTACGTCATCGCCCGTAAATTGGGTGATAAAATGTCTCGGGTAAAAACTGATCCTGACAGGCAAGTGGAACCTGCTTCGGAGACCGGAGAATGGTAAAAGAAATCGGAATGGCGCTTTCAGTAATTGGTCTATCTGCCTGCACGGTCGGGCCGGATTACCGGCCGCCAGCGGCTATGCCTGATGGCTCTACGACTCTCGTCGAATCCCAGAATAATCCCGATATCGTCGTCGCTGAGCTGCCCGAGAAATGGTGGCAATTATTTGATGATCCGATACTCGACAGATTGGTTGATAAAGCGCTGCGCAACAATATTGATTTGCGCATCGCGGCTGCCAATTTGCAGAGATCACGGGCGTTGCTGGCGGAAGCTGGGGCAGGACGCTTACCGGTTACGACAGGCAGTGGATCAGCGACACGAGAGCGATCGGCAGCATCCAGTACTTCGGCAGGCGCGCTTGCTCCCGTCACATCAGACTATTTCTCGGTCGGATTTGACGCATCCTACGAAATAGATCTGTTTGGCGGCGTCAGCCGGTCGATTGAAGCTGCCAGAGCCGACGATCAAGTCGCCCAGGCAACACTGGATGCAGCACGCGTATCGATCGCAGCCGAGACAGCCCGCACCTATACGCTTGTCTGCTCCTTCGCGGTGCAGGCGCAAGTCGCGAGAGAAACCGCCCGCCTGCAGGAAAAGACTGTCGACCTGACACAGCGCCTTTTGCTCGGTGGCAGCGCCAATCGCAGGGATGTGGATCGTGCCGTTCTGCTACTGGAACAGGCGCGCGCGCAGGTACCGCAATTTGAGGCAGAGCGCAGAGCATCCCTATATGCGCTTGCTGTGTTGACCGGCGAACCTCCCGCCAATGCCGATACCGAAGCGGCGGCCTGTGACGCTTTACCGGAAATCGCCTCGGCGCTTCCGGTTGGTGACGGTCGCGCCTTACTTGCCCGGCGCCCCGATATCCGGCAGGCAGAGCGGCAACTGGCAGCCGACATTGCCCGTATCGGCGTGGCCACTGCCCAGCTTTATCCCTCGATTAGCTTGCTCGGCGGCCTGTCGCTTGGTTCCACTGATATCGGAAATATTCCTAAAGGCGATTCCTTTAGCTATTCGATCGGACCGCTAATCAGCTGGAATTTTCCGTTCAACAATGCGGCCCGCGCAAGGGTTAGCCAGTCGGAAGCGGTCGCTGACGGATCGTTGGCGCAGTTCGATAAAACACTGTTAACCGCGCTTCAGGAAACCGAACAAGCGCTCGCGCGGCTGAGCGGTTCAATCGACCGCGAGCGCGCGCTCGACAGGGCCTTGGCTGCAGGGGAAAGCGCTGCCAATATTTCTCGCCTGCGCTATGATTATGGCGCAGACAATCTGTTCCAATTGCTCGATTCCGAAAGGGAAAGAGCGCAGGCGCGGGCAGCGGCAGCCGCTGCCGGCTCAGACCGCCTGGCCGCGCAGATCAGTCTGTTCAAGGCTCTGGGTGGTGGGTGGCAAAATGCACCTGCCATCCAGGAAAAGCCCGTGGATCGCGATTAGGTTGATCAGCAGTTACAGATGGGCGGAGCATTCTTCAGCGATGCCGCGTTCAATAGACAGAGTGCCACGATAGCGGGGCAATCGAAGATTTATTCAGGCGATTGCAGAGACCAGCCAGACTTTGCCCTTCATCATAACGCCTTTTCCGGGCACATGATGTTGCGCGAAAACGTCGGTCAATTCTTTGCTGGCTGCCTCCACTACCGCTTCGCCCTTGTCACTCAGGGCGCGGCCGACCGCCATGGACGCGAACGCAAATTCAACGGCTTTTTCCGGTGTTGCACCAACTCCACCGACCGGTTGCAAACCTTCATATGCGACCACATCGACCTCGGAGAAGCCACTGCTGTCCAATATTTCACCCAGATATTCGAGATCTTCAAAGGCAAACGGTCCTGGCGCACGGGGAACCGCTGGTGGAATTTCAACGTGATTTCTGACAACGCCCATCATTTCCATCATCCACAGATTGTCGCGCGGCGGTCCCCAAACCGCCAGATCGATGCGCCCGCCCTTGCGGACAAGACCATGGAGATTTGTAAATGCGCTTGTCGGCTCTTCGAAAAACATGCTGCCAAAGCGCGAAAATAGACGGTCATAAGGCGCTTCCGGCAATTGTACCTTGGATGCATCAGCGTGAGTGAATTCTATGTTTTTCGCATCACTCTTATTCGCTCGCTCCTGCGCAGTAGCGACTAGGTCAGGCGAAATATCAACGCCCATGACTTTGCCGGAGGGCGCGACCGCACTGGCGATGGCAATCGTCGTAGCACCGCCACCACAACCAAGATCAATCACCGACTCGCCATCCTGATAGTTGGCGCGAGCCAGCAGTGCGTCACCAATTGGAGCAATCATCTCTTCGAACAGGGAGAGACTAGGTCACATACCCATAAAGGGGATTCCAATTTTCGGTCAGATATGATTCAGTCTGTTTTTTTGCAAGGAGACTGTTGATGGCGCGTTTTGATTTGACGGATTTTGAGTGGGGTGTGATCCAGCCCCTGTTGCCCAACAAGTCACGTGGGGTGCCGCGTGTCGATGACCGGCGGGTGCTCAATGGCATATTCTGGCGATTGCGTACCGGTGCGCCCTGGGCGGACATTCCCGCTCGCTATGGCCCCTATACAACCTGCGTGAACCGGTTCAACCGGTGGCGCAAAGCAGGTGTTTGGGCGACTATATTGCAAGCAGTATCAGAGGCTTATGACGGTGATATCCAGATGATCGACAGTTCATCCATCCGCGTGCATCAACATGGTGGCAACGCCAAAAAAAAGACGGCAGATCCCGTTGCATGGGCCGTTCGCGTGGCGGCCTGACCACCAAGATACACGCGATGGTCGATGCCAATGGCCTGCCTGTCACATTGCGGCTGAGCGCTGGACAGGCCTATGATGGTCACAGCGCTTTTGAGATGCTCGATACGCTGAAAGCTGGCGACATATTGCTTGCTGACCGCGCTTATGATGCTGACGCTTTACGCAAAGACATTGCCGCCAAAGGAGCATTCGCCAATATCCCGCCGAGGCCGCAGCGAAAGACAAAACCTGTGTTCGATAAATTCCTCTATCGATACCGCAATCTGGTTGAACGTTTCTTTAGCAAACTCAAACACTTCCGCGCCATCGCCACCCGATATGACAAGCGCGATGATAACTATCTCGCCTCCGTACAACTCGCTTCAATCCGAATATGGCTCAGATATAATGAGTCTGTGACCTAGCCAGCCATTTGAGCCCCATGTCACCCGCCCAGTCTTCCGGTTTCAGTTCTTGAGGTTGCTGGCTCTGAGAGGCGCTGTCATTGCTCATGGTAATTTTCCTGTCCTATAGAATTTTCGCGAAACCCGCAGTTCCCGTTCCGGTCATTGGCCTTGGCTTCGGAGCAGCGACTATCGCCGCTGCCTCCATGATCTGTTGCGGGTCCGGCTGATCAGTCAACAAGGCCTCCATCGTTCTAACACATAGCCGATCGGATTCATTCGCAAGATCATAGCAGATCTGCTTGCCCTCCCGCCGTGTTTTGACAACATCTGCTTGTCTCAAAACCGCGAGCTGCTGGCTAAGCGCTGGCTGAGCGATGCCCGTTGCTCTTTCGATATCGCTGACGCTGCTTTCGCCGCGCAGCAGATAGGACAGGATCATCAACCGCTGCGGCTGCGCATAGATTTTCAGCTTTTCCGTCGCCGAATCGGCCCGGTCCCGGCTTTCAAAAATCGCTGTCACGGCGCTGTCACCTTATGACAGAACCAGTCATCGTCACGGTCGATATCTTGAGCCGACAGTGGCGGTATCGCAAGCACATCATCCCCCGGTCGCCATCCTTCCGGTGTCAGCACATCGTTCTCCGCCGTTAGTTGCAGGGCCGCCAGCATCCGGATCATCTCGTCGACCGAGCGTCCGACATTATGTGGATAGCAGGTTGTCGCGCGGACAATGCCCTCGGGATCGATAAAATAGCTGGTCCGCATCGCTGCAGAATCGGCGGCATTTTCATCGATCATGCCAAAGGCGTGGCCAACCGCCATGCTCGGATCTTCTACAATCGGGAAGGGTATCTTGACATCAAACCTGTCCTCGATCGCGTGGACCCAGGCGAGATGGGCGTAAAGACTGTCGACAGACAGGCCGAGTAAAGCGCAACCCAGAGCTTCAAACTGATCCTGATGGCGCGCAAGAGCGACAAATTCTGTGGTGCATACCGGCGTGAAATCAGCCGGGTGGGAAAAGAAGATCAGCCACCGACCGCGATAGTCAGACAGCTTGACCAGACCGTGGGTAGAGCGCGCCTCGAAGTCCGGCGCCCTGTCACCTATACGCAATGACCCTGACTTTACCTGCAACGCGTCTGACATTAATTTCTACCTCTCTTGAGAATTGGCAGTGTTGGCATATTGACGCAACAGATATAGTGTATTACATAATATATGTAAATATGAATATGAGGAATTTTCTATGACTGATTCGGTATTGATTCATGCAACAGAACAGATCTCCCATGCGCAGCGCAATATCCCGGTGATCAAGGCATTTTTTGATCAGCCAACCTATACGGTGACCTATGTAGTGCATGATGCAGAAACCAAATGTGCTGCAATTATCGACAGCGTTTTTGATTTTGATCCGGCGTCCGGCCGGACCTCCTTCGATTCCGCCGACGAAGTGATCGGCTATGTCAGCGAACATGGCCTGAAGGTCGAATGGCTGCTCGAGACTCACGCCCATGCCGACCATTTGTCGGCTGCACCCTATCTTCAGGAAAAGCTGGGCGGCAAAATTGCCATCGGCGAGCATATCGTGACAGTGCAAAATGTATTTGGAAAATTGTTCAACGCGGGGACCGAGTTCCAGCGAGACGGATCGGATTTCGATCACCTTTTCTCCGACGGAGACACTTTCAAAATTGGTAATCTCGACGTGACGGTAATGCACGTTCCCGGTCATACGCCTGCGGATATTGCCTATGTCATCGGCGACGCCGTGTTTGTTGGCGATACGATGTTCATGCCGGATTATGGCTCTGCTCGCGCTGATTTTCCCGGTGGCGATGCGCGGCAGCTCTATCAGTCGCTGCGCCGCATATTGGAACTTCCACCGACCACCCGCCTGTTCATGTGTCATGATTATCTGCCTGCTGGCCGGACTGAATATGTCTGGGAAACTACCGTTGCGGAACAGCGGAAAGGCAATATCCATGCCCATGACGGCATCACCGAGGACGAATTTGTCAAAATGCGAACCGAGCGGGACAAGACGCTGAATATGCCGCGGCTGATCCTGCCGTCCGTCCAGGTCAATATGCGGGCAGGACATTTGCCACCCGAGGAAGATAATGGAGTGCGGTATCTCAAAGTTCCGTTGAACGGCGTCTGATGCTCGCTGCATTTCCCCATGCCATGCCGCTGGAAGGCCTGATCGGCGGACTGATGATTGGTGTCGCCGCCGCGTTGATGCTGCTCGGCCTTGGCCGCATTGCCGGAGTCAGCGGACTGGCGGCACGTGCCACCGGAATTGCCGATAGCGGAGCGCCGCGCGGCATTGCCATCGCCTTTGTGATCGGCCTGCCGCTGGGAGCGCTGATTATATCGATGATCACCGGCGGTATCGAAACCCGCTTCCCGCCTTCCGTCATTCCGCTGATCATCGGCGGCTTGCTGGTCGGCTATGGCACGCGCCTTGGTTCCGGCTGCACCAGCGGTCACGGTGTCTGCGGCATGTCCAGGCTATCACCGCGCTCATTGATTGCCACGGCAATATTCATGGCCAGCGGATTTGCTACGGTAGCGCTGATGCGTGCAGGAGGCTTTCTATGAAACAGATACTGGTAGCCCTTTTTGCCGGAGCCTTATTCGGTGCTGGCCTTGCCTTTTCAGGCATGGCTGATCCCGCGCGGGTACAGGGATTTCTGGATCTCTTCGGCCATTGGGACCCTACGCTCGCCTTTGTAATGGGCGGAGCGATGATTCCGATGGCATTCGCCTGGATCGTTCAGCGACGGCTCGACAAGCCGTTTGCCGATGCGCATTTCTCGCTGCCCGGCACCACGCTCATCGATCGAAAGCTGACAATTGGCGCAATTCTATTTGGTGCCGGCTGGGGCATTGGTGGTCTCTGCCCGGGCCCTGGCCTGGCCGACTTGGCGATCAATCCCATGCCCGCACTGGCCTTTGTTGCCGCATTGCTGGCGGGAATGATAGTGCATCGGGTTACCAGTTAGAAAAAGATACGACCATGAAGGATGTCCAATGACGAGCAAGCCCAAAATCACGAAGTTGAACGACGCCATAAGCGTATCGCCGCAGCTCGAGCTTGAAGATGTCACGGCGCTGGCGAAGGCTGGCTTCAAATCGGTCATTTGCAACCGGCCCGATGAGGAAGAAGGCGATCATCCTCGATCCGCTGCAGTCGAAAGGACCGCGAAAAAGGCTGGTCTGCAGTTCGCCTATGTTCCGGCAGTGTCCGGAGCCATCACCGACCAGGACGGCGAAAAAATGGCCGCCGCGCTTGCTACCCTTCCTGCCCCCGCGCTCGCATATTGCCGGTCGGGTGCCCGGTCAACGAAACTGACCGAAATGGCGCAGGCAGGGTCCAATAAATCACGCTCGCCAGCCGCTAGCGCCAGCCGCTTCAATGTCGTCATAGTCGGCGGCGGATCCGCTGGCATCGCCACCGCTGCCAGCATGCTGAAGCGCGACAAGAACATCTCCCTCGCAATTGTCGACCCGGCCGACGACCATTATTACCAGCCCGGCTGGACAATGGTCGGAGGCGGAGCTTTTTCTGCGGAATTCACCCACCGCAAGGAAAAGGATCTTATCCCTGCCCGGGCAAAATGGATAAAATCTGCAGTCAGCGCATTTGACCCCGAAAACAATGCTATCCTAACCGCTGACGGACAGGAGATCAGATATGATGTCCTGATCGTCTGCCCAGGCATCAAGCTTGATTGGGAAGCGATTGACGGACTGCCGGAAGCCTTGGGCAAAAACGGTGTTACATCCAATTACCGCTTCGATCTCGCACCCTATACATATCGGCTGGTGAAAGACATGACCGGCGGAACGGCTTTGTTCACTCAGCCACCGATGCCGATCAAATGCGCTGGCGCACCGCAGAAAGCCATGTACCTGTCCTGCAGCAAATGGGAAAAACAGGGCGTTTTGGGTAATATCGATGTGCAGTTCCACAATACAGGTGCGGTGTTGTTTGGAATCAAGGAATATGTGCCCGCCCTGATGGAATATATCGAGCGCTATAACGCCCATCTGAACCTTGAATCCACGTTGGTCGCAGTGGATGGCGAGGCCAAAATTGCCACATTTGAACAGAAACATGGCGAGGAAACCAAAAGGATCGAAGTGGCATTCGACATGATCCACGTGGTGCCACCGCAAGTCGCTCCCGATTTTGTCCGCTCAAGCCCACTGGCAGCCGAAAGCGGCTTCGTCGATGTCGACCCGGCAACCCTGCGGCACAACAAATATGCCAATATATTTTCGCTCGGCGATGCTTGCAGTGCGCCCAATGCCAAAACAATGGCAGCGGTCCGCAAACAGGCTCCGATCGTTGCCGTCAATGCGCTCGCCGCCCTCGCCGGCAAGCCGCCAGTGGCCGATTATGATGGCTATGGCAGCTGCCCGCTGACCGTCGAGCGCGGCAAGGTTGTGCTGGCCGAATTCGGCTATGGCGGCAAATTGCTGCCGAGCTTCCCCAACTGGCTGATCGACGGCACACGGCCATCGCGGCTCTCGTGGCTGCTCAAGGACACGATCCTGCCGCCGGTTTACTGGCATGGCATGCTCAAGGGCCGTGAATGGATGGTCAAGCCCCACCGCATCGGCGCGGAATAAGGCCCGTGAAAATTTCCCGCTATTTGCCGATCCTCGATTGGGGCAGCCGCTATAACAGTACGACGCTGACCAATGATGGCGTCGCTGCCATCATTGTCACGATCATGCTGATCCCGCAAAGTCTGGCATATGCCATGCTCGCAGGACTGCCGCCGGAGATAGGGCTCTACGCCTCTATCCTGCCGCTAATCGCCTATGCAATCTTCGGGACCAGCCGGACATTGGCGGTCGGACCGGTTGCGGTGGTTTCATTGATGACCCTGACCGCCGCCAGCGCCATTGCTCCCCCCGGCAGCGCGGATTTTATCGCAGCGGCCTTGGTACTGGCCTTGCTCTCGGGCCTGTTCCTGATGCTCCTGGGGATATTCAAGCTCGGCTTTCTGGCCAATCTGCTGTCCCATCCCGTGGTCTCGGGCTTCATCACCGCCAGCGGCATCATCATTGCGACCAGCCAGTTGAAGTCAATCTTCGGTATCAAGGCGAGCGGCGCGGCCATGCCCGAACTGGTTTCCAGCATCGCTGCGACGATCGGCACCACTAATATACCAACCCTGATTATTGGCGTGTCCGCAACCGCCTTCCTCTTCTGGGTTCGCAAGGGTCTGAAGCCCTTGCTGATGCGCTTTGGTCTTCCCGCACGGCCCGCCGAACTGATCGCCAAGGCCGGACCGATTGCCGCCGTTGCCGTTTCGACCATTGCGACGATCCTGTTCGATTTGGAGGCCAGGGGGGTTAGCGTGGTCGGCGATATTCCGCAGAGTCTGCCGCCCTTTTCCGTGCCGCTGATCGATATGGAATTATGGAAAACGCTGGCCATCCCGGCGCTGCTGTTGAGCATTATCGGATTTGTCGAATCCGTATCCGTGGGCCAGACACTGGCCGCCAAGCGGCGTCAGCGGATTGATCCGGATCAGGAGCTGATCGGGCTCGGTGCAGCCAATATCTCGGCTGCTTTCTCGGGCGGCTATCCGGTCACCGGTGGTTTTGCCCGCTCGGTAGTGAATTTCGATGCCGGCGCGGAGACGCCTGCTGCCGGAGCCTTCACTGCGGTCGGAATCGCGTTGGCAGCGCTGTTTCTAACCCCGCTTCTCGCTTCGCTTCCCATCGCTACCCTAGCAGCGACCATCATCGTCGCCGTGCTGAGCCTGGTCGACTTCAAAACGCCGCAAACGATATGGCGCTATTCGAAAATGGATTTTGCCGCCATGGCGGCGACCATTGGCGTTACCTTGCTCGCTGGGGTAGAACCCGGCGTGATCGCAGGTGTCGGTCTCAGCTTAGCACTCTTCCTGTGGCGCAGTTCGCGTCCCCATGCGGCCATCGTCGGGCGGGTTCCCGAAACCGAGCATTTTCGCAACGTCAATCGCCACAAGGTCTTCACCGATCCCCGCATATTGACCATCCGTATCGATGAAAGCCTGACCTATCTCAACGCGCGCTGGCTGGAAGAATTCATTCTAGAGCAAGTCGCCGAACAGAAGACCGTCCGCCATGTCGTGCTGATGTGCTCGGCTGTCAATGCGATCGATGCCTCGGCGCTGGAAAGCATCGAGGCGATCAACCACCGGCTCGAAGATGGCGGCATTTCTCTCCACCTGTCCGAAGTCAAAGGTCCGGTGATGGACCGGCTGAAGCAATCGCATTTTCTCGACCAATTGTCGGGCAAAGTCTATCTTTCACAAAACGAAGCCTATTCTGCGTTAATTGCAATTGCGGATAGCGAAGACAAAGCCGACAGTCCGGTAGATATTTGGCAGGCACGAGGCATGATATGATAGAAAATGATCTCGCCATCAATCTGGCACGGGCACAATTTGCGTTCACTATCAGTTTTCATTTCCTGTTTCCCGCATTCACAATCGGCATCGCCAGCTACCTAGCGGTACTGGAAGGGCTTTGGCTAAAAACGGACAAGGGCGTTTACGCCAACCTGTACCGCTACTGGCTCAAGATTTTTGCAGTCGTATTTGCCATGGGCGTCGTTTCCGGCATCGTTATGTCCTATCAATTCGGAACAAACTGGTCGGTATTTTCAGACAAGGCCGGACCGATCATCGGGCCGCTCATGGCCTATGAAGTGCTTACCGCCTTTTTCCTCGAAGCCGGTTTCCTCGGTGTGATGCTGTTCGGCATCAACAAGGTCGGCCGCAAACTGCATTTTGTCGCGACACTGGCTGTCGCGATCGGCACATTCATCTCCGCTTTCTGGATATTGTCGGTGAACAGCTGGATGCAGACGCCGGTAGGTTTTGCCATCAACGATGTAGGTCAATATGTGCCCGCAGCAGGCTGGTGGGAAATCATCTGGAACCCCAGCTTCCCTTATCGTCTGGTGCACACAGTGCTAGCGGCCTATCTGACCACGGCCTTTGCCGTGGGTGCGGTCGGGGCCTGGCATCTGCTGAAAGACAAAACCAACCCCGGCGCCCGAAAAATGTTTTCCATGGCGATGTGGATGGCGGCGCTGGTTGCGCCAACCCAGATATTCATGGGCGATCTGCACGGCCTCAACACGCTCGAGCATCAGCCGGCAAAGGTCATGGCCATGGAAGGCCATTATCAGAGCCACCCCGACGGCGCGCCGCTGATCCTGTTCGGAATCCCCAACAGCAAGGAAAAGCGGGTCGATTATGCCGTTGAAATACCCAAGGCCTCCTCGCTGATCCTCAAGCATGATCTGAATGCGCCCCTAGCCGGGCTCGATACGATTCCCGATCAGGATGAACCGCCGGTGGGCATCGTCTTCTGGTCCTTCCGGATCATGGTCGGCCTTGGCTTTGCGATGCTCGGCATCGGCCTGTGGAGTCTGTTCGCGCGGTCGCGCAAGAAACTCTACGACTGGTCCTGGCTGCACCGCGCAGCTCTCGTAATGGGACCGTCGGGCTTTATCGCCGTGCTGGCCGGCTGGGTAACCACCGAGGTCGGACGCCAGCCATTCACCATCTATGGCCTGCTGCGCACTAGCGAAAGCGCGGCGCCACTCGATGCACCTGCGGTTGCAGCTTCGCTACTGGCATTTGTGCTCGTCTATTTTGTCGTCTTCGGTGCCGGCATCATCTACCTATTCAAACTCGCCGCGAAAACACCCGAAGCCCACGAACCAACGCCGGACGACGCGCCCATCCGTTCCGCCGGGATCACCCCTGCTGCGGCGGTTCTCGAGGGCGATAGCGATGAAGGAGTAGCGTCATGAACGGCATAGACCTGACCGTCATCTGGGCGGGCATCATCGCCTTTGCCGTCGTCGTCTATGTTATCATGGACGGCTTTGACCTCGGCATCGGCATCCTGTTTCCCAATTTCAAGGTCGGGCCGGATCGCGATACGGCGATGAACAGCATTGCTCCGGTATGGGATGGCAATGAAACCTGGCTGGTATTGGGTGGCGGCGGCCTGCTGGCCGCTTTCCCGCTCGCTTATGCGATCATCCTGCCAGCCCTCTATGCGCCCCTGATTGCGATGTTGCTGGGACTGGTTCTGCGCGGCGTGGCCTTTGAATTTCG
>TARA_R110000824_G_scaffold37525_4_pt1 | contig 29808 bp, 26 predicted proteins | sample TARA_R110000824 | Tara Oceans TARA_R110000824 (sample SAMEA4397747) | marine metagenome | biome: Polar Biome; feature: [MES] marine water layer (ENVO:01000295) within the mesopelagic zone...; material: water (ENVO:00002006), including particulate matter (ENVO:01000060) such as......
CTCGGAGCGAACATGGAACCGCCCTGCCGAACGTACGGGACTGCCCCTTCACCGGTTATGTTCCCCTTATAGGCGAGGTTTGTAAGATGCGGTAAGAATTCGTCGCGAGAATGCGCCGGCCCCCACCGTTTAGACATCTTGTGGTTATCAGGGCCGGGGTTCTTATAAAGATTCGCGAATAGTTCTCTCCCCGGCGGCATAACCTTGGGCTCTATTTTGTTGGTCGCTGTCATGCGCTCCAAAAAATCCATGTCGCGGCGACTATCGACCACTGCCCGAGCCCGAGCCCGATTCCGAACCTGACCCCGCGCTATTTGAACACCACCTTCTGCCGCGATTCGAGCAGCACCATAAAATGGCCTGCGCCAGCCTTCGGTAGCCCACGTTTCGGGGTTACTATCGTACCCCTTAGTACCTAACGTCCGCTTCAAAGCCTCGCGCTTACGGCTTACTGCGTACCGGCGATCATCGGGCTCACCTTCAACGGGTAGTCTAACTTCCCGGCTTTCTGCTCCGCCCGCAAACATCTCATCGGCGAGACTTGTGTCCATTCTCTCCGTGGTGTACACCCGGTTTGTGGCTTCCCGCAGCTTCTCATCGGCGCGAACAAAGTCACGATCCGGGAACGTAGGCCCACGAAGATCGTCGTATATATCGGTATCGCCCGCGGGTGTCGGCTCAGGCGGCGGGGTCACCGGTTCCGTCCCGGGCACATTCTTTGCGCTTCGGGTTCTTACCACGTCTTTTAGTGCTTTGGCCTTCACTGCCTTTGCGTCTGACGCGGCCTTCGCCGCTTCTGCTGCCCTCGCTGCCTTCGCTGCCTTCGCCGCTTCTGCAGCGTCGTCCACCCCAACTATAGCCTTTCTTGCGTTACCCAGTGACATTGATTCCCCTATGAACTTTGTGTCGTCCGTCGTGCTGCTAGCGAATTATAAATGTTCTGATTCGCTTGAGCAAGGGCACTCGGTGGCTCGGCCGAAGAACCACCCGACGATTCGTCGTCGTCGCTCTGACGCGCCGCGTTAGCAATAGCTTTATAGCCCTTACGGTAGTCCCTTTTGACCTTCGGTTTCTTACCCGCGTCTTCGGCACGACCCTCCATTGCTGCTTGCTTTTTCTTATCTTTAAACGAAAAACTAGTCGGCGCTTCAGGTTTCTTTTCTCGCGGTTCTTCTGTGATAACGCCCGTACCTTTCTTCCATTCAACCATTGGTAGCCGAGGGTCAAACACCGGCTTGGCCGACGTGGGCGACTTGGCTGGATTGTTCGTCGGTACCTGTTCCCTCGTAGTTTCGTGGGTCTTCCCCTGACGGGTCATTCTCGTAGTGTTACTATCGAGGTCGGCGAAGTCCTTGTCCATCGTATTTCTCGTAGTCATTATCAACCTCCAAAATCTGATGGGTTGAGTCCCATTTTGCCCATATCTTGACCCACCGTCGGCTTCTGGTTCTTTTTCTCTCTCGCGGCCCTTTCCTCCGCCGTTTCTTTCGGCGTCTTATCACCCACCACACCCCCGACCCCTGGGATTTGAGTACTCGGTAGCTTCGCGTCGGTCGGTAGGTCGGTACCTTCTGCGGGCGTACCTTCTGGTGTCTCGGCTTCAGGCTTACGTCGGTTGGTTAAACTACTAAGCAACTTCGCGACAAAGCCCGGCTCAGCGTTCTCAGAAAGCTCCTTCGCCTTGATGGCCTCCGAGCCCGTGCCTAACGACCCCTCACCGCTGTTGAAGTCCCACACCCCACGATCGTTCGCAGACTTACCCGCGGTGGATGCCGGTCCCGGTTCCTTGCCTACACCGGGCTGGCTTGGAGGCGTTGCTGCCGTTGCTGCCGTTGCTGCCGCTGCCGCTGCGTCTTTCTGGGCTAGATAGGAAGCCATTTCTTGTTCATCTGACAGTTCTCGTCCCGCCGTACTTGGAAGCGCACCCAACGGATTCGGCGAATCATCGGGACGCATCTCATCCGTGCCGCCAACCATGGTGACGCTTCTATCAGCTAATCGGTCCGGCTCACCGATAGTGCGATCAATCTCATCTTGTTGGGCTAGCTCTATTTGGTTTAGCTCTCTCTCCAGTGTAGCGTCATCGGGTAGCTCATAATCATCGCCCTCGCCCATAGAAGTAATCCAGATTCCAGTGGCACCGTCACCGCCAGTAAGAGACACGCCCTCAAGATCAGACGGTGGGTCAGCGACATCGACCATTCCCAAAGCTGCTTTTGATGTCATGGCAGCATTAGCCACGCCAAGTGCCTCCGCATGCGCGGGGATTTTTACGTGCGAGGGAATCTGCACAGAGCCAGCGCCTTCACCGGCATCGAGCTTACCCGCCTTAATCGCCCCCGCGAAATCCTCGTCGGTAAACGGGCGCATCGACCCGTCCTCGTTCAAGACAAACATATACTCTCGTTCCATCGGATTCTGCGCAACCAAAGGCACAGGCGCGACACTAGCATCGCTACGGGCCGTCTCTTCAGCCTCCGTGGAGCCGAACTCTTTTTGTGTCCCCGGAGACGAACCACTAAGTACCTTACTCGCAGCGGCCTTGTCCAGTTCAGTCAGGCTAACGTTATTCCGATCGATACTAAACACACGACCGTCCGGTGCCGCCATCCACATAGCGGTTACTACCCCGTTCTCATCCGCCGTCTGGATATAGTGGTAGCCCGTGGTGTTGAGTCGATCTTTCTTTGCTTGCTCTAAAGCATCCTTGGTGACGTACTTACCCGTCTCGGTGCTCTTTAGATACTGACCATCCTCGCCCTGAACTAAATCAGCGCGTACCATGTCATCGCCACGATCCATCGCGGCCCGAGTGAGTCGGTCGTACTTACCCTTGTCACGGTCGTACATCTTCATCGCACGAGAGTCAATCCGTGTAATATCCGCCTTCGGACGCTTCAGGTAGATCGCCTGACTCACTTCATTCGGTTGAATCACGCGAGCACCCTCAGCGGTAACCATCCGTATCGACCCCATAGGATCGGCCGCATGACGTCGAAGCCGCGCACCGGTAACCACTGAGCCGTCGAGCATCTCAACCCGAAGAACCTCGCCCGAATCGATGCGCTTCAAGCCATAGTTGCCTGGAGTACGACTCGATTGTTTGTCCCACGCAACCAGAGCCGCGATGTCGTCGCCGCCGGGCCGGTACTGCGAATAGTCGGGATTGCCGTCCTCATCAACCGCGACCTGGCCCAGAGCATCCCAACCGTAGTCAGCAGCCCAAGCACGAAAGTTCGGGTTCGCAATCCCCTTTGCAATCCCCAACTGTTCCGCATCACCAGATGAACCATACAGCTTACCTTCTAAGAAGGTCGCGTACTGAGTGGCTCGAGCATGCGTTTCTTTCCGCATCTGAGCTTCAGCTACCCGATTATTGAGATCAGCCCGCAACTCGCCTGCGGGCTGCATGTTGTGGCGCAACTGAAAAGTCCCTGCCCGTGCAATCTCATGATCCTGATACTGCTGCAGAATTCTTCCGGCTTCATCCGTGTTCCCCTCACGGCCCGCTGCCAAAGCTGCGTCCAGCATGCCTTGAGACTCTGCAAGGCCTTCTGACGCGTGCTGTTCGTGGGCTGCATGCCGCTCATTGGCCGCCTGGTAATACCCCAGAACATCCACGACGCTTTGAAACTCAGCCGACTTTCGCGATAAGTTGGTGCGCCCCTTTGGATCCGACAGTCTATTTTGGGTCGCCTCCATATCAAGCTCACTTGTGGGTCGTCCGTCTTTTGACGTCGTAAACACAAAGATGGGTACGCCATTCTTATCGTTAATCTGGTCCATCATGTTGCGGATAGTTTCCCGGTACTGCGGGTCATCCGTCGATATTTTTGACTTCTTGCCATAACCGGGCACGATTTCCTTCGGTTTGATTAGCTCAAAGACGGCCAGGACTGGGTCGGCGCCTCCTCTCAACTCCCGGAGTGCTCGTGCGGTCTCTTGCGATAAATCAGCGTCCGCCGAGTTAACTTTCAAGTTGTACTTAGTATCACTCGCGATTCGCTGATTCAGAATCTTTGTGTAGCTGTTTACTTTTGTCGCGTAGTCCCGACTCTGAACGTTCGCCATCGCGGTATCATACGCCTTGTTGGCTTTGTAGTACCCGAGGGTTTCTTTGCCCGCTGCGATAGCACGCCTATCCGCACCAGACGCAATACCACGCTCCTCTTTCTCGATGAGAGTAAGGAGCTTGTAGTACGTATTCGCAATATCCTTCGTCTCCCACACTTCGGCGGATTGCGCTGTATCGCGGTTACTTGCCAACCTAAGGATAGCGTTTCGTGCTTCTGAATACTCTGCCATCTTAACGCCTTCCTATCCTAGCGGGTTTGTCCCAGCGGGTGGGGTAGTCATTTTAGTCTGCGCGTTAGAGGCAATTGCCGTCTTAGTAGAATCGAACGCACCTGATGCACCGAGATCGGCACCCAGACTGACACCGGCCATCACTGAATCGGCCGCACCCCCCACCATCGCAGTGTTGGCCGCAGCTTTACCTTGGAGCATCGACATCTTCTGTGCTGCCGCGTTTGCAATCGCGTTGTTATCCTGAGTAATCTGGTTCGCGGCGTAAACGTCCGAGGCTTTCTCTGTAGCTCCGCTCAGCTTACCTATAAAGCCTTCCCGCCTGTCTGCGAGCATCTGAAGGTTCGCCTGGGCGGTACCACCACCGAGGGGATTCGCCGCCGCAGCCTGCTTAATATTCGCCTCAGTACTCTTATTGGCCGCATCGAGTGATTGAAGGCCGGCTAAATTAGCCCCTCTCTTTTCTGCCGCGGATTTGCCGTACAGACCGTCAGCTTTCCGGTCACGAGCATCCTTACCTACCTTGGCCAGTGCCTTACCTTCGGGGCTCTCGTCGTATTTTTTGAGCGCTTTTTTAGTCTGGTGACCCTCGTAGATTTTTTCTCCCCCCTTAGCAATGGCATACGTCGTACCCAGAACAGCGAGCGTAACGGGATCAAGTGCGTACGAAATATCGGGGGAAACTTCACCGCGAAAGATAAAGCAAACAACCAACGAAACGAGATACGCGGCTAATTGGACGGGCGATAATTTCGGTACCAAAAGATTCATTAATTTCTCCCGCTAAGTATAGCGCACCACTATAGAAAAGACACCACACGACTATTTCGAATACCAAGACAAAGTTTCGGTGTCAGATTAAAATAACCTCTCCCCCGGAACGAATTCTTCCGAGTGCCTGTACCGATATTCTGAACAAACACGGGGGCGGTACCCGCGGTGTTAAGGAAATAGGCCTCCAAGGATATCTCATGAAACCCCTTAGAAAGGGTTGTTATATAGTGCATACTAAGCGGCACGGCTGAGTGCGCCTCACCCCAAACATATTTCGGATTGCCGCCCTTTACCGGATAAATAGGACTGACGCTATCTTCGTAGCTCGTATAGGTCTCGAGTCCGGGACCTATCTGATTTCCATTTCCTCGCGCGCCAGGAGCTACCGGGTGAAACATATTCTCACTAAATTCGCGTGTTGTGTTCGCAATATACTCGCCGTCAAGAACGCAGCGAGTCTTCATGTATGTGCGCTCGGGGCTATTTCCACCCGAAGTCGTATTACCCTTTATCGTCGCGCCTTCAGATATGCCACGGGCAACACCATCACTATCAAGAAAGCGACCCATCCAATTGTTATGGCTTAGAAAAACACTCCACTCAAGAATCGCCACTGTCGCGTCATAAGGCTGGTACCAGCGAACTGACGTGCCCGCCAAGTTAACCCACTTCGTATCAATAGAGTCCCCTCTTAGACCACCGACACTCGAACCATAGATCGCTCCTGTGTCTCGAACAGCGCCCATCCGCGCCAAGGCAGCTTGTTCAGGCATGATATGACGCTGAGAAATCCGAAACGCGTGGCCCCCCAAATTGTCGGTGTCTAACTGACCGTTAATCGCAGACATTATGCCATAATCTGAAACGACGCCCGACTGTTTCGGTTGATGAATTCTAGCCGTGTAGTTGTCTTTAACAGACGTAACTTTGCTCGATGAAAGCAACGGCTCCGCAGAACCAAATGTCATCCCAGGCAGGGTAATTGTAGGCATATTACACCTTAAACTTAATGGCTGAAAGCCGTGTGCGACCGACGTGCGCCGCTAGACCAGTTAAAATACCGCGACCACCAACAGTAGACCCCCAAGCATAATTAATTTCGTCGTGAGAGGAGCTACCATCGGGCTTTCGCCATTCCCGCTTGGTATAGGTCATCCCACCCGACCCGACATGAACGGCTTCATCCACGTCCCACACGCTCGGAAAGTTTGTGGCGCCAAATAGCGCAATCTCGGAAATCTCTACGGTGTCTTCAAGCATCAAAGTTATTGGTATATTAACGCACAAATTAGTTGTGAGCGTATTCATGCCCCGCATGTCTCGTTTTAGCGGGGGGCTTTCAAACCCACCGGCCGTCTCCCAACTATCATCTTCACTCTTAACGTTTATTCTATTCCCCGTGACATTACTCGGAAGGTAATGTTCCGTTCGGTTGTACGTGTTGAAATTATTAACCGCCGCGGGAGCGAACTTAGAATTGATAATCCAGTTGTCGCTTGCGTCTGATCCGGTACGATAACCAATGTTAAAAAACGCAAATAAATCTAAGTACTTATGTGGCTGACAAAAGGATCGAATCGCCTGTGTTTCCCAGTGGCCCGTTGCCGTAAGCATATCGTAGTATATTTTTGCCATATGAGGATCAAGATTAAGTAGCTCAATATCGGCCATGACAAGAAGCTTTGTCTTCCCAGACTCAATATGCCACCTATCTGTAGTGCTAACGAGGCTGCCCTCACCGTCAGCATTAACAATCTTATTCCACCCCGCACCATTCCAAGCACTTGTGCCTGGTGAACTGCCACTACCATCATAAGCTTTACCCCAACGACCGATAGTCACTTCGTTTCGATACGGCGCGGTCCCTGACGCTCGCCGGTCACCAGGGTAAATCGCACGAATGATACCGCCGTCGGGGGAACCTAAAAGTTGGCCGGTATAACTGTCCCTCACAGGTGAGTCACGTAGATTAAGCGACCGTGTCTGATAGCTGGCGATCTTACTGGGTAGATGCGTATTCGGTATTGAGTAGGGTTTGATATCGCGGGGTGACAATTCATTACATCGAGTACGAAACTTATCCAACGAGGCCAAGATTAGATTCGCGTCCACGACACCCTCAGTTTGAAACGACGGTGCGGACACAGGAGTCTCTGATCGCGGGTGAACAATAACGGCGTCGTCACTGTCCTTCGCAGTTAACGGCAACGAAATCGCATAGATACGGCGACTAAACACACCGACAAAATCACCCTGACTAAAATTCTTTTTCTTTCTTTGAACTCGACGAGCCACGATCTCAATCTTGTGTGTTCCAGGCAAAACAGGAACAACACAACCTAAACGGACGGGCAGTACTTCGGGACCACAAGCCACGGCACGAGTCGTACGAATCTTACGTCCGGGGACGCTGCCACGACCCTCTTCATAGCTCATTGACTTTTCGGCGCTGCGCTGGGCAAAGATAAACGGCTCGCTAACATCCGTTTCGATTTCCTCGCCCTCAAGCTCGGGACTGTCAGCAATTTTTAGTCCGTGAGCCGATTCTTCAAACGAGTACTTCTTACCGACAATACTCTCGTCGATTACTTTCCCGTCGACCCGAATAGCAAACTGGACTAACGCGGGATAAAAACCCTTGGATATATGGTGGTTACCGCAAAAATTCGGGTGCCGCCGTTCTTCCGTCGAAGAAAGCTCGTTCAACGGATATGAATACGCTTCGTCTACCTCACCAAAACCATCCATGGAGACGGACGACTTATACACCTTTCGAGTTCCCGGACCCAAAGAGTTTAACTTGTCCCGCTCTTTCTCGGCCACTTCATCTTCATACAGCGGGTCCCAACCACCCGCCGTATGAACGGGATCATTCGGGCCGTAATAAGACCACGGGTTTCTGTTCTCGAAAAAGCCCTGCCAACAGTACTGAAGATAACAATTAACCCATACATTTGCCCTGCCGGTCGTGACAGAGACACTTAGTCCATCACTTAGATCGACATTTTTAACCACCGACCATTCACCCGTGTTCGGAATTATCGACGGAACACCCTCGGTAATTTCACCCGCAAGCTCCGAAGAATAAATATCTTGATCCCGAAAGGTAACCCCGTCCTTCTCGGCAAAATTCGGTGACGTTCTTTCACGTAAGACACCGGGATGTCGATTCATTCGAACCCAAGACTCGACGGATGCGGTCTCAAACTGATAGTAGGCCTCATCATCTACCGCAGGTGCGTCTCTTCCACTAACAAAGTCTACCTCACCCTCGGGTGCCGGGTCATCATCGTCATATTGATTCGCGTTTAAGCCTGACTTTAACTTCGCAGCGTTAAAATTCTGACCATCTAGATGACCAGATAGAACCTCTTGTACCGGTTGATAATCTTGAGCCATTTCAAGCGGGTCAAGAATATCTCGTGTGCGCAAAAACCGCTTAGGAAAGATAAAGGGCATTACTGGTCGTTCCTATCTGGTACTCGGCCCAAAGGTGAACCTTGTGTCGCGATGCTCGTGTCAAACGCAAACGCTGCTATGCGTAGTCGACCTAGCTCATAATTATCCTTGGAAGACATTACACGGTCTTTTGCCGCTGACGCATCTGCCGGGTCGTTAAAAAGACGCTTAAATTCTTTCAGACTACGAAGGGCTAAATTTGACCGCGTCCCGACTTCGGTATCGTACGGATCAATTGAATCAAAGTTATCTACCCCGCTCGAGCTACCGAAATTCGGCTCGAATTTAGTTTCTGCCGGCCCCGGAAACCCGATAAGCTCAATCTCAAACGCCCAAGAACTAACGTTATGTAAGTCTACGGGTACTTGACGCCAAAAAAGTCGCGGGTCGTGCATTTTAGACGCGCCAAGCTTCGCTGACCCAGCCACATCCTTGACCATATCAGACTCGTCATCCACACCAACGAGGCGAAGATCCCGCATCTCTTGCACCGGTTTCCACGAGTTGTTTTTAAACACACGAACAGTGGCATAACCATTCCACGCGTCTTTCAATCCGACATAAAGACTACGAACATTAAGAGGAACTAAGCCCCCCTCGGCTGAAACCATCCAACCCGAGCGGTACCGGATACGTCTCGCGGGAGCAAAGTAATCCGTCGTTTGGCGGTTCAAAAGAAACACACGGCTAAGGCTCAGTATTTCCAAGTCGCTCGGATCCGCGCCCTCGATCCCATATTGAGCCTCAATACGCCGCTCTCTTGGATCCGACCCAATTGCATACGTGTGTCGTCGCCAGTCACTCGACTGTGTCATATCCGCAATATGAATACCCAATGTTTGCCTGCGCCAGTATTTACCGTCATAGCAAAACATCAACTCATTCTTCTCGCCACCCGCCGCGGATAAAGCGCATCGATACTCACCCGAGTCACTATCAATCGCGGCCACAGCCATATTAGCCCGAGACAAGTTCACATCAAGCTTAAAGGACGAATCAATCGGAGAACTCATTCGTACAATATCGCCCAGTTGCTTCATACCGTAAAAGCCGTCCCGACCCAACCAAAAGAGTGTGCCATCCGACCGGGCAGCAATCGAGCGTGGCGCGATGCAACCGACACCGAGGGACAGTGGTTGCGGTGACGCAAAGTCTTCGGAGACGGCATAAACAGCGCTTTTTGTGAACGCTAAGAGAACGCCATTATGAGACGCGAGCCCGGTTATTTCTGCCCCGCCCGCGTCGGGATAGATGAAGTCGTTCTTTGGAAATGTGCCAGGAAACCCCGGCTCCGAGCGCCGAACAACTCCAGGGTCTGCGGGAGTGTTGCCGATAATTAAGCGTCCTTGGTGGCTACAAGCAACCCGAAAAATGGGGACGGGCGCAACCTCAGACCAGGTAGTGCCCAAGTCAGCGTCTGAGTTGTTGTCGTCGTAAATGAATGACTTTGAGCCCGGTATGCGGGACAAGAAGCGGGGAGTATTGTCGACATGAAGTGTGTCGGGAGTACGGAAAATTCGAACCGCCGCTGTGTGCTCTGGGGCGTCAACGTTTATAGACACCAAGAAGCGCCGTGTAAGGTCGTCGATTTCTGTCCCGTCCTTTACCTGCACTCTTACGCCTCTTGCGTCATCAGAATCAATTGAGGCATCTGACGAGTACGTGATCGTATTGGATCCAGGCGTCATCGATTCGAACGGTTGGGCCTGACTTGCTTTAATCGACGCGGGCTCACTCACAATCGAGAAGGGCGAAAGGTTACCGAACAAGCCCTCATATTGGACATGGTAGTACCACTGACCCGAAAGGAGTGACCCTAAACGGCCCGCGTACAAGTCACCCGGAGTACCAATCCTACCCGGCCAGGAGTAGCCCAGCGCGTTCGGATAATACTGGGGTATGTCGTCTGCCTCGGGTTGGGTGGGACCCGAGACAAGTGGCGTCGACGGTGACTTGTCAAACCCGAGGTTGAACACCGACCCGTCATAGTTAATGATCCTCGCCCGATCCTCTCCGTTAGTCCAAACAACTTTGTCGTTGATTACAACATATTGGTCGGGAAACTTTGGGTTTGACTCAGATGTTAATCCAGTCACCAAGGTCTCGAATGGGCGATCTACCCCACCAGTGAACCGATAAAGCCGCCCACCCGCGCGGTAAAGCAACGTATTGGCTGATCCGTTGAGAAGCGACGCGGAAAAAATACTGTGGGGCCGACGAGCCACCCAACCAAACTGGGTGTACTCTTTCGGGATCGCCACCTTCGTGCTCTCTGAGGTCTCGCCATCGTACTCGGTTAGTTTCGGGCCGACTGATGCTGACTCACCGATGCGTAGAATTGACGGGCCTACGACGCTCTTTAATACATCTTCCGACTCAGTCTCGAGATTCTCAATATACCAAGCAAGGGACACAGGAGAATAAAGCCTGCGCCCCTCACCAGGGGGAATGATAATTGTATTCGTCGTCTGTCGAGCCGGACCTGCCACGCTACACCCTCAAGCTACATTGTTATTTCGTAACTCTTTTGCTTCCAGGACTTAGATAGTCGTTCCTTAACCTCGGGACTACCCTTCAGTGCTGGCAGCGACTTTAGTACCCGAGACTGCCAAGACATGAATCGTTCACCATCCCACGGGGTGGGCACGACAAACACATTGCTTGTTGCCGCCGCCTGAGCCTCAACCGGGTCTTCGACTTTCGCGGCCTTCGAGTCATCGCGTAGCAGTGACTTCGGCGGAGTCCAACCAACACGGTCAGCGTCATAAACCCAGCCCACAGGCATCCAGTCATGCGTAGAACGATGCTCTACATAACCCGAAACGTACTCGACCCCGTTCTTGGTCATCAGCGTACCGGACCAATCGTCGACGTTGGTCGAGGTACTTAGAACGCTCACAACCATGGCTTCCTCATACTGACCGATCATGTTCGTGCGATACACACAATCACCTACGTTCAGTCTCGGGATTGCTGTGAGTGTGGAGTAAAATTTCTGGACTTCAGACATAGACTACCTCTGTTGTTGTTCCTCCCTGAATGGGAGCCAAACCAAATCAATCGGTCGTATTACCGAATGTACCATAACGGTTATTAGACCGATAACCTGTAAATGGCACGGGCTCGACAATGCCACCAGAATTTGCGTAACGTGCGCGAAATACACGGACTAAATCTTGATAGCGATTCAAGTGGGCCTGCGCACTTGTTTGGTCGTTACCGTCGTCTAAACTAATGTAGTGAAGCGCCAACTCAAGTAGGGCGGGAACTGCGTCACGTTGAATCGGGGCCGTATCTTGTGGGTCAACATATTTGGGTGGTAGACGAAGCACACGAAAATCCAACTCATACCGACTGTCTTGGTGCGGGTATACTTTCCACGCGTAGTAGCCGGTACTGTGCTTCAACGGACGATGGTAGTCATAAAGCTGAGTACCGTTCCACACAACACGCGCGGACTTGATCAGCCCGGGGTCCGTCAGAATACTGCCAGGTATCGCCTTGCCCGCGTCTGAAAGAGCCGAGACATGATCATAGGTAGGCTCAACCTCGCAGAGAAGGTAAAACTTCTCACCGGTCTCGACACCGTTAAGCTCACCGACACCACTACGCTTCTTGGCTCGATGAGCCACGTAGTATCGAATGCGCAAACCAGATCGACCGTAACGCGTATACGTCGAATCACCGAAACCCAGCATGGCGTCAATGTTCGTCGCCGACAGAAGCAGCGCCCCATCAGAACCATCAAGCGCCTTTTGGTTGATCATCGTCGATGGGGACGGCGCACTCTCCCATACAGGATCGTGAACACCCGTAGACACCGCGACATCTGCCGGTTGAGTTGTCGTGTCATATGCCCAGTTTAACTTAAAATCACCGTCATGATTTTGGTCGCCTACCGGGGCGATTGATGGTGACTGCTGCCACTCGGCGTCACGCCGACCCCATACATAAGTGTACCGGACGGCCCAAGTACCCTCTCGCAACGACTTCAAACCCGCCCACTTAAATGTCGTCTCGCCCACGGGTAAGTCAGTTAGTGTGGCGTCCAATATCTCCGTGGTAACCAGTACAGAATCTGGGTTAATAACACCAGAGGTTACTGATACCTTCTGTGGCTCAGCAGGAACAATCTTGGGCTTCTTTAGGTCCACCTGAACAATCTCAGGTGCTTCTGTTGGTGCCGGTAGCTGAAAGTGGCGGCCCCTCCAACACCGGTAAGGCCGCCCCGATGAGTCGCCCTGAAAGTCGTGCATGTCTTGACGGCCCGCACCTGCCGTGTCCATCTTCCACACCTGCTGACGACTACCGTCGTAGATTCTCGCAGGCTCAAGTACGTCCATCACATCGTCGGACAAGAAAAACTCGGGTTGATGGATACGAAACTTAAGTCCTGCGTTAGCGGAGACCAAGTCTGGTAGGGGTCTATCAAGCGTTACGTAATAGGTAGTTACGCCGGCTGTCGTATTCTTAAACCACTCACGGCTCTGCCGGCGACGAACCCGACCATCCGGGTACGTCAGTTCAAGGTGCATTACTCCGTCCCACTCACCCGTGAACGTGGGTCGCCATGTAGTGAGGCTGCTGCTATGGCCGATTGAAGTACTCTGGGTCGAGTCAGTAAAGTAGAGCAACCGCTTGTCGTTATTGGCACTAACTAAGTAGGCGTCTACCGCCGCGTCAGTACTCACTACGTCAGGGAACAAGACTACATGCTGCTCGTCAGGAATAAGCGCCTCAGGCACATCTCCTGCCAGTCGGTCCAGGGCAAGATTCAACCCAGCGCGGATTCTGCGATCAAGGGTCGGGCCAGTCGAATCCCACGACCGCAAAGCGAACAGGCGCGACATCAAAGAACCCAAAGAAACGTCCACAGGACCTCCAAAAGACGAAAGGGGCGTAACCCGAAAGCTACGCCCCTCAAGTATATCACGCTACTACAAGTTAAGGCAGGCTGATATAAACAGTGGCGTAATGCGTCACTGTCTTACTCAGGTCCTCAAGTGCATAGCCAATGGAGTTGGTTGATGCCGCAGCAATCTCAACATGACCAGCGGTAGTGCCACCGTCAGCGTCAATACTGCAACCATCAACAATACCCGCAGAAGCTTCAACAAAGCAAATACCCTTCTTGATGATCCAACCGTAGCTGCCAGCAGCAATGGTATGATCAGCTACACCCGCAAGCGAGTGAACAGCCAGAGTATTTGTGTCATTGACACCGCAATGGTAAGCCAAAGCTTTACCCGTTACGTCTGTCCCTGTACCGTCGTCAGTCAGAGTAGCAAAACGCCACTCTTGAAGCTGACCTTTGGTAGCCACCGTCTCAGCTTTCACAAAGACCCAAGTACGCGGACCCTTACCGAGCCATTTGGCTGCAGTAACGGCAGTGCTAACCCCGGTAAGGTTGGCGGCAACCTCATCAGAAGGTTCCACATACTCAGTCCCAAGGGGATAAATCTCCTCCGTGTAGACCGTATTAAGTTCGTCTGTTTTAACAGTTCCCATGATGTACCTCCCTTATACCGCGCCGCCGGAGACACAACCCTGAGCCACCAACTTGGTGCAGATCATGTTTCCTTGCAGTGCAAAGATTGCGGTCACCACGTCTTGATCGCCAACCCGTTCCTTGAATTCCGAGATGTTCGGGGCTTCAAGCATTGGGAACTCGATGTAGTCCGTGTTGAGCATGTAAGTAACTCCACCAGCAGGATCGCCAGAGAAAGCCGAAGTGTCTGTGCGGTCCAAGTCAATAGACGAGGTAACAGAAGCAAGTCCGAGGGAAAGACCCAGGGTATTGCTCTTGTCAATCTTGTCATCAACGAGGGTCACACGAACGTTTGCGACACGATCGTCCTCAAACTTGGTGTAGGTATCGTCATCCATGATGATGAGATCAGGACCCTTACCTACGCCACCAGCATAATGTGAGCATTGACGGTATGTCTTGCGCATTAACTGCATTCCGTCTGTCGCCCAAGTACCAATGTCATTGTGCTGGTTGAAGTGGAAGTAGCTGCTGCTCTTTTCCACACCCTGAACGTTCTCAACTTGAGCACTTGGCGCGAGAAAGTCAAGAAGACCATGCGCCACACCCGCTCCGATACCGGAAGTCTTTTGGCCGTTGAGTGTCAACATACCAAGAAGCTCCGACGTTTGAAAAGCAAGACCCCGACTCACACCAGTGAGAAGAAACTTGTTCAAGTCTGCCTTAGCTGCTTCCATTGCAGTTTGAGGATATTCCTCAATAAGTCGAATAACCGCCAACTTACCACTGTTCTGGTTTAGCTCCCGCTTGGGAATGTTGATGGCCATAACCATACGGTGCGGCTCAACAGAAAACTTCTTGATCTGTTGGCGGCGGGTCATGTTCAGTAGCTCGTCGCCGACGTAGACACCAACACCACGGGCAGGGGCACCACCGGAGAAGGAACGCTCAATCTTTGTTCCTCCCTCCATGGGCATCCGAGCCTTAGCGTTAAGCGCTTCGAACAACTCGTTACTACGAACAAACGAATTTACCAGAGGTCCACGGAGATCCGCGAACGTAGAGTTCAGCAATTCAGTACTGATTGTCATTATATTCTCGTTGTAAGTGTATTAAAAAAACTTTTCGCCTGCCCGTGACGCACAACGCTGGACCTATAAGGCTGCCCAGCACATCTTTTGGGTGCATAATCTGTATACAACACATACTATAATTGCGCAAGTAAGAGACTTTCATCTTGTACGTATTTATGATTTATCCCAACGCGCAACACCGTCACTTAGGCAGACGGCGGTCATCATGATACCATAGTGGCTATGACGGCAACCAACGCGAAAAAGCGACCACGCAAAAAGACGACAACCGGGGGGGCAGACTATGCCACCGCCCCGGGCATCCACGAGGGAAAGGTTCGAGCCATGTTCTCAACCCCCGATGCCTTCGTGTCTATGTGCCAAATTGTGCGAGAAGACGAATCAACCGGGTACATGGAGCCCACACATACGCAGAAGAAACTACTGGAAGCCTACGATCAAAATCGCTGGCTTATGGTAAACAAGTTCCGTCAGGCGAAGATCACCACGATTTCTGTCATGCTGCTGCTTAGAGATTGCATGTACCTCAGCGGCGTCAAGGGACTGCTTATTGCAGAACGTCAAGACACGGCGGAAGACATCTTTGAACGCATACTATTCGCATACAACAGACTGCCAGATGATGTTCGAATGCCGCTGTCTCCAGGCAAAAAGGCCGGCGCGACACAGATGCAATTCATACACGGCGGCGGAATCAAGGTCCTCACGGCAGGTGGTCGCTCCCCGGCGATTGGGCGCTCAGTCGACCGCCTGGTCATTACCGAGTTCGGTGAAGCCCAGTGGCAGCGGAAAGCAGCGATCAACATTTTCCCCACCGTAAACAAGCGACCCAACGCGAAAGTAATCCTGGAGTCAACTCCCGGACGAGCCGGATCACACCACGAACAAATGTGGCGGTCAGCGTTAGAAGGTTCAAGTCGGTTTCATCCACTATTCCTTGAGTGGTGGGAGGACGAAAGTTGCCAAGAAGCAGACGATAGCTTTCAGCCTTCTGCATCTGAATCTGAATATATGAGCCGTCACGACGGAATGAACCTCCACAACTTAGCCTTTCGGCGCAGAGGACTGAATACAGAGTTCGTCGGGGACACAAGATTGTTCTCGTGCAAGTACCCGTCAGATTCTTACGACGGGTGGCTGGGTAGTACAAACCCGGTAATGCCGGCCGAAATCCTAAAGCCACTACTCGAAAAGGCCACCGTTGAGCCGCTACTCGGGGGTTACGCTTGCCATGAATTTGAAGGACCCAAGCCTGGACATCAATACCTAATCACCGCTGACCCCGCAGGCTTTGGTAGTACAGGTGACAAGTCAGCGCTAACTGTTTGGGACGCTACCGAGTGGAAAGAGATCGCCTTCTGGGAAGATCGAGAAACACCCGACCGATTCGCGCAAAGACTAAAGGTCGTACAGAAACGATACCTCGGGGCACTGCTCGCAGTTGAGTCCAACGCCACAGCATGTATCGCCATCTTGAAAGACCAAGAGACGCGCAACTTACTCTGGACCGATAGAAATCATCCGGGTTGGTACGCGACACAAAAGCGGCTACAAGAATCTGAAGCACGCCTCGTTCAAATGCTGCGGCAACATGAACTGAATATCCAAAGTCGTGGGATGCTCCACCAATTACTGAACTATGACGGTACGCGAAAGAAACGCATTCGGGGCGAAGATGGTACAATCCACCACTTCGACCGCGCTAGAACGGCTGTTATGGCGGCTGACATTATGTCTCGGAGACATTTCTCGCACGCTGTTGCAGAAGTACAGTCGGAATACCTGCCGGGACAAGTTACAATCAAACAGCTAGATAAAGTTAAGAGCCATAAAAGACGCGAAGCAAGATCACCCTTTAAACCTGCATCACACACATGGGACTAAAATGACCGACGCCGAGAAAGTAACACACAAAGCGAAAAAGAAGGCGACAACAGAGGACGCCAAGTACAAATCAGATACCGAGGCGTTGGACCCTATCGCGGCTTCGGAGAAGCTACGGAAGATCAAAGAAAAAGAAGCACGCGATAAGTTAGGAAAGTCAACGAATAAGCCGTTCTCGACGGCCAAAAAATAATAGGTCATTATGTCATCTAAACTGTCAAAACTGATCGATCGGCACCTTAATTTCTATAAGCGCTCCGAGAAGAAAGACTTCGATAAGGCCCGTAGGTTCTATCGCGGTAACTTCTTTTCTGGTGGTGATAGCGACCTGACCGGCCTAAGCGGGTCGTCCTATCTGTGCTCAAAGAACATTATCTATGCCATCGCAGATACGGCAGTCAGTTCACTACTTGGACCCAACCCATCCGTAGGAGCCGTTGCGAGAACACCTGTGTCTCAAGATGCGGCCCCTGCGGTGACCGGTCTGGTCGAGTACGTGTTCGAAACGAATAACTTTCGACGCAAAGCGGCGACGGCACTAATCGATGCCGTGCTCTGCAAACGCGGCATCTTTAAGACTGGTTGGGACTCGAAGAAAGACGTACCCGTTATTCGGTCAATCAACCCATCCAGCGTATTCTTCGACCTCACCGTACGGGATTCAGATGATATCCGGTACTGGATTGAAGCTACTGTTATCTCCTTCGACGAGTTTCAGGCACGAGTAAAGTCTGGGCAGTACAAATCTGAACTGGTCAAAGAAGTAACCCCCGACCGATACCCAAAATGGTTGCTCGATGAGAACCAGAAAAGCACCACAGATACTGTTCGTGACGCGTTTCAATGGGTGACCATCTACGAATACTACGATCGCGAACGCGGCATTATGCAGCACTACATTAAGCAAGCTGATGCCGTCGTGTTCGAAGATAAGATCGACTACATCCCATACAGCATGTTCACGCTCAACCAGTCTGGGATTGATTGCCTGGGCCTGAGTGAAGTACAGCTTGTTCTAAAGCAACAAGAAACAATCAACGATCTGCTTACACATATGAAGCAGATCACGTACCTTCAAATCCCGCGAATCATGTATGACTCCGGTCGAGTAAGTGAAGAAGACTTGAACAAAGCCGTAGAAGCCAGTGCGGGTTCCTTCATCGGAATCAACCCGTCAAATAGCGAAGCCCTCCGAAGCCTGGCGACTCTATTCTACGAAATGCCGATCCCGGATAGTCCCGCTGGAGTCAAAGAGTTCATCGCAAGACAAGAAGAAGACGCCGCGTTTATCTCTGCGCTGGCCGAGGCTGCTCGTGGCCAAGTCGCAGGAGCAAGAACCGCGACGGAGATGGCGATTATCGACGCCCAACTTCGAACCCGACTCGCTACAAGAGAAGGCCATCTTAACGATGCCATCGAAGATGTAGCGAAAAAGGTGTTCTACCTATGCAAGAAATACATGCGCCAGGAACGACTGATTCGAATCTCTGGTGGCAACAAGTGGGAGCAACTCAGCCACAAACAACTTGTCGATGTCGAAGTCGATTTTAAGATGGTTAGCTACAACCCCATCCGACGTAACCCCGGCATGATGGCTGAGACCCTGATTCAAATGCTCCCGTTCTTGTCCCAAAACCAGAACGTCGACATCAGGAGACTGACGGAAGAAATTCTGAACAACCTCGGACTACCCAGCCGAATCCTTATTCCCGAAGCGGAAATAATCGCGCAGCAAGAAGCAGCCGCGGCACAACAGCAAGCCATGATGCAAGCAGAACAGCAGGCCAATCTTGGTGGGGCCGCTGCCGGTAAGCCTGCGATTGAAGCACAGCAAGCCGCGCAGTTGCAACAAATGATGACACAGTTGCCGCCAGATGAAGCCGAGGCAATGTTGGCCTCTTTAGGTGGACCTGGAGCAGAGGGAGAGCCCGCGATGGAAGACACACTACCTGGCGGCGGCGGGTCACCGATTAGAGGCGAAACTTGAGCCTCGACAAACGAACTCAGCTACGCAAGGCTATGCTCATTAAGAAGCATCGACTGCAGGGCGTGAACAAGCCCAAGCGTACGCCCGACCACCCAACCAAGAGCCACAGCGTACTTGCCCAAGAGGGTAGTCAGCTAAAGCTGATTCGGTTTGGGGAGCAAGGTGCGAGCACCGCAGGCAAGCCCAAAGCGGGTGAGTCTGACAAGATGAAGGCGAAGCGTAAGAGCTTTAAGTCCCGTCACGGAAGGAACATCAAAAAGGGTAAAATGAGCGCAGCCTACTGGGCTGATAAGGCGAAATGGTAATGATGATGGATGATGACGATGACACCACCGACGGAATTAAACTATCCATGAGGCAAAAAGAGCCTCAAGCAGGTGACGCATCTGCACGAGCGATAGACCGTAAACGCAAGCAAGCGGAGGCCGCAGGCGTGTACAGCCGCGAAAAGGCGATGCCATTACGGGTCGATTCACCCGCAGGTATCGATCTTACGGGAGACAAAGATCCCGAGGAAGCCGCGTTTGGGTACAACATTGAAGAAGAACGTGACGATCCAGCAGACCAAGAACGGATGCTTACTGCGATAGGTAAAATTGGAAGCGGCAACGAGGCGCTAAATCTGACGCGCCAAAGACGAGAACTGCGTAAACGCAACGATTCCGCACGCAGAAGGGGCAGAAGTTCGGGTGGTGGCCGCGGCAGAGGTCCGGGTGGTGAACCGCCAGAGCCCCTCGGACCGGGCGCGATTAATACGTCCATTTATAAGAAACACCTACCAGGGCACCTCGAAGGTGACGCGCTTAAGGCCGCAGCAGAAGATGCCGCGAAGAAGCAGTTCGACGATAAGTTCGCGGGTAAAGACCCCATCACACAAGAGAGTGTCGGTGTTGACGACGAGAATTGGGACAAAGTAACGTATGATGAGGGTGAAGTATTTCTCGTATCACCAACGGGGGCGCACGTTCTCCGTCTCGAAAACGTGAAGAAGCCGACTACATCTCAGATACTCCGCGACCAAACCGGGAAGCCCCTGCCCGTAAAAAGCATTAATATTACGCCCACAACGACGGTACAATGAGCCTCATAATGAACAACCTCGAATGCACCGGATGCGACTTCTTTGAAGAAGAAGCCATGTACCGACGTGCAGACGGGCCAGACGATTGCCCCGAATGCGGCAGCAAACGAAAGATGAGCTTCGTCGGACTCCGCTACGCTATCCATGGTCAAGGACCAGGCTCGTTCGCCGCGGTAGACTTCGGTGTACTCGGCAAGGCAGAAACCAAAGAAGACTACGATCGCTGTATCAAAACAATCGAGAAGCGATTCCCCGGTAAGCGTGTCAATATCCAAGAAGAAACACGGGGTCAGAAAGCCGACCGACTCGACACGATGCGCCACAATAGCTACAAGAGAAAAAAAGTCGCTGGTGTCGACAACCAGTCGCTAAAAGCCGCATCCGAACAGAACCGGCGGTACAAAGCTGAGGGTAAGGTTGCACCCAAAGCAGCACCAGCAGAGACTAAATAATGGGCCGCAGTAACACAAGAAATCTTATGTCTGATCTCACCAAGATTTATGCTGCCGACGAAGCAGCCGAGGCAAATAAACGCAACTTGCGCAAAGTAAAAGACAACACAATAAGAGACGCCGTTGTGTACGAAGACATGGAATCGAAAGAAAGTCGGTCGATACCGAATAAACTCATCCGTGCCCTGGGTAAACAAATCGCATTTGAACTCATTGACACGAAACTTGATCTTGTCACACCGACTAAACTAACATAGTAAACCAGAGCGGTAAGACGCCGCATCAGGAGAACACCATGCCCATCGATCCCAAAACAGGCGAGCGCCTTCCTTACCCCGGAGAACCCGGATACAAAGAAGAAGGTGGTGCAACTGAACAAGAAGAAGTCACCGAAAAGGATGTAGACGATCTTCTTAGTCGAATCGATGCGGCAGAAGGCGGACCGCCACCCGAAGAAGGGGCACCACCAGAAGCACCACCTGAAGAAGGTATGCCGCCGGAAGAAGGTATGCCGGAAGAAGGTCCACAAGACCTGAGCCCCTTGGTTGAAACTCTCGGCGTAACCCCTGAGCGAGCCGATATGCTTTACCAGGCAGCACAACAGTTGGCGTCAACACAGGGCAAAAGCCCCGATGACTTGGCAGCCATGATTGCCGATGACTTCGACATTCTGATGCAGCTTGAAGTGATCGCTGCACGCAGCATGCAGAATCAGCCAGAACCACCGGCACCACCGCCGGGAGCCGGAGCACCAGATGCTGCGGGTATGCCACCAGAAATGATGCCACCAGGGGGGATGTGATCTATGTTAAACGAAGACAATGAAGCCGTAGAAGCCGTAGAAGCCGTTGAGGTTAGCAGCGAGCCTGTAGTCGATACAAGCGACGCTGAGCCCGTTGAAGCGGCGACTGTTGAAGCGACGCCTGTTGCTGTGGAAGAAGATATTGAAGTACCACCAGTGTTCGACTGGAACGGTGAGTACGAAAGTCTGCAAAATGCCAACTGGGTCAACCAGTTAGATGAAAATCTACGCGCGTCAGTAATGAACGGTATTCAAGAAAAGTACCAGCACTGGCAGCGGGGCTACACCAGTAAATACCAAGACCTGGCAAAGCAGCGACGAACCGCAGACGAAATGATGAAGGACGTTCGCGAACAAGAAGTTAAAGTCCAGCGATGGCTGCACGGCGATATCGACCCGATGGTCGCAAAGCAAAAAGAAGTCGACGAACTTAAGGTCGCGCATCGATCTGCGTTGAACACCCTTCGACGAGAAGCGGAAGACGCACACGAAAAAGCCATGGAGTCGCACGGAACCGCGATGGAACAGGCCGTACATGACCGCGACAAGGCACTGCAACAACACCAGCAGCTAAGCGACCGGCTTAACGTACACGAAGAACAACAGACTGAAGCGCAAGTAATAGCGTTAGAAACGTGGCTCACTACTGAATACAAAGACATTTACGATAATGACGATGCGTTCAAAAAGTTCTGCCAACTTGCACAAGCAGACATACCACCAGAAGAAGCAGCGAAAATGGTTCGCGGGGTTTACCCACTACCAGCGCCCGCTCCAGTACCTGTGGTACAAGCCGAGCCCCAACCAGAACCCGTCCCCGATGGGATGAAGTTGATGAACATGGGACCCGATACCGCCGCCGCAACAGAGGGCGGAGACCCACGGTCATACCAAGAGATGATGGACGCCATGCGTAAACACGCAATGGTAGAGCAAGAGCTACTAATGCGAGGGTAACTAAACCCCCATCAGTATCAAAGATCGGACTCTTGCGCATCATCTCTACGCTGACGTAGCAATTTTGCTGCCCCCGCTGCGCCGATACCCGCGCCAGCCATGTACTCTACTTTGGTACGGCTGAACTCTTTCGCGTCAACAGACTTTACTTGATTGGGGTCAAACACGGCAAAATACGTGCTCTTTCCCGCGGCTAAATCTGACTGGCTACCTCGAACCAGGCTGTCGAAACCCATATCTTTATAAATGTCGTTCAGTAACTCGTCAGCAAATCGTTTCGGTGTGCCGGGCTTGACCCACGTAACGAATCGACCCCAGTCACCGGGAGATCCATGCTTCTTGTGGTATCCGGCATGTTGAAACCCACTCAGTCTAAATCCCGCGTCAGTCATTTCTTTTATAATACGGTCCCGGGCTTCGTCCGGTATGGGTTCGTGTAGAAACACCGGGTTCTCCATTCTTAAATGTACCTTGATAACTTTCGGCTCAGCACCGAGACCTCTATTGGATCTCTTGTACCCTTCCGCACTATCTGGGCTGTTCGTAAAGTAAATCCCCTTTCCGTATTTACCCGACGCAGAAGGTCGAAACGTGTCAAAATCCACTGTTGTTCCGTGATAAAAAACTATCGGTTTACCGTCAGCTTGGCTCGCGACCGATTTTCCGAACCAAGATTTAAACTCGGGTGTGTCTATTTTTGCCGTGCGAAAAATACCCGCACGCCGCACGATTTCTTTCGGTGACAACCGTTTTAGTATTGAACTAAACGAGAGTTCCGATTTATCTGAGTCGTTAGTTAGTTTTTTTTAGTCGGCTTCGGGCGCTCTCTACGAGTACCCTTAGGCGCAGCACGAGAAGTGCCCTCAGGTATCTTACCGGACGCACCAGGAGCGGGTGGAGTTCGCGAATTACGAACGCGATTACTTTCAACTTGAGCGCCTTGATCTAGCTCAGCCATCCGACGCATGTCCTCTTTAAGTATATCAAGCTTTGTTGGGTCACCGAACCTGCCCTGCTCAATAATCTCTTGAATCTCGGCTTCCGTTGGGCCGCGAAGACCAGTCTCAAGATCGACATCGCCAACGGTATCTTCCCAAGTCGCGTCACCGAACGTATCTGGTCTACTACCGCCCCCGCCGGGGAACTCGCCGCCGCCAAGCTGCGGATTTTTGGTGTAAAAGTCGTCCATAATCGCTGCACGCCGCTGGTTTATTTGTCGCGCCGACAGAGGGCTATCACTCTGACCCATCAAATTATCAAGCTCTTGCAACTCATCTAAAACGGCCCGGTCGGGTAAAATGCCTCTGGGCTCCGTACCACTGATTTCAAACTGGTCTTGCTCTTTAGAAATCCGACGCAAGTCGTCCATGAAATCGTCAAACATAGAACTACCGCCGCCTAGATCTCCGTATCGAGGCATCCGATCGGGAGGCAGGTCTCTCGCTTGATCGACGATATCATCGTAACCTCGTGAACCCATTTCATCCCGCAACTCCCTAAGTTCTGCGTCACTCAAGTTGTACTTCTTTTGCTCGAAACTAAGCATCGAGCTATCGTCTGCGGTTAAAGGTCCGAGATCACGAATTACGAGATCACCACCAGCATTAGGAACACCAAATTTAGGTGATCGTTGCAGGTCCATTCCAGGTCGATCCTTCAGGTTGTCTTCTCTGAGACGAGCTACACCGCCGCCTGCCGCCGAAGGCTGACTACTTACTTTTTTTTTGCCCTCGCCAGAAGGATTTTCTCCGCGCCTAATAGACTCCACCATCATTTCTCGGTGTCGGGCATGATCAGCAAAGATTTTCTGGGCTTCAGCACGACTTACTTTAATGTCTCCTATGAGTATTCTAGCTTCTCGCGCACCCATCTCTTGAATTAGACTCAACTGGTGCAAATAAACGCTTGTAGGCAACTTTCCGGGGATTTCGCCGTATGCCTTATCCTGCATTTCACTTATATATCTGTTGGTTAATTTTGAATCACCGCCCCAACCTTCTTCAAGAATATCAAATTTTGCTCTCATATCTTGCGGCACAATATCATCCGTGACTTGCCCTTCAGCGCCTGGGGGCTTGCCTTTGGGAAGCGGATACTCATTGGGGTCAAAACCACCAATTTTGTCGAATGGTTCTTCCCAATCTTGGTGGTGTTTATTTGCAATCGCACGTCTTCGTAGCTCTGCCGCAACCTCAGGGTTTTTACGTAACCGCTCAGAAAGTCTTTCGAGAAGCATTTCTTCGTACTCATCCGAATCAGGCTCCAAATACGCGCCTGACTCGTACCGACCAGTATAACTATAGCCCTCCAATTCTTTTTGAATCTCATCAGCTTGAGCCTTGATGTTAGCCCCACCCCCACCCTTCTTCCAGGTAGACGGAGCCGTACCAGGCTTGGCCTCAAACTCGGCCATGCCACTGCCGCCGCCTGGGGGCTTGTCGCCGCCGTATTGACCCGTGCCTTCGCGCATTGCCCGAAGCTCAGCTTCAGTCGGTTGAGGTAGATTTAAGTCATAGTCCTCAATAAATTCCAGGCTGCCCGCACCACCCTTGCCATGATAATACCCAATATCGGGGTGATACTTATCCGCTATATCGGAGAGTACCTCATAGAACCTCTCTTGTTCAAGATCGAAAGTAGCTGTGCCTGGTGTCGGCCGCATATCTTCAACCTTCGCCATATCATCAGCATAATCCTTCAGCCCCGCCTCAATTTGTTCGGCCGTCAGAGTATTCCCACCGACCTGACCAGACACCGGTGTCTCTGGATGTAGGTGAGGTAACCGACGCTTATAATCAGCCATAGACTCACCGGGCTGACGTAGAGTATTGTCAACGTCCGTTAAAGCCTTACCACTTGCGCCAAACTCAGGACCCTGGTCCCAGAAGTCTGAATCGGACTCAGCTAACGACTCATTATATTCAGACACATGAGCGTCCTCGATGCCGGCCAACTCACGACGGATCTGCATCTCGTCCGTGACATCACCCGCCTTGTATCGCTCCTCAAGCTCAGCGACCTTTTTCGCCGCCTCTGGGGGAATCTCACCCGCTCTCATCGCGCGTTTCAACCAACCCGCCGAAACCCAAGGCAAAAGAACGGACGCGCCGTACAGAGCAGCCTCGCCATACTTACCTTCTTCAGCCGCATACTTGGTCATTGCAACATCACCAAGAGTAGCGGCAGGCTCAACCATGGCCATTGAGGCGCCTTCTGCAAGCTGCTTACGGGATTCCCGGTCGCCAGAACCAACGCGGCGAATAAAGTCGCCCGCCTCTAACGCTACCTCAGGGTCTCGAGCCGCACGGTTGATCCACTGCCGTCCTTCCTCAAAGGGCTCAACAAAACCCTGCGCCGATTTGCCCATACCCTTAGCGGTATCGCGAATGTTCGAGCGAGTACGAGACGCAGCAGACTTATTCGTCGTTTCTTCGCGGTCATCGATGGATTTCTTCCACTCACGGCGCTGAGGAATACTCAGACCCGGAGGCATACGGAAGGTCGTATCACCGGACTTATATTTTTCCCGTCCACGATAAGCCTTGCCCGCATTGGGGTCAGGTGGTGCCACAGCTTCAATGGGATCATAGCCTTCAGCAGAAGGATCTTCTTTCTCCGGCGCGACTGCCTCAATCGGCAGGTAGCCCTCGATATCGTCCCCCCGACCGGCAGCACGAGCCGCCTTTTTCTCTTTACGTCGGAGAGACATTCGGTCAAGTTCTGCTGGTGAAGCCATTATAATTTCCTATGAATTTAAGTATAACAAGTAATTACTCGTCGCTAAGTTCTTGTTGTTCATCAAACCGGCGCTTTGCCATCCTACGCCGACCTTTAAGTGTTTCTACCACAGGTAACTCAAAGCTACGAAAAGATGAAGGCGCTTCAGGACGAGGTTCTGGTGCGGGTGCCGGCTCAATGGGTGCTGAAGGTTTGGCGCGTTGACCCGCCTTCGCAGTTTTGTAGCCATCAATAACGTCACGACCCGTAAACCCTGGTATCAACTCAGGTTTAATCTCGCTGCGATTTACGTCGTAATATTCACCATATAAGTCGCCTAGACCCACAGGGCTTAATCGAGAACCTAAAGAAGAAGACGACCTACTAAGGCTACCTGTTTCTGGATTCGAGTAAACTACAATCGGAAGGGAACTAACAGACTCCCCGCGGTCGCGTAACACCGGACCATCATCAGTCATTTCATATGTTCCAAATGAATCTTTGTCTTGATACTCTTGTTCCGCACCTAAAATTAAATGAAACCCACCACCTAAATTATACGTAGGAATTTGAGGTACTCCGACACTTTCAGATTCACGGATAAACTCATCAGGGTCTTGTTCATAGGCGGCAACCTTCCGCTGAAAATCCGCACCGTATATTTTATCTTTATCTGCCCGATATTGTGTCTCAAGAGACTTTTTTAGTCTCGCGTAAAGTTGTTTCTGGCTTTCGTTAGTCGCCGATTTCTCTTTCGCAGTTAAAAACCTATACCGTGCGATATAATGTTTCATCTTAACGTTTATTTTTGGGTCGTAAGCAATAACAGAAGGTTCATGAATTGGCCGATAATCGGTAGGCTTATTCCCCTTCAAAGCGGCTAAAATACCATCTCGATATTTTTTCGCTACCTCAGGTTTCATTACGCGCCGTGAATCAACAGAATTCGGGCTGTACATGTTATCGAATCCCTGAATTCCTCGACCAGTCATAAACTGAGTAATCTGATCCTCTGGAACAAGAACGACACGTTTACCGTTTGAAAGCTGAAAGACTTCGCCGGTTACCGTACCCTCATTAGTATTCCACCCCGCCCCGTAACCAGGCGCCTGCGTTTTTCCCCGCTTATGTAAATACTCAAACGTAGGCATACCACCCCTGATCATGGCGCCCTCCATTTCGATCTCAGTCCCAAGCTCCGTCGCAGACTTACCATCAACTCGAGCACGCTCAGCAGTCTTCATCTCATGAAGAATCTCTTGTGGTGACTTGGTTTCTTTCGCCGCCATTCTTACCCCAGGAAAAACCCGCTTCAGTTTAGCAGGCTTATCCCATACGGTCCAATCGAGTACGCTTACAACGCCGTTATAATATATTTCAGCCACGCGTATGACTTACGTGACGCCAAATAGCCGCTCTCATCCTCGTGACCGTACGCCTCACGCTCAAAGGGGATTTCCTGGTACGCCAGTGCCCCGTCCCGGTACCGTACGAGGTTCACCAACCAGAACAGCGGGTACAGAAGTATGAAGCCCAGAAACCCAAGCTCGCGCCATTGTAGGTAGTGAATCGTTTCGTGCCGCTTCATGGTCTTCGTCATCTCACCACGCGAAAAGACGAACAACCCAAGGCTGATGGCCCCAATACTGATGGGAGATACCTTACTCAGAACAACTGGGACCCTACTGTTCTCTTTAAACATAGGAAAACACGATCGCTTGCTCATGACGTACCCTTAAGCCCGTAGTTGTCTTTGGCCCAACCAGCACCCTCCAGACGAAAACTCGTGAGCGCCGGTTTCTTTTTCATCTGCTTCTCGCAGGCAGAACAATCGGGCCATTTGTCCGCAAAGCTCTGAAGAACCTCTGCGGTTCTACCGCAAGCGTTACACTCAAAAATATAAATAGGCATAATGACTGACTCCAAGAAAAAGTTTCCATGCACAATGTGCGGTGCATGCTGCCGAGAAGCAGAAAAGTTTAAGGTCGCTTGTGCCGTACACAATATCGATCTGGCGTTTGACGTGCCAATTAACGAAGACGGCTCATGTGGGTTCCTCGTCCCCATCAGTCGCCCCGACGGGACCCCCGGATTCGGCTGCGCCATCTACGACACTCGACCCGACATCTGCCGAATCGGGTTCAGCCTCCCCCCCGAATTGACCCGAGAAGAATATTTCCGTGTCAGCGCCCTCGTCTGTAACGATCTCCAGGCCGTCTATGGGATATCGGATACCTACCGGGTCAAGATTGAATGAACCGATGAACGGTGTGTTGGGACCAGCCCAACAACCCTCGACGTTGTAGCAAAAGTAGTCCTCTGCTTCCTCACCAGTCGCGCCAGCGTCAGTTAAAATCTGGATGCACTTCGCACGATCGTACAACGCCAGCGGTTCCGTGGAACATCGCGCAATAATCCCCACCAATGCCGCATCAAACCCGTCATACATCAAGGCCTCAGGGTTTAATTCCTCTAATGTGTCCCGAATCTCTTGAGGTGTAGGTGATTCAAAGCTCATTCGGACCATCCGTGGGGAATCATGTGACCCGGCCCATATGGGGTGGATTGCACTTTAACTTCCTTCCCTGACCGGTCTAATTGCTTGTATATCGGGCAATCTTGCACCTCTGGGTCGGGATGCCAGTAAAACGCGATGACTTCCTCCCCAGATCGCCCCCAATACCGGCGCAATCCCCCCGATTCGTAGTATTCGTGGACTTTCGCCTGCTCCAGTGGGACCCTCTCGGACGTAGACCACGTATTCCAGCCCTCCGGGGGCGTAATTAGCCCATCATCGCCAACATCAACGACAACAGGGGGGTCAGAAACCTCCGCATCTGCTTTTGTGGGGGCAGATTCGACCGGAATGGATGGCAACGTCAGGGGTGGCGGTGGTGCAACCGCAACTTTGGGCGCAGATTGGGGCGGTCGTGCAGATTCTGCAGGAATCGCAGCCTCCATAGCGCTAAGGCCGCGCAAAAGTGCCACCCTGGAGACCAGAGGGAGGTCAACCGCGATGCCAAACTCCCGTGCAGCAGCAGATTGGCCCACCATAGGGACTAATTTGTCGAGCCTGGCCACAAGCTCATCCTCTAAGGTGAGGGTTATGGTCTTCGATTCGGCCTGTGGCATAGTGGTTCCGTGAATGGGTTCGACCGGAACGTACCACGAGAGGGGTTTTGGGGCAAGACAGGTATACCACAGTGGTAAGGTGTTTTGGGATTATATTTGATCGGGGGAAGGGTCCTCGGCATAGGGGAGGTAGGAAGGAATAATGGGTATGCCTCCCCCCCTACAGCATCTTCGTCCGGTCCGGTAATTAATACTCTACACAAACAAAACATCGTTCTGGTGGATTCGGATTCCCCAGGCTTGGCGAATGTCGGCTCCTTCTCGCGGGGCGGATTGGATTGATTGTGTTGTTGTTGCTGGGCGGATTGCCCTTGCTTCTCTACCATGAAGCCCGCCCGCAGCCCCAAGCATGAAACATGCTTGCCCTCGGAGGGACTGTTTAAAGTGTTAGAACACCACACTTTAAAAGCGACTTTTTTCTGGACCAGATAAACTCTTCCACTCCTTGCCGCTGATCCTTCTTTCGATCTGATCGATCGATTGACGCTACTTCTTTCTCTTATTTATAAGGAGTCAACCAGAAGGCCAAGGCGTAAAATCGCAGAATCACGATACGTGATCCATGTTAACAGCGCTTTTCCACTCAGCGAAGCAAGTTGCATGGGGTGACCAAACTTGTTTGGTCATCCGGTCCATTACAGTTCTGAGGATCTTCTTTATAGACCTCCGGTCATGT
>TARA_R110000824_G_scaffold401783_1_pt1 | contig 29657 bp, 45 predicted proteins | sample TARA_R110000824 | Tara Oceans TARA_R110000824 (sample SAMEA4397747) | marine metagenome | biome: Polar Biome; feature: [MES] marine water layer (ENVO:01000295) within the mesopelagic zone...; material: water (ENVO:00002006), including particulate matter (ENVO:01000060) such...
GTTTCAGCGCACGTCGCAATTTAAGAGTGAAAGGTACAAAAAGCTTCTCACTCAAACATTTGTGCAAAATAAACAGAGATCCCGCTTGCGCTGCTTACTCCCTGAGTGTAACCTATTATCACAACTGAGGGCCTTCACCTGATGTTGCAAACTAAAAAATGATCAACCTTATCGACACATTTAACGAAGTTAAAATCTCATCGCATCGCACACTCGAAGCCGCTGTCAAAAAGCAGATAGCACACTCAAAGGCTTTGAAAAAAGCCAACGGTCAGAGCTGTTATCTGAGCTACGGATTCTACGACACAAATGGAGCAGAGGTTGATGGGAATGAAATCTACGCAATCGAGCAAGACCTGAGCTTCTGGAAATGACAGCTGAAACCTACAAGACCCTACGGCAGCAGCTCGGCACTCAAGCCGTAGCTGCTGCCCAGCTGGGAGTCAGTCGAGAATGTGTAGCTCGGCGAGAGACTGGCAAAGCAGCCATCACCGTTGAAGCTTCTTTTGCAATCCAGAGCTTGAGCGCAGCGGTTAGACCGGCATCAAAGCAATGAATGCAATCAAAAAAAGCGCAGGCCGTCCAAGAACAGTTTATTCCTCAATGGCTCAAGCGGCGGCGGCTATGGGCATCAGCATCGAGCTGATCAAATACGCTAAACGCTCTGGCTGTGATGCCATCAGAGGCAATGGCTCTATCAATGCCGCGAAGCTAAACTCTTGGATCTCAGCCAACGGCGACAGATTGCAGGATGAGGATTTGCCGCTAAGAGATCAGAAAGTCGCCGAAGAAGTGCGGAAGCTAAAGAGGCAGAACGAGCACGACGAAGGGCTGCTGATCAGCAAGGCTGCTGCAATTGGTGCTTTTCTTCCGCTGATTCAGGAGGCTTGTGAGATTCTCGACAACAGACTTGTGAATGAAGCAGTGCCAAGAATGGTTGATGCTGAGCTTGTTCCAAGTGTTCGCGCGATAATGAAGAGGGAAGTGGACGACGCTAAAAGATCAATCCAGAAGATCGGGAAGGCGCTTGATAAATTGTGAAATCCGCTTGGTCAAATGCTTGGACGCCGAGAGATCGCAGGCCAATCCCTGAATGGGCTGCTGAGAATGTAACGCTTGCGCCAGTGCTTACAGTGTCTGGAGCTTTTAGCATTGAAAACAGTCTGCACTTTGAGGCTCCATTCACGGCGTTCAGATCTGAGGATGTGCGAGAGTTGAACATTCTTGCGCCTCCTCGATCAGCTAAATCTCTGATCGCTGATATGTGCGCAATGTGGACTATCGAGTGCGATCCGGCTTCAATCTTGCACATCTTCCCGGATGACAAGCTGGCCAAGTCTTACGCTGAGACTCGATTCATGCCGATGCTTCGGAGCGTTGATTCGATCACAGAGCAGTTCGACCAGGTTAACCGTCACGCTACTAGGATCAAGGAAGTCATCTTTAGCAATGGGCTTCCATACATTTGCTGCGGCCCTGCGATCTCAAATCTCCAAGCAAGGCCATTCAGGGTAGTGATTGGAGACGAGATATGGTGCTGGCCACAAGGAAGGCTGAGAGAAGCCAAGGCTAGAATGCAAGATTTCGCGCGGCAACATCGGAACAAATTCATTGGGCTGAGTCAGGGTGGAGAGCAAGGCGATGATTGGAGCGATCAAACAGAATCGGGAACAATGCACGAATGGAGCGTCTGTTGCCAAAAATGCAAGAAACTATTCGAACCTGTCTGGGATGGCAAAAGAAGTGATGGCAGCGCCTACGGAATCCGCTACGATTCGCCGGCTGAATCTGGAAGCAGGCTTGATGACATAGCTTTTGCTCTGAATTCGATCAGATACGAGTGTCCAAGTTGCGGCCATCCGCACACTGATTCAAGGCGAGTCAAAGATTTCTGGAACGTAAACGGATCTTACGTCAGCGACCCGGCTGGCAATCCAAAGCGCAAGACCTTCCGCTGGAATTCGCTGATTATCGACCCGTGGGCTGATCAGCTAGAGGAGTGGATGAGAGCGCAGGATGCCTATGATGAAGGCAACTCGATGGCGCTGAAGCAGTTCTACCAGAAACGACTGGCCAAGCATTACGATCCAGAAGCAGTCGAGAGAGTGTTCGAGTTGCCGGCTCTTGAAGTCTTTTCTGATGATGCCGGCTATGAATTCGGAACTCTGCTTGTGGATGTTCAGCAGGATCATTTTTGGGCGCTTGTGATGGAGTGGACAAGCGATGGAAGCTTCAGAATCCCAACTGCTCAGAAGCTCCACTCTTGGTCTGATATTGAGGAGCTTCAAACCGAGTTTAAGATTCCAGATCAAAGAGTCTTCATAGATGGCGGCCAAGGATCTAGGCAGGCTGAGATCTACGCTCACTGCGCTTCGAATGGCCACATGGACGGCAGAGTTTGGCGCTGTTGGAATGTCTTTAAGGGTGCAGATCGCTCCGAAGGTTGGAAGCACGAAGTCCGGCGCAAAAGCAAAACAGGTCGCAAGGCTCAATTTGCTTGGAAGCCTTATTCACCAGTTCAAAAAGGAGATCCGCTGGTCGGGCTTCGGAGTGGAGATGAGCGGCGGCAGGAGCTGAGAGGCAAATTCTGCAAGGTTGTTTACTGGTCCAACCCGATCATCAAAGGAATTGCCAAGGTTCGACGCGATGAGATCACAAGCGGAAACGAGCGATCACAAGTCTTAAAGGGAGATTGGAACGACGAATTCGCGCGGCAGCTAAACGGCGAGAAGCTTCAGAAGGTCCGAAACAAATCAACTGGCGCGGAGTCTCTGCGCTGGGTCAGGATCGGCCAAAGAGACAATCATCTATGGGATTGTCTGTGTATGGGTATCACTGCTGCCGCTATTGCCGGGCTGCTCAACGCTGCTCTGCCTGAGTGAAGCCAGCGCGCCAGTGTTTCCATTTCTGCTTTCCTTCGGGGTATGGATTTGCCTTGATTGAACAGCCAGCTAAAGCCGCTGCTGTTCCTTCTTCGATCAGTTCAGCGGCTCGGCGTGCGTGGCTTTTTATCATCGCGTCCTTCATGTTTATTCTGGCTTTTGGCGGTCTCATCACATGGCTTTGATAGCCAAGCCTTTTTCGGAAAAGTGTCACGTACCAGTTAAACCGCTGTTTATTGATGCCAAGCCTTCGCGCTAATTCTGACGCGCTTACACCCCCAAATAGTTCTGGCCTCATGACGTAGGCCGCCACTATTGTTCTTAGAGTCACAGTCTTCTCTTTGAGTATTGTATCAAACTTCGAATGCTTCTCAGCGGCTCCAGTGAGCTTGATCTCCTCAACCATAAATCTAAGCAAAGGTTCAAAGGCTTCACCCATCAGCCGGAAGATTATTTCTCGATGCTCTGGGGGTAGAGACTCAAGCGACAAATCTGGCAAGGGTTCAATCGTCTCAACCGGGTGCGCTTCGTAGGATGCTTCTGGCCGGTCTGGTGCGTCAGTGTGTGGGGACTTGTAATAGTCTAGCATGATTCGCCATTTGGTCCGCTGGCCAGACTAGGCTTGGATTCTGTGTTTGTCTAGTCTGAGAATTTGACTCTAAAACAAAAACAGATGGCCAAACGATTTTTCCGAACATTCTCTCTAGCTGAGCTTTTGGCAGAGCTACGGATTACAGAGCAGGGGATTCTGAACACTGTCTCATCTGGCAGCGGCGGCGATAGCTCAGCAACTCAGAAGCGGCGGCAGGATCTTGAGAGGACGAAGAGACAGATCGAGCATGACCTTTACATCTTGGACTCAGTGACCTATCCCCGAACAGATATTAATCGGATCAACCGGACAACCCCAGAATTCAAGTGAGTCATCAATTCAAAATACTTGCGCCGAATGGCAGTCTAGCGATTAACAAGATTAGAGCAGATTCGGGATTGTACCGGACTCCGCAATCTGTTGGATCGAGAAAATACAGGCCAAGGAATAGCGCTCTTAATAGGCGAGATCCCAACCCGTTGCGCTCTGGTGAGTGGCTTAATATCCTTCGCTTGTCTCGCGAGATCTTCGCGCAAAAGCCTGCGATCTCTGGCGCAATCGTAGCCAAAAATAGCTACGCCGTTGATGATGCTTGGGATGCTCAATATGTAGGCGAGAACAAAGAATGGGGCGATGAATCTGAAGCTTGGTTGCGGGATCGTTGGTATCCTGTCGCTGATGAGAGTGGAATTGATTTTGTCAGTTCTTTGAAAGTGTCGGCCATGTCGCTTGATTACGAAGGCGATGACCTAGCACTATTTACCAAGACGCCAAACGGATTCCCTCAGATCCGCATCTTCTCATCTCCTCAGATCGGATCGCGAGAGAATGACACTGAGATCAAAGATGGCCAATTCAAGGGCGCGATTGTCAGCAATGGCATCATCAAGAATCGCAAGGGCAGAACAATTGGTTACCAGATACTCGGAGCGACTGCTGAAGATGACAGAACTATTTCGGCTCGGAATTCTCATCTATTGTTTGAGCCAATCTGGAGAAATCAGGAGCGGGGAATCTCGATGCTGGCCAGCACTATCTTGGACATTCTCGACACTCAAGACATCGACGACTACACCAAAGCCGCTGTCAAACTGGCTAGCTCAATCGGGTTGAAACACTTCAACGAATCAGGCGAAGCGGATGAAACGTCTTCAATGATTAACTCTGATAGCTCTGCCGCTGATAGTAACCTGGCTGATATGCAGATTGAGACGATTGAAGAAGGCATCTGGTATCTGAAACATAACTCAGAAGACGTTCAGACGCTGACCGATCACACTCCATCGCCTAATCGTGAAGCCTTTATTCAGCGGCTAGAGCAATACGTATTGAGCCGAATCGGATGGGCTTATGAACTGGTCATCCCGACTGGTGTAGGTGGTGCCGCTGTTAGAGCAATCCAAGACAGGGCGCGGCAGTCCATCAGGTCCAGACAGGTATCAATCAAGCGCAGGGCTTTGCGCTGTGTCCAATACGCTGTGGCTTCAGCTATGAAGTCTGGCCGCATCAGTCGCAACGATAGCGACTGGTACAAATGGAATTTTACAAAGCCAAAGACTTTGACAGTTGACGAAGGCCACGACCACAAAAAAGACATTGAAGACCTTCGCGCAGGCACTTTATCCGAAGCGGATTACGTGTCTAAACACACTGGCAAGCCTTGGGATGAGACGAGAGCGACAGTCCTAAACGAGAAGCGGCTTTTACTCGATCAGGCTAAAACTCTAGCTGGCGAATATGGCATCACAATCGGCCAAGCTCTTGAATTGCTAAACCAGCGCAGCCCCAATCCACAACCAATTAACACCACAGAATGAGCTATCCAAGAATTGCCGCCAAAGTCGCTAGAGAGTGTTGGAGCCTAGAGCCTAGCACTTTCCGCGCAATCCTCGACAGTTTACACAGTCACAAGCCGGGGCAACAGATTGAAGCTATCCATGCAGAGGATCAGTCAGAAACGATCTCAGACTATGAGGCGCAAGGAATCGCTGTTATCCCTATTCATGGCATCATTGGACACCGGCTTAGCCAGATGGAAATGATGTGCGGCGGATGCTCGATTGACCAAGTGGGCCAGCTTGTCGATATGGCTGCGGAGGATGAAAACATTCACTCAATCATTCTCGACATAGACTCGCCAGGCGGAACCATCACGGGATTGCCAGAGCTTTCGGCTAAGATCGCAGCAGTCGAAAAGCCTATTGTTGCCTTCACTGATTCATCTTGCGCTTCTGCCGCTCTTTGGATTGCCCATTCTGCCGATGCTCTTTTTGCAACTGAATCAAGCCATGTCGGGAGTGTTGGAGCTTATATCATGCTGCTAGATTCTCGACGCTGGTATGACGAGCAAGGCCAGATCCCCACGCCTATTGTACGTGGAGAGTTCAAGCTTGCCGGCGCAGATTTCAAAGAGCTGACACAAGCAGAGCGCGAGATGTTCCAAGCTTCAGTTGATAAGACCGTTTCCAAGTTCAAAGCGGTTGTTCTGGCTCGGCATGATATCGAGGAGCAATACCTAGAAGGGCAAGTCTTCGACGGCGATGACGCGGAGGAGCTCGGCTTCGTGGATGCTATTTTTCCCGATCTCGATCAGGTAGTTTCATACCTAAACGAGTCGCGATCCGTTTGACTTGGAATCATTACTAGATGTTTGTAAATCTGAAAAACGCCAACTCCCGAATTGCTGAGCTTGAGGCTGAGCTTCAGACTAGCGAGGAGATTCTCGGAGCAGCCCAAGTCAACGAAGAGCGGATTCTAGTTTTCGAAGCTGAGAAATCAGCATTGCAAGCTGAGAATGAAACTCTCAAAACCTCTTCTGCTCTTTTTGAAGCCGAAGCCAAAGCCGCCGGCATCTTGGCAAATGATGCCGGATCAAAGGTTGAAGCACTCCAAGCCGAAGCACAAACCGCTGAAGCTCAAGCAGCCGATCTGGTAGCCTCTCAGGGTGTTGAATCTGATGAAGCTCCTCCCGCTGTGGAAGAAGCCGCCAAATCATCTGACGAGATTCAGACAATTTTCCGCTCTATGCCAAACGGTCCAGAGCGATCCGCATTTTACCAGAACAACCGCTCGGCTTTGCTGAGCTAGTCACCAAACAAAAAACAAAATGGCCAATACAATCGCAGGCGTTAACCTCGCAGCAATCGCCGAAGAATCGCTGCCCTCCCTTCAATCCTGTTTTGCTCCGCTTCGTGGTGTGATGGGTGACTTTTCGCCAGACATTGCGGCGAAGGGCGAGAGTGTAACAACTCGCGTCCCAACCAAGCCAACTGCCGCAAATCTAGCGAGCGGCTACAGCGCGACTGACGTGGCTATGGCAGCCAAGACGGTTACGCTCGACACCTTCTACGGATTTGTTTGGGGCTTCACTGATACGGAGCGATCCAAATCCGCTTTGATGCTGAACGATCTTTTCATCCAGCCTGCTCTCCAGGCTCTTGGTGATAAAGTGTTTGGCGACATCTGGAACCTGGTAGTGAATGCCAACTTCGGAACGTCCAGCACGATCACCGCAGCCAACTTTGACCGTGACGACATGGTTGACCTTGGCGCGACTCTCACTGATACCAAGAAAGCGCCAAAACAAGGGCGCTCTCTCTGGGCAGATCCGCAGCATTACGCAGGGCTTGTCAAATCCCTTAACAGTGCTGAGATTCCCGGCATCTCTGCTGACAAGGCCGAGGCGCAGGTTCCGCGTGTTGCCAAGTTTGATTCCTATGAAACGGATTTGGCCGACAACAACAGCGAAAACTTGGCCGCGTTTGCCTTCCACCGCTCAAGCCTACTGATGGCAGCTCGCGGAGTCGATGCAACTGGAGCCGCTCAAGCTGGTGTCGAAGTGTCAGACATTGCAATCCCTGGCCTTGATATCCCTGTCCAGTTTCGCCGATGGTATGATCCCGAAACCGGCACGCTGAAATACTCTGTGGGGCTGCTCTACGGTGTCGCTGTTGGCAATGACATGGGCGTGCGAGTTATCACCGCCTAATCCAATGGCTGCTAAATATCACATGGCGCTTGCTCAAGATCCTGGCGGGAAGATGTCAGTGATTGAGCAGGGAATGGATTCCGAAAAGGTTCGCGCTGCTTACAAAGCCCATGAGGGTCGGGCCAAGCTTGGGGTATTTGTTCAAGCTCGAAGCAAATCGACAACCGCGCCAGCTCCCAAACCTGAGCAGCGTAAAAAGTCGGCTGGCAAATTGTAGCAGATCAACAAATCAAATCAGCCCCAACCGGTTTAAACTGGTTGGGGCTTTTTTTATCTGACTCCACCGCATTATTGTGAGCCTTAAGAATCTTTTACAAGCTGCACATGGTTTCATTCATCAGGCGCAAGATAGCCCTGTTCTTGTGATCGCTGGAGTCTCTTACAATGTAACGCTTGGCACTCAGAACACATCATCGCCGATAGTGTTTGGCGGTGAGGCTGAGGAAATTGATTGCACAGCGACAATCTCCAAAGCTGATATGGCATCTGATCCAGCCTTGTCATCGTTGGCGAGCTACGAATCAGAGAACATCAGATACAAAATCGTAGCAGTCAGGGAGCCAGCAGGTGGGAGCACTTACGAGGTTGACCTTCGACGGGATGCGAGGGAATACTATTTCCAGCTTGATACAGCCGGCGCTTTTAATCTTTTGCTTGGCACTGACAACGCTGCAAAGCTTATCCTTTAATTTATGGCATACACTGAAAATTCGACAATCGGCGGGCTGACTGCTCTAGGTGAAGCTCCAGCGTCGGCTGATATGGTTCCGATCTGGGACGCTTCAGCAGCGGCGACCAGGATGGCAACAGTCGCAGAGTTGCTAACAAATGCTGGTGGAGGTATTGAATTCTCGACAGCTATAGCAAGCCTTGGCTCAGAGACTGGATCTGTGGCCGATGGCGATACGCTGCTTGAGGCTTTGGCGAAGATCAACGACAGGGCGCTTTCTGGCCATACCCACACAGGGTTTTTATCATCTTCAGCAGGCGGTGAAGTCACTGGTGATGTGACATTTCAGAACGCTGGTTCATACATTTTGCCACAGCTTAGGCTAACAGACTACGAGACAGGCGTTGCTATGGATGCCAACACCAGGGTGACGCTTGTGAGCAATGGCACAGGAGTGGCATCAGCTAAAGACGGCGCTGGGTTCATGCTTAAAAGTGATGAGTTTTTTTGTGTCAGTACAGCCAACACCAACGGAGCGTCTGATGTAAGGATGTCTAGGGCCGGCGCAGGGGTCTGGAAGTTTCACGGAGCATCATCCGGCGTGGCTTTGCAGGTCGAGGAAATGACAGAACCTGATGCACCAGCAACAAATAATGCTAGAATCTACTCGAAAGACATCGGTGGCAAAACTGCTCTAATGGTGCGCTTTGCCACTGGAGCAGTTCAACAGATTTCAATAGAACCATAATGAGCAAAACCATAAAAACAAAAACGGTAAAAGCTACGATTAAACGTAAAGCTTTGACCATAGGAATTAAAACGGAACTGCCAAGCGATTCTGGGGTTGAAGTTCTTTTTGGGATAGCTCAGGGAATGGTTGAAGACGGCGCCGGCTTGATGTCAATCGATGAGGTTAGGCACGGTTCATTCAGCCCTTCTGAGATTGTCCAATCTGGCGCATTGACAGCCAGCGAAGTTGAAACAGTGGCAGCATTGCTAACTAAAGCAGCCGATGCTATTGGTGTCAGTCTATATGAATGACCCATTGCAAGTTTTAGCTTCAGTCATCAGCGATATAAAGTTTCGGCTCGCTTTCGACGTGAACACAATCGCAGCCGCTGTTGAGGCTTTGCAATCATTGGCAACAGATCGAGCAGAGCTTGAGGCTTTCAGAGCAGAGGAAAAAGGAGATGGCGAAGACGGCAATCAAATTTGATACTCTGAGATTCAGAACCCGGCTCAGCGAATACGTAAAGGTCTTGAAGCTCAACGGCGCAAAGGCTATTGAAAAACAGTCAAAGCTTCTTGTTCGTGATCTAATCAACGCCACTCCTCCGTTTAATACTAGGCGAGGCGTATTTGGTAGGAGCTTCGGAGGCTTGAAAACTGGTAAGGCTGCCGTCGCTCGCGATGTGAGGAAAGCCTTTGCGCCGGCTTCGACAGCTAAGATGATAAGGTCATTGCCTGCTAGATCTCAGAAGCTTGCGCGTAGCTATGTTCGGCGGGGTGAATTTGAGAAGCTCCAGACAATGCTTCAAAGGATGGGTGGCAATTCAGGATCGACGCAAAGAGAATACCGAGACAGCGCAACCGTAGCACTTCACAACAAACGGCGAGACAGAACAGGCCGAGTTCGTAAAGGCTTGCCGATCCTTGTCAAAAATGCCGCATCCATTAACAAGTTGATAAAGCTGAAACAAAGCCATGTTGGAACTTGGAAATCTGGTTGGATGCCTGCTGCTAAGTCTCTAGGCGTCAAAGGAATCCCGCAGTGGATCAGCTCAAATAACGGAAAAGGTGGAATCAATAAGAAGCTCAAATCATTGAAGCCGATAATCACGCTGATCAACTCAGAGCGCGGCGAGCTTGGCCGTGATCTTAGAATTGCCAAGGCTGCGCTTCAGAATCGGGACAGAGCAATGGCAAACGAGATGAAGGTTTTGATGGATAGAGCCAAGAAGAAGTCCAAGCTTTGACTGTGTGAGAATTTGACTTTAACAAAAAACAAATGGCTGCCCCTGATCTTGCAACTCTCTACTCAATCGAAGAAACCTTCGACACTTACCTAGCCGGCGAAATAGCTACCGCTGTTGGCTTGCCATCCTCTCAAGTGCTCCACGCCTTCTCTGGCTCAGATGCAACACAGACGCCAAGGATCGAAGTTGAGACAGTGGTCGGCGCTGGTGTTGGATTGTTCAAGACTGGTACAGACCCAGAGCTTGAAAACGCTTGGGAATCTGAATTCGTTGTTAGATTGATAGCAGATCGGGCCAGCGTAACATCGATTCGCCTGCATCAAAAAACGCTTCGGGCTTTGTTTGCCAAGCATCAAGACTTGTTCGGAGCTGTCGCAGATTTGCCATATCATTGCGTCGTCAACTTCAGAACCTCCTCAACTAGCTATTCTTTTGACGCCGAAACAGATGAGCATCTGGTCGAGATGACGTGGGCTTGTGTCATCGGCATAGTCGATACAGCTTGGCCGGCTTGATAGTCTCGCCTGACTCAGATCTATTGGTATGGCAGTAACTAGCAACGCATTTACCACGCACGGAACCTTTGACGTTACGATCAACTCCGATGTGTTCACGGTTCGCAGCTATGATTTTAACCCAGACGGAGGTGTCACTCTCAAATCTGTCATGGACAATCAAGGCCAAGTAAAGGGTGATTTGATCGTGACAGAGGGCAGGGCTTCCGGCTCTATGGTCCTTGAATACGACGCCGCTCCGCCTACTACTGGCGAGGAATTCACAGCCGCAATTGATGGAGTGGCCTCGGGGGATTATACGATCTACACTCCAGCGGTTAGCCGCTCGGCTGGTGAGGCTGGGACGATCTCTATCAATTTCGTTGCTAAGCTCGCCTAATCTTTGCCGCTCCGTCCAGTGGTCCGCACTGGCCAGCATGTTTGGCACTCCGCCGCATGCTGGCCTTTTTCGTTATCCATCTGACATGGCCGCATAAGTGTGGACGCTCTCGCCGAATATTTCCAAAGCAGAATCTCAGCCGCTCAAGGCGAGATGCAAATCCGGCGCGATCTTCCCTACATCACAGACCAAGACCAGATCGGCAGACACAGTGTGAACCATTTCACTCTGCGTCATTTGGTCCTACTTGAGCACGCCGGCAGTCCCTACCTGGTTGGCGGGCTTTCAAAGATTCCGCTTCCCGATCTAGCCGCGCACACTCTCCTGTTCCTCTGGGCTGTCTCGCCTGATTGGGAGCCAAACATTGCCGCGCGAAACAAGTGGGAGCAGCAATGGATTGATGGCGAGCAGGTAGAGGGTGAACTGGTTTCGCTTGTTGCTGAGATTCGAGAGTTCATCAAGAGATCATTTGCAGATAGGCCAATCGGTGGGCCTGCTAAAGATGCGCCATCTGCTAGCATGGCGGCTTGGTATGTGACTTACTTCGCGCGAAAGTTTAGCTGGTCAGAGTCTCAGATTCTCAACTGTCCAATCTCTAGGCTGTTTCAATATCGCTCGGCAAATGTCATGATGGACGATCCGACAGCGGTAGCAAATGCTCCAGAGGTAAACGAATTAATCCGCGAGCGCAGACAGCGCCGGCGGCAACTTTTGCAGCTCGACGAATACCGCTGTTCCAGAAACTGATATGGCATCCAACTCAATCATTGCAAATGTCGGCATGAATACTACTGGCTTTGAAGCTGGTAGGAATCGACTAATGTCGCAAGCCGCTTCATTGAACGCCAGCCTTGGCGGGATTGGCGCAGGGTTGGGAGTGGTTGGGCTGATCGCGTTTGTTAAATCCGCGACAGATACAGCAACAGAGCTGAAGAATATCGCAGCGCAATCAGGCGCAACAGTCGAAGAGATTCAGGAGCTTAACTTTGCCTTCACTCAGAACGGCGCGACAATGAAAGACGCTACCAGCAGCCAACGCAGATTCGCGCGGCGTATGGTGGACATGGAATCCGCATTCAATAAACAAGGAATTTCTGTCCGTGATGCTGATGGTAAGCTGAGGAAATACAAAGATGTATTAATGGACACAGCCGACGTGATCAAAGGCACTGAGTCAGAATCTGCAAAAGCTGCGATTGCGTTTCAACTGTTTGGCGATTCTGGGTTCAAGCTTGTCCAAGCTTTAGACGGTGGCAGCGAAGGGTTAAAGGCTTTAGCTGATGAGGCTCAGAAGTCCGGGCAGATCATTGACGGCGAAGCAAATGAGGCAATTGTAAGTTTCTCAGATGAGTTGGCCAAGCTTGGCGGCACTGCTAAGAATGTAGCAACTCAGGCACTCGGCGAGGTATTCCTTGCGATGGGAAGAATCTCAAGGGCTGCTGGAGATTTCTCGGTCAATTTGAGCGCGGGAAGTGCTTGGGATGCTTTCTTGGCTCCAGGTGAGAAAGATCCTGCGGCTGTTCGTAATGATGCGCCACAGGAGACGCCACATGTCCAGATGGGGAAGCTCAAGGACACTCTTGAGAGCATCTTGTCCATTGAAGGCAAGCGGGCTGCACTACATATAACAGAAGGCGAAGCACTCAAAAACAACCAGAAACAACTGGAAAAGCTATCATCTCAAAATAATCAGATGATGGACTCCGAAGAGCGGAGGCTTCGGTTCAATATGACTTTGAAGCGAGGGCAAAACGAGCTTGCGCTTGAGGCAACTGGTGTAGAATTAAGAGCCAATGAAGAAGCGAGAAAAGCCAAGGAGAATGAACTCGACCTAGAGTTTAAGATATTTAATAAGAGGACAAGTCTAGGGAAAAACACAGCCGCATCATGGAAGAAAATTCTAGGGCTCCAGGATGACATTGCCAAGCGAGAGTTTCATGCGCTGAAGGTTCTGAAGTCTAGGAATGATCTGATTACCGCCAATGCAAAACTGATAAAAGACTTGGCCGATGAAGAGAAGATTCGGAACGAGGCCGGCAAAGCTTTCGCTGATGATGAAGCATTTCAGAAGCGCAAGAATGACGCGCTTGCCAAGCGGCTTGAGATTGACAAGGAGCTTCTAAAGATTGCGACACAAAAGGCTCAACTTGAATCAACTCTCGCCGGCCAGACTGCCAGCCTAGCCACAACCAAGGAAGATCGCTCAAAGTTTGGGCTTGAGGAACTGGCTAATTCAAACCCCTACGGATTTGGCACCGCTGAATTCAACGCTGATGTGCTCAAGGCTCGCGAGGTTGTTCGCTTGGAATCAATAGCAGAGTCGGCCAGGTTCGACTATGGCAACTCTGCTAGAGCTTCAGGATTTCTTAATCAGGCTGACGAAATCAGAAGCGGAATCTCTAGCTTGAGATCCAATGAGCGGAATCCATTTGCCAGTTTAGAAGATGGTATTCGCGCGACAGAGGAGGCTATCAAGGATCTTCCGGGCATGGTAGTAGTTCCGAAGGTAGGACCGTAAAATGAGCATTAACAATCTGACATTTGATTCAACGCTGGCAACTGAGCATGGGACGCGAGCCGATGTTCGAGACTTCCCAGACTTGCCAGCCATTACAAGCTTCAAACAGCCGATGATTCAAAGCCGCGCGAGCTTCCAACCTATCCCGCTCGATTCTCAGCATCCAACAGAGCGAAACTTTTATCTGGTTGGCGAGTCGCCGGCTACGTCGTTTGGTGGCGATCTGGTTTCATGGGTGAGAGAATACGCGACAATCCCGGCTTCGCGTTCAATCCCTCAATCGCATCCTTGGAAGATCCCCGGCTTGGGTGCTGAAGCTCCTCCTGGTTCGCTTGTCAACATAACTGGCTCAGCTATCAATGGACTGCTCCAGACTCTAACAGTTGACGCAGATCCAGACGCTACAGCAGGTGGAACAGTCTCAATCCAATACGTGACAGCCTCACAGACTGCACAGCAGAATCAGGTCACGCAGCGGGGGATTGATAGCGCGACAGCTTCAGAAGTTGTCATCACTCCGCCTATCACAGATCCAAACTTCATTGGCTGGCTTCAACTCCAAACAATTGAACCTGGTCGAGATCCTGAAGTGATGCCAGTTGCTTCAGATTTGGAGATAGATTATTTCCTCCCAAATGTGAACACAGGTTCAAGGTCTGGGATTCCTATCGTTTTGGAATACGCCATCATCTCAGATTCGACAGGTCGGAAAACTGCCAGCTTTACCACTACAAGTGTCCCGAGTCTGTCCACGTACAGGGCAAAGATAGCAGCCGGCGCAAGGATTTGCTGCGCTCGTTCAACGCTGACACCCTGGAAAGGGAACATAGTCGCAAGGCAAACCCGCTACACTCAATCAATGTGAAGCCGATCACCCATGACGGCTACCTGCAAGCCATCGCAGCCGATCCCTATTTTGCAGGGCGCTGGCAATACTACGAGAGAGCCATACAAATGGCGCAAGTCTACGCTCCCCAATCTGTCTTGGAGATTGGCCCTTATAAGCTCCCGCTTTATCACGACAGCGCCATACTTGACGCCCACCACCACATTGCTGAGGCGATAATCCACGACGCCAGAGAATCGCCTTGGCCTTTCGCTGATCAACTCTTTGACCTTGGCATGGCGTTGCAAGTGTTTGAGCATTTCACAGGACAACAGCGGCTAGTTTTCTCTGAGATGTTCCGCGTCTGCAAATCTGTTTTGGTCAGCATCCCCTACAAGTGGGAGCAGTCACCATCAGATGATCACGCTGGTTTAACGCTTGAGACTTTAGCCGATTGGACTGGCCGAGACTTCAACGAGGTTCAAATCGTTGGGCCGATTGGCCGGCAGCGTGCGCTTGCTTTCTATCTCTAGCCTGACTTAGCCTTATTGATATGCGGAAACTGTTACCAATTCTCCCTGCTCTTCTACTCTTAACGGCTTGCCAGAGCGCACAAGACTTTGCGACGACTGAGACTGTGCAGGTTCTTCGGCCAAGCTCAACCAACATTGTTGAGATTGTCACGCTCCACACTAATCAAGTGGCGACGACTGCGACAAATTCAACCGGCGAAATCTACGTTGCAATCGGCTTGGATGTGGTGGCTGTTACAAATCTACAGCCAATCATTACACCTTCTTTGATTGTTACAAATCTAAGCCTCTCAAGCGGTGTCAGTAATGGGATTCAAGGCGCGGGCAAATTGGCTTCTAATCTTGGGGTGCCATTTGCTGATGCAATCTCCGGCGGTTTGGTTGCCATCGCTGGCCTGGTGTTTGGCTGGCGAAACAGACGAGCTAGGCGCAGGGCTGAAGCTGATCGAGATGGTACAAGCTCGCAGCTTGGAGCAGCCGAAAGAGCTTTAGGGATGGCCAAGGATGCGACAGCCGCTGTGGTTGATAGCTTCGACACTCTCCGAGATGCTGCGCTGAAGGTTCCAGGCTATCGAGAGCACGACGCAACAGTGATGAAGCTTGTCAAAAAGGCTCAGGCTTTGACCGGCACACGATCAGAGATTGATTCAATCCGACGCTCGCCAAGAATAGAAAACGGAAAATCCTAAAATGCCTCCAAAGCTTAATACAGAATCAACAGAATATCAATTTGGAAGAGTAATTGCCAAGCTTGAATCCATTGAAATCTCTATAAATAGCCAACACAGCGAAGTGGTTGGCCGGCTTGACAAGCAAGACATGCGGCTTGGAAGACTGGAGAAGTGGAAAGCATGGAGCACCGGTGCTCTGGCTGCTGTCACTGGCTTCGGCGCTCTCTGCTTGGCTTGGATGCAATCCCACAAATGAGCCGCTTGAACATCAACACTCCGCTGCCCGACAATCTCCAGCCCGGTGAAGTTCTACCTTGGGCTGATCCGGCTTTAATGGATTTGCTGAATCGAAAAGTCAACGCTTTGTGGAATTTGCAAGGTGCTCCTGGATCTGGTATCCAAGTCCATCATGGTGATGAGTCTGTGATAATTGAATTGCTGTGAGTCTATTGACTGCATCCGGTTCCAATGCTATCGCGAAGCGAATCAACGCGCTTTGGAATCTTGGCGGCATTGGTGTCGATGTTCATCGGGCCGAGTCCAGTGTGGTCCTTGATAATGCTTTGACGGTTGGAAGCTCTGACTTCCCAGACTCGCCGAACATCTCCGGCTTTATCTTCTTGGGAACTGAGACGGTTGAAGATCCTGGCTTTGATGGGTTCCGCTTGAGCCGCGTTAGAGATTGGACAGATCCCTTTTTCCCGGTTGTCACCTATGTAACACCCAACACAGTTGGCGAATGGGATGACTGGTCTGGCTCAGTCAATGTCACAGATTTTGCTTGGAGGCTTGAGCTTGTTCTAGGATTTCCATTCTCAATCGAGCGGATGGAGCTATATCAAGTGTCACCTAGTGGCGAAGGTGGCGCACCCTACTGGGGTAGTGGTCAAGCTTGGGCGACAGATAACCCGGTTAAGCCATACGCTAGCCAGCCAGGTGCGTCTGATTCTGTGGACAAAAATACCTTGTTTGCGATCTTCCCGATGCGCGTGACCTATGGCGGCTCTTTGCATGGGAGCGGGTCAACGCTTAACACAGACTACGCGAGTCAACTGGATGCAGGCCCATACACAGCCGGCGCAGCCCATAGCTTTTATCTATACGGATCAATAGTCAAAAGGGTTCCAGCAACTGACTTTTTCCGCGTCCTGCTCAGTGTTCGCAATCTCGACAATGGGCAACTCCAATCGGTAATGCGCGGAACAATCCCTTCAATACAAACAGATCCAGCTTCAGAGCTTTGACTCTGAGACAATACTATGCCGCGAGCACTTTACATCCAGACCACAGCCGAAGACCCTAGCAACTCAGCGGTGAGAGGCGTCAGCAATCATATCGGCGCAAACGCTCAGACATTTGTTTTCGGCGATGACAATCCAACAGAGATTTTTTTAACTGATGCGCTTGGCTCTTATCACTCAGATTCTGGAGCTGCTGGTGTGTCTGTTAAGTTGGCGATTGTTACGCCTGGTTCAAAGCCAACGGGTGGAACTTACGTTCTGACGCATGGCGGAAATGATACAGCAGCCTTGGCCTATAACGCCAACGCAGCGGCTATTGAAGCGGCTCTCGATGGTTTGGCTTCTGTAGCTGCTGTGACTGTTACAGGCACGTTTCCTTGCTATGTGATTGAGTGGGATGCAGTTGGAGCGCAGACCGATTTCAGCGCAGCCGATGCAACAAATCTGCTGACACCTGATGGGGCGATTTCAATTGCTATCATTACAGCCGGCGATGGATCGACGAAGGAAAAGGTTCAACTTAACTTCGCGCGGCAGCCTCATGCTCAGCAGGCAACTTGGACTCAAATCACAAACGGCTGGTCCGCTAATTTCTCCCTGACTGATCGGCGGCTTTGCGATCTCTTGGCCGGCACTGCTCAGATTGATACAACGCTTGAGCTTGAGATTACAGATGCCGCTGGATTACGCAGGACTTACCTGCAAACGGCTTGTGTTCTCAAGGCTGATGGAATCAAAGGCGCGACCTTCACAGATGAGTCACCAGCTGGTAGCTACACCTCAACTGAGGCTGATTCTCTTTTTGCCAAGAAAGCGCAGAATCTTGCTGACCTTGCCAGCGCCGCAACATCTCGCACAAATCTAGGCATCTCAGCGGCGAACACTCCTTACACTCCCGCAGTGTCTGGCGATTGGTCGAGCGTTCCGGCTGAAGCAAAAGCTGCGCTTGATGAGCTAGCCGATAGGACAAACGGAATCAGCGCGACCAAGACCGAGATTGCCCACTCTGCTCCAAGTGCTGCCGGTTCAGCCAATCTAGACCCCACTGATGCTGTCGCTGTTTCAACTTTTATTATTTCGCCCACTGCTGGGTCGGGAACCTATACCTATGACTATATACTACAACGACCCAGCGGTGGCGAACTTGGCCAAATCGTAAATATTCAAGTCGTCTTACCTGCTTCAGAGAATCCGACGATCAGAATCTACGACGAAGGCGCGACAGATAGCGCAGGCGATGACGTTCTAGAGATGACTTTTGTAGGCAATCTACAAAGAGCCAGAACAGAATTTGTCCAGCTTGTTTGGGACAATACAAACTCTGAATGGGATGTTCTGTTTGATTCTAGATCATTCGCAAATGGTCAACAGACTATTTGGATTCCAGCGGCTTCTATGGTTTCACGAACTACAGCCGGCGCTGCATCTGGATCGGCTGAGACAACCACAAACAAGATCATGGCCGAGACTTTCGACTTTGATACGACGACGCAAGAGCACGCGCAGTTTCAAATTTCATTCCCTAAAGGGTGGGACGCTGGCGTAATCTTTTTCAGAGCGCACTGGCTAACCGCTGGCACAAGCGGAACAGTTTATTGGGGTTTACAAGCTACATGCATTGGAGACAATACCGCGATTGATACAGCGTTTGGAGCAGCGCAGGAGGTGATTGACAGCGTAGTCAATGCAGACCGGAACAATATAACCGGCTACAATAACTCGGGCATTATAGTCGCCAACGCTTCTGCCGATGCTCTATGCGTCTTCCAAGTTTACCGCAATGTTGCTGCTGATACTCTAGCCGCTGATGCTAAGCTTCTCGGGATTGAACTCTTATACGTTGCAAGCTCCGCAATGGATGACTGATGCTTAGGATTAACCAACTCAGAGGCTTCAATCGTTTGGCTGGTGCTGCTACCGTTACCACAGTTCCAGACAGTCCAAACCCATCCTATGCTTATCATTTTGAACAAGGCGATGAGCTTGTCGATTCTATAGGCTCTTCTGATCTAGTCGCTAATACTTCATACAGCACAACGCTGGCAGGTAAAAGCGGAGGAGCGCTACTTTTTGAAGAATCTTCTTATATTGAAAGATCAGGCATCGTCAACGCTGATTTTTCTCTATCTGGTTGGGTAGCTATGATCGGTTCTGATACAGGCGGAATAGATCTAGATTTTAACCCGGTCACTGTATGGATGAGTTCATCCTTTTTCGCGCTAAGATTTTTAGAGACAACAACGGGTGATTTTCAAGCTTGGATTCAAGCTTTTCCTGGAAGTTGGGAGCTTGCAAGTTCTGATTCTTTCCCTGCTGGCAGTTATGTTCACTTCACTTTCTCAGTTGCAGAAGGTGCAACCGCTGAAATTGGCGCAGCTTTTGTTGTTAACATAAACGGCACGCCGCACACTTATAGCCAATTAGCTGCAAATTCTGCGGCTGGTGGGTATATGAGAATCAACGGATCGAGCACAATCATGGACAACTCCTATGCAAAACTAGACGAGTTGTATGTTTGGCCAGATGATCCATTGACAGCCGCTGAAATTGCTTGGCTCTACAATGGCGGGACTGGTCATTTCTGGGACTCAAGCGCAGGCGATTGGGCCTGATGCATATAGTCCATAGAAAAAGAGGTTCAACCGCTAACACTCTCGCAGCGGTCACAACTTTTTTCAACTACGCCGGATTTAAATCTCAACCAGCAAACTATCATCTTTTCGCTGATGCTTGGCGCTCTAATTCTGATATTCCTCTCTACACTCTGGAGCTTTTATTGCATGGCCAGAGAAGCTCATTGAATCTTCCACAATCGGAATTCAATCTTGAACCTGTCAGAGTTAAAGAGCCATTCTTTCATAAAGAGTCTGGCCTGAATTGGATTGTTAAAAACTTGCCAAGCCAGTTCCGAGAGATTATGTGGGTGGATTGTGATTTCATCTTCTCAGACTATAAAGAATTGAAGAAACTCCCTGCGCTGCTGACGCAATACAAAGCAGTCCAGTGCGTTCAAGATTTGAACTACCTAGACAGGTCTGGAGATGTTCTCACTTCTCGCCGGTCTGTAGCATCTCCACCAGTCAAAGGTGTTAAGGTTTTTCATGGAGGAGCTTGGGCGGCGTCTCGCGATCTCTGGGATTCTTGGGGAGGCTTATACTCTGGAGGCGTAATCGGTGGCAATGATACCGTCTCGGCTATAGCTAATCAGAATCCAAAGGCTAGAAGAATTAAGCTAGGGCGAAGGAATAAGCAGAGCGAAAAGGAGATTGAAGAATGGACTTGCAGGCAATCCAATTACTTTCAAGGGCGGCTTGCAAGCCTACGAGGTGAAGCTCGCCACTTGTTCCACGGTTCAAGGGCTGATCGGCAATACTCGCAGCGGCACAAGACAATAAAGCATTTGCCCCCGACAGCATACCGGCGAGACTCCAAAGGGTTTCAACAATTCAACCCTGACTTTCTAGACAGGCACAACCGGCCAAGAGATTTTCAGCCTGACCGGGATGCGCTGCTTGAGTATTTTGCAAGCAGGCGAGAGGATGACTGAAAAGGAAAACCTGCACCAACAGCATCGACGTATCGAAGTTCTTATCTGTTGATGCAGGCCGGTCAACCCCTAAACGTGAACCATATCAGGGTGTCAAGAGCGCCAGACGTTTTGCCTGGCATCACTCGACTTGGTAAACTGTGGAGCCTCTCGCATAGTTAAGCAATCAAAGAATCCAAGGCATCAAAAGTCGCCGAATCATGATTGCCACAAACTTGAAAGGATTCGCACACTTCTTTGTCATGGATTAAGTCAGGATCGGCTTGTTCCATAGCATTATACATTCTTACGAGATCCCGAATCAAAGCCTTGATGGGCAAGCTCATGACTGTTGAATCTGCATCGGCTCGCGCGGCTTTGCTGTGGCAGGTTTCGCCGAATGTCGCTTTGTCGCTGTATAGGTGAACGCACCATTCATCAAGCTCGCCGGCTTGTTCATAGTGTGTACACTTCATGCAGTCTGATTCTTCCTGCGCTGAGCAGACGTAAGCAGGCGAACACAGGCTGCGCTTTATCTGGCTCCCTCTGATAGGTAAACTCATCCTCGCCAAACCTCCAAGCCGCCAGCGACTCTCACAACTGCGTGCTGGATGTTTCCGCTTTTCATATCTGCCACAACTTTCTCAAGCATTGGCTTCTCGATGCCAGTGTAAGGCCATGTCAGCGATCTAAATTCAAGCGTTTTAGCTTGTTCCTTTGTTAGTATGTTCATATTTTTATTAGTTCTAAAAATTCTTTGATTGATCGGATCACATAGTAGCCATGCCCAAGCTTTTTATAGTGGGCTTGGATTGCTCTCTGGTCGATGCTCAATTTTCCATTTTTTGTTTTACACTCCACATCAAAGCGCCGGCCTTGATCGGCAAGGATTATGAAATCAGGTTCGCCTTTTGTCCGATGTGTTCGCCTGCTCATCGCTCCAGTCAACGCCAGCCAGCCCCGCCTTGAACACTCATCTTGTATCGCAGAGTGTAGCTGATGCTCCTTGCCATCTGGTGTAGCTGTCTCAGATGCTTTGCCAGACTTGGCGACTTGCCTGGCTATGTAGGCGGAAACATCTTTTTCAGTCATTCTCATTTATCAAGGTGTTTGGTTGGTTGGAAAACTAGGCGTGGTCCGTAGCCGTAGCTTTTTTTGATTAGCCTTTTTTCTATATATTCCCACGACCAAATTGGAAACACTGTTGCGGTGTCGGGAAGCGAAAGCTGAACCAGTGAACAGAATTTGAAGTGGCCTGTTTCGTTCTCTTCGAATTTCAGCTCCACATCTGGACCCTTGAACAGGCTGGTTTTAACTTCAACGGCTCTGCCATCTGCTAGCAAAATGTCGGGGCTGTGATTGTCTCCGTTTGGTAGGATTTCAGTGTTGATTCTCCCGCCGTAAACTTTGCGAAAGCACAGTTCGCCGATAACCCCAGCAAAATGCACCCCGAAACTTGTGGCCAGCTTTTTGTTGAATCTGCTTTCTCTCATGCTCCCCTTGCATGCGTCTCTTTGAGTTGCTACAGCCATCCCGAACTGAACCTCTGGAACTGTCAATTGTATGAATCTCATTTTGCCTTCGCCTGTCGTCATAGCTTTGTGATGTCTGAGAATTCCGACAACCGGCGAATGATTGCGTCGGCTCGATCTGAACTCAAGCGATTTGACAAATCTTTTGCTCCGCTGTTTGTCGTCCAGATGATTGGCCTTTCCCAAGCCGCGCGAGTCTCCAACAGATCGAACACATCTTCCTGCGCCGCTTCGGTGAATCTTTGCTTGCCAAGATCATCCAGCAACAAATAGCGGCAGCTCCTGATTGTCTTGATAGTCAGCCTAGCCTCCGCTCTGTCGCTCTGATTGTCAGCGTAGGCATCGCTAAGCAGCCGGCGAAGTTGCGTGCCGGTTATCGCGTAGCAATCCTTCCCAGCGTAATGCATCCGACGCAAGGCGATAAAAGCCGCTCTGGTTTTGCCTGTTCCAGCTTTTCCAGCGAAACCAAGCCAACGCTTGCCTCCCCAGTTGGCTGCTGCCGCTTTTAATGCGTCTGGTATGCGGCTCAGATCGTTTTCACGATAAAGCGGTGGGCAGATACTCCCCCAGCTCTCAGCAAGCTCTAACGGCGAATCTCCGGCGATCTGCTCAGCCTCCCATTTTGCGACACAGCTAGGGCATCGGCGAGTTGCGGCGATGTCTCGACCTGCGAACATGACAGGCGGAGCCTCGAAGACTTGGCCGCATGATTCGCCAGCGCAGGTGTATTCTTGACTACCAGGCATCATCGAATGCTCCTTGGGGGTTGGTTGGTGTCTGATTGATTCCGTTTTTACTCCAGTTCCGATAGGCTGCTTCCCAGTTTTTCATAGCTCCCCTGCCTCCAACCTTCCAGCCATTGCTTTCAAAATGATCATGAAAGCGTTCTGCGTCATCAGCCAGTCCAGACTTGGCCGCGAATAGCTTCAACTCCTCGACTGTTGGTTTCTTGAATTTTGCGCTCATCTCTTTTTTCTTCTCCTTCTTTAATTCTTCTCCTTCTTGTTCTGTGTTCACTCGCTGTTCATTCGCTGTTCGATTGCTGTTCACTTGCTGTTCATTCTGCTGTTCATCACATTGATGCTCTGCCCATTTTCGCACTGTTATCATTGAAGATGTGGAGCTTGGCCGTTGTTCGATCTGCTGTTCACTTTCCAGCACTTTGAGAACTCGAAACACTTTCGACTCGTGAACCCCAGTATTCAAAGCTATCAGCTTCCGGCCTGTCACAAGCTGCCCCGGCTTCAGCTCGTGAACCTCCCCCTTGAATAAGACTCTCACGCTTTTGTGGGCAGCGTGGCTGAGTAGGTAGAGCCAGACAGCTATCCAATCTGGATCTGCTGCGCGGGGATTTTGCCAGAGCTTGCGATGGATTTTGATCCAGCCGTTCATTTTCCGATTTGTCTGTGAATTTCAAACTCAGTCAGCAGCGCAGACGCTCTACGCTGCTGGCGATGATTCATTTTGTGCGCTGTCTCAGTGATTAGCAGCAGAGCGCGAGACAATAAGGCGCTGTTGATTGTGGCTTGCTCCTCCATTTCATGGATATTCACGATGCTGCTCATTTTCTGATTGATAGGCCTGCTATCTTTTGAGCTAGGGCTGATATCTGTTCCGCTGATATGATTGCCTGTTGCTCTTTGTATTGGTCCTGAGTGATTTCCACTGTGCTCCATCGTGAATCGCATCCAAGGCATCTGTATCGCCTGTATCGGCTGATTTTCCGGTATTCATCAGGTCGGGAGTCTATGACTTGTGGACGCTGGCTACATTTGCAGGGTGCGTCATTCATTTTTTACCTCTGATTCATGGATTGTAATGATTTGGCCTTTGTAAAAAGTCTCAGACTTCTCAAGGCATTCAACCTCCCACAGGCCGGCCCACAATTCGCGAATGAGTTTCACTCTCAAATTGTGGCCGGCATTGGAGGATTTATATCGCCTAATAGGGGACATCATCAGGGCAGCAAGCGGTTTGGATTTGATGCCATTCAGCAGGCGTTATGTCGGCGTCTGCTTTGTCGCCAACAATCGCGGCAAGCTCCTTCTGCCAAACCTTGCCGATTTCAGTGGATGACCGATGAGACAGATGATCCTGCACAGCAGCCCAAGCCGATTCCATGCTAGCAGTTCCAGGCGGCGCAACTGTCCTAGATGGTGGAGCAGATGAGACAGGAGCGGGAGCAGATCCTCCGAATCCGTGCTTGGCTCGCATCCGGCTTCGCTCTGTGTCATTTGTTAGGGTCATTCCGCCGCGTAGTGGGTTAATCCATTTGACCCGATTGACTGTCTTCTGATTCCCGTCATTGCCCTGAAAAGACTCCTCCTCAATGACGAGTTCAACGTGACGCTCGGCCAGTGTTCCGCTGTCGGCTGCGTCTTCCATCCAATACGGATCAATCCCAACAAATCCAAAACACTTGTCGAGCATGGCCTTTGTGGTGTCGGAGATGTTTCCATTTTTCATCTTGTAACACTGATTCGCTGAGATGCTCTGGCCTTCTAATCCTGCGCCGATCAGATCAAAGCAAATTTCAATCATGACTGCGCGAGACTTAGACTCTGAGACTTTAGCAGCTGTAGCCGCTCCGATGTATTTTCCTGGTGTGATTTCCATTTTGTTTTTGTGAATTATCTTTTTGGTGGTCTGGTTGATTTGCTATAGAGCAAAAACTTCTTGAGCTGTCCGCTTGTGGCAAATATCCACATACTCAGGATTGACTTCGATTCCGATGAAGCGGCGGTTTAGCTCTTTGGCTGCGTTCAATGTGGTTCCTGATCCAGCGAATGGATCAAGGATGATGTCGCCGGGATTGCTCCAGCTTGTCACGTGATCCTTGGCGAGTTTTTCGGGGAATGGCGCGGGGTGGCCTGTGCTTTCCTTTCCCGCAGCGTATCGCCACACGTTTGGACGCACAGACCATTCTGGATTGATGATTCCCTTGCGCTCTCCCCTTGTTTTCTCGGCGTTCAGATGTGCGCTGCCAATGCTGCTTCGCTTCTTTCCACCCGCGCTGTTTTTAATGTCTGCGATTCTGTGGACTGTTTTTGGCGTTCCTTTTGCCAGCACAATCATGTATTCCCAAGACTGCCAGTATGCGTAGTTACTTCCTTTCGCTCCAGTGCCAGCGACTTCATAGACCATGGTATCATGAACACTCAGCCCGCACACGTCCTTGAAATGAATTGCCTGCTTCATGCTCGTCAGTGTTTCGCTTCCGTTTACCGTTGCATCAGCCACCACCCAAACGATCACGCCTCCATGCTTCAGCACGCGAGTAAGTTCGCCAGCCAGCCGCTCAAAGTCCCAAGAATGTCCGCCATAGGTGCGGAGATCATCATACGGCGGCGAAGTGACAACCAGATCTATGCACTCATCTGGCCAATGGCTCATCACTTCGCAGTTGTCGCCGAGGATTATTGAATCAAGTGGTCGGTTCATCTTTTTGGTGGTCCTGTCTTTTCTGGTTCTGATGCATCCGAGTCGGCAGTGTCATCTATTAAAAACATTCCGTTTAGCGAATATTTTCTTGAGTAACTACTTGCCGCGCCGGAAATTTGAGCAACGTCCATGCCTTTTTTGTCTAGTGCTTCGCGAGCGTAGGCTGTCACGGCTATAGAGTCTCCGAATCCATACAATGTGCAGGTTGATTCAATGTAGAATCTCTCGCCGATCTGTTTGATTGAGTCGCTGATTGTCAGAGTGCAACTCCCAATCAGGGGTTTGACTGCTTCTAATATATCTTCGCAGCTCCGATATTTATAGCCGCCAAACTTGTTCTGCTGGGACTTCGGAGCTTTTAGCTTTTGCTGGATTGCTGCTAATGCTTTTTGAAGGTCTGGGTTCATGCTTCGCTCTCCTTGTCTATCTCTTCTTTGTAACTATCAAGGTATCCCTTCATAAATTCATATGTTCGGCCAAGAGATTCAACCATTGTCTGTAGTTCCTCGCAGTCTGATGCCATATAATTACCAATTGATAGTTCCCTCATTGTTTTATCTAAACCTATTACCAGCTCAATGGGTAAATCATCAGAACCGTTTTGATCTCTAACAAATAGCATCAACTCGCCATCCTTGATATCTGTGACTACAGAGCATTCGGGTAGAACCTCATCGAAGTAGGCTCTTCCTATTGCTTCAGATTGTTCATCAGTGAGTGTCACGGTAATTTTATTAGCGCCCATCATTCGCCGACTCCATTCATCCGCTCAGCAACTTCGCGAGTCATCCGCAAATCGTTCCGTAGGTAGTCAAGCGCAAGCTCTTTATCAAGCTCAAACAACCTGGCGAAGTCTTTGCCGTTTCCATTTTTACCTTCTAACCCGAAGTGACAACAAATCCTATCTAGCGAGCCAGATGCTTGGCGATCTCCAAGTTGCCAAGTGTCGCGAAGGTCGATGAATCGCTTGCTCCAATATCGGCCATCCCTGACAGACAGCGGAACCAAAACGTTATGCTTCCATGACCGCTTGATCAGAAATGGCAAGTCAAACGTGTTGCTGTTAAATCCGATGAAGTAGTTGGTGCTGTTTCGGAATCTGCGCCAGAAATTCTCCAAGATTGAAGCTTCAGATGAGTCTAAACAATCCTCATCAAGTCCGGTCAGAAGTCCAATAGCTAGGACTCTCCCGGTGAGTGGAGACAGCGCGGCCTTGTCTCGTGCATCAGCGAAGTGATTGATCTCTCGCTCGTGTATCTTTGCCGCGATCTTGTCGGGATCTTTGATGTTGCCTAGCTTCACTTCTGAAGCGTCAAACGGCTTTATCATCTGGAGCAGCTCAGCGTCTGGGAGTGGCCCGGTTTCAATGTCAAAATAGGTGTATTTCATGATGTGGGTAGTTCAAGCTGGTCGAGGTCGGCGCTCTCTTCAGATGGTTCATTGGTAACGCTCTGACTATATTTCAGAGCGCCTGACGTTGTAAGCCTAGAGCCTTGAAGTCTGAAGTCTAAAGCAAGCGAGGCTTTGAATTTCCCCTCTGCGCTGGCTGTGATCTTGTCGGCTAGTTCTGCCGCCATGCTGTCGATCTGTTCTTCACAGATACGCTTGATTTGTTCTGTTAGTTTTTCGGTCAGTGTCATGATGTTTTTTTGCTAGGATAAAAGAATAAGCCAAAGAATGACGCTCATCGTGCAGATGAAGAGTGTTTTGATCATTGCGTTTTCTTGGGTTTTTTTCATTTTATAGAGATTAAGAATGTGACAAATGAGACAAAGATTAAGAATGTGAAAACTATTCGGTGGATTCTGTCAGTCGATTTGGCTTCGTTAGGATCAGTCATTTGATACCTCCAAGATTTTGGCGATATTTGGCGGCGAGTAGTTCGGGCCTTTTAAGACTTTTCCATCTTCTCGATAGATCGGCTTTCCATCTTCGCCGAGCTTGGACATGTTGGAGCGGTGGATCTCTTCCATCACTGGCCGCTTATACTGAGCCAATCCGAAGGCTTTCCAGGTGCCACTACCCACATATTCAAGATCTCCCAACGCGTCGAGAGTCTCGACTACATCGCCAGCCTTCAACGCGCCCCACAACTCGCCAAGCTCCTCCTCGTGCAGCTCAAGGCGCAGGAGGTTCAGAGCTTGGTCGCTGATGTTGACTTCTTGGGGTTGGGGATGTCCAAACGCAGAGTGGAACTCACTGACCATCTCCAGGCTGCGATCACAAGGCCATCCATCCTGGTCAGGCTTGGAGTGCTTAATCAGGGCGGCGATGTGATCGGAATATCTGATCATCTGAGCAGCTAAAAAGTCTCGACTGGCGTGGCTTTGGGTTGATTGGTGATTCGCGTGAGCGATTGTTATCTTGTCAAATGCTGTCATTGGATAGTCCTTTTTCTGCTTTGCTGATTTCTCGCTCTCGTTTCATCATGGATTTCGCTTGGCTTCGGAGTCGTTCTCGGCAGGTGTTGATCTGATTCTGCGTCGCATGCTCAATCAAGATGTATCCATCCTGACCGGAGATGATTCGGCCTTTTGAGTTTTGTGCTATGTGCCGTAATTCGCGTGGACGCCAGCCGTGACAAGCTAATCGAGCCGATGTCATTGGCCCCCAGAATCCGAAGAAATTCAAGTCCTGCGTCAACTCAGAGATGCGTAGTGCTAGATCAAGTCCAAGTGGTGTTTGTGGTTTTTTCATTTCCATATCCGTTTCAGTGTTTTTGTTATCCAAGCCGACAAGTTGCCGCCTGATTCATTCTCTGCTTTCGCTTTCCAAGCCGCTTTATCCTTTGGCTCGCATAAGAATCTGATGCTTGAAAGCTTTGGATTCTTGGGCCTGTTGTTTTTGTTGCCGGCAGGAGCTCCGCCTTTGCTTTTTAGTTTCATCGTTTAGAGGTTAAACAGCAGGGGATCGGACCCCGCTTGGTGGTTTCAGTGATTCCGTTTGATTTTTCTGAATTTCACTTTCGCGTTTGGCTTAAACGAGCGCTTAGGGTCATCTGTAATCCCTACCGTGGCCCAAGTCGCGCCAACTTTTTGCAGAACTTCAAACTGTTGTTTTGTCATGTTAGTTGCTGTTGTTGTTGCCATCTGTAGACACTGTGGTTGACTCATTGCCACAGGTCAACGTGATTCGGCAATTATTTTCAGATTCTTTTCAGCCGCTAAAAAAGATCAATCAGATGGGTGTTTTGGATTGACTCCTTGCAATGAGTCAATGACATTGCCAAACGATGAAACAAGGAACAGATGAATGAGTTGGCACTATTTGCAGGAGCAGGAGGTGGAATCCTCGGAGGCATGCTGCTCGGGTGGCGAACCGTTGCCGCCGTTGAGATCGAAGACTACCCACGCAGAGTTTTGCTTCAACGGCAAGCTGATGGGATCTTACCTCGATTCCCTATCTGGGACGATGTCAGAACCTTTGATGGCAAGCCCTGGCGCGGAAAAGTCGATGTCATCAGTGGAGGATTCCCTTGCCAAGACATCTCAGCAGCCGGAAAGGGAGCAGGAATTGACGGAGCCAGATCAGGTATGTGGTCACAAATGGCAAGAATTATTGGCGAGGTACGACCTAGATTCGCATTCGTGGAAAACTCACCTCTGCTTGTGGGAAGAGGACTTACCAGAGTCCTCGGTGACCTTGCCGAAATGGGGTATGATGCGAAATGGGGTATTTTGGGAGCTCACCACGCCGGCGCTCCACACAAGCGGGATCGAATCTGGATTATGGCGAAGTCCAGCAGCGCAGGAGCCGGGAATATCAACAGGAAGGCTGGAGACAAAGACAGGGGAGCCAGTGGGGAGCATGTGCCGCCACTACGACAAGGAGACGGGCAGGATGGCACAAATAGGACTGACTCAGCAGGTCCAAGCAAGTATGTGGGCGACACCAAGCGCGAACAAAACAACCCGAAGCGGGGATCTAGTGAACTCAGACGGGACAGCATGGGACGGATTGAGGAAGCCGCACAGCAAGCGCACGGGTCAACCTGTTCAGACAGCTCTAGCAGATCAAGTTGCGATGCAGCACTGGCCTACGCCTCAAGCATCAGACAACAGAGACAGAGGCAACATGTCAAACCCGTCCATACAGCGCAGGATCAAGATGGGAAAGCAGATCAATCTGTCAATGCAAGTGAAGGAATCGGCGAGTGGTGGCAGTCTGAACCCGACGTGGGTCGAGTGGCTCATGGGGTGGCCTCTAGAATGGACAGACTTAAAGCCATTGGCAATGGGCAAGTTCCAGCAGTGGCGGCGCTCGCATGGGCTATGCTAGGCGGTACAGATGAATGAGCTGAAACTGATTGGCGATAAGGCAGGTGTCGCAAAAGTTCGCACAATAATCTAAAGCAATGCCGAAAAAGT
>TARA_R110000824_G_scaffold56413_3_pt1 | contig 29625 bp, 18 predicted proteins | sample TARA_R110000824 | Tara Oceans TARA_R110000824 (sample SAMEA4397747) | marine metagenome | biome: Polar Biome; feature: [MES] marine water layer (ENVO:01000295) within the mesopelagic zone...; material: water (ENVO:00002006), including particulate matter (ENVO:01000060) such as......
ACCAGTGGCTACCACCCTTGGTATATCCTGTATATTTTGTCCCAAAATCTGCACGGTGGGATGTTCGATTCCAGCAATCTGTTGATCAGTATACTCCTTAGCCCTCATCATTTCCCTATCAACTTGAGCTTTGCCTACAGCTGGATTAGCATAAGATATTTGAGGCATAGCAGCAGAAATACCTGCTCTCTCATTGAAAGAAAGTTCAGTTGTCCTTAGGAAAGGTCTAATGTCTACGATGGAGTCCTCAGTAACGATATTAACGTTATTATTATTAGTAAAATCAGAATCTCTAGTAACAATATATGCAAGGGGCAAAATAGACTGCCCCACCAACATTGGGTTATTCGATTCAAGGTCCTCAGCAAGGAGAGGAGAGATATTCATAAGATCATCTGGGGCTGGGAACGAGCCATAGACTCCTGCCCCTATCTTTTGAAATCCAGCGGAAGTCATCTTCTGGTCAGCAACATTGGGAAGCATTATACGAGTGCCAGCCTCATCTTGTAAATCTGTAATGGCTGAATCTTCATCACCACTGAGAATTTGTTGAAAATTCATGCCTATACCAGCACCATGAACTAAGCCCAATTCAGCTTTAGTAATTTTAATAGGCTCCCCTCCTTTTTGAAGCGGTCCAATATCATTAGGGTATTTTCCAATATAAACTGAACTAGTATCTACAGGTTTTGAATATATAAATAATAGATCAATTCTATTAGTAGCCCCTGTTATGAATTCCTCCTCGCCATCTGCATTTATAAAAGTATATTCTTCTGGGGCAAACCTAGGAATTTCAATAGAAAGTTCTTCAGGTACATCCACAATAGCAGTTCTAGATGTACCTCTCCATTGTCTTATAAATTTAGCATCCAAACCGCCCAGATAGAAAAAGCCTAGACCTTCGGTTTTAAAGTTGGAACCACCTACATCCTCCATGATCCCAGATGTGGTTTCGCTTTCTAAGTGGCTCGCAAGCTGCGTCCCGTCAGTTAACGGAAATGGTTGAGACCACTTATCTTGTCCATGCCTTAAGTGCGGGCCAGAAGTAGAGTTTACCCATTCACTATGAGGTGTATCTATATCTTTAACTGGGTAAGTATAAATTCCATCTATTAGGCCATTAAGTCCTAGATAATTTTCATAAGCTTTACCTTGTAGTTTTTCTATTATAGGAAGAATATCATCGTGGTTTAGAAGTTTTGCCTTCCACCTATCTTCAAATCCCCATTCATCCCCTGCCATCTGTTCTAGAAATTGAAACTGATTATCAAGTTTGTAAGCATTATTAACTCTTGCAGTATACCTTCCAGGCATTACTCTAATTAAGTTATCTTCCTCAGTCGCATAAGGTTTCAACTCAGAAAGATCTCTTCTAGTGACATTAGCAAATTGTCTAGCCTGGGGGCCAATCTGGTCTTTCAACCATAACATATTCTCATGAATTTGCTTTAAAGGGATATTTTCAACTTCCCAATAATAGGGATCATTTGCTTTAAAATATCTGATAGGATCAGTAAATCTATAAGTACTATCTTTAAATATTGGATCTGCCATTAGTTTTCTTTACCTAGATTAAATTGACTAGACGATTTATATCCTCGCCCGTATTGCTTACTAGCATTAATAGAAGAGTCTCCTTCAGGGCAAGTGTATGGACCATATATAGAAACCATTCTAGCAAGTCCCGATTTACCGACTGCCAAATGTTTAGCGTTAGCAAATGTATTAGCAGCGGATTCATCCAAGAAAATTCTAGGAGATCCACCACCTTCCAGCATTTCTGAAGCATAATAGAACCCAGAAGTAGTAAGATTACCAATTGTAGCGGGATCATTAGCAGCAATATGATGCTGATAAGCTAAATCATGAAGCATAATATCTGCCATCGTAGGTCTCCATTTAACAACATTAGCATACAAAGAACTTACATCACCTGAAACCATCATGTCTCCTGATGGTTGATATCCTTGGGAGTATAATTGATTTGCTAAACCAAACTGATGGTCCGCGTTAGGATGTACATTACCCCCTACCATACGATTAACTACTGGGTCTGGTGACAAGTAGAGCCTGAACGGACCTTGATTTTGAGAAGATTGTGGACCAAACCAATGGCTCAACGCCCCTCCACTTGGAGTCGGTAAAATATTACCAGCAGGTCCAGTTCCAAAATAATCAAGAACACTTAGACAACTAGTGTCTGGTGTTGATGATGGAGCACCGTATGCTACATTTAACGCCGCGTTTTTATCGTTAGTGCCCTTGGCTTCCCAAACACTACTAGGTCCAAAATACCCAGCATCCGAAGGAAAAACAGCACTAACAGATGTATACGATGCAAATAACTTAGAACTATCTGCTATATTCCATATGAATAACCTATCACACAGACCTCCTCCCGCACCCGCTGGAACGCTTGTGGAATCTCCACTATCAAACCAAGCATTAGAGGGGTTCCACCAACCTGCTGGGAAATGCACATTATTTACTTTAACCTCACTTCCATGCACCGCTCTAACACAAACTCCTCCTCCAGTAAGGCCACTAGCTCCGTCCTGAGCTGTCGCCCAAGCAGCGCCATCCCACGCCTTACCATCTCCACCATCTAGATATCCGTAATATTTATCAGATATACCATCAAGAGCATCTCCATTCTTGCTAAATGCATAGGCTGGTGTTACTGAATTGAATGGGTTCACAGCCTCGTTACCCTTTGCAGGGACGCTATCATAATCAGCAGCATCATTTGGATTAGGATAGAACTGCATAGACCCAGCACTAACAAAAGTCTCAAAATTATAACTCACTTTATTACTAGCAGTGCTAACACTAAAATCAGTTCCAGATAATAAAGCAGCCTGACCGTTAGTATATCCAGCTCCAAATCTGTTCCATTGCCTTTGATAATCTCCCAAGTGTTCCATGTTTATAATTGAACCATTGTCAGCAACAAGACAAGCTCTAGTGCTGTGAAGTTCAACCATAGTATGATTAGCCTCGTCACTAAGTGTGTAAGAACTAGCATCACAACCACCTTTTTGAAGATCCCTAGGTGGATTAAATGACATTATGGAATTATTATCAGCCAAAACATCAACACCAAATTGAGCAATAACTGTAGGCCCAGTAAACTCAATATTAGAATTATTATTTCCATACACTCCAGCAGTGAATCTCTGCTTCTCATGGGTATTAGGACCTACCATCCTAGTTGCATAGTTTTGTGTCCCTCTGAATATAACATTGGAACCATTATCTACACTAACTAAAGATCCATACGCCGGTAATTCATCAATAGCTTCGCTACCAGTCCTTGTAATCCAAGGATGTACCAGCTCTGCTGTGGAATTATTTGAAATATTGATAGAGGGTATAATGTTAACATACTCCGCGCCAGCCACATTATTAATTCCATGAGGTTTAATAAACTTCATCAAACCATAATTAGAATCCATAGAGATACCCTTAGTAGGCTTAAATGTAGAATTATCTAACTCAATATGAGATCCGTTACCAGAAAAATGAAGCTGCGACATCGCTAACGGTAAGTCTACGTCGGAATCCTGAAAACTTGCATTATACTTGATATCGGAATTATAAGCTCTAATACCCTGTCTTTGATTTCCTTGTATTCCAAACTCGTCTAAAGTTGTTATAGTTCCTTCAAGATCCATCCCTCTCAAATTATTAAACAACTCCAATCTACCCATAAGATTAATAGTAGATTCCTTAGCCAGAATTCCATTGTGAGTGTTGTTATCCACATGAAAATAAGTTTTTGTATTGTATTTTTGTGTGTTACCCCATGTGGCTATAGATGCTGTTTCTTCAAGACCGCCTTTAAAGACTGAATTAATTAGACATACACCATTAGTATTTCTAGCAAATTGATACATATCATTTATGGGGAGAATAGCTGACGCTGAATCTCTGATACTAAATTCAAATGCAGAAGTTGAGCTAAGTGTAACATTGCTATTAATTGCTTTTAGCCCAGCGGAGTCATCCTTAAATATAGAATCTTTGATAGCCAAATCTGCCCAATTACCATCAAGCCTACTAGTACCATTCTTTAAATAATTTCTATAAGCTATAGTTCCCCTAGTCAGGGTCACATCCGAATTACTAATTAAGAATCCATTTCCGTTGTTTAAGATAGAAGCGCACCCCTCTAAAACAGCATTAGAGTTTATAATTGTAACACCATCTTGAACAGCTCTAGCACCATTCACAAGGAATCCACGAATGTAAAGTGGTCCTCCAACATTTGCAACAGTAATAGAATCTAAATAATTTCCATACACCATTGAGTTGGTTGAAAAATGTTCAGCCGAAAGCTTGCTTAGCTCGTCAGTGGTTCCTATAAAGTTACCATATGAACTAGCATCATATAGCCTGGACTCAGCTAAGCCATCTGTGGTTTCCTCGTAAGGAACAACGTCTACCCGCTGCACTCCGTTAGGAGAGCCAGTTATAACGGGTTTCACACCTTTGACCCCGACCGTCATCCCCCAATTTCCATTCAGCCTACCAGCCCCAGCGATAAATACATTAGTTTGGCCTTCAAAACGAGGCTCTGTCAGAGCTGACACAACTGTAGATGAAATAGATAAAGCAGATGCCCCAACTATCTGGTTCTTTAAAGTCCAACTCTTAACTTCTCCTATCCCTCCTATACCAGCATAATCATTATCAATACCAGTAACTGCCCCAAAATAATGATACTTATCGTTTCCGTTGGTGTCAGCACCACCGCGAGTCGTTTTGTATGAAATACCTCTATTATACGGATGAAGGGCAGCATTAGTCCCTATACCTTCAAAACCAACAGCCCCATCTCCTGATACTACATAACTTAGCCCCCTATAAGAGTTTCTATTTATAATTTCAAGAGACCCCCTACCCCCAATTGATATATCCTGAATATTCAGAGAACCAAGAGAACCATAGTTAGCGACCTCGATAAGGACTGGGAAATCAATAAATTTTGGTAAGGCGTTCATACAAGATGATAAATCTAAGAATACGCTCCTATTGCACCCGTCAACACCAGTAGCCGAGTGACCATCTGCTGATACAACTAGAGCTATACCAGGGACACACGAAGTAGGAAATCCTAACTTCTCCCAGTTTAAATATGTTCTTTCCTCTAGATCGTAAAGAGGTTCGTTATCTTGTTCCCAATTATAAAAACTAGACGTATCATGCTTGTCTACATTCTCTGTCCAACAGTTAAACAGGGATACAGACCCAGAGCCAGTGTAAATATCCTTACCGTAAATATCTTCAAATTTTGCCATTAGAAATTAATTGTCCATCTAAAGACCAAAGCAAAGTCTGATGCTTTGGTAATACTACTAAATTGTCTGTAAGCTACAAGGAGTGAGGCATCATTAGGTCTTCCTTGAGGATTTTTCATAAATAAACCTATCTCATTAAGAGGAACATAAGAATCATCCCTTTGTATATCATTAGCAGAATCTTCATCTAATATTATAGTATACCTAACAGAAGTATTATTAATTCTAGTGATGTGACTAAATGGAATCATACCAAATGCTTGATCTGATTTATCTACTCCATTCGCTAATTGAGTAGATGAAACAGCTAAAAGACCACCAGCGACCCCAGCATACTCCTGGACGGTTGGGAGAGGTCCGCTTAGTTGATAGACTGCACTAGTTTCCGTAAGTCCTGCCGCAGACAAGCCTACTTGAAATCTATCTAACTGAAAATCTGTAATACTATCAGACCCAGATAAAGAATACAGTATACTAAGACCTACACCCATTCCAGACACAATAATGTTATGATCGTCGAAAAGAATTTCCTCTGGCCCGCCCGATCTTGGCCTCTTAGAGATCTGGAGATGTCCAGTTATATTACGTTGTTCTACAAAATTAAGGCTCATTAGAAACTAATTCTCCATTGTATCTTACTTTTAAATGTACTCCCGGTTCCAGTCTCAAAAGGATCACCATACGGAGTTGAAAATGTATTAATCAACCCAGCGTCAACAGAAGTATTATCCTGAGTAAATGTTAAATCCTTTGTAAAGACTTTCTTGGCGAAGAGCTTATAAAGTCTGTTATTATTTAGAGCAGTGAAAGAAAAAGGTGGAGTAATGCCAGCAGCCAACATAGCTTTTGTATCTATACACCAAAGTCCCATAGTAAAAATTCCACCGTAAGCATTAGGTAAAGCAAAGTCACCGCCTGATAATATAACATTATATCCAATTTGTCCCTTACCATCTGTTCCTGAAAATCCAGCACCATAGATACCAGTAACGTCAACAGAACTAACACCAGCCCTGTGGGATGTCATATATAGCCCTTGATTGTTGGGAAATTCTGCTAAACTACACCCCTGCTCCACACTAGAAACAGTCATAGTTAACATGCCACTAGGATCCATTAAATGATTCTTATTGAAATTACTTTCAAAAATGCCTGAAGCAGTAAAATTATTTTGTGTAAGACTATGAGGTCCTGTAACATAGTATAATCTTATTCCAGCACTAGGAGGAAAACACCCAACACCCAAACTACTTATACCTAATCCATTTGTAGCAGAGAACTCCATAGCATTCATATTATGCCCAACATCTGCTGTAGCTGCCAAAGACAGTGAAGCCTTGGTAGAAGCCATTTGAAGCCTTCTATCATCTGGATTGCTATATGTTGGGATTAATACTCCTGTAATTGAAGTAACATTTAGTCCTGATACAGCATTTACAGTGTCCACCATAACAGCACCCGTAACAGTAGCAGGATAGAAAGCAGACAAATCTGAACTGTGGGCATAGCTACCATAACCATCGTAACTTTTTCCAAAGCTAATTCCATGAATAGTGTAATTTGAAGTATCCAAAATAGCAGAGGCTGATGCTATGGCGGATAGACTGGGAGACATAGTTAACCCGTCCACCAAAACTTCTGCTCCACCTACGCAGGCCATGTTAGGCCCCTGGACTTCACTTATAACAGTGTCAGATCCATCGTATACCGTTGCTACTACATTACCTCTCATCCACTCACATCCATAATTAAGAATTCGTTACTCGATATATTATCAGCTGCCGCTGTATCGTTTCCTATAGTTTTATAATAATTAGGCCATGAATAGTTTTGCCTATAGTTTATTCTAGACCCACCATTGGCTTCTAGGAAACTAGAAGTATTTGAGGCTACCCTACTGGCATCAGCTCTTCTAAAGGTAGACCCTGATATCTTATTGAAGTATTTTATAATGTTAAGAACTTCCCTCTTTGTTAAATTAATCCTTTGAATCTTACACAATGGATCAATATCTTCAGGCAACCCTGTACGATTTCCAAATCCAGGTAGCATAGTTCGTAAGTTCTGAGTAACGTCAAGCAAATTAACATTATCTAAGATAACAAATTTTTCTAAATTAGCACCTGGGAGCATGAACACTTCTATGATATAATCTTGGTCTTCTCTATGGACTTGTTTATATTTCTTATAATAGCGTTCAGGAACACAAATAGGTCTGTTATTTGTAGAGAAATTTATATAGAATGTTTCAAATTCATCCTCAATAAAGCTCATAATAACATCCCTTTCTCCAGCAGCCAAAGCGTCTAAACACCTAGTACTGTTGGTATTTTTATCAAGTAGTCTATCTTTATGTTCTAATGTGTGAGAATGAATGTGTTCTCCAAATAACATATTTGTATTAATATCGGAAGCATTAACATATTCCCATACTCCTTTCTTATTAAAAGACCAAAAATGCCCATCCTCATAACCAGTGTGTACCCAAACACCTACACCAACACCGCCTGTCTGCAAACCGTCTGATGTCCCTCCTGAGTATTTAACACCAAATCTAAAATCGTGTTCCCCTATCAGTAAATTTTTAGTCACAGAAAGTCCAGATTCAGTAGGTATGTTGGCACCTTTAGTTGAATACCTAATCCTAGGAAATCCATTTATAGATTTCAATTTTACTAAAGGATTATTTATAGAAAAATTTGGGTGATTTATTTTTGCATGAGAATAATCAATATTGTAAAATGTAAAACTATTATTGACAGACCCACCAGACGTTTGAACAAGATCAACACCGCTGATAACTGTATTATTTCTAAACTCTTTTACAACATCTTTTCCTGCGAATTGGGTTGGGACTGCTAAACTATTTGTTGCAGTAGTATGAAGTGTAGTTTCATACAAGCTAGTAGCTGCTAGAGTAAACAGATTTTCCCCATTGAGAAGGGGTAAAGCTGAAGTAGTTGCTGAAGCAATTACATTTGGAAAATTATTAACAGCATGTCCATAGTTATCAAAATTAGAATTACTAAATACAGATCCAAATGCGTGAGCTAAAATATGGGGACCATCCTCATCTAGTAAAGTCAGTCTAGTATGGTGTCTATTAAAGTGCTTAGTGTAATCCTTGTATAATTGATGAATTCCTCTAGAGAATTTAAATCTATCGTAATCTTGAGAGGAGTTCGGGAAGGCACCACTGAATTCTGTAGAACTATTAGCCCAGCTTTGATTATTGTTTTTCCAATTAAGAGTTCCACTAAATAATGAAGAAGTTGAACCATCAGATAAAAGTGTATTAACTGATGACGTTCCAATTAGTAATTTACGTTTTTCCTCAATAGAATGCATTATAGCAACAATTGGGTCTAACTGGCCTCTATCCACATATCTATCAGCTCTGGCTTCATATTGTGTATTCTTAGCATCCGACCCTAAACCACTAAGGCCTCGACAAGGGAATGTGTTACTAACATCAACTCCAGAAAATGAATTAGATACTGACAAAGTTTGACAGCCATTGTAGACCTCTGGGATACTGCTATACTCTGTGATAGGCAGGAATGCCCCAGCAGAAGGAATATATCCTAAAGGAAGATATCCTAGAGATGACAGGTTAGAGCCTATGTTACTCTGTAAAGTATTTAAAGAATATTCTAAAGATGAAGGATCCCAGGAAACAGGCCCATTAAATCCAGTCCTATCGTAAAATCCATGTCTAGGAAGTATATTTTTTAAATCTCTTCTCCGAAATGCATTTCTGGGGTAGGATAGTCCTATGTTGCTATCAGCGGATACATCTGATATATTATTTAAATCATACCTACTAAACAAAGTTCCCGCAGGCATGTTCATTCCATAAATAGATTTATTATTAAATACTGAACTTACCCAACCTCCCGCAAATTCGTCACTCTTATCCAATCCTAAATAGTTTAAACGAACAGAACTATTAGTATAATCATCAATACCACTAGCTACAAGCATAACCTTTGCTATAGCATAGGCGGGTGCAAAATCATTTGCTACTCTACCAAGAATACCAACTGCATTTTTAGAATCAAAATTTATAGTGTTTTTAGCAAAATCAAATGAGTCAGCTTCCAGCATGAGTTTATAATGGGAGGATTTTCCGCTCCATAAACTCAAAAATTCAGTTCTATTAACAGAGATATTACTTAGTAATCTATCCCAATTGGGAGGATAGTTTACACCAGAGGTGAACATTAAAAATTGATTTCCCTCCCTAACGTAATCATGAGCCCTAATGGTATTACCTCTAATATATTTTCCAACTTGCAGGGCAAACTCATTTCTAACTCCAAAGCAGGCTAACTCATCCTCCAGAACTTCAACAAATTTCTCACTAACACAACAATTAGAGTAATAAGGAATTTCTTCCCAAGGAGGCATGAAAGTTGTTTTTCCTCTATACCTAAATCTAAAATTCGGATCTGTTGTTGGAAATGGATTATTTCCAAGAATAAACAACTTTGGGAACATCCTCTGTAAGCGGGAGAGAATATGGTCCACCACCATTTTAAGGTTATCATCCATACTACTAGATGAATAGTTATCAACTCCCATAGAATTTGCTGTTGTTTCCGTCCATGAATTCAAATCAAGGAAATATGGTGATTCTGTAGCAATAGAGTAGTAAATTAAGTGAGGAATATAAGATTCCCATAATTCGTGTATTTTACTGGAAACATCAAATACGTTTTTAGAGAATACAGAATTGGTGGCTATTTGGATTGATTGCTTAGTCCCTGCCCTCTTATAAATATCAACAGCATTATAAAGTTGTACTCTCCATCTATTAGGCTCATGCCCATATAACCTCCATCCAATAAGTTTAGCAAGCTCTGGGAGAAGATCATCAGGGCATTGTTCAAGGTCATACAGTACACTTAGTTTTTCTACATCTTCAGAGACATCCATCATAGCATATGAGAATGCTCTTAAAAGATTGTAAAATGGACCATTTGAAGTTCGATCCTTTAATAAAGTAGAATTGGGTAGAAAATCATCTATAGCTTTTTTAACATCTACATTACTCTCATCCATAATTGCAGGAGAGTATACAACATCCACCATAGTCTTCCACTTGTCAAGTTGTTGTATGCCACTTGTATATTGGCTGCTTGGAGTTAAAAAAGCAGACGGAAGATAATCAGAAGGAATTATACTTAAAGTTTGCCAACTAGATTGATCTTCATAGTTATTAAAAATATATTCAGAAAGACCTTTAATACCATCATTTAGATTAATTCTCTGTCCTCTAAATGTTTTAGTTACTAATAAATCTCTAGCAATGCTAGAAGGGGCTACACTACACCCGCCTACCCCAGTAGTATTTAAAAAATACAACCAAGATAGGTTTGATATCAAATATTCGTGTACTGCCGATGAATCAGTTCCAACTCCTGTAAATGTCGCAGTAGGATAGTTTAATTTTATAGTTGGTAAAAAATCTTCAAGATAACTAGAAAACTCAGAACTAGTTTGAAAATATGAAAATGATTTTCCCTGTAAAGCTAAAATATTATTTTCAAACTCCCTAGGATCAATCTTAGTTAAACCATTTTGTTTAACAAAGTATTGGGATATACCAGAAGAATTTCCTATAGCAGAAAACTGATTTGTGTCCTGTAGTGAGCTAACTGGTAAAATGCTTGCTATATTTTCTATAGTCTTAAGATGGGCATTGATAATCTGTGATGTTGGATTAACCCTAGTCCCGCTCAACGTAATGTCTTCGTCTAAGTAGATATCAGGAACTACTTTCTCCAAAGCATTAATGAAGCTTATTTTGTCGTAATTCCTTTGTGATTGAGAAAACTTGTTAAACATTCTAAACTAAATTTACATTAATTGTTAGGTTATTCAACTGAATAATTTCATTAAAATCAACAGTAATATCAGATGTAACATTATCAATTGAAGAGAACCTCACCTCAGAAAGTTCGAATATCTTTCTATTTAACTCTTGTAAAATTAAACTCTTACCAAAATCATTATCATCAACAGAAAAGAAACTTTGAATAGCATCCCTAGCTTTAATCTTTATAAGTTCTCCATCAGCTTTTAATTCTTTATCTATATTTAAAGAAACAATTAGATCAAGAGTTCTTATTAAACCGTCAAGAATAACAAATTCATTTGTTAACATCTTTTTTAAATTCATCTGTTCTAACAAATCTAGTTTAAACTGAGGGGTAGCCCGCCTCAATTGAAAATCACCTGCCTTCTCCAAAACGAACACATCAATAATATTACCAGAACTAAACGCCCTTCTCACTGCTGCTGTAACTTTCCCTACGTTACCAAACTGTCCTACGTAGGAATTTCCGAACGCTTTCATATCATCTAATGTAACTAAGCGATCTTGCCTTCTAAAGGTCATGGGAGCATATCGTTTAGCGTGTTGTATAGATTCAGCATCAGACCCGCCTGTTCCTATAGAAATATTTTCTAGAATACCTACACCTCCAAACGATGCATTTATCAAACTTTGTTTTATATTTCCTCTACTGCCACCCCCTACTCTATAAAGAACTGAGTATGAGTCACCGTTTCTTGGGGCCTGACCAATTCTATTATCACCAAAAGCAATAGTAGCCGTAAAATCGTCATCAGGTATTACTTGAAATACTTTGTCATCAGCTCCAGAAGCAAAGAAAATATTGTCAACCGAAGTATAGGGGCCACTCGTAGTAGAATCTCCAGTAATTATAACTTCTATACTTCCTTCAACTACTGGAGACTGATCTAGAGCAATAGTTTTAACCAATTCTGTAGAACCAAATGTTCCAGATTCTTTAACAAAAGCTCCCTCTTGCATAACTAAATTAGTAAATATCTTGTTGTCATCATCATCTGATTCTGACTGTGAAAGAGTAAAACTAGCATCGGCAGCCGCATCGCTAAGTTGACCATTGATTGTCTTATATAAAGTGAATGTTAAGTTACCACCGTCTTCTGGTGAAGTTATATTAACAACTCTATCCGTTGGCTGGACAGTGTAACCTCCAGAGCCTACGTCTGCGTCAAATGTTACCTTAGCATCAGCGGCAGCGGAGATAGGGCCTTTAAGATTAACCCCTATCAATTGTAGAAGGTTCTTAACTGATCTCCTATTTTTAGCTAATCTTAGAAAGTTTTCTTGTGCATTGAAGTCTGCTTTGAATGTGTTTATAGAGCCAACATATGCGAATAACTCAGTTAGCATGATGCCCATATCCGACTCAGTAAAATTTTGAAAATCTAAGGGGTACACAGCTCTCATATATTTTATAAGAGCTGCTTTTATAGAATTAAAATCTTGAGCAGTATAATCTACTAAAGATGATTTCTTGTCATCCTCTACCCTAACTAACTTTAAAAAGTCTGATTTAACGTTTCCTAAAAAATTCATTACCCTATCCTTATTGGAACGTGAACCCTAGAGTCTGGGTCAGTACCTACTTGAGCAGTTAGCCCAATACTTATAGCCTGGAGGCCCTCCAGGCCATACTCCTCTACGTGTCGAACATGCAAATCAATAATATCGACTCTAGGCTCCCACTTATGTATGGCATTAACAACTTCTCTCTTAATATCAGCTATCGTTATTTCATCTAAAGGTTCAAATAAAAATCTCTTAAGAGATACTCCAAAATCACTAAGCATAAGTCTCTCGCCTTTGTCAGTCCCAAATAATTGCTTTAAATTATTTACAACTAACTCTTTGCCAGAAGACTTAGCAAAAAAACCTCCACCCTGCTCAGCACCTAGAGGAAAATGAAATCCATAAACTTTATCAACTTTACCTGTGGCAGATTTAGATGCAGGGATATCAATTGAATTCCCGTATACAGTTGTTGTTTCGTTAATAGCCATTATAATGTATTTAGATAAGTAGTAGCTAAAGCATCTCCTAGTTTAATCATTGAGGAAGCATCCAAATCTCGATTATTGGATTGTAATGTAAAACTACTTAGATCAAGATTAGATAGCATTGTAGTATCACCTATAGCAGCTAACTGTGCAGCTCTTACAGTAGCCGCAGCAACCCCAGCAGTATCATCGTGAATTACTGTCTGAATAAACGGTATGGATGTAGCATCCACCCACGAAAGAGCTGCTAAATCAGACCTTAGTTTAGTAGCAAAATCTCTTATATGAGTCTGATACTCAGCAGCAGTGGAATGGAAAGCTGCATCCGTCTCTCCATTAACATAGAATATACCACAAACTTGGAATAGATCATTACCTCTTGCTTTAAGGAAAGGCTCTCCCTCACTGGACATTGCTAAACCTTGAAGTTTATTATATCCAGAATCCCCAGTAGAAGACAGAATCATATTAAACAAGTTACCACTAGCAGCAGGTTGAGTACTAGTTACAGACCAATCTGGCCTCAATATACCAGAGTATGACCCAGCAGCAGACGGATCTAGAGGTGAACCACTAGGAGCCATCTTAGCAATATAAATATTTTCATTTGGATAAGCTATCGACAAGGAACTTGCTAACGATAGCTCTGGGCCAAATGTTGTTTGAGTCCCCCATGATTCATCATATCCAACGCTATTATACCCTGCCTCCAAATTCTCCCAAATTCTTTCAGGGTGTGTTCTTGCATTCCAAATAAATACATTATCAAATTTTTGAGTAGCTAAACTCCCACTTGCAGAGGGGATATCAGACAATAGCGTTTGACCCTTAGCATTTTCCCCACCTAGCAAGAAGAATAAACGACCTTTAAGATTGTTTACAGTTCTAACATTCTTAAAGAAGGATTTCTGTGCTTTGAAATTCTGTAGAACTTCTGATTTTATAAGAGGTCTTCTATAGAATTTCATACTGCCAAGATGGCCTCGTAACCCGCTTCTGACACCACCATACTTCCCACCCATGAAGTTTCCACTAGCTGCCCCAGAGGCAAACCCATCAGTGTAGCCACCACCAATAATCCAAGGAGTAAATTGACTAGTAGAGTTCAGCAAAGGACCAGCACTCAAATCAACACCAGCACTAGAACCTACGTTTACTGCCGAATATTCAAAACTATTTTCTTTATAAACAGATGGCAGTTTAGGTGGTCTTCTGCTAGGGGTTCCAAACACTCCATTGATACTTTCGGTCCTCATTAAATTAGAATCCAAGTATACCTTAACTTCATCATTTTCAGGATCAACAGCTAGACAAATATTCATATACTCCCTAGCTGCATCCATAAACCTAACTCCATTAGGCCCTGGTGAAGATGCTGCCATAGACCATTTATGCCATCCAGCACCAGACACGCACTGGTCAGATACACTGGAACTTATAAATCCAGCACTTGATGCATCTCTAGATTGCGTAGTTGCTACATAAAATCCAACATCCGATACTGTGCTAACAGTGTATTCATTACTAGGATCCACATCAGAAACCATTCTCTTGTCCCTAGTAAATCCCATAACAAACCCACGAACAACAGCATCTCCCTCATCTAGGCCTAATCTTAAGATGTCACTTTGAGGATCTATACCTTTTTTTATACCAACATTGTCACAAGCTAAAACCAGTCTATGTTGGGAAGAAACTCCGTTATCTGTCCACCCATGTTCTGGATCCATTAAAGTGGGAACATGAGTCCAAAAATCAATTGTAAATCCTGATTTTTCATACATAAAATCTCTGAAGAATAGTGAATCAGAAAGTCTAGCATACCCACCAACTGCGGAGGCCTGGGTACTTACCAAACTAGATGGTTGATTTTTTGTGATCCCTTCAAAGAATGGAACTCCCAGCCCGTTAGTAAACACCGTAGAAGCATCTTTAGAAACTATTTGACAGTTATTATAAGCATACGATTTAGCAGAATTATTTATCGAGAACTCTGTAGAAGACGGATCTACAACTTCAGAATCCAAGAAATTATACAAAGCTTCTAAACCATCTTTTACTACTGAATCTGTAACAGAATAAGGAACTCCATCAGTTCCTGATACATTAGAAGTATCATAAACCACTTCCCCTAAGCCGACATTAGGCACTAGTAAGTTTGGAAAATTGGTAAACTCTCTATTATCTGGGGCTACTACAAATTCAGGTTCAAGGGGTAATACAACACCAGAAACAGCATCTTGGTCAAGGATTAATCTTTTTTGTTTGGAAAAAGAGACAGCTATATGAAGATCTTTAAGATACGAAAAATTGTTAATGGGAATATTACCCTTACCGAATATAGGACCTTTTCCATAAAGTACAGGTGCTTTTACCGCTATCTCAATTTGCTTTTTTCTTCTATTAACTTTGTTATCCATCAAGGTAGTTTCAGATAGAAGGGCTTGCCTAGCGTTATCAACAATAGCAATACCTGCCTTAGTCTTAATAAATTCTTTAATTTGCTGTTCTACATCAGAAATTTTCTTATCCCTCTGCTCCATCAGGACGCTTAGGAAATTATCTTTATCATAATAATCCAATAGCATAGGGCTGTTATCAATTATATCTGCATCAAATATGGTGTTACCGTATTCATTTAAATCTTTGGAATTAATAGAAACACCCTTACCCCCCAGGTTAGGATCAAATTCAAATCTCCAACGATCTTCTGGAATTACAGATTTACTTTGATCTTTTATTTCTTCTAAAGCTAAACTAAGTCCAGAAGATTGAGAATCATAATATAGGCCATCAACAGATAATATAAACCTACCAACAACCGACTCAGGAGGTCCATATACTAATCTAAATACAGGTCCCTTTTCTCCTTCAATAACTGCGGCAACAGTAGGGAATAAAGATGGATCTATTTCTCTCTCTAAAATAATCTCATTAACTATACTTTCAAACTTTTCACACTTATTAACGAAGACTCTTAGTTCATCTATTTTAGCTATCTCTTTACGAAATTTAGCCTGCTTTAGTTTTGACGCAGATTTTGCTGGGAGGATGACCGAGTCCGCATGTACTATGGCTGGGCCTTGCCCATGTCGGAGCATCTTATCAAAAGCCCCAATACACTCTTTAATTTCTACAACATCATCATAAATAGCTTTTCCCCGAGCGTATATATCGCCAAGGGCCTGAAAATAGCCATCAATATCAGCCACTAAATCCCCAATTGTATCTAAATTTCTTTTAGAATCCAACCTATTCCAAAAACCAGGCTTCATTGTGTATGTTTCTTTGCCATCTTTATTCTCATACGTCATAAGACCTAGCTTCAACAAGATTTCATTTTTAGCCTTGGTAATGTGCCCTTCTGCATCTGCCTTGGCCTCAGCAACCTTGTCGGTCATCGTTTCTAGAGCAGGCCCTGCTATAATTCCTAAAGCTCTTTTCCCAAGGTCTAATATACATGTCGGGACACCAAAGGATGTTCCTATGTTCTCTAATAATCCAGCACCACCACCTCCTCCTTGAAGTGAAGCAAAAGTCTGAAGATCAAATGTTAACGCCATAATTAAACTCCTACGTCAGGCTTTTTCGGCTTCGGCAGTGGAAGTGGCTCGTAGTGTTGGTGCAGGTCCAGTGTAATATGTGGCGAGGGCTTCCCTGCAACCATCTTACCACTCTTCTTATCCAGACGAGGCGCACCTTGTACTGGCTGTATTGGATCTTTATTTGCATTTCTCTTAACTAAATCTACGTCTGGTATTCTTGGATCTAATGGAATGAAGGCTGGGTGAAAATCGACACCAGCCCCCGGTTGCTCAGGTTCATATCCTGGTATAATTGGTATTGGTGGTGTCCCCACCACTGGTATTCCGATTTTAACTGCTGTCATATTTATCCCCGATTCTGGACCTTGAATGTTAGCGCCAACAAGTCCTTGAAAATTCAAATTAATGCCAGCAGTTATATCTACATTCCCCGCCAAAGAATGTATCTTTATGTCCTTCCCGGCCTGCATGTTTATTTCATCATCAGAAATAATACTAATCTTTTTAGGGCAGTGAATAATAATATTACCCTCTGTGCATTCTAGTTGTAACCCTTGACCAGCATTAATGAAAACTCTGCCTTGCTTGTATGCAATAGCAAAATAGGTTACAAACCTATCCCACCCACCTTGATCCTCATGATTAAGACCCTTTAATGTACCAGGAACTAACGGAGTAAGTCCTTCCCCTATAGGTGCCTGGGTTATCCACTCTCCTGAAATTACCTCGCCCGTAACAGGATCAAGCACAGGAGGAATACCTACTCCAAAATCCCAAGTATTCATAGCTGGATTATAAAATATCCAAACTAGATTATCCATAAATGTAAGACCATCTGTAGGAAGGATAGGACCATGAGGAACAAGGATAGTCTGTCTACCCTTAGATACTGCTGCTAGTAATGCGTTTTCAGCATTAGTAATAGTCATTGGATCTAGTGGATCTAGTGCATTTTCGTTAGTGATATTGATATCTCTATATTTACTTGAAATATTAACATTACCAGCTTTTTCAGTGGATAATGCACCACCACCGCCAGTTGAGTCATTCCTAATATTAATCTCCTCACCATCATCTACTATTAAACTAATACCACCTGTGGCAGACTGTAAGGTCTGAGGTCCTGCGCTACGTATTTCTATACTATTTGGGGCACCCATACCTGTAGGTCTAGAAGAAATTCTCATACCATCCAGGTATTCATTTTCAAGCATAATAGCTCCAACTTCATCGCCGTCATGCATTACAAGTCTTTTACCCACACTAGTTTCTATTTGTATTTTTCTATTATCAGATTTATCAGTCTGTTCATCTGACATAGCGATATTGTGACCTCTTGGAGTTTTAATAAGTAATGTTTCAGGCAAACCTTTAGAGTAAATATCACGACCTTCATGATGGTTACCTTGAGTTGGCAGTACACGACCACTTTTTAGTGATGTGTTGGTTCCAGTGGGCAAGTCCTCATCTTCTTTATTATCGACTATGGAACCCAAATAATACCATTTTTTAGAATTTTCTATCTGTGAAATTAGTATTTCGGCATTTTTATCAGGTATAGCTATAAAACCACTTTCATAGTTTGTGTAATATGGAGACACATAGACAACATCAAAATACCCCTTTTTGACCTCTGGGCATTTGACTAGTAGTGTTCCTTTCTTACTAACATCAACATTACTTACAATAGTTGCTGCATATATTTTTGTTTGCCGTGTCGCTATGTTATCAAGACCTATGCCCATAATTATGTCTCCTTATGCTCTTTCGTGTAATGCAATATCCACTTCTCTGACACCACTCTGAGGGAGTCTAGTTAAGCTAAATTTGGAGGATACTTCTGACGTTGATATTTCGTGCTCGTATCCAAAAATGACGTAAACTCCATCATGCATTGAGTCTCTACTAAAGTTAACCTCTTTCTTCAAAATACCATGAACATCCAAATCGTTCATTAGTAAAATGCAATTTTTATCTCTAGTGGACGGTCCTGATAGATGAAACATTGGTAAAGTTTCTATCTCAATCTCATAATTTTGCCTTGCAAGAGCTTCCATAACGTGCATTTGCACAGCTGCTGGATTTATTCCCCATCTTTTTTCTAGAACATATCTAACAGATCCGGCACCAACCTTCATGGAGTTTAGTATAGAATGTAATACGAAGAATATGTATAACTCCTCATCAATACCAAAATTGGCACTATGGCTACCTTTTAAGTCTTTTTTCAAACCGTTCATAAGTTCATTAGAATCTCGCGTCCCAGCAAGCCACTCTTTTACAAGGCTTTTAATATTTTTAGACGGTGCATAAGCTTTGTCTATATCTTGATTATTAGCCATAGCCTCAGCAACTCTAGGAATAGCTGTTTCAGAATAGCCAATTCCAAGAGCTAACCAATAAAACTCATGAAGATCTAATCTAACGCTAGTAACATTATTTTTAGATTGTGATGATGTGTTAGATCTAAAAAATGGATAACCTAAAGATTCAGCTAATGCAAATATAGAATCTTGTAAACCTCTACCTTCTGTGTCCACACCTTTTGCAGCCAGACTATTAAACTTTCTCATAGCGTCCTTATAAGTCTTTTTGGAAAATCTTTTTTTATCTGTTTCCCTTATAAAGCCTCCAGGCATAGCATTAGAAGAAGCAGTATCTCCTGGTTCTCCTATTTGTTTTTTTAGTCGTTTGATAAGGTCTTTATCCTGAGTTGAGTCTGCCTCCAATGTTTTTAACAGTTCCCTTAGTATAGACTTGTGTTGGTGGTCTGGGTCCTCTCGGTCAAAATCATTCTGCGTTTTCCACTCACCGAGCGTTCCTCTCTCCCTTTCTATTTGGTCTGGATGTTTTTTTCCGCCAAGCTTCACCGAATCCACTTTATACTTATTTGAAAAATATAAATATTTACCAATAAGTCTGCGATCTCCATAAACTGTTACAGGATCAGAACCATTTCCAATACCTAATTCCTTTTTCCATATATCTAAAACACGTAGATTATTTTCCCAAGATAACTGAAAATCAGGAATATAGTCAGCACCCCACCAACCTTTTTGAAATTCATTTATAATTTTATTAATACCATCTAAACTATTATTACTCTCAGTATAGGAAATTTCTGGTATGAGGTCAGCCATATGCGCCAGATACTCTTCTCCTGATAGGTTAACCTTTTGCTCGATAACTGCTAACCCGGCACCACCTCCAATTGCAATTTTTTCTGGAATTGTAAGTTCAATACCAAATCTACTAAGAAATCTTTCTATCCACCCCTTATTTGCTAGAGATTTTGCGATATCTGCATCTTTCCCCCCAGGATCAAGACCAAAATCGCGCATGACCGAGTTGAGTTGGTTGTCATTTGGTCCCGCCCATCTTGCCCTGTCTGCGTTGATAGATTTATTTAAAAGTTGATCCGCATCTGGTAAAAGTACAATTACGTGTTCAGTAGATACTGTTTTAAGATAATCTGTTAAAAGATCTACAAACATTCGGTGAAAATCATAATCAGCCTTTAATGGAGTTAAGTCACCACCCCCGACTCTACGTTTACCAGCATCATAATCTTCCAAAGGTTTAGCCGTTGCTGTATAACGTGTATCGAGTGGTACCGTAGAAGGATAGGGTATACCTTTTGCATCCATAAATTCTTTTGTCGAAAGAAAACCCAAAGTTGGGGCTAGAGTTATAGTGATTTCTCTAGCGCCCTTGGAAACATCCATAGAAACATTTATAATCTTACCAGAAGAAATAGTCCACTTATTAATATCAGGTCCTAAACCATAAGCTACGAAAACCATACCGCCCACCCGTGGATGAGCCGCTTCCTCCTCTTCTTTAATTATATCTGAAAACTTTCCTAACTTAACCGCCTCCGCTTCTAGGTCAAACTCGCTGGTGATTCCACTCTGAGCCTGAACCCAGGAGATAACGTTATCGATCCTATCTTGAAGTCCAGTCTGAAAAAATCTATTTTCAAATTCTTTTTCTGGGTCTAGAAATTCAAGAGTCATAGTAGGGGAGCTTCCTCTACCCCAAGAATCTCTAAAACTTATAAGTCCTGATTCCTTACCTGGGGCAAACAGAAACACATCACTATCTTTTTCAATTAACTCAGATAGTGGTTTCTTGGGAAACTTACTAACATTGAAAAATAACTTCTGCATAGAAGCTTTATTAGTTGTTACTAATACATTTGCTGTATGATAAGGTAGTTGCATTACAATAGTGGAAGTTTAATTACATCTCTGATATTAAGACCCTCAAAAGGATCACTAATACCATTACTAAGTAAAACAAGCCAATCTAAGTCTACTGTATCATAGAAAGCATCTGAAATTAAATCTGGTCTATGTTCAACTTGCGGGGTTACCACAGCCTCTTCAAATTCATAATCCCTATGTAAATTCTCTACAAAATTTTGATAGGCAATACTTATCAATCCCGACGCTATAGTTTTACCTCTATGGGTAACTAACTCACTCCCTACAGATAAATGATTTTTATATGGCATAATTGATATTGTTTATAAGTTTTTAAGCGAGGCCCCCACGCGGGTGTCCAGGTTGCCCGAACGCTGGCAAATCTGGGGATGGCAGATCCATAATTTCCTTTCCAAATGGGTCATAATTCGGGTCTTTATACACCACTTGTCTCGCTGGTAATGGATCATTACCAGGATCCATTATCCCATATTCCATTAAGTGGTGCCAACCTGTATTAGAATCAGCCTTAGCCCCTTGTATAAGTCCAGGACCAGCATATTCGTCTCCAAATTTTACTTCTGCTAAATCCATGGACACAGTTATACGTCTATTTAAAAGTGTTGCGAGATCTTGCCCTGCCATCTCATCAAAATTAATATTGTACCCTTGACATATAAATTTAACATCCCGATACAAGGGACCATGTTTCAACATCACAATAGGAGGTCCCAGCATAGGATCTCGCCCATTGTTGATAGTAGATGATCTTACAACATTAACCCACCATGTAATAAGTTTAATAGTATGCAATCTTTTGTCTCCTATTGACCCTTCTTTGCTGAAATCATCGACGTTCGACCGGGTCTCCTCATCTTTTACTTCATCCCACCCCAGCTCTTCTTTCTGGGCTGGGTTCAAAGCACCTTTCATAGACTTTCTGATATTAGCCTTAACATCCTCTCCATTAATGTATCTTCCAATTGGAAATGGATTTTCTTTCATGATATGAGGAAATGTCATATTAAAGGTTAATTTTATAGTTCTAGATTGAGATCCTGTAAATGTAAACAGTTGTCCATTTCTTCCCAAAATATCATGCTTACTCCATCTTGGCCTTTGACTCTCATCTATTGTAATATTTTCAAAGAATGGTAAAGTTAGTATGGTTCCATCTTTCGTACCAACACCACCAGTCCCAGCCATAGGATACATAAATCTAAGAAATGATTTCTCATCTAGTCCTCTGTCTTTAACCTCACTAGTTCCTCCGCCAATGATCTTATCCATTACATCGAATAGCTCAGCCATTTATTTTCCAACCCCCATTCTTGTATTTTTCTTTATCGTTTCCGATACCTCTATAAGAGTTGATAGGAGACGATTGGCTTCTTTGCCTTCTTCTCCCCTGAATCTTTGAGAAAATCCTAACAACAGAGCAGAGTGGACATCTCCAAGACTATGAGCAGTTCTGCGAGTAACCCGCATCTCTTCTTCTTTTAATCTTCTAAGTTTTCTAACTTCTGTTGCAGTTGCATAAGTATTCTTGTTGGTGGTCGTACTGGCATCACCAGACTCAGGAGCGGCCAAGCCCAACAGCCACGTTAAAGCAGCACCAATCCCGACAAGGATCGTAGTCCATGGAGCAAAGGCCAGCAGCATCGTCCCAACTATAACTTTAAATGCGGTAGTAGATGTAGCTACTATCTCAACAAAACCCGCTACAAGACTAGCTAAACCTGCTATACCCTTCCCTAGAAACAGTATAACAGGTAAAATTAATCCCTTAAATATTATACCCAAATTATTTAGAAACTCTTTAAGACCAGGACCTAACTCCGATAGAAATACCCTAATACTTTCAAGCATCGACGTAGCAAAAGGTATTAGACCGCCCTGGAGTACGCCCATAAAGTTACCCCAAGCTGCACTAAGCGTTTTCATAGCTATAGCATTCTTTTGCGAAGTTTCTATTTCTTGTCTACTCTTACCTCGTATAGCATCATTAAGAGCTACTATAACACCTATATTTTGACCAAGCAATCTCTTAGTAACAAGCTCAGCCGTCCTCAATTTGTCATAAGAACTTTCAGTGTTAGCTGAGAATGCTTTGGCAGTATCAGCAAATTTTGAAACAGCACTAAGTACAGCATTCTGAACTTCAATAGAATTGTTACTGGTCGTTATTATATTACGCTCTTGAAGAGCGCCAGCATTTATTATATTCCTGAAGCCTTCCTCTGAACCATCCATAAGGGTTCCCATGACAGTCTTAAAGCTTTCTGTCATACCTGGGAACTGCTGGGTCAGGCCTAGCATTGCCTTTGTCATTACCTCGCCCTGGCCTATGAGCTTTGCGCTTGTTAGTACTTCTGTTAGGCCATCAAGTGCCTCTAATAAAGTGTCGGTGGATACAAGACCTTCATCGGAAGTATCTTGAATTATTTTTGACATCTTAGAAATGCCTTCATCACTAAGGCCAATAGTCTGGCGAAGCTTAACCATAGTAGCAAGAACTTTTTCATTACCACCAGTTAGGAGCTTCTCTTGATTCATCAAGCCCAACAAGTTTTTATTATTTCCGTCTATACCAAGTCTTTGAGCAGACATAGCGAGACCTAAAGCACCAAATTCACTTGTACTTTCCTTTAATGCTTCAGTAACGCCTGCAAAGTGGGTACTTGCTGTTTTAACTGTAATACCAAGATCACCACTAACCTTCATTAGAGAATGAGTGTTAGTTATACTCTTACTTAATAGCACACCAATACTACCCAAACCAGCCGTTACACCCAGCAAGGCTTTTCTTGTGTTAACGTGAGCTTTTACTAATTTTGCTCTTTCCTTAAACTCCTCGACTTTTCCCATTATTCCTTATCCTGATTACTTATCATAGGTATCTCTATCCGATATATTTGTGTCATCTTTTTCAGATTATAAGTTCTGAATCTATCTTTACCCAAAACGGCTTTTAAACTCCTAGCAACAGTCAAGGCATTGCCAATTTCTCCTTTCAAAATATTGCTAAAAGCAGACTTCGCTCTTATGCCCCAATGACTCTTATAACTGGAAAGCCTTGAGTTTTTATATAGGTTTTCAACAATAGACTTAACGATTACCTCAGGAGACCCATCCAACTTAAAAGATGTGACAAGTGTATTGGCTTTTGTAGATGTAAACGAGCCATTACCCCTCTTAGTGGCAACTACAAAAGCTACCACAGGAACATGATCATAAGTAAAAGTAATAATATCCCCAGGTTCTATGTATGATATACTTACTGGGATTATCTGGGTATACTGAGTTACCTCAGACTTGGTTACAAGGCTGGGCAACCCCAGGGAATTTAAAAAACCTTCTAATTCTTTTGAAAATTTAGCCATAGTATCATATAATACAATACAAATAGATAGGTATTAAGGTAGTATGTATAGAGATATAGATGTCGAGATAGTTGATTTCCTAGACCTAATAGACGAAACACTAAGTAATAAATTCGTCGAGAAGTGGAGATATAGATTTAGCGAGAAGTTCCTTAAGCAGTTTCAGTTAAAGATATTATCTTCACTGAGCAAGCAAAAGCCTCTCAAGCTAAAGTCGTTGTTTAACTACCTAACGAGAAAGTGTAGTTATTCTCCCGATCAAGTGATTAACTTTTTCAGGTCAATAGATATCGATCTATACAGACCCCTGATCCAGGGAAGTATAAGAGATATACCTATTTCTGAGACTTAGCCCGACGAGTAGGCCTTTTCGTCATTTCATCCAGCTTTTTCTTAATCTTCCCAGCATCCTTCTCATGGAGGGGACAGGCTTCTCTATAGTCGCACCAGTTACAAAACTGATTCTCTGATGGACAGAGATCGGATACTTTGGCTTTTCTCATCCTCCATACATCTTCCACCATCTTACTTTGCCAGATTCCTATTCTCTTTCTGCCAAAATGTACTGAAACGAAGTTATTGGTGACTGGGTAATAGTGAGCGCACGTAATTTTGTCTAGAGGCACTTCAAGGTCCTTATGAATGGCGTAAGCGTATCCCTGAAGTTGTTTATCAAAGAATAGGTCCATCTGGGTCTTTTCTCTCTTCGATGTCTTATAATCGATTATAAGGACTCCTCCGTCTTTACCTTTGATAACCCTATCAATGATACCATTTACAGTAATGCCCTCAGCCAGATCAACCTCATATCTAATTTCTGTTCCTACTGTCTCCGACAGATGGGAATTCCATTTCAAGAAGTTTCGGAGACAAATATCGGTCCGATCCCTATAATGGTTGGGGATCTTGTAGGTAGCCTTGTGTTTTTCAGCTAGGTCCTGAAGTTCAGAAATATGTTTTGCGTTAACTCCGTCCTCTAGGATTTTATGAATATAAGATCCAAAGTTCAAAGCTAGTTCATTTTTTGGTGTTCCGACATACTTATCATGGTATCTATACTTGTAAGCGAGCTTACATTGAAAATACAATGAATGTTTTGAGTTACTGACAGTAGATACAAACATATGATTTCTCCAACCTTCATTAGAGACTACTTAGTCGAAAAATTCAAGACCGATGGGAAACTTGTTTCAGACGGCGCTGAGCTAGTCATCCCGTCTATTTTCATCCCTGGTGACTACCAGGGTCATATGAGTATTAACCTTGATACAGGACTCTGGCAGTGTTTCAAGAGCAAAGAGAGGGGAAACTTCCTAAAGTTATATACTATCTTGGAGGGAGTTACTTACGGAAAAGCTAAAGGGGAAGTATCATTTAATTCATATCTTTCCAAGTATAACCCTAAAGAAGATGACCTAGCCAAAGCTAATATTAAAAAAGAAAAATTTGATTTTAATAAGTTTTTGGAGGAAGACTGCTCTTTAGTAAAATCAAGCCCTGCCAATGTACTAGACAAATCAATGATTAGGGCTATTAAGTTCCTTAAAGATCGATGCCTTATTCGGGCTGGTAAGTTCTACTTATGCAAAAAAGGAGCTTACGAGGGGAGACTAATAATACCTTTTGAATTGGAAAAGAAAGTAGTATTCTTCCAGGCTAGGGCTTTAAGTGACAGGCAAGTTCCGAAATATCTTAACTTCAAAGGTATGAAATGTTCGGACATTCTTTACCCGTTTGATATGGACGCAGAAGATCTTTATGTTACAGAAGGCGTATTATGCTGTAAAACCCTAAAATCTCTAGGATTCAATGCAACATGTATCAACGGATCATTTGTATCCAGAGAGCAAGCCTACCAATTGAAGCAGTTCGAAGGACGGCTTATTATGGCTATGGATAATGATGAAGCGGGTAGACATTGCATAGCAACATTTAACAAAACCAGAAAAGATCTTATGATGCCAGCGTTCTGGATTGTTACCCCAGACAAACAATCTAAGGATTGGAACGAGCAGTATGTTATGGGAAAGCCCATAAGGATGGACGCGAAGCTTTATGATTGGACTTTCCCCATACTTACCGAACTATAAAGTGCATTAGTGGTGTGACAATAGTTTCGTTCAGGATAGTATATCTAACTCTAAGGGCATAAGGTCCCAGGAGTGATCCTGACTCCCCTGTGGCTACAGATGCCATGGTTTTCAACTCATCTGTATTCCAGTTGAATATAAGGGTATTATCAGAAGTGATATCAATTGTAGAAGAAGTATCACTATACCCTGAGACCGTCAGGTGTCCAGCCAAACTCTCATTTTCGTTGATCTTCACTATTTGGAACATAGGGTTGGTGATGACGCTATCCTTAAAGATATTTCTAGAGGCTTCATCTACATTTCTATTCTCCACTGAAACTGTAGTTTCTACTTTCATATCCGTAGTGGATCCTAAAGTGACATGTTTGTTAGTTAGTCTATTATTAGTTCTAATAATCAGAGGTTCAGTTATAGCAATGAATGTATTATCACTTAATCCAACTTCTCTAATATACGTTGTGTGATTAGAAGCTCCTACATTCCTAACAGTCCAAACATCAATATAGTCCCCAACAGCAGAAGCTGTATTAGCAATCTTAGTACCGAAGTAGGGTTGATCCCCAGTGCGAGGAAGGGTGCCAGACAAGTTTAGAGTTCCATCTAGGACAGCGACATACTCTCCCGTCTTAACGCGGTAGATGGCACTAGCGGATTCATGTGGCGTATAGGCAGTAGCATCGAATACACCAGCGATACCGCCAGTAGTAGACGGCTCAAAATGCATTAAGATACTGCCATGCTGGCTACTATCTATCAGACCGTCACTATTTAAAATAGTGCTTGGGCTAGTGTTTCTATCTTTTTGAAAGATGGTTACACTGCTGATATCGTTAGGGTCTTGGTAAACCCCATCATTAATGAAAAACATACGCAGCCCCACCCTTTGGTTTACACCAGGGCGGTTGTGCCTATCAACTAGTTCTACTCCGTTCAATAGCATCGTTTTGCCTATCTATATCCTCTTTAAATAGTTTTAGGAATATAGATCTGTCAGTCTTAGTTAGAGATTTAATATCAGACCAAGAGAAGCCTATTTCCTTTATAAGTATATAGGCTTCTTGGTAGAGAGAGTTTAAGTCTAATAATTGTTCTAACTCATCGTAAAAAAAGTTTCGTCAAACGGCACCTCCATTCTGGTCTCCGTTTCACATCCAGCGACATCACATTTGTAAATAAATTTGGTCTCTACACCATACTTACTTTGGCTTATACCATCTAATAGGGCATGAATATCTCTAAGAGGGAGCTTATCGATTACATCAGATATAATCTTTTTATTTTCGCAACTTGCAATTCTGTTAACAAATCTCCATAGATTTTTAGATGCTACATCTAAATTAGTAAAATATTCAGAATCAGATGATCTAGGGAATATTACTGAAGCTGTTTTTCCACATACAGGAAGATCAATTTCTCTAGGATTTGTAAGATCTTCTGGAACCCTTTTTATTTGCAATTTAGATATATTAATAGAAATGGGTTGGGTGTCCCCACATCCTGGGCATGTGATGTTAGCTTTGAACTCTTCCCCATAAGAAATTTCTCTAATCTTCATTAGGATATACATCTTATCCATTTCAAGAAGTTGATTAGAGCCCATATTACTTAAACATTTAGAAATTAAGTAATTTAAAGATCTAAGCCCTTTAACGTCCTTAAATGAAGCAAGATGTCTCTCATCCTCGAAAGTGAGAGGCCTAATCTCGACAGGCCTCGATGGGTCATCTAATTCATAAAATAGTCCCCTAGATGGGAAATCAGCTTTTACCGCTACCTCTTCAGGCACGGACCCCAGGATATCAGCTACGATATCTTGGTGAGATAATTGTTTTTCTTTTTCCATATTGAAACTCCATTAGCTATAATAGGCGAGTGGAGATAAAAGTAGAAACACAAAAAGCAAAAATTATAACAGATAATCCTGAAATATTATCAGCTTTATACAAGAGATTCTCCTTCCGAGTTAAAGGGGCTGAGTTTTCACCTGCGTATAGATCACGCAGATGGGATGGGAATAAACACTTCATAACTCGCAATGGGATATTTAGATCAGGTCTTCTAAAAAGAGTGTGTGGTCTGATGGATGAGTCTGGAGTTTCCTATACCGTAGAAGGTAAAACCATCGCTATATTCCATCCACAAAGAAAGAACATCCCAGGGCTGTCCTACTATGATTACCAGTGGAAGGCGATACAGGACGCTCAGAGGTACCTGAGAGCCGTCATACAGTCCCCTACGGGCTCTGGGAAGACTATTATCATGGCTGGTATCTATCTTAACTTGCAAGAACCAAAATCTGTATTCTTGTTTAATAAGAAACAGTTAGCTACTCAAACCTATGAGTTCTTTAAAGACAGTGGTATAGAAGATATAGGAATATGCACTGGGGAAGGATACCTTCCTGGGAAGACAATGTTTTGTACCGTTCAGAGCATAGACAAGATTTTAGATACACACTTAGACGCAGAGGCTTTGTTCATAGATGAGTGCCATGAATTTTGCAATGGGGATATGACTTTGGAGGCTATACAATCATTTCCAAATGCTGATTACAGGTTTGGGTTTACAGCCACCCCCCCAAAGCAAGAAAATAATGCTATAGCCTTATTTAACCTAGAGGGTGCTTTAGGTCCTGTTAGAATTTATAAAACTACTTCTGAGTTGGTAGATGAAGGCAAGTTATCTAAGCCCATCGTTCAGCTAATAAATATCCCTAGAGATGAAAAAATTGAAGATGAGGATATGACATACATAGAAGTTTATAAAGATTGTATAGTAGACAATGACTATAGAAACTCAAAAATATGTGAAATAGTGGAACTAATTCAAAAGAGCAAATCCCAAGCTAGAATACTAATTATTGTCGAGAGTCTCAATCATCTGAGAAATCTAGAGAATATAGATAATGTTTATACGCTAGAGGGTATAGATGACCTAACCCAACGATATAAAACTATAGACAAATTTTTAAACCACCCTGAATCTTCTTGCCTCATAGGGACTAAGATTATGCAAACGGGAATCAATATCCAAGAGATATCCCACTTTATAAATGCCAGGGGTTTGAAATCGGAAACAGCAACTTTGCAGGCTCTCGGTAGGGCACTTCGGAAACAGGATGGTCAGGACAAAGTTTATGTATTTGATTTTCTTGATCCGTATAAGTATTTGAAAGCTCACTCAGAGAATCGAAAAAAGTCTTACGAACATGAAGGTCATGA
>TARA_R110000824_G_scaffold116828_3_pt1 | contig 29618 bp, 28 predicted proteins | sample TARA_R110000824 | Tara Oceans TARA_R110000824 (sample SAMEA4397747) | marine metagenome | biome: Polar Biome; feature: [MES] marine water layer (ENVO:01000295) within the mesopelagic zone...; material: water (ENVO:00002006), including particulate matter (ENVO:01000060) such...
TCGGGATGACTATATGGGTTTGCTAATTCTGCGGTAGTTGGCAAGTTAAAGTAAGCAGAACCATCGTTTGTAAATTGCCACCTATCTGTAGATTCATTCCATATTAATTTTACATTAGCAGAATTACCACGTTCTACTTCTAGTCCTGCATTTTCACTAGGAGTATTAGCAGAATTACTATTTAATAATAAAATATTATCTTGTAAAGAAACTGTTTCAGTATTAATAGTAGTTGTATTACCTTGAATTGTTAAATTACCACCAACAGTTAGATGACCACTAATTGTTGCAGTATCATTATTTTGACTACCTATTGTAAAGTCTCCACCAAAATCACTATTTAATTTAGTTTTAAGATTAGCAATGCTAACGTTTACATCTGTATTACTAAATGCAGCATGTGTATCAATCATACTGTGAATATCAGCAGGAGTAAATCTTTTGATTGCAGTTGAAGTTCCTGCATTTTTCTCAGAAGTACTAACTACTGCAACTTGATTATTATATGCAGTTTCTATTTGACCATCTGTTTGGTCAGCAGTTGCACCTGCTTCAATTCCAAGCATAGCAACAACATTAGCAGGGGTAATCTCTTCTACAATTCCTGCATTAGCACTATCTCTTCCTAATATTCTATTAGTAGCAGACACGTTCTGCATTTTAGCATAAGTTACTGCATCAGCAGCAATAGTTGTAGCACCATCTGCACTAGAAGTTACATCACCACTATGGTTAGGATGAGTATATGCTTGAGTTGTTAAAGCAATAGTTCCACTTGCTGAAGGAAGAGTTAGTGAGTAAGAAGTAGAACTAGGAGTATAAGTTAGAGTTCCTTCTTTATTTATTCTTAATGTTTCTAAAGGAACACCACTACCATTATCTTTTACAATAGAAAGTTCTCTAACAGTTTGTCCATAAGCCAAATATTGTATTTGATTCTCTACTCCTAATTGTCCACTAGTGAATTTAATAACTGCTATTGGTATATCTCCTGCTTCTAAATTAGAAACCTTTGCAGTAGAACCACTAGATGCTCCTACTCTAATAGCAAATGCATTTGGGTCAGCATTAGTTACCACTAATACACCATACCAATCAAAAGATTTTGAGCCAATTGCAACTGTTAAATTAGAATCTGATGCTGTAGCACCAATAGTTTTTAACAAACCATCTCTAAAAATTGACCCTGCCGTTACTGCATAGGTAGTATATGTACCACTTGTATTCTGAGTAATATTAAAACCATCTATTACTCTATTATCTGATGTAGCAATATTCATTTGAGCAAAAATCAAACTGTGAATATTGTCTGCTCCATCTGTTAATCTAGTTGTAGGGCCAGTACTCATTGTACTTAGAAAATCAGGATTATTTTGTGTCATTTTAGTTCACTTCCAACCTTACTGTAAATGTTACTGTATCCGTAGACGGTACTATTCCGGTATTAGCGAATGTGACTCGGCTCAAGAGTTTATCCGATGTAGAGTGGAATATTCCCAATTCTGCAACACCTTGTGTTCCTAATTCAGTACCCGTAAAACTAACTGTCCAAACTAATTCAGACCCAATTACTGAAGGGATTACTGTCTTAAACAATTCACTACCATTAGTATTAGTAATAATAGAATCTAATTTAGTTTGAGAAGCAGCAGTATCATCACCACCATTACCTACTTTTATCTTTCTATAATTAACCGCAATGTAACTAACGGCAATTTCTTCTTTTCCTATGTTTACTATCATTTATTTTTCTCTCCGTTTATTACTCTCTAAGAAACTTAGAATAGTATTTTTTTCCTCTATTTCTTATTATTGCATCATCATAGTCTGATTTAAGGGTCGTCTGTGTATCAAAGTTAACAGTTTCAGTAAAACCTACAGCATCATCAAAACCTAGATTAGGATTTGTCATAACAGTACTAGTAATTTCATATGATACTCCAAGAGTGTTTATGTTTAAACTATCAGATAAGGATAGACCAGCACTTACAATCATTGCATCTTTTGACATATTAGAAATGTTTGCCTTTGCTTGTTGTAATGATATTTCAGTTAACCTTTCTGCAATTGTTTTGTTAAAGGTTCCAACTGTTAACTTCATAACACCACCCAATACATTTTCAATTTCAAACACTTGATAATCATCTTTAGGAATATTATGATTAGGGAAATTTAAAGTTACTATATCTCCTGCTTCCATTAATTCTAAGCCTTTTTTATCTAATGTTAATGTAATCTTTCTACTAGGGTCAGTATGAATTTTTAGTGTTTGATTGGCTATTTGATTGGCTTCTGTAATATCTTTAATAGAAGAATCTACTATTCTAATAACTTTATCAGAACCAGTATTAGGCGTTGAGACTTCCGTTCGTATTTTATCACCAATGACAATAACTTTGTTTGCTTTATCAAATAATGATTGGTTACTGTGTACGGAGATTAATCTATTAGATTCTAAATAGCCTACAGAGAATTTTCTTAAACTACTAACATCATCTACATTTCTTGTTGTTATAGTATTATTTTTCAATGTATATTCTAATCCTTTCTTAGAAACTAAAGCATTTAATGCAGAGAAAACATCTAAGTCTTCTAAATTTAAAGAAGTGACAAAGGTTTTCTTATTAATTCTAATCAGTTCATCATATTGAGTTGGAGTATAATAACCTAACAGAGTATTTGAATTTAAAACATTTAGAATCTGAATATATAGACCCGAAACATGATGTACTTGTCCTATTAAATATCCATCTTTTGAATACAATATGTCTCCTACATCTACATTAGTAGCAGTATCAAAACAACGTATAGCAATTATTGGTATACCGTTGCTGGTGTACTGACTAATTGTATTTACTACATTACCTGTATATTCAGAAAAACTCTTAGCAGAATTATAAATTAACCCACTATCTTTTACTAAATTTTCTACTTCTTTTTCTATGCTACTTCCTATAAGATATGAACTTCCTATATGACAAGTTTTTATATTTTTTAGTTTAGGTCTTCTATTAAGAACAACATCGAAAACTTCACCGAAAGAAACTACACCATATGCAGTTAATGAACCCTCATAAGTCATAACTAACCCTGCTTGTGTTTTAGAACCTGAACTTCCTTTCTTTCTTGTGGTAGCAATTTTTATTTCTTTTCTCTGTGTATTATTTCCATCTGTAATATATGTATCAATAATTTCTTCATTTGTAAAGTTGTCATCTATTGCTGTATTTGTTCTTCTTTCAATAAAGGTAGAAGCATTATCTATATCTAATAAAAGATGCATCTCATATACTGATTCTTGAAATTGTGTATCTGAATCACCTTCTCCACCTGTTTGCCAATTGAAGGCTACTTCTTGTGGTTTCATAACATTAAATTCAATTATATCTTTATGTCCATCAAAAGTGTTTTCAGAAATTCTCATCAATCTATATTTCCCTTCATACCCAGTTCCACTTTGTACAGATAAAGTGCTATCAAATGTAATAGTGTGTGTTTCAATGTTACCATTTGTTCCATTTCCGGCAGTTGGTAATGTAGACACAGTATGACTTATTATTTTATGGATATGTGCTGGATGACCACCATCAGGGTCATCGCTTAGTTTACCTGCTACAGCAGTAGAAGAATTGGAAATATCGGTAAGAGCCTCCGATACAATATAATACCCTGTTAGGTTAGGCATATAACTCAACCAACTGTGTGTAGTACTATGATTTAATGTTAACGCTATACTATTACCTGATTCACCTGTTAAATCAAAACGAGGTTTCACTAACATTTGAGCAGAACCAACAGTCCCAGTATCATTTGCAGTTAAAGCAGAATGTGTTATTTCGTAGTTTGTAAATATAGAAATACCTGCGGGGTTTTTCACGCCAAAGAAATCTGCGGTCGTTCTTGTTCCAATCATAGATAGTGTTTTACTACTAGGATACGATTGTATAAAAGAAGTTCTTGTATGTTGGTCTAATGTAGTACCCACTGAAGCAACATACGCAGCATAGTGAGCATCTGTATCTAATTGTAATGGTGCGCTAGTAATGGTTAGTTTATCCATCTTTACATACGGACTATTTTTTTCTGCTAATCTAACATCTTTGAATACACCAATACAGTTGTCATAAGGATGAGCAAAGGAAGTAGAATTCGTATCAGTTATTCCCATTCCATATTTATCGTAAAAATTAATAAAAGTATTTCCTGTACCAGCACTTTTATATCTTTCTATTAAACCAGCAATTACTCTTGACATATGTAAATAATGTCTACCACTACCATCCCAATTGTTCCCATGAACAAATGGACTAAATGTTCTAGCATCAGCATTTCCTGTATTTAGTTTTTCTTCTATAATTATTGGTAATATAACGTTTGGTGGACTATAAGAATGACCACTCTTTGTTAAATCAGCAAATTTAAAGTTAGTAAGTTTAGTATTTGTTCGAGTAAAGAAAACATCAGTCCATCTAATATTTTTTAATGCATTTTGTCTATCATTTAAGAAAGTAGCATCAGTAGTAGTATCTAAATTATCAATCATATAATCAATAGTTCTATGAATTCTAAATCTTTCTATTCCTTCTACCGCATTATTACCATCAAATCTTAACATGTCTTTGTTAGTAGCATTACCATAGGTATAAGTTGAACCGTTATCGAAAATAAGGTTAGTTTTGAAACTGTCAGCACTTGTTCCATTAACCTTAGTAATTAAACCATTAGACTCAGTAGCAACTACATCTCCACTTTGATTAGTTGTTGTTGCATACCCACTAGCCACATTTGGGCCAGTAGAGGGATAATCCCCAATTTTATCTTCATCATAAAATACATCTCCATCACTTTCAGTAAGACTTTCAGAAGTCATACTACCATCACCACCTATTGCTATTGTACCTGTATCTACCGTTGGTTTAGGAAACGTCACATAATCAAAATATGGTATAGTTGGTATCTGTTCAGAAGGTTTTAATGATTCAAAATCTACAGGGTTAAAATGCCAATCAAATGTTGCTTCTACTAACTTAATAACTCCCCATCTTCTAAGTTGATTAGTAGTCTGAGTTGCACTACTTATTTGTGCTAATTCAAACATGTTTTCTGTTTTTTCTGTTTGTTTTGTAGAGCCTTCATACAGTTGATGTGAAGTAGACCCAGTTACCGAAGACTTAGATTCTAATAATATAGCAAAATCGTCATATGAAAGAGTATGATAACCTAAGTTGTTCCATCTTAATTTAGAAAGAGGATATATATCTCCTACTGCCATTAACTCATAAGGAATAGTTCTAGGGTCTATTTGCTCAAATGCACGATACATAATATCATATTCGCTTACATTGTTTCCAGCAGTATATTGATAAGATTCTATTAAATCACTCGTTCCATAAAAGGCATCTTTTTGAGTATAACCTTGTAATGTATTACTTCCAAGTATAGGTTTGTTATCTATTGTTGGTGTAGGAGTAGTAACTATTCCTGTAACCGTTGTTCCATAACCAACTGCATAACCTTGTATTCGTTGTGACTTTTTTCCTTCTGCATAAATAGTGTCAGATTTTCTTCTCAATGTTCCTGAATTAAATGTTTGTAAATCCCAATATCTAATAGTTTCTTTTGGATGATAGACACCATTAAAGGTATTAGGTAATCTATGTATATACCCACCTGTATTAATATTATTATTCACCATATAAATATGCGTATTTCCTCTACTATCTGATGTATTGGTATCAAGTCTACCTAGAACAATAGGCATCTTAGGTGCAATAGAAATAGTGGTATTACCTTCACTCTTTTCATTTACTTCAACTACACTAAAGGTTTCAGAATTAAGTGTGTTATAATTTGTTATTGTATTAGTAGCACCATTCTCATCACCTATATGGAAAGCATGAGATGCATCATCAGTAGACACACTCTTAAAACTACTAATATCAAATCCTAAAGTCCCATCATCAAAATTAACTCCACTCGCAGATGTACCCTGTACATTACCAATACTGTGATTAGGCACTCTACCATCTACTTTAATTGCTTTATCAAAGATTAATCCTTTTTCACTAAATGAAGTAAAATCGTTTACAGTATTTGTATGAAGAGGATTAGATTGTAATGATTTTAAACCAATCATACGTGTATTATCTACAAACGGGTCATAGTGTTTTATTGCTGTAGTAGAAGTAGTTGGAGTATCACAAATAGTATGAGCCAAAGTAATATCTGCTCCACTAATACTAACAACTTCTCCTAATAGTTCTCCTTCTTGGTTTACCACAATTTCATATTTATTAACAACTCCACCACTAGCATTTAATTTTACATTTTTACCTACTAACATACTACTAGTATTACCAGTTAAACTTGTACCGCTTCCAGTCTTAAATGCCTCAACTGTACCTGTATAAGGTGACATAGTACTCATTACTAAATCCTCTCCTGAGACCATATTCTTATTGATAGTTTTAGATAAAAATTTAGACATATTATCTCTACCTGTTATTGTAACTATGTTAAGACCATTTTCAGTAGCAGTTTCGATATCTTCAATTAAACCACTAAATACTTCTTCATGTACTGCATAAGACCCATTATAATAATAGAGTCTTTGTCCTGTTGTCTGATAGAATTTAGTATCTTCATCTTGTAGTTTAACTACTTGGTGAACTCTATCAGCATAATCTATTTTATTAATATGTGAACTAAATGTTTTAAATGCACACAATGCATTATATAATTTAGCATCTTCTTTGTTTATTGTTCTATCATTTAACGTTAATCTATTTTGTGTAAAGTTAAACACGGTATCTGCTTCAAAATCTACATTTAATGCCTTTGTATAAGGAGCAACTCTAATTGGATGGTTATTACCTGCTGCGGCTTCAGGTGTAGTACTAACAGTCCAATTAGCAGCACTTACTGCTCTCTTTGCTTTAATGTTAATAATTTGGTAATCTCCACTAGAAACACGAACTTTAGCAGGAACAGAACTAACAACGTAATAGTATCCTTTTATTAAAATAATAGAATTGTCTGCTAATATGTTTCTTAAATCATAATTAGAATCTAAATCCATAATTCTGAATACATTGCTTACTATTGTTGTTCTGCCTTTAATTAATTTATATCCAAGATTGTCTGTAAAAATAGTTTTTCTCATTTTTAATATTTCATTTTCTTTAATCTTTTTATGGCTAATGCCACTGTTATCAAGAAAACTTACTTGTGCTATCTTAGTCATTTTATTTTTAGGATTATTTAGATTAGACCCTTGAACTAATGGTATTCTATCATTCTTTAATTCAGATTTTTCAAATGTTAAATATTTACTTGGCCCTGTCATTCCACCATCTACGGCACTACTTACAACTAGAAGATTAGCAGCCTGTCTATGCATTCTAGGAAATGCCTTATGCCATCTAATAGGATTAAAATCAGGAATATGTCTTTTTAGGTTTTCATCATTTGCTAATGCCACTACATTGTTTGCTAGTAATGTTATCTGTGTAGAGGTAATAGCACTAATAACTCCTACAACTGCGTCAGCATTATCATATACTGTATCACCTATTGCAAATTTAGTAGTTGCATTAACAGTGTCTACTGCTATTGTTGTTCCAGCGTTGGCATTTTTTGCCCCATTGATTAATACACCTGTTGACTCTACTGCAAAATTATATTGTTTACCAGCATCATCTAAGTCTCTATTAGCATCTATAAGTAATGCATCTAATCGGTGCTTACCTATGTTTGGGATAGTATCACCAAATTTAGATTCAGTTCTAAATACTACATTCTGAATTGTTTTACCTATTTTCAATGTAACATTACTAGCAGCAGATATAGCAACCCTAGCAAAATCTAAGTGTACATAAGAATTAAAACCACTAGATAATGTTCCTGTAGTCCACCTTGCTTCTACATTACCTAAGTAAACACCATTTGTATCAAACAAAGATATTCCTTCAGATAATTTAAATGCGTCTGCGACTGATAATTGTATAGACTTTGTAGAAGTACTTTCTAACCCCTCATCAAATTGAGCATGTACTTTAACACTAGTACCCGTAACTGTAGTTCCATAATTCCACCAACGTAATACCGTTACAGTATATTTTGTTGTATAATCTAATTGGTCATCTTCATCTAGTCTATCATTATAGAAATAAAAAGTAGGTCTACTTGCTACATTAAACACATCAAATTTATCGGTAGATGCATCTACATCTCCTCTTAAACCATAACTAACTGCTACTATATCTGTATCTGTTTTTGCTGGCCCTTTGAATATTTCAATATTACAACCATTAGGTACACCTGTAGGATAACTAGGACTGAACTCCAACCCATCTCCAAAGGTATCAAATCCTACAATACCTGTAATTTTAGCAAAGTGAGGTCTAACTGTATCTGCACCAACACTAACAATTTCAGGATTAATTATAATAAAGTAATCGTAATTATCTATATCTATTCCAACAAAATCAGAACTAGGATAATCAGTTGTTGAAAACATAAACTTTCTATTTGTTGCTGAAGCAGAGATAATACTATCATATAATTTAACTTTAAACCCATGAGTTTCTTCTTTGTTAGTAGCATATAGTGCTAAAGAACTCGCATTAGGACTACTTTCTACAGGTAATATCCTATTTCCTATTCTTGAAACTGCATCATTGGAAATACTTCCTGTATGAGAACTCTTTCTAATTTCTGTAAAGATAGCAGAATTAACAAAGGCAGCAATTTGAGCAGAATTTTCCTCATTGATATGTACTGTTTTTAATACAGGATTAACAGATACATTACTAAAGGCTCTATTATTATTAAATTCTGTAACTCTAGAATCATAATCACTAACTACCGCAGAATCTAATATTCCTGCGTTAACTGGATACGTTAGTTTACCTACCACAGTTAGACCCCGAATGCATAATAGAACAGAATGTTATTATAACTAGGGGTCAATGTCTTATATGTTGGACATGGTTGTTTACCTTTGTGCATACTTATTTCAAATATCTCCCCATAGAATTGTTCTTGATTAGTAGTACCTCTTCCAATTTGACAATCACTTGCATCTAATTGTAATGGCTCCATGCTAATTTGTTCTCTTTTAATTAAACCATTATTAACGTACATTTCAACATAGCCTCCTTTTAGATATACTAAAGAAAACTTATACATTTGTTCTAAATACATTGCTTCTTTAAGTTGAGAAACATATACAATTCCATTAGAGTTAACATCAGTTAATCTATTTTCCTTTAAAGTAATCCTGTCCTTGCCAGCAAGAATTTGTATAGAATTTGCTTCTCCAATTAAATTTAAATCAGAATCATATAGTTTTGCACCCTTTGCTACTAATGAATCTGCTTCACCCTCTTGAACATATACTCTATCATTACTAACATTAGTTGCATTACTAGAAAGTTTAGTAAAACTTGTATTATTACCATGATAATATCCACTTGTATCATAATAGTTATACAATGTATTATTGGGTTTAATAACAACTTCTGAAGTTATAGTTTTTGTAACTCCTCCACTTGTTAACTCTGCAACCAATTTATATTCAGCAGGTTGATTGTAAGAACTTTCAGTTGTATTCTGTAAATAAAATTTTAAATTAGTATTATAGAACAACATCATTTTTTGTGTTCTATAATCATTACCTCCTAATGTACTTACACTTTCATATGTTGTCAATCTATTACTTATAGAATTGTTAGGGTATGGTGGTGTTCTAGTAGAGTCTAACACTCCATGACCTGTTGTTCTATTACCAACTCCATTAACATCATAGGGAGTAATAATGGCTTCTAATGTAAATGAATCTTTATGTGCCCATATGCTTCTTTCTCTTGTTGCTGTAATAGTATCTGTTGTAGGTGTTACTCCGCTAGGGTCATCCCCTGTACCTCCTACAGTAGCCGTAGTTCCTTCTATCTGTGTAACAGTATCATCATAATTTAATAATAAATATCCGTTAGATAGTATAGGAAATACTAATCTATAGGCTTCTCCGGCATAAGCATTAACCATAATAATTCCTCAGTCGAATGGGTTATCTCCTATAACCAAAGCCTCTTCAAAATCTAAATTAAAAGATATTGAAGGAAAATCTGTAGCAGTTATTTGTGTACTAAAAGAACGTATGAATCCTGTCATACCAACTACTGCCTTTGAGTTATCTGAATAAGGTGTAAAATGTTGCTTACCATCACCAACACCCATAGCAAAATCATTGTCATATAATCTGTTTTTCCAAGAGAAAGGGATTAATGGTAATTGATTAATGTCAGTGTTACCATCATATCCGCTATGATATTCAAAATTTTCATCAGCACGACTTGGTATTAAGAAAACTATCTTTGCAATATTTTGGTCATCTTGTAATGAAGAAGCATCTGTATATGAATGAAGTAATTGTGCCATTTCAAAGGAAGTTAAACTTACTTCTTTTAAATTGTCACCTCCTTTATCTTTAATAATAGTTTGACCTAATAATACACCCCTCATATTAATTGTCTTTTCCGACATACCCACATCAAATGCTAATTTTAAAGATTCACCTCTTACCATACCAACAAAAGGAACACCCATATTCATTACAGTTTTATTAGTACTAATTCCTATTTCTGTAACAAATAGTGGAATACGATTTACTTGTGTATTACTACCACTTATTTCATTACGTCTTTGTAATTCTAAAAAAACTCTGAATTCACTAAAATTTTCGCCACTCATTAGAATCTACCTGCCGATGCTCCTGTTCTATTCATGCGTAAGTTTATCTCTCTTGCAACTTTATTTGCAATATCTTTTATTTCTGCATCATTTGCACCAACTCTTCCACTAACATGAACGTGAATAGTACTTCCTCCCATCCCTCTTGATGTTTGATTTGAATGTACTCTTGCTCCTGATGGCAAAGTAACTAATTCAGGCCCTTGTTCTCCAACCAAAGTCATACCTCCACTTGATATTCCTCCTCTAGCCATTTTTCTAATTCCCCATTTACCACCAATAGATTTATTCCATAAGTATTTTAATCCTGCTACAAATAAACCAAGTATTATTTTACCAACTCCGAATAGTACATTCTTTAATAATCCTAAAACATTTTTAATAATAGGAATAAGTCCATCAAACAATGCCTTTTTCCAATTTCCTTGAAATAGATTTTTTGCTAATTCAAATACACCCGTTAAAATGCCTTTAACATTTTCAAATGCTTTTCTAAAACTAGGAAGTGCAGAACTTAATACCTTTTTAATAGTGGGCCAACTTCGATATAGTAACCCCATTACAATAGCAACTAATGCTAGACCCATAGTTGCTTTTGCCAAGAACCCTGCTCCTACCATTATTAATTGTGAAAATTTACCTGAACCAATAGATTTTAATGCCTTTCCTAAAGCCTGTCTTTTGTTACTCATTATCATAGTTATTTTCTCTTTTCTTTTTTCTCTTCTTTCTTGGCGTTTAGCAAAAGCATCAGTATATGTACTTTTACTAAATGCTTTTTTAGCCATACCACCATATTTCTTACCTGTTTCTGCAAAAACATTTTTGTCTTTACCCAACCCTCTGTCTTTTAAGTAAGAACCCATTCTACCTAATTCATCTACATCTACTTCTTTTTGCATTGTTTGATTTAATGCTTTTTGGGCATCTTCTAATTGAGCAAGTACCTTCACTTGTGCTTTGGCTTTTATTTGATGTTCTTCTAAACCTTTATTTTCAGTTAGTAACTTTTCATATTCAAATGCTCCTTGAAATAGTTCTCCTTGTCCTTTGTTAACTTTATCAATATCCTTTGATAAACCATCTAAAACATTACCCATTTTACTTTGACTATCCATTAGTTTTCTTGATGCTTCTCTGTTAGCATTTATGTTTTCATTATACATATTCATGACGTTACCAACGGCTCTAATTTTATTTTGTAATTTCCATAACCCTGTACCCGATAGGAATCTAGATACAATATTCCATTTCTTACTACTATCCGCCATCTTAGCGAAACCTTCGGCAATTCCTACCTGTTTTTCTTGTATGAGACCTAATGCTACGGAAAGGTTATTCATTTCACTCATAACATCACTTCATACTTTTTTGCATTTCTTTTGCCTTTAACGTTTCAACTTCAGTATGTATACTTAACATTTCTACTAATAATTTCATAGGTGTATTCATTGCCTCGGTAGGACTAATATTAAACACCTTACAATATGTATATAAAAGAACACGTAAAGCAATTTTAGGAGGAACTTCTTTTCCCTCTAATGCTTGACGTATTAACTTTCTTTTCCCGTATCAGCCTCCTCAAGCATGTCGTTAAATGGGTTAGGCAAAACATCTTTTAGTTGTGCTCCCACATACGGATTTAATTTTAATAATTCTAAAGAATTGAGGACTGGTTCTGTTTTTTCTACAAAGTTTTCTACCATGTATTTATACATTTTATTTAAATCTAAATTCATAGATTGTGTCTGTGAGTTTAAATCCATTACTGAAGAAAGTGCTTGTTCTACTTGAAGCCACGTTGGGTCTTTAATCCACACTCTCATTATCTGTTCAGAGTTAGGACTAACTCTTAATTCATGCATCGTTGTTTCTACTGCCGCAAATAGGGCACTCTTATCATTTACTATTTCTTTATTCATTTTCTTTCCACCTAACCATAACCAACAAACATACAAACGTATTGTTGGTGGAACTTAAAACACTAGAATATCTTATTACTTCTGATATTCCTCCTTAATCAATGTTGAATATAGCCCATCTACTTTGTGAAGTACAACTGTGTAATGTTCTAGGACTTAACATTAGTTCAACTTCAACTGGCCCTTTATCATCGGGATATGGCACAGAAACAGAACGAGTAATATAATCTTTAAATTGTAAGTCTACAAAGTCAGTAGCACTTCTTTCAAATCTTAGTTTAAGAATATTAGTATTATCTTCTCCACCTTCTCTCATTAAATCCCAAATCTTTGTATCAGTAATAAGAAGTGTTAAGGATATTTCATATTGTCTTTGTCCGGCAGTATGGTTAGACATAATTTTATTATTATAATTACCAATAAATCTTTGACCTACGATGTTATTATTTATTGTTAAACTACCTGATTTGACTCTAGCAAAAGTTTGACCATATACTTCAATAGTACCATCATGGAATAAGTATGGTATTTTATTCTCTGAATAATTTGCAAAAGCCGTTACATCTGTTACTTGTCTTTGTGGTGAATAACTTTGTGGTGCATCGAATGCACTACGAGTTACTAATTCTACTGAATTTTTTACTTCTTGTCCTTCTTCAAACATTATATTAAGAGAATTAACTTGACACCCTGTAAAGATTCTAGAATATACTTCTTCTTCAGGCGTACTAGATGATTGTACTGTTTGAACTGAATAGTCTGCACCTGATTTACCACCTTTTGCATATGCAACATCTAAAGCAAATGAAGGCAATGTTCCTTTATTATTTTCAGTTATAGTATAAACAAATGGATTACTTGCATGTATTGTACCATGAGTACTATCGGCATAAGCCGTTCCTGTAGGAGTAGGGTCAGGATATACATGATGACCTGCACCCGAACCTGTTAATCTTCTCATAATTCCTGTATGAGTAAAATCTGTATCTATAGCAATTCCGGCATCATCAGCAGTGAGAGGGCTAGTCATAGAATAACTCAAAGTACCTAGTGTATAGTATAACCACATTGGATTATTCATTGATACTTCTATACTTCCACCACTTACTGTTTCACCTTTAGTAAATTGAAACCCTAAGTTTCTAGAACCACCAGCAACTAAGTTTAATTCACCTGTTTCTACTTCTACGTTTGGTGGCGTGAATGTATTTACAAGACCTAACCAATTATCAGATAATAAAGTTGTTTTAGAATTAACAGGTGGCGTAGGAACAGGTGCTCCAAAAGATTGTATTGTTGCTTTAACAACTGAATCTGCACCCATATCTCCTCGTACATTTCCTATAACTGTTATAGTACTTACAGTATTAGATTCAATGAGATATATGTTCTTTTTAGTGCCATCTGTCGCTAATTCTATTTCTATAAAACAACCAACATATAGATTAGGAACTAAATCTATTCCTATATCTCCTGCTGCATATGAAACTAATGTGACAGTACTACTATTATTTGATGCAACAGCAGTTGTAACATCTGCACCTAGATATATACGGGCTTCCGGTGCTAAACTAGCAGTTACTCCTGCTCCTACAAATATCTCATTACTTACCATTTTTTTTCACCTAAACTGTACTTCGCCCAAACCGCTTAATCTCTACCGATAGTTTGTAGCCCAATAACCTTTTGCCCCTATCATTTGCTTCGCTTCTACTTGCTAATGTAATTAATTCAGCAGAATCTTCAACTGTTCCTGATGTCCCGCCATTAACATATATAGTAGGGCTACGAGCATTATTCTCTAAAATGTATCGGGTAATACGGTATATACTCTGTAGTCTATCTCTTGAATCAGTAAGAGAAGAAAAGTCTCTTCTATGTAAAACTCTCATATGTATTGTCATATTAAATGTTTCATTTCTAACGCTTGTATCTATTGTTGGGGTTATTTGAGACATACCATCTTCAAATACTAAAATAATAGAATTTGAATCAGCATCTACTCTTCGACCTTCTTTTGGTTCAAGAGAACGTATGTCTAAAAATTTTATAGAAGCACTGTTTCCTGTAGAAAGAGGTCTATGATTTGTTGGCAATTGAGTTCCTAATGCAGTAACAGATGCATCCCATCTATCAGATAATAAACGAATTAAAAAAGTAACTTCATCCATCATAATTTAACTACTTCCTCCTGTATCTTTTTAGTTAATTTTTTAGCAAATTCTTTGTCAAATACACTTTGGGCTTCTTCTATAACCTGTTCATCAGATAATGCAAATTCTGCATAAATACTATCCTTTAACATTTCATTACGCTCTTGTTGAATAGTAACAATTTCTTTAAATAATGTTGTCATTCTTTCCATAATAATCACAATATAAAATGCACTATATTTTGTTTACCTTTCAAAATTGCATTGGCCTCTTCTAGTAATATATCGTGTTTAGCCTTCAAATCAATATTAGAACCAGTTTCAGCAATTAATATTGAATTATCATCATGTCTAATTATTTCAGCCGCTACTATCTTAGTTGCTGCTTCATGAATAGGAGCAGGTACTCTACCTTCTCCGGCAACATATGTTACTCGAATAGAATGATGATGATTATGAGGATACTCTTGTCTAAAGAAAATCTTTCCTTCATCATCCATAGTCCAATAATCATTTTGTCTTCCTGAATTTTGATTATCAGTAAAGGATGTAACTGAACCATATGTTGAACTAAGACCACAATAAGTTCCATCTTCTCCCTCTAACAATGAACTAATAACTATTCTTTTTTTATTTTCGCTATCTAAAGTAGCATAAAAGAAATCAGAAACATGCACACTAGGAGCACCGTTTGCAGTAATAGTTTTCTTAGCAGTTTCCCCTGTAAACTTAGCAGTTTTCATAGGGTACACTTCATTAATAGCATCTACAATTTGACTTGCAGTAGTTTTTGGGCCAAAGTTATCATAGAAATGTCGAATAGTATTATTTGCTAAATTTTTAATTTCAAAGGTATATGTTGTTGGATTACCAACAGTTAATGATATTGTCCAATCATTTGTAGTAGTAGAATCAGGAACTATTAATGTTGCAGAAGCAGAAGCCAAGTCTTTCCAAGTATCTCCTTGGTAAACTTCTAACCGTACTAATTTTTGTACTTTAGGGTAACTTAATTGAACAAAACCCACATAATCTTTGTATGTAGAAATTGGATAAGAATTAAGTCTCATAGTATCAAACGAATGAAATTCATCTTTGTAAATAATAGGTCTATATGATGACTTAATAGAATCATCTATTTTTTCTTCTACTCTTTTGATTAGTTTACCTATCTCAATAAGATTAGGAGTAGTATTAGCAGTAAATACACCAATTTGTAATAGGTTAGATATATCACTATGAGTAGTATAATACCCCTTACCTGCGGCATAGTCAACATCTATATTTGTAAAATCACTAGGGGAGGAAACTTTACCCATGTTAATTCACCAACGCCTTTAATCTATTATACCCTTGCTTGATATTTAAAAAGTGTTTTATTGCTAAGTTATATGAACCATCAACTGTTCTATTGTTTACTGTTTCTTTTCTTCCACCAGTTAATGTTTTACCACTAAAAGTTAATTTATAATTTTGAGGAGTAGTATCTATTATTGATTCTGAACTATATACTGTATCTGCAAAAATGATAGGTACTCTAGATTCACCAAATACTATAGTTTTTCCTGTTTTTCTCATTAAGTCTTTAACATATGGACTTAATGTTACAAAATCAAATGCTACCATTGTATTATCATCGTTTGAAGTATCAATACCTCTTTTCAATTCTTGATATTTTGCAAATAAATCTTCTAATTCAATATCTAATTTTCCTTTTATTACTTCATATGAAGATAGAATTTTTGTCCATGAAATATCTTCTTCCGGTTTGTCTTCTACTTCTTCCGGTTTGTCTTCTTCTTCAGATACAGGCATAGATAATTCTTTTATTTGTTCACGTAGATTATCTGATATCTGAATATTGTTAATTTTATCTTCTAATGTTTCAATATCCATTTTATCCATATGACCCATCATAATAAGCATTTCTTTAAGAACTTCTTTTTCTTCTTTGGTTAGTGTAATTTCTACATCTTTATCTAAATTCAATTTAGTTTTTGTGCTTTCTACCCAACTAGTTTTCTTTTTTTCACTACCACTTTCAGTATTACTTACAGATATCTTTAATTCACCTAACTTTAATTTTCTTTTTTCAGGTATTAAATATGAATAAATAATATCTTTTAAAGGATGTTTGTCTTGTGACAATATGATTTTTTCTATATATTTTTCTAACACTTTAGGATTAGTTTGTAATTCTGACATTTCATCATATACTTCTTCTAAAGAATTATATATTTTACTTCCTGTGAATCCTTCAATTTTAAACTGGACATCTTCTGTAGAATAGCCAACTCTTTCATCACCTTGTAAAATAACATATAATAATGGAATGTTATCTTGTTCATCCTTTTCAGAAAAAACTTTAACTTTCCCTTCAAACTTTTTACCCTTGAAATCAGTTCCACTTTCTGTTTTTGTTTCCGACCTTGTTTGTCCTACCTTAAATGGTGAGTCCTTTGCATTTATATCACCAAAACCTTCTTTTTTAAACAAGTCTTCTATATATGTTTTAATATCAAAATCTATACTAGTAGATTCATAATTAAAATAATCTGTAATATCTTCAAAAAGAATAGGTTTAGATTTATCAAAGGCATCTATAAGTTCTCCACTCTGTTGAGGTTCACCTTCACTAGAACTACCTTCACTAGAACTACCTTCACTAGAACCACGTTCATTAATAAATAATAAATTATCAATTGCTGACCTATCATCTATTTGAGATAACGTAAATTCTTTCAATTCATCTTCATTTAATTCTAATGGTCTATCTTCAAAGGGCGTTATTTTTTTCTCACCTGAATCTGTAGCATCTAGTTTACCATTTCCAATTGACTGGTTATAGGATGTTTTTTGTCCCTCTATGGGTCCATCATATTCTTCTACGCCTGTACTTAATTTCTTTCCTTCATTTTCATCTTCTTGTGTATAGGTATAACTCTCTCTTGGTATTTTATATACCTTTTCTCTTGTTTCTTGATTAATCCAATATAATACTTTTTCACTCTTCATTCTTGTAGGAAAGAAATCTGTTTTACTTAATGTCTCTAGTATAGTATACATATCGGTACTTTCTATTACTTCTAAATAATGTTTAATATAATTATTAAAGGATTTTACATCAATATCATATAACCCACCATATTTATTACTTATTTTATCAAACTCTCCACTATCATATTGTAATAATTTAGGGATAACTTTTTTTGCTTGTTTCATATTAGCAGGTCTTTTTTTTGCCGATGTAGTTCTATGAAACACATATGCTAACATACCCATAAAAATAGGATTATTTTCTGATACTAATTCATTAAAACTTTTACTATTATCTTCTTGAGTGAGTGTTAAATCCTCTTTACTATTAGGTAAAATTTCAGAAGGAATTGTAAAACTCATACATCAAACCACCTTAAGCAAGCCATTTAGCCCAAGCAACACCTTTTGTTAATGCTGCTCCTAAACCTAAACCACTTGCCGGAGGTGTATATGTCATCTGTCCTGTAGCAGGGTCAACCCAATATGCATTGTTCATGTTGTCATATCCAGCAGGAGGAACAGGATATCCTGATGTATTGTTCATAGCCATCATTTGTTGATTCATAGTATTGTTCATACCAACTCCCATATTACTTCCTTGTATATTTTGAGGACTCATACCCATTTGATTAGGTACACCCATTCCACCCATTTGTGGTTGAGTAGATGATGCTTGTCCAGCAAAACCTTGTGATTCTAAATATTGTGCTTTTGCCATTCTACGTTGCATAACGACTTCTGTATTTATTGCAGAGGCCAATAGACCTTGTAAATCTAATTCAATATTAGCCGAAGATACTTGTTCATATTCTGCTTTGATAGTTGAGTTCAGAGTCATCCCTGCACTTGTGGTTGTAAATTCAAGTTGAGATAGCATATGTCCAACTACTCTTTGTGTCACATCCTCCATCAGTTGCTCCATAGCAGACAAGAATGCTTCACCATGATATTGGAAAAAATCTTCTACATGGTTTTCTTGTAGGGTTAATAAATTGTTCATTGTTTTAAATTGACTTTGTTGATTACTTGATATTGATGATGCCAGTTGCCCATTACTTGTTCCGAATAATCCCATTACTTTACACTCTCCGCCTGTGTCACGGTATTAGCGACCTTAACGCCTTCGGTCAATAAAACTTTCACTCTATTACTGTTAGATTCGTTCTCAATTAATAATCTGAATAATTCATCTTCCTTAGTTTCACCTGACATTGTAGGTGGTTTAACAGTCCAACCTAATCCAGCAAGTGAAGATATATCTCCTTGTTTAAGACTAGTTAATGGTCCTGATGATAATGGATTTAAGTTAGGCATTTTAGGTATATATGCACTATAACTTAAACCATGTTCTTCTGCTAACATTTGCTGTTCTAACATTTCATATTGTCTATGCATTTGTGCATGTTTCATACAATAAGTTCCTCTCATGGGATATCCCTTTCTAACTTTATGTAGTGGTAATGGTGGTCTCATTTGGTCACTTGCTTCCCATATTTTCTGTGTTCCACAAACTACACATCTATCCTTTATATTATATTTGAACCCATAAGGGAGTTTTAAGAAAGTTTTTTTCTCAGGTAACATAACTTTTATTATTTCTTTTAATTGTTTTTTAGGTTTAATATTTTTATATTCGTACAACATTATTGTACCTGCTGCTCTTGCTTGAGCATATCTATCCATAAAAGCATTTGATGCGACATTTGTGGTAGTAGCACCTATTAAATTAGGGGGTTGGTAGTTCATCGTCATGGTATTCCCACCTAGTAGTCCTTTATCATTGTTAAGATTCCTCTATAAACCATCTCTGAGTCTGATTTAGCACTAACAATATACTTATGACATGGAATTCCTTTTTCATTTAATTTTTGCATACCACCTGTAAATGCATCAAATATAGGATGTTTTTCTATTGGACCATCATGTTCATATTTGTCTTTCCACAAATCATATTTGTTAGCCCACAATGATACTGCAATAGGATAGTCATTTTCTTTTTTCTTTTTTCTTTTATTATTAGTATTCCATTCTGATGCACAAATAGTATCTACTAGAAAAGTCCAACATAACTGTTGTTCTATATCATAGTGTTTATTCATATGTCTATCATCAAATAAAAATATGATATATTTATTTTTACGTTCTTTCATATCTTTAACCCATTCAGTCCAATAAATAGTCTGCCCACCAATATCAGCAGTTTTAACGGTATGAGCATCTCCATCTAATTTTATAAATTTTCTAGAAGCCTTTTCTAACCCAACAGTTCTTTCCATGACATCAGGCACTTCACCTCTAGTCCTCAATTGGTGGTGTAATGTTGTCTTCCCTGCTTTACTCGCACCATATACACCAAAAGGAATTGAATGTAATCTTTGATAAATCTTATTCATTCCTTCCACCAATAAGATAGCGAAACCTGCCATTACTGACAAGTTATCACCACAAATGATGCCAAAGGTCTATCAATCCATTCCATATTATTGAGATTGTATTTATCCCAAAAATGGCTAATGTTTGACCGATGAAAAAACTAGATACTACTGAGGCCATTCCCCATATCCAAAACCTTGCTCGTATAAACCATATATCTGCTGAATGCGCTCTTTGTAAGTCATACGCCATAGTAGACTCATCAAAACCCATTAGGATTTCGCCTACCAATTAATCACCTACTGCTCCAATGTTAAGAAAGAAGGACTTACTCCTTCTGTTGTTCCTTTTATTGTTGGTAGGTTATTGTCACCATAAACATTAGGAGGAGATTGAACTGTGTTATTCCATGTTTGTTGGAAGTTTCTAAAAGACTCTCTAACTCTTTTACGGTTCTCTTCTTCTCTTGCTCTACGACTCCAATACGAATCAATTCTTCTTTGTAACAATGTCTCTTCAATATAGTCATTGGCTACTAAATCAAATACTGCTTTCATTATCATAATACCACCAATAGTACTTATGCCGAATAATAAAGCATGAGCCTCAACACCGTAAGGGAAACCTACTCCATATTGTGCATAAAAGTAGACATTCATTCCACTAACTGCACCTACAAAAAGAATAGTCATGACTAATCTTGTATCAGTATCAATACTTGCCACAAAATCAACTCCACTCTAGGGAGAAAAAGCCAGTTCCAGTTTTAACTGCGTATAGTCCTTTAGCGCAGATACGACCATGCATATCAAATTCACTAGATGTTCCTGCTAATAATACCATTCTGCAAACTTCTACATCACCTGATTCAGACGCATCATCACTATCATAAACTGAAACAGTAAAGGCTGACCCTGAAGTATTAGCCACATGTAAACTATTTAACTTACATCTACCTTTGTATACTAATGTATTTACTGCTAAAACTCCACTACCACTACAACCTATGCAATCACTTCCTTAATATCTTCTGTAAGGCTTTCTTTCTTAGGAGTTGCTATCGCTTTTGCTTTTTTAACAGGTTTTGCTTTCTTTGCTTTCTTTGCTTTCTTTGCTTTTTGAGGAAATAGTATTTTTGTTGCTTGACTACGAGTGTCGCCTTCTTTTAATTCATCACATAATCTAATTAGTTCACTAAATTTATGATTATTTAATCTTGCAATATCTGCTTTGTCCATATCATCAAATGTGCAGATAAAACCATCACTATGTAACATGGTTATGGCATGGTTTAATGGTATTGTTGTTGGGTGGCTAAATCCTACTGGATATATAACTCCACCAATTTTTAAATCTTTAGTCATTTCTTCTTTTTCTAATGATATTTGTGTCATGTGTTTCACCTTTTTTAATAGTGGTAGTATCCCCTACCCCGATAGTTCGGAGTAGAGGGTACTACTTTACGTTTTCACTTTCTAATGAAGTACCTTAAGCACTCTTTAAGTTAGTAATCTTACCTTGTCCCTTAAAGAAAGAACAACATACTTCTGCTATAGTCCTGTACATTGCTTGGTTTCCTAAAGTTCCAACACCGAATGGGTTTCCGTTAGAAATACCGTCTTCGAAGTATTCTGTAGGTTTCAGAACTGATAACCATAGATGGTCTGTATCTAAGATAAAGATATCACTTAGGCCACCTGTTGTACCTGCTGCTGTTGTTGAAGCCATATCCTTACAAGGGATTAATGGTATATCATAGTATGTTGCAACTCTGAAACCAACTTCAGCACCTTTAACTCCACGTACACCATTATGTGTAGGAACAATTTCTTTCCTATCCATAAATCTCTCTTGTGACTGTAATAAGTCAGAGATGTGTTGTATGGTATCGTATCCTGTTAAGATACACTTTGGGTTTCCACCATTTTGACGGATTCTACGAATCATGTCATTTAATAGTGTTAGAGTTAATACTCTAGCAGAACCGCTTCCGTAACTTGCACCGAAGTCAACTTCAGCATCCAAGAAACTTGGTACTAATACTATGTCTTCAAGACTGTCAGCGTCACTTGGGCTGTTAGTGTTATCTGCGGCAGCAGTAACTCCTCTGTTATCACCATAAATACCCTTGATTTTTGGGTCAATTGCTACTGTAGTACCACTATTTTCACTGTCTTCTGTTATATTGTTCAAATACATTTGTCCTATTTCAGCAGCACTTGCTACAACTTTATACAAAGATGTATAGTTGTTGTCTACTTCTGTAATACCTGATTGAGAGTAAGATTCAAGAGGCATTAATAGCATCTTGTTCTGTACTTCAGCATGGTGTTTACCCATATCTTCACGAACTATAGCACGTATATCGCCAACACCGTCATCAATAGCAGCCATTTCCATTGCAAGTTCAGAGAACTCAAATTTATGTGCTATTGTTTTAGGGCTTACGAATAGTTTTGTATATTCAGGGGCTAATGCAGGAATACTTGTTAGAGTAGCATTTTCAGCAACTCCACCTATTTCATCCAATCTTGGTGCTGCACTTCCTGATGCTCCTGCTCCAACTGCAAAAGAAGAACCACTACCACCTTGAGGTCGGCTCTTTAGAACTCTCCAACCACTTGATGTATATGGCCTCTTAGCAATCATTGACAAAGCATTAACTTCTTGGTTAAGCATTGACCAAACTTTCTGTCCATAAAGAACGTTGTACAAATCAGTTAATCCTGTTGCACCACTAAAAGCCGTTCCACCGTCATGAGAACCATGTAGTCCTCCTACGATGCCGGCACTCTTCAACAAAGCATTACCACTACCGCCTGTTAAGCCGTATGATGCTGCTTCTAAATCTTTCATTGTTTTTATATATCCACTCATTTATTCATTCCTCCTTAATTATATTTCCTTGCTATGTTAGCGATTTCATCCCATGATAAGTTACTTACATCACTTGGAATTTCTATTGATTGAGATTTAATAATCTCGTCATTTCGTGTTGCTAATGATTTGCGTAGGTCTGCAAATTCTTCTTTTAATGCATTTACGTCTGAACGAGCATCGTATGATGCTGCTTCAGCCATAGATTTCTTAACTGTTAATTCAGTTCCTAACCTTGCTTCAAATTGTTTACTTAGAGAATCATATGCAATCTTTTCCATTTTTTCTGCTTTAAATGCTGCATATGCTTTTTCTACATTTTCTGATGTTAGATTAAGAGTTGCAAAATCTGCATTCTCTAATCCTTTAGATACGTTAAGTTGAGTAGGGGTAGCAACGGGGTTTCCATTACTTACTACTTCTTCTCCGGCTTCGTAATCTCTTGTTGAATCTTCATCAAGAGCCTTCTCTTCCATATCTTCATCTAAATCAGTAGGCATTTCATCTAATTCCTCTTCTTCATCAGTGTCCATGTATTCCATAGACTTGGCTTCTTCTAGCGGGGCTTCTTCCTTGTGGATAGAATTAACTTGTTTCATCAAGTCATTCAGTTCCTCAAGTGCTTTTTCCAGTTTTTCACTCATTTTTTTTCCTCCTTTTTCTACATTTTTTTCCATTTTTAAAATGTCGAATCTTGCTTCGGGGTTTATCCCTTTTTCACAGATGGTTACTTCATGTAATTCCAACTTTTCTATTTCGTTGTATTCTCCATACTCATCATTAGTCTTCTGTTTCTTAGATATTGCTTGTCCACCAATACTAAAAGAACGAAGAGTTCCTTTTCTAATACCTCTTGAAATTTCCTTTGCCTTTTCTATGTCATCTCTTAATTTAATAACTACATAGAAACCAACATCATCTACTGCGGTCTTATGTAAGACACCATTACTATCTCTATATTTTTCTACTACTTCTCCTACTTGTACATTAGAATGATTAGACATTACATTTCTGTATTTCTTTTCTCCCATGTATTTGTGAACTGCTTCATCTAAAGCCTGTAATGTGATTAAATCATTTTGTTTGTCTACAATTTCTATAGATGCATATCCACCTATAATTAAGTCATCAGACTTTAATATTTTAAAATTATGGGAAGTATCCGCCTTCATTAAAAGGGATTCCGCCATAAGCATTAACTAAGTACCTTCAAACTTTACTATATAAGTTAGTCGGCATTTTTAGATGGAAACTTCAATTTCGAGTATCTATCCTCTTGTATATTCCATAAATTTTCATTATCTTTATTATCTAACATCTCTTGTTTTTTACCAGTCCATGCTATCCATGTATCTTTCTCATCTAATGGTACAACTCTAAGATGCATTCTTGTATCAAATTTATCACCTTCTAACTTATATTCGTGATATCCATCCTTCTGAACTCCTAGTATCAAATCGCCACTGTCTAGTAAATTATCCTCATCAGTATTAGTTGATACTATAGCAGGGAATTTTCCTGACTTACCGAATAGATTGTATACATCTTCTGTGTCTTCTATGTCAATAGTCCATGCTAATTTTTCTTTTTCAATCATCATAACTAAATCTAAGTTACCATCTTCACGTTGATATATTTTAAATTTAGAATCTTTTGGAGTATTCTTTTGTAGGATGTCAATATCTTTTTCTAGAATATCATCTCTTGCTTGAAATTTATTAGGATGTATATATTTGATATCTTCTTGTTTCTTCATCCATGACATTAGTTTATCTTCACGACCATCAAATAACTCTTCAAAATCTTCCCTGTAATGTTTAACTACAAAGTCTAAGATTTTCAAAAAAGGTTTTGGATTTTCTCCATATTCTATCACATCGTTTCTAATAGCCAATCTTAGTTCTGACCTTTTTGTTTTAATAATATTACTAAGTTCATCTTTCCACATATCTATATTGTGTAGTGCATTTTTCTGCATAAGAATATCACCTTCAAAACCGTATATTGTATATCCATCTAAATCTTCTTTTAAAATTATTTCAGCAGTACCATGTATATCATCAGTAACATAATAAGATTTTTTAATACCAGCCTTTTTATTTTTCTCCTTACCTGTTATTGAGTCTGCTAGACCACTACTAACTCTAAATAAACCACCTAATGTTCTACCCGCTACAAACTCTGTAAACTCTGCTAAAGATTTTTTTGTTTTCCCAGCAAGTTGTTCTAAAGTAACAATATTATCTGATTCTGTTACTTCAGGTAATTCAATAACTTTAGCAGAATACAAACTAAAACCATCTTTAGTTTTCTTTACTTCGTCTACCTTTACTCTAATAATATCTCCTATGTTGACACTCTGTTTAGTGTTTAATGCCTTTCCTACAGGAATATATGCTTTATCATCTAAATCTATTGTTTTATATTTTCGAGCATTTTCGGCATTAACTGGGCCAATACCCATTGTATAACTATGTAATCCACTCTTGGTTTTTTTATCATCTAAGACAATAACATCTAAGTCTACAAATTTTTTCCATTTAATCCATTTTGGATTTTTCTTCTTTCCTATAAGATAAGTAGATTCAATGTCTTTGATAACAACTCCCTCTGAGTTTGGTAGTATCATAATATCTTTGGCATAGTGTTCTATTTCTTTTATTGAATCGGCAATACGAGTATCCTTTTTAGATGGGAATGCTAAGTTTTCTGTAGAGTGTTGACTGTATTGATAGAACAACATATTTATTCTTTCACGCAATGGTTCATCTGCAACCATCTTACCTTCATGTTTCATTATATCAAAAACGTGAGCAGATAATCTACCTTTAGTTTCTTTCTTAAACACATGAGAAATAGTATCTGCTCTGTGTAATGGTTCATCCTTCATAAACAAAGTTAGTTCAGCATCTAATATACAATCTCCAAAATTTTTCTTTTTCATTTCTTTTACTTGTTGAGGACACTTATCAGTAATATCTTTTTTATTGTAAGAGTAAATAGTAATAATATCATCAGTTTTATGTATTTGTATTCGCATACCATCATACTTTTCTTGTACTACCCATTCTCCACTAAAGCCCTTTAATTCTTTCATATCATCTATTTCAAAAATCCTATATAGTGGTTTATTAGGTATTAAGAAATCTACTTCTGCTTTTTCTTCTTCACTTTTCTGAGCCTTTTGTAGTTGTATATCTTTTAAATTTTCCCATTTAGATTCAGGGTATATTTCTGTATACATTTCTTGTAGTTTAGACATAGCACCTTTAAATTTAGTACGAACTCTTTTATCATTACTACTTTCATTACCATAATGTTCTATAATAAAAAGTGGTATATCTTCTACTTTCATATCTAAACCCATAACACCTCTTGTTATGAGGTCAGGTTTCATATCAAATTGTTCCCATAATTTATCGGGTAACGAGTTAGCATGAGTTCGCATAGCATAATGTAAAAAGGAAATAAAAATTTCTTCCTTTTCCATAAACGTTTGAATAACTTTATTGTCAAATTGTTTACTAAAAGGGTCTCCTATTTCCTTAGATTTAAATCTCATATTTTTTACTGCTTCGTATACTTTACGTGCATCTGTACTAGTAGGGTCTACTACTTCATTATCAAATAAAACGTCTTCATCTAAAAATAGTTTTAATTCACTTGCAAAACCACTCATGTTGTCAAAATCTTCTTTCATCATGTTTACAACTTTCTTCCATTCTGATGTATATTCAGAAGGGTCTTCCTTTGCTGATAAGTAAGCATATCTAGTACGCTCAAAGAAATTTAAAATTCTATCTGTTAACGAATCTTTTTCTTTTTCGAATGATAAACCTGTTTTGGGCATATTATACCCCTCAAAGTTCTGAAGAACTCATATCCTTATTATTCTTTAAAAATTCTAAAACTGGTTTTGCTAACTTTTCATATTCATCAGCAAATTTAGGGTCAGCATTTAATGTGTCTGCTAATTCTTCGAGTTCTTCATATGCGCTTCTGATAGCCTCTGCCATTTCGGGTGATTTAACAATATTATCATTAGAAGTAGTTAACATATGTTTTAGTGTTGACAATCCTTTAATCACTATTGATTTGTGAATTTCTTCATTTATATTTTCTATAGCAGATTCTAAACGAGTACGTTCTGATAATAATCTTCTGTAACTACCAAGAGATTTACCATCTTTCATAGAATTATATTTTTCTATTTCTTCTAATACTTTTTCTAATCTTTCTTGTAGTTGTTCTTTTCGTGAAGCACTATCTGAATCTTTTTCTGCGTCTAAAAATGGATTATCTTCTTTAATCATTTCTTTATTAGCGTCTTTAGGCATTTTTATTTTTTCTTCTTTAGGATTCTTTGGAGGTCTTTTTACCTTTGCCTCTTCTCCTTCTGAATCATGAAGTCTAGCAAATTGACTATCTTCTAGAACTGCTTTTGCTTTAATAATTGCTTCTTGTACTAATAATAATCTATCCATTTTAATTATCTCCTATTGTATCTACCATTTGATGTATATCTGCCCAATCCATCTTTGCTATTTTGTCACCAGTTATTTGGTTACTATTAGTATTCATAGAAGGACTAGGGCTATCTACAACAACATACCCTGATTTCATTAGTAGATTATCTTTATGATATACTGCATCTTCAAGTGTTTTTACTTTGCTAATTAACTCTTTTAATAATAATAACATTTCATTATTTTCTTCACTCATTCTTTTGCCTCCTTGTATGCTATAACTTTCTCTTGTACTCTATCTTTTAAAAACGCTTTCCAATTCATGTGTTCACCCTTAGTTATATTTTTTATCAACAAACATTTCACATTTTCCGTCATAGTCAACGCTAACTCTGACTAATGTACAGTGCATATTGTGATTTGAACGACAATTAGTTGCTTTACAATCGTCTACTTCGGCTTTCTTTCCCCCATGTATAGGGCCTTGTTCTTTTTTTGTTTCCCGCCTTGTTGTATTTCTACTTCCACTTAGCGATGATAAATTCCATTTTATTATTTCTTCCCAACTCATTCTAAATCACCGTCTTGCTTTTTTGTTACGTTCTAATATTCTTGCTAACAGTTCTTTTTCATCATCTTTAGTTCTTTTAGCGGCTTCTTCATCTTGTCCTGTAGAAGTTGTTGATGTAACTTTGTCCATTGGGCTATCATATTTGGAAACACTTTCAATGTAATTATCAGGGTCTTTTCTAATCATAGCATTAATTTCTTCTGCATCATATGGGCCTTTTCCATTAACCCAAGCCTGTAGTTTTTTTTCACTTAACCAAGTAATATGGTCTTTATCAGAAATATTTTTTATTATCTTTTTCCAACTCATTCTTCATCACCTTCTTCATATTTAGCACCTGCATTGACTAAATATTTTGAATCTACTCTCTTATCATTTGAATCACCATATTTGGCTTGTTGTATTAAATCACTGTCTATTTCATCTATTATTTTTCTCAAGTCTTCAACATGACCTTTAATTCTATCAGGTGACGCTTCTACATCTCTTTCTAAAAACTCAAGAATTTGATTTAAATGTTTTAACTGAGATGGTACTATTGTTATACCACCTAACTCTGTTTGTGGCCCTTGAAATTTTTCTTTCAATACTTCTTCCCAACTCATTCTAAATCACTTAATAAACCTGCTTCATCAAAAATAAGGTATGCTTCAGGGAATTCTTCTTCTAGATTATCAGTATCGCCACGACTTACTGCCGCCATTAATGCAGACAACTCTCTGTTTGTTCGATAATCAGTCCATTCGTTTTCATAATACTGACCTTGGAAATTTTCTAAGTCTTCAAATGTTTTTTGGTTCTTATTACCATACTCAAGTTGAGGGGCTGAGTCTTCCTCTTCCCCTGCATCCCTTTTCCTTGTATAGTATTCATCTGAGATTGATTGGTATACATCCTCAAAGTGTTCATCGCCAGTTACATTCATGTTAATATACTTGTCAATGGCTTTCGTAACATAATCATCGAGATTATCCTCCTCTGCTATCTTAGCCATTTTTTCTCCTAGTTGATTTACCTCATAGTTGAGTTCATCCATGAAACTAACATATTTATCTTGTAGCGACTCGTTCTCTTCAAGTAACTCACGCATTGCTTCAGGAATATAATCGTCTTCATTACCATACAACTTTAATATATCTTTCCAACTCATTCTAAATCACCATATGTTAAGCCATCAGGCCCATCACTTCGGAAACCCATTCCTTTATTGAGTAATTCCATCCACGCATCTCTCAAATTATCTTCACGTGTAATAGCATTTGTTAATTGTCTGAGTTTTTCGGATTGTTGTTCTTTAGGTAACTTCATAATTTTAGTAACATTTGTAAGAACATAATCAGCATTTTTTATATTATTATCTACCATATATCTTGCGAACTCATCTACATCTCTGAACATATATTCTTTCTTTAATATATATTGCCAACTCATTCTAAATCACCTTTCTTTTTTGGATACACAACTGT
>TARA_R110000824_G_scaffold208405_6_pt1 | contig 29594 bp, 22 predicted proteins | sample TARA_R110000824 | Tara Oceans TARA_R110000824 (sample SAMEA4397747) | marine metagenome | biome: Polar Biome; feature: [MES] marine water layer (ENVO:01000295) within the mesopelagic zone...; material: water (ENVO:00002006), including particulate matter (ENVO:01000060) such...
AGGTAGACCCGCCCCAGCGTATCGACAACCCCCACCAGCAGCGCACCGAATAGCGCGCCCTTGATTGAACCGATCCCGCCGATCACGATGACCACGAAGGCCAGGATCAGCACCGGCTCGCCCATGCCGACCTGCACGGACTGCAACGCCCCCACCAGCGCCCCGGCCAGGCCTGCCAGCGCAGCCCCCAGGGCAAACACCACCGTATAAAGCTTGGCAATGTTGACTCCCAGCGCGCCAATCATTTCGCGGTCGCTTTCTCCGGCCCGAATGCGCATGCCCAGCCGCGTGCGGGAAATCAGCAGGTATAGGCCAATCGCAATAGCGACCCCCGCGCCAATCAGCATGAGCCGATAGATCGGGTAGCGGGTCTCCCCCGGCAGAGTGACAAACCCGGTAAGCCACGTCGGTGGGCTCAGCCATAGCGGCGACGAGCCGAAGATCCAGCGTGTGCCTTCTGAGAAGATCAGTATCAGTGCAAAGGTCGCCAACACCTGGTCGAGGTGAGGGCGGTGATAAAGACGGCGTATGACCAGCAGCTCGACCAGTGCGCCGACCAGGGCCGCGGCCGTCATGCCTGCCGCCAGGCCGATCAGAAAAGAGCCCGTTGAGGCTGTGACCGCGGCCGTGGCATAGGCGCCCACCATGTAAAAAGAGCCGTGGGCAAGATTGATCAGCCCCATTACCCCGAATACCAGGGTGAGGCCGCTGGCCATCAAAAACAGCATCGTGCCTAGCTGAACGCCGTTAAGTAGTTGCTCGATTAGCAGGGTAACGGACACGTTGGTTAACCTTGACGAAGGTGAAGAGAAGTGGCTGGGTGCGCGCACCCAGCCGAGGTGAGCTTACATCTCACACTGTTCGTAATAGACGTCCTGAATATCTTTGATGGCGACACCGATCAGGCGATTGGTGGGCTCGCCATCGTCACCTTCAACGACTTCACGCACGTAAATATCCTGAATAGGGTGCTGGTTGGGGCCAAAACGGAACTCACCCCGCACGCTATCAAAATCAGCGGCCCGCAGTGCTTCGCGGAAGGCGTCTTTATCATCGGGGTGGGCAACGTCAAGCGCACTAAGAATCAGATTGGCGGTGTCATAACCTTGTGCCGCGTAGAGCGTCGGCATGCGGTCATAGGCGGCTTGGAAGCCCTCTACAAAGCGGTCGTTGGCGTCATTCTCCAGGTCGTAGGCCCATAGCGAGGTGTTGCGTGCACCAATCGCTGCACTGCCTACCGCTTTGATAAGAATTTCATCAAACGAGAACGCCGCGCCAAAGATCGGCATATCGACACCGGAGCTTTCCCACTGCTTCATGAACGAAATGCCCATACCGCCAGGCAGGAAGAAGAACAAGCTGTCGGCATCGCTGTCACGAATCTGAGCGATTTCGGCCGCGTAGTCGGTCTGGCCCATCTGGGTGTAAAGCTCGCCAACGACCTCTCCTTCATACAGGTGCTTGAAGCCCGCCAGTGCATCAGTACCCGCCGGGTAGTTGGGGGCCATGATGATCGGGCGCTCATAACCTTCTTCGCGCATGTAGGCACCCATGGCGCCATGCAGGTTGTCGTTCTGATAGGCCACGTTGAAGTAGTTCTCGTGGCACATACGACCAGCCAGGTCGGAAGGGCCCGCATTGGGGGAGAGGTAGAAGGTGCCTTGGCGGGTAACGGAGGGCACCACCGCCATCGCCAGGTTGGACCATATAATGCCGGTGAGAATATCAACTTCATCACGCTGTATAAATTCATTGGATAAACTGCGCGCCAAGTCAGGGCGTCTAGCATCATCCTGAATCAACACTTCCACATCGTCGCGGCCAGACTGCTCCAGCGCCAGCATGAAACCGTCACGAACGTCCACGCCCAGGTGCGAACCGCCGCCTGAAAGCGTGGTGATCATGCCAATTTTGACGTCTTCAGCATGTGCACTTAGCACGCTTGAAGAGAGCAGTAAGCCAAGGCTAAAGCGGGATATCATTTTCATAGTAGGTTCCTTGTTTTAATTAACCCTTGCCGTATTTTTTAACGAACATCATCTTGCTGAAAACTATCGTTTAGAACAACACAAGCTGCGTCTATATTGGGTGCTGCTTGATTAGAGCAGGCCATGTTATAGCCTATCGAGAGAGTGGTGTCGTTATCTGCTCGGCATACTTTGCATACCGCTTTGCTCGCAATGCTGGCGCTAAAGTGAGAGCATCATTTCAGGCAGAGTTAAGTCATGACGGTTAGCATGAGGGCGCTAGTTATTAGGCATAGAAGAAAGGGTTATTATTATTGAACCTTTCGTACCAAGGAAACCCCACCCGCTGGGATTGACAGAGGTAGGTGGAGGCGCGACTCTAAGCCTATTCGTTATTTAGACCGGCTAATGGTCGTTAAATCGGTGAGTTTAAGGAGAAACCCCATGCTCGAAGATTGCAAAAATGCCCTGGAGCGCTGGGGAGGCGTGCATACTCTGATCGACCGCTGGCTGGATCAGCGTCGTCAGTTATTAGTCAGCTTCATTGAGCTGAAAGAGGCATGTGACGCTGAACTGGAAGCGGTGAGCAAATCACCTATTGATACCTTCAGTGAGCTATTGATGGACTACATCAGCGCTGGCCACTTTGAGATTTATCCTCAGCTGTCGGAAGAGGCGCAGGCCTTTGGCGATGATGCTGCGCTGGTTATCGCAGAGAAGCTGCTTGAGCGTCTGGAAATGTCAACCGAGATGGTTCTGGAGTTTGATACCGATTTCGGCTCTACCCTTCGCTGCGAGCAAAATATTGCCCGTTTGCCTGCCTGGATCGACCGTCTAGCGCGTGGCCTTACCGAACGCTTCGCGCTGGAAGACCAGCTGATCGCACGCTTACACGCCGCCCATAGCCCCGAGCACGCCAAAGCCCCCGCTTAACGAATCATTATCGTCCGGTAGGAGCGCAATTCATTGCGCGATCAGCAAGGATCGGAGCGCCGAGGGTGAGTGCTACACGATGGCCTGATCGCCCGACAAGTCGGGCTCCTACAGGGGCTGGGTGTCATCGCCGTTTACCCCCAATCACCAGCATGCAGGGGGTAAGCAGCAGCGTTAGTGCGGTGCCGAAGGTGAGGCCACCGGCGATGGCGCTCGACATTTGCGTCCACCACTGGGCGGAGGGCGCATTAAAGCCAAGGGCAGGGGTAAACAGATCGACATTGATCCCCAGCACCATCGGCATCAGACCTAAAACCGTGGTAATCGCCGTTAACAGCACCGGGCGAAGGCGTAAGCAGCCTGCTTCCAGGGCGGCCTCGCCGGGCGTCATGCCTTGGCCGCGCAGCTCGTTGTAGGTGTCGATCAACACGATATTGTTATTAACCACGATACCCGCCAGGGCAATCACGCCCATCCCCACCATGACAATGCCGAAAGCTTGGCCGGTAATCAGCAGGCCCATCAGCACACCCGCGGTGGAGAATACAATTGCCGAAAGCACCAATCCCGCCTGATAGAAACTGTTGAACTGAGTGACCAGAATCAGCGCCATCAGGCCAATAGCGATCATGAACGCGCTGGCCAGGAACTGCATCGACTCCTGCTGATCCTCTTGCTCGCCTGCCACATTGACCATTAAGCCATCAGGCAGGCTATCGCGACCCGCCTCTAGCAGCGCCCGCAGGCGCTCATCGGCAAGATAGCCGGGAGCGAGATCCGCATCAATGGTAATCGCCCGGCGGCCGTCGATACGGTTAAGGGTGCCCACCTTGGGTGCCGGTTCAAGGGTCACAAAGTGCGAGATAGGCACCTGACCCCGCTGGGTATTGATGGTCAAGCGTTCTAACTGATCCAGCGAACGCCAGTTTTGCGGCAGGCGAACGCGGATATCCACTTCGTCACTGACTTCGGGCGGGCGATAGCTCGCCACCTGCAGGCCCGTGGTCAGTAGCTGCACCGCGCTACCGATGGTCGTGACATCGGTGCCCATGCGCGCCGCGGCTTCGCGGTCCACATTCACCTGCCACTCCACGCCGGGTAGGCTGCGGTTATCCTGAATGTCGGTAAAACCACCCAGTTCACGCATTAATTGGGCTAACTGGTTAACGCCTGCATCAGCGACGTCAGGATTCGTAGCGCTCACCTCCAGTACGATGGGTTTTCCGCCGCCAGGGCCCATTTCCTGCTCCTGGAACTCCAGCGTAATGCCGGGAATATCCTGGGCGCGCTCAGCCATGTCGTCCAGAATCGCCTGGGCAGGGCGCCGCTCATGCCAGTCGATAAACTGGAACTGCAGCATGCCAATCACATCACTACCCATCTGCTCGTTAGGCACTGCAAACGAGCGCGCATAAAGTGCTCTCACTTCGCTCATGCCGGATAGCTTCGCCTCTACCCGCTGTACAATGGCATCGGTCTCCACGGCGGAGAAGTCGCCGCGGGCGCGTACCAATACCTGGGCACTATCCGGCTCTACGTTGGGGAAAAAGTCGACACCGTGGTTGAAACGCGCGTAGCCGGTATACAGCAACACCATCAATAGCACGGTGACCAGCAGCACCCAGGCAGGGTGCTTAAGCAGCCTGGTCAGCAGGTGGCGATAGCCGCGCCCAAAGGACGTTGTAGCCTCATCATTGTTAGTCGTTGATTGCTTCGTGTCGGTGCGGGTAAACAAGCGACCTAGGGTAGGCAAGAACACCAGCGCCATGGCCAGCGATGCCAACAGGCATAGAATCACCGTGGCGGGCAGGTACTTCATAAACTGTCCCACCACGCCAGGCCAGAACAGCAGGGGAATAAACACCGCCAGCGTCGTGGCCGTCGAGGCAATCACCGGCCAGCTCATTCGCGAGGCAGCATTGAGCCACGCTTGATGGGGCGTTTGACCATCGTGGAGATAGCGGTCGGCAAGCTCACTCACCACAATCGCACCGTCGACTAACATGCCAGCCACCAGAATGAGCGCAAACAGCACCACGATATTGAGCGTAAATCCAAATGCCCACACCAGCAGAATGCCGGTTAAGAAGGCGCCGGGAATGGTCAGGCCTACCAACAGCGCCATGCGCCAGCCCATCACCGCGACCACCACAATCAGTACCAGTACCACGGCGGTGAGTACGTTGTTGAGCAGCTCGGAGAGCATATTTTCAACGGTGGTCGACTCATCGAGAATGGTCGTGAAGCGAAGCTGCTCAGGCAATAAATCATCGGCTTCCGCCAGGCGCTCACGCACCGCGCCAATGGTGGCGATGATATTGGCCCCGGCACGTTTGGAAACTTCCAGTACCACCGCAGGCTGATCATCAATACGGGCAAAGCCTTCGGGGTCTTTGTAGGTAGGGTTGATCCACGCCACATCACCAAAGGTGACGACGCGATCCTCATCCACCTTGACCGGCATTTTCATGACATCGTCAAGGGACTCAATAATGCCGGGGACTTTTAAGGCCAAGCGCCCCGCGCCAGTGTCCAAACTGCCTGCTGCCACCAAGCGGTTATTGCGCGACACCTGGTTGAACAGCGTGTCGAAATCGACCCCATAGCTCTCGAGCACCAGCGGATCTACGACGATTTCCAGCAGGTCTTCCCGCTCACCGGCTATGTCCACTTCCAGCACATCGGCGATGCCTTCGATCTCCTCCTGCAGTCGCCGGGCAATCGTCATGCGTTCGCGGGTATCCAGTTGCCCGGAGAGGCCGATAGTCAATACCGGAAACTCCGAGACGTTGACTTCCATGACTCGTGGCTCATCGGCCTCGTCAGGCAGCTCGCTACGGGCGATATCCACGCGATCACGCACGTCGGTCAGCGCGGTATCGGGGTCAAAGCCGGGGTCGAACTCCAGGGTGATCGAGCCTTGCCCTTCGCTGGATTGGGCGGTGAACTTACGCAGGCCTTCAATCCCGCGCAGTTCCTGCTCCATGGGGCGTATCAGCAGCCGCTCGCCATCCTCGGGGCTCACACCCTCCAACGACAGCGAAACGTAAATCATCGGGATGGTGACGTCGGGATTGGCTTCTTTAGGGATCATCAGCCAAGCAGCGATGCCCGCCAGCAGCAGGCTCACCAGCAGCAGTAATGTCGTACGGGAGTGGGCTAGCGCTGCATTAATCAACTGGCGCATGAACGCTATCCTGTTCCGCCGGCTGTGAAATAATTGCCTCTTCAGCAGGCACAGGTGTCACCGTTTCGCCGGTATCCACCATGCCCGCGCCTAGCGTAATGAGGCGTAGCGGGTCGGGTAGGCCGGTCACGTAGGCGCGCTGCGTATCGGCACTCACCAGCTCCACAGTGGTCTGCTGCACCTGATCGTTTTCATCCAGATGTTTGATGGCCAGTTGGCCCTCACTGTTCAAGCTGAGCAAGGCAGGCGACAGGGTGTGCACCTGGCGGGGAGGTAGCGTAATTGTCAGTTCCGCGCTACTACCGGCAAGACGTTTACCGGCAGGGTTATCCAGCGTAGCTTCGATGTAAAAAGTGCGCGTGGCCTCTTCTGCGCGGTGGCTGATAAAAGTCAGCTCGCCTTCCAGGTGGTCGCCATTGAGTAATCGTGCGGTGACCGGCAATCCCTCGCTCAAATCGCCTACCTGCTGCTGAGACACCCAGGCGGCACCCTTCAAGCGGCGGTCGTCCACCAACTGGGCCCACTCTTCTCCGGGCTGTAATAGGTCACCTACCTCTACCTGCACGCGATCGATCACACCATCGAAAGGCGCAGTGGGGCGGCTGTCATCCAATTGCTTCTGCAGTTGAGCCACCGAAGCGGCACTGGCGCTGAGCGAACTCTGCAGGCGCAAAAGCTCGGGCTGCGAAATCAGCTCCCGCTGGCGCAGGTTGCGCGCCCCTGCATACTCCGCTTCAGCGACCGCCAGTTCGTCACGGGCCTGCTGCAGTTGTTCAGGCAGGGCGTCGTTATCCAGGACCAGCAGTGTATCACCCGCCTCAACGCGGCTGCCTTGGGCCACCGGCTTTTCGACCACAAAGCCTGCGACGTTGGCACGCAGAGTGGTTTCGCGTTCAGCGGTCAACTGGCCCTGAATGATCTGTTGGGGAATAAATGGCGTGCTCTGTTGCTCTACCACTTCGACCCGTGGTCCCGACTCGTTACGGGGAGAGGCTTCCGGTGCAGTGGTCTGAAAACGCTGGAAATTACCAAAAGCGAGCCATATCACCAGCGCCAGCACCAATAGGCTAGCCAAGGCATAAGAGAAGGGAATTCGTCGCATGGGGGCGTCCATGTCCTTAGCATTACAAGAAAGGAGGGCATTAAGCCGAAGACACCATAGCGCAACTCGGCCTTTTCAGCGAGTGGCAGGCCGCGAGGAGAATGGTAAGTACGGTAAATGGGTAGTCGTCTCTTGTCTGATTGAGTTTTTGCCCAACTGGGCATACCATCTTTGCGTCTTGAGTTCTGTTGAGCCACCCCTCAGGCGAGAACCATCCCTAGGCGAACCTATCAAGGAGCAATGATGAAAGATCCAGTACGTATTGCGATTACCGGCGGCGCCGGTCAGATCAGCTACTCACTTATTTTCCGCATCGCCGCAGGCGACATGTTGGGGCCGGATCAGCCAGTCATTCTCCAGCTGCTGGAAATTCCCCAGGCAATGGACGCCCTGAACGGCGTGGTAATGGAAGTTAACGACTGTGCTTTCCCGCTGGTTCAAGACATCGTCGCGACTGATGACCCGAACGTCGCGTTTAAAGACGCTGACTTCGCCCTGTTGGTAGGTGCGCGTCCGCGTGGTCCAGGCATGGAGCGTAAAGATCTGCTGGAAGCCAACGCCGCGATCTTCTCCGTTCAAGGTAAAGCGCTGAACGACCACGCTAGTCGCGATGTGAAAGTGCTGGTCGTGGGTAACCCGGCTAACACCAACGCGCTGATTGCTTCCTGCAACGCGCCGGATCTGGACGCTGGTCAGTTCACCGCGATGACGCGCCTGGACCACAACCGCGCCCTAACCCAGCTGGCACAGAAAACCGGCAAGCACGTCACTGACGTCGAAAACATGATCATCTGGGGCAACCACAGTGCCACCCAGTATCCGGATCTGGCCCAGTGCAAAGTCGACGGCAAAGCAGCGTTCGATCTGGTTGAGCGCGACTGGTACGAAAACGACTTCATCCCCACCGTGCAGCAGCGCGGCGCGGCAATCATCAAAGCACGTGGCGCCTCTTCTGCCGCTTCTGCTGCCTCTTCCGCCATCGACCACATGCACGACTGGGCGCTGGGTTCCAAAGGCATCGTCAGCATGGCGATTCCGTCTGACGGCAGCTACGGCATCGAAGAAGGCATCATCTACTCCTACCCGGTTCGCTGTCAGGGTGGCAAGTATGAAATCGTTCAAGGCTTCGAAATTGATGCCTTCAGCGAAGAGAAGATGAAAGCCACTGAGAAAGAACTACGCGAAGAGCGTGCAGCCGTCGAGCACCTGCTCGGCTAAACGCGCCTGCTGACGCTTTTATATGAGCGCCAGTCAACGCAAACCCCGCAAGCATAAACTTGCGGGGTTTTTTGTTGGGGCTAGTTGTGAGACCTACTCTTTTAGTTACTCGAATTTTTGGCAGAAAGGGTGTCAAATGGCTAGATGAATAAATTGGGTGCAAGGAGTTTACGATGCATGCGATAGAATTTGAGACTGATATTAAGGATGGAGTGGTCAAAATTCCCGATGAATATGGGTATTTAATGAACCAGCATGCCAGAATTGTGGTGCTGTATGAAAATACACTGGAGGAAAAGGCTTCTGTTAAACAGCATGGGATAGACTTTACGTCTGTAAAAGCCCCTTCCTTGGTCGCTCAGGATGGAGTCGAATACCAAAGGAATCTGCGGGATGAGTGGTAACTATCTTCTCGACACAAATGTCTTCATTAACGCCATTAAGCGTCAGTTGCTCCTGCCTTCAGCCCATTACGCCTACTCTGTCATCACTGAGCTTGAGCTTCTGGCTTTTCCTGGTTTGCTAGCAGAGGAAGAGCATGCAATTAAGGCGATATTAGGACAGTTGACAAGAGTAGAGCTGGATTATCAGGTCAAAACTGAAACCATCAAGGTGCGACGTAGTACTCAGATGAAGCTGCCGGATAGTATTATCTCTGCTTCCGCAATGGTGGCAGCAGCTACGTTGGTTACTGACGACGTCAAGTTAGCAGAAAAACATGCTGGCAACGTGATCTCGCTTGATACGCTTCTAAGCCGTTAAATATTTACCACTTCAATCCCGCAAAGTCATAATCCGCCACTGGCGCTCTTCGGCGACATTGCGCAGAGTGTCATCGGGGTCAACAGCGACAGGATGCTCGACTATTTCCAATAGCGGCAAATCATTGTGCGAGTCGCTATAGAACCAGGCGCCTTCCAGGCTTAAGTCTTGCTCTTGTAGCCACTGCTCTAGGCGGGTGACTTTGCCTTCGCGGTAGCTCAGCGTGCCGGAAACACGACCGGTGTAACGGCCCTGTTCCACTTCCGGATTCACTGCGATCAAGTGATCGACACCCAGGCGCTCTGCAATCGGCGCGGTAATAAAGCGGTTAGTGGCGGTAATAATCAGCAGCGTGTCGCCTTTAGTGCGGTGACGGGCCAGCAGCTCTTCCGCTTTGGGTAGGATGCTGGGCTCGATTTTGCTGACCATGAACTGCTGATGCCAGGCAGCGAGCTGCTCAGGGGTGTTATCGGCTAGCGGCTTAAGCGCCATTTCTAAAAAGGCGGCCATATCCAGCGTGCCCGCGTTGTAATCGGCCATAAAACGCTCATTGGCTTCCCGGTAAGCGACCGGGTCGACAGCCCCTTGTTCGAGTAAAAACTCGCCCCAGGCGTGATCGCTGTCGATGGATAGCAGCGTATTATCCAAATCGAATATGGCCAGACTCACGGCGCTCCCCTTTTTTAGTCAGTGATAGTAGGCGAATAGTAGTGGTGAAATAGGCGCTAATTAGGCAAATAGCGGAGGCGGATTATCGCAGAGTCGCCATCCCATTCCCACCAACGCGCCGCAACCATTCATCACTTAGCGTTATATTGTATTGATACGCTTGTCTCCCTTGTGGAAAAATGGGGACAACTGAAAATTTATGAAGGTGATGTCCGTGATCGACGCTGACGGCTTTCGCCCCAATGTTGGCATTATCATCGCCAATAGCCAGGGGCAGCTGCTTTGGGCGCGTCGGGTAGGACAAAATGCGTGGCAATTTCCCCAGGGGGGCATCAATGCAAGCGAGACGCCACAACAAGCACTTTTTCGTGAGCTTTACGAAGAGATCGGCTTAACCGCCGGTGATGTTGATATTGTTGCCTGCACCCGGGGCTGGCTACGCTACCGTCTGCCACGACGCATGATTCGCACACATTCGCGTCCGGTCTGCATAGGCCAGAAGCAAAAGTGGTTTTTACTTAAAATTCGTTGCCAGGAAAGCCAAATCTGTATGACGGCAACCCCAACACCTGAATTTGATGGGTGGCGGTGGGTGAGCTACTGGTACCCGCTAGGGCAGGTAGTACCTTTTAAAAGAGAGGTGTATCGGCGCGCGTTGCGAGAATTGTCTCCCCGCGTTCAGCGCCTGGCACAGGATGACGATTAGGGCGACACGCCGCTGCCCAAGGTAGGGCGGCGGCAGTTTGCCAAGAAATTCCTCAGCGAGGCAAATAACAGTGAAAAGTAAAACGTCCATGCTTGAGGTGTTGCGCCGGGTGATTCAGGAAGTGAACGGCGCGCGCAACCTCAATGCCGCGCTGTCTACCATGGTACGTCGAATTCGTAAGGCGATGCAGACCGATGTGTGCTCTTTCTACCTCTACGACAAAGAGCTTGAGTCGCTGGTATTGATGGAGACCATTGGCCTGCGCACCCAGGCCGTTGGGCGCGTCGTACTGCCACTAGGTGAAGGCCTAGTGGGCTTAGTGGCCAAGCGCAGTGAGCCGCTTAACCTCGAAGACGCCCAGACCCACCCGCAATTCCGCTATTTTGAAGCCACCGGTGAAGAGCGCTACTCCAGCTTTTTGGGTGTGCCGATTATTCATCAGCGCCATATGCTGGGCGTACTGGTGGTTCAGCAAGCTGAAAAGCGCCGCTACGACGATGAAGACGAAGCCTTTTTGGTCACCATGGCCGCTCAGTTGGCGGGCGTATTGGCCCATGCGTTGGCGACCGGCAACCTAATGCGCCCGGCGCTTGCGGGCGGCCAGGCAATGTTTAAAGGCGTTGCCGCCTCGCCAGGCATGGCGATGGGTGAGGCGGTGGTGATTACCCCGCCTGCTGACTTAAACAGCGTGCCTGATTTGGTACCCAGCGACCTGGATTATGAAGTTGCACGCTTAAAGGAAGCAATTGGCAAAACCCGTAGCGAAATTCGTGCGGCGGCCGAACGGTTGGCCAGCCGTATCTCCGCCCAGGAGCTGGCGCTGTTTGATGTGTATCAGCAGATGCTGGGTGAAGCGGCGCTGGCCGATGAAGTCGAAAAGCGTATTCGTGAAGGACAATGGGCACCAGGCGCACTCGCCGATGTAGTGCGACGCCATGTGCAGTATTTAGAGCGGGTTGACGATAACTACCTGCGTGAGCGGGCGGCTGATATTCGTGATCTGGGTCGCCGAGTACTGGCGCATCTGCAGGAAGATATCCCCTCTACGCCGGAAACCTACCCCGATAACGCCATTCTGGTCGGCGATGAAATCAGCGTGGCCATGCTGGGTGAAGTCCCCCGCGACAAGCTTAAAGGACTCGTCTCGGTGCGTGGCTCCAGCACCTCCCACGTGGCGATTGTCGCCCGCGCCATGGGTATTCCTACGGTGCTCGGCATGGTGGATTTGCCGCTGCCGCGCCTAGGTGGTGCGCCGGTGGTGTTGGATGGCCACCGTGGTCGACTGTTTGTGCGCCCAGCGGCTGAACTTAAAGCCCGCTACGCCAGTCTGATCGCCGAAGAAGAGGCGCTCAGCGAACTGCTTGAGCACGAACAGGATTTGCCCAGCGCCACGCCCGATGGCCATATCATGCCGCTCATGGTGAACACCGGGTTGGCAGTCGATGCCACTGCGCTGCTGAAAAGCCGAATCGGAGGGGTGGGGCTTTACCGTACCGAAGTGCCGTTTATGATCACTGAGCGTTTTCCCGGCGAAAAAGAGCAAACCCGGCTCTATCGCGATCAGTTAGAAGGCTTTGCGCCGCTACCGGTCGTGATGCGTACACTGGATATTGGTGGTGACAAAGATCTGCCCTATTTCCCCATCGAAGAGGCCAATCCATTCCTTGGCTGGCGCGGCATGCGGGTAACGCTGGATCACCCCGAAGTGCTAATGGTGCAACTGCGCGCCATGCTCAAAGCCTCTATCGATCTCGATAATCTCTACGTGCTGTTCCCGATGATCACCAACGTAGAAGAGGTCGATGAGGCACTGCGTCTGTTGGATCGCGCCATTTTAGAGCTAGGGGAAGAGGAACTTACGGTCATTCGGCCTCAGGTTGGCGTGATGATTGAAGTGCCCGCCACCATTTACCAAATGGACGCACTGGCGAAGCGAGTCGACTTCTTCTCCGTGGGCAGCAACGACCTTACCCAGTACTTGCTGGCGGTAGATCGCAACAACCCGCGGGTATCTAGTCTGTACGATGCCCTGCACCCAGCGCTGCTCGGTGCGCTGCTTGAACTTGCCAACGACGCCACGCGGCTGAATAAACCCATTTCATTATGCGGTGAATTAGCCGGTGATCCGGCCGGGGCGCTGCTGCTGATGGCAATGGGCTTTACCAGCCTCTCCATGAACGCGCCCAGCCTACCCAAAGTACGCGCGGCAATCCGCCGAGTACCGTTTAGCGATGCCCAGCAGCTGCTCAAAGAAGTGATGGAGCTGGATACTCCTGCACAGGTGCATGCCCATTTAGATCAGCGTTTGGATGAGTGGCAGTTGTCGCACTTGATGCCACCCCGCGACTAAGGGATGTTTGTCTTCAGCTGCTGGGAAGCGCCAGGGTGGTTTCACCTTCAAAGCGCCCCAGCGGTCCGAAGCGCTGCTCGCTAATGTCGATGTTCCCTTGGGTGTCTAACGTCAGCCACGAAGTGGCACGGGTGCCATAGCGCTCGCCAACAATAAACGCTGCCGACAACTGACGCTCCAGTTCGAGCCCCACACCGGTATCCGGCAACTCTTCCACCGCAGCCTCCTGAGGATTTTGCATCGCGCGCTGCACGATGTGAGGCCAGGCTTGAACAGGGTCTTGCTGAAAAAGCGTATGTTCGAGTGCGCTACGCACATGTAAAAGCTTTGGCCAGGGGGAGTTAAGGTCGGCATTAGAGAGGCCATGCACGCCGGGAGCCACATCGGTTAAAGCTAGGCGATCACGACCACGGTGCAAATGCCACAGCCGCTGTGGCGTGGCGACTAACAAGTTAAAGCCTGCATAGCGCAATGCGCCGCCTTGACCAAGCGCGGTAAGCCACGCGTTAATATCGTCACACTGCAGAGCGTTCGCGACCAGTTCACCACGGCTAGGCGCGCCGGGGGGCACGCTCAGCTGTAAATCGCGGACATTGGTCAAGGCTGCTACGACACCGCCACGTTTAGCAGCCAGCCACGAGCCACCAGCCTCCAAATCACGACCACCGATAATGGCAGGGTTATCTTTCCACTGCGCAAGTGGTGCAGTAGGGCGCGCATGGAACTCATCGCGGTTGCCCATCAGCCGCAAAGGTGTCGGCGTACCGGGTTGCCAAACAAACGATATCAAGCACATAACAAACTCATAGGCGAAAAGGGTGAAATACGTTCAACGCAAGAGCAGCATGACAGTAACGAAGCGTAGACGTACACTGCTATCAGTATCAGGTTAGTAGTATAAATCATCACCCAAAGGGTGTGAGTGCCGTCATAGTGGCAGGTATCTCAGCGGTTAAACAGCGGTCACGTTATCAGCGGCCATTCGGCCAAGAGGAAGGCGAGATCATGCAACGCTATCAAAGGGAGCACTTTTGGAACGCCATTGTGTGGCCGCTGTTGTGGCCGTTACTGCTTTTGCAAGCGGCACTGATTGTGCTCTGCCTGGTAGTTGGTGCAATGGTCTGGTGGGTGTCGCCAAGTTACGCTTCCTGGAGCACCCTGCTATGGTTAATGGCCGCCCTGCTCATTGGTAGCAGTTTGAATGTCGGCGCCTTCCTAATGCTGCTCAAAACGCGTGGTCGACGTAACGATATTCGTTTCATGCAAGAGCTCGCTGAGCTTGAACGGCACAGTCAGATACTGTGCGCCACCGCTGAACGTGCGCAGTTTGAGCAACAATGTTCCTCGCCGGATGCTTCCGACGAATCTCATCTTCCCCTGCAGCGTCTTGCCAGCGTTAACGAAATGCTAGCCGGACTTAAACGCCGCATTAACTACTCGCAGGTGGCTAGTGCCGCCACTAAAAGCACCCAGCATGAGCATGAACAAACGCTACTCGATGACCTTCAACACCATCAGCAGCAGCTCAAGCACTTAATGGCGGGGCGTGACAGAGCGCGGGAAGAGTCACGTTTAAAATCAGGTTATCTGATACTGCTCCAGCGTGAAACTGACAGCTTGTTTGAGCATTTAAATGCAATGGCCGAAAACGATATTACCGATAGTTGTCGGCAAAATATTATGGATGTGAGCGAGCGGCTGTCAGATATTCGTGCGCTATTGGCTAACCTTGTTCAGCATACTGCTGAGGAAGGTATGGTGAAGGGTAGTGATAATTTACGTGTGCTGGTGGTTGATGATGGGCCAGTGAATTTGATGCTGGCGCGGCAAATGCTGGAAACCCAGGGTCTTCAAGTCGAAGGCGTCAGTAGCGGTGAGCAGGCACTTGAACGCCAGCAGGGCGCCTTTTTCGACTTGGTGTTTATGGACATTTTTATGCCCACCTTGGATGGGCTTGAGACCACGCGGCGCTGGCGTGAATATGAGCGCACCCATAGTGGTAGCCAAAGCGTGCTGGTTGCGCTGACGGCCAACGTCGACAACGCCGGGCGTGATGCCTGCCTAACAGCCGGTATGGATGACCTGCTTGCCAAGCCGTACCAACCTGAAACTCTTCTCAGAATGATTAGCCATTGGTTTCCTGGCACGCTTAAACCGACACCTTCTGCATGACCATCGTCCTGAATGAACTTCGTCGTCGCGTTCGATCAATGAACACTAGCAGCGGTCGCTCGGAGTAAGGAGCTGGCGTTGAGATGTGGTTTGCATTTTTCAGTATTGTTGTCACCAGCGTTCCATTTGCACGCTTAGGCGTTAAACTTGCTCGCTAGCTAATGGTGTGGGCGCTTTAGTGATTCGTGATTAAAAATTCCCTTTGGTCAAAGTAGAGAGTGTAAATGATTAATTACCCGACGATTGACCCAGTGGCAATCTCCTTAGGGCCGCTGCAAGTCCATTGGTATGGCTTGATGTACGTAGTGGGTTTTGTCGCAGCATGGTGGCTTGGTTGTCGGCGGGCATCGCGCCTCGGCCTCAATAATGATGATATCGGCGATTTGCTTTTCTACTGTGCGATCGGGGTGGTGGCAGGTGGGCGCTTAGGTTACGCGCTGTTCTACGGGCTAGGGCAGTGGACAGCCGACCCGCTGTGGGTCTTCCGCGTATGGGATGGCGGCATGAGCTTTCACGGCGGCCTACTCGGCGTACTGTTGGCGGCCTGGATATTCGCTCGGCGCAAACAGCTAGCCTTCTTAACCCTGACTGACTTTATTGCCCCCTTGGTACCCATCGGTTTGGGGGCCGGGCGCATAGGTAACTTCATCAATCACGAGCTGCCGGGGCGCGTGACCTCGCTACCCTGGGGCATGCCATTTCCCGGTATGGGGCCTGAGCCGCGTCATCCTTCTGCACTCTATGAAGCTTTGCTGGAAGGCGTCGTGCTGTTCGCTATTCTCTGGTGGGTTTCTGCCAAGCCGACAACTCGCGGCTTCTTATCCGGTCTGTTTTTAGTCTGCTACGGCGTTTTCCGCTTTATGGTCGAGTTTGTCCGCATGCCCGACGCCCATATTGGCTATCTTGCGTTTGGCTGGTTCACTATGGGTATGCTGCTCAGCCTCCCCATGATTGCCCTGGGCCTATTCGTTATTGCCTGGTCACGCTCCCAGCCAGTGGATGTGAAGATACAAAACCCTTAAGGGGGAGGTGTCTAACGAGTGTGTCGAAAAGAGGGGCAATCTACGCATTGCCCCTCTTCACCTCACCACCTAGAATAAACCGCTACACCGCCTGTTAATTTGGAAATTCTGTGACTGCGACAACGCCCGCGCTTGAGCAACCCTATTTAGATTTGATGCAAACCGTTTTGGAGCATGGCGTTGACCGCCACGACCGCACAGGCGTGGGTACGCGTTCCGTGTTTGGTCATCAAATGCGCTTCGATTTATCGCGTGGTTTTCCGCTCATTACCACCAAAAAACTGCACCTTCGCTCTATTATTCACGAACTTCTATGGTTCCTGAAAGGCGACACAAACATCGCCTACTTGAAAGAGAACGGCGTGCGGATATGGGACGAATGGGCAGATGAAAACGGCGACCTAGGTCCCGTTTACGGCTACCAGTGGCGTAGCTGGCCTGACCCTAAAGGTGGCAGCGTTGACCAGATTGCCAAGGTATTGGAGCAAATTCGTACCTCGCCACAGTCGCGCCGGCTGATTGTTTCCGCCTGGAACCCAGCCCAGGTCGATGAAATGCAGCTACCGCCGTGTCACTGCCTGTTCCAGTTTTACGTTGCCAATGGAAAACTCTCGTGCCAGCTCTATCAGCGCAGCGCCGATATTTTCCTCGGTGTACCTTTTAACATTGCTAGCTACGCCTTGCTACTGACCATGGTGGCACAGGTGACAGGCCTGCAGCCTGGTGAGTTTATCCACACCCTAGGCGATGCGCACTTGTACAGTAATCACCTGGAACAGGCCAAAGAACAGCTCGCGCGCACCCCGAAGGCCGCGCCAAAGCTAGTGCTTAACCCAGCAATAAACGACCTGTTCGCGTTCCGTTTCGAAGATATCGAGATTGAGGCTTACGAACCGCACCCTCACATCAAAGCCGAGGTGGCGGTATGAGCCAGCAAAGCGATATGGTTAAGCACAACGAGAGTTTTGACTCCTTAGTTCCCGTGGCAATGATTGTCGCGATGGCAAAAAATCGCGTGATCGGTGTAGATGGCAAACTACCCTGGTACTTGCCCGAAGATTTAAAGTTCTTTAAGCGTATTACCCAGGCAAAACCGCTGGTAATGGGGCGTAAAACTTACGCCTCCATTGGCAAGCCGCTGCCGAACCGGCTTAATGTAGTGGTTACCCGCAACGCCGAGTTTTCTCACGAAGGCATACGTGTATGCCACGACTTGCCCGCAGCGCTGGAACTGGCCGACCAGCACGCTACTATAGAAGCAGCAGAAGAGATCATGGTGATGGGGGGCGGAGAGATTTACCGCCAAGCGCTACCCTTTGCTCAGCGGCTTTACATCACGGAAGTGGATATCGACGTAGAAGGCGACGCCACGTTTCCTGACTTCGAACTCAGCGAATGGCGAGAAGTACAGCGCGTAGCGGGGCAGCCAGCAGAAGGGCAGCCAAGCTACGATTTTGTGGTCTACGAGCGCATCGCCGACTGAAAAGGTCAAAGGAGAAGGTTATGGCCGCCAGCTTAATGAATATATTAGATGACTTAGAAGCGCGTCTTGAGCGCACACAAGCTGAGCTGCAAGCCCTGCGCGAAGAAAACCAGCGGCTAAAGCGGCAGTTGGCGCTGCACAATGCTCCAGAGCCAAGCGAGCCAAGTCAGGAGAGGGCGATCACCGCTGAATCCCACCGCTTAGGTGCTCCTGAACCAATGGTCACTAAGAGCGAAGCGTCTGACCAGACAATCTCTGAACCAGAAGCGTCCGCTCCGCAAGCTGTACCAGAGCATAACGAACAAGATGGGCCTGCCGAAATAGCACAAACAGTTCAAACAGCTGAATCTGCCCAAGCACCTTCGCCGCATGCACTGCTCAGTCAATGGTATGAACGCTATCCAAAAGCGTTCTTTAAAGGCCATACCAAACCGCTCAAAGTAGGTATTCACCAAGATCTGGCGGAACGCGAAGAGTGGCCCAATAAGCTGATTCGTCGCGCACTGGCCAACTATGTAAACCTTCCCCGCTATATAAAAGCCGTGCGTGTAGGCGCTGAGCGGGTAGATTTAGACGGCCAGCCTGCCGGTAAGGTTGATAAAGAGGCAGCGCAGCATGCATCAGAAAAACGCGGCGAAAAAAAAGAGAACGAACAACCTAAGAAAGGCCCATCCAAATCGAAACCTGTTGTCCCAAAGCCCCGTCAAGTGGCGGTAGAGCAGGCTGAAAGTGAAAAAAGTGAATCACATAAGCCGCTTAGCTTAGAAGACAAATTGTTAGGCTTGCAGCAAAAATTCAAAGGGCGCTGAGACCGGGCCTGAGCGCAGGGGTTCCATAAAAAAATGCAAATAGTAAAGAAACACTGTTTTTTTCTATTGCGTTCTCTGGGATCCCGGTATAGAGTTTGCCTTGCGAGCATTGGACTATAACAAGGCTTAGTTGAGGACATGCCGCATACCACCGGGAAAAACCGGGGATGGAAAAAGAGCATGGCCCGCAAAAGCCACCTGCCGGCTTATTAAGAGTCGAGCAGCAACGATCGAAACAGTATACGAGTTAAGGAACTTACATCATGAAAAAAACACTTTTAGCGACTGCTATCGTTGGTGCCCTGGGTGCCTCTGCTGCAGCACAAGCTGCAACTGTTTATGACCAAGACGGCACCAAGCTGGACGTCTATGGCCGTATCGCTATGGGTATCGCCGGTGGCGGCCCTGAGTATAATAGCGACGGTAATCGTATTAATACCGATGCTGACTTTGTTGATGTTTATTCTCGCCTTGGTCTACGCATGAGCCACGAAGTTTCTCGCGACTTGACTGCTTTCGGTCGTTTAGAGTGGCGTTTCGACGGTGATGAGCGTACCGGTCCTAGCGGCAACGGCAACACCGGCTTTAAAGAAGTTCGTCAGAGCTACCTCGGTCTGCAAAGCGACCAGTTCGGTACTTTCCAGGGTGGTAACTTTGACTCCTTCTACAACCAGTTCGTTTCTCTGCCGTTCTATGTTTACATCGACCGTGGTTTAGAATTCGCTGGTCACCCGAAACAGTCACGTGGTGACTCGATCGGTTACTACACGCCTGACCTGAGCGGTTTCACCGTCTTCTTGCAGGGCAAGCACTATAGCGACCGTGGTGTTGAAGCGGCACCCGGTGTAACTGAAGAGCCAGGTCAAGGTACTGAAGTAGCTGCACAAGGTGGTGTTCGTTACGCGCAAGGCCCCGTTACTCTTGGTCTAGGTTTTGTAGACGACATTGAAGAAGGCGGCGGCAACGACGAAGTGCTGTACGGCTTGATCGGTTCATACGACTTTACCGACCAGTTCTCTATGCGTCTTGGTTACGAGACTCGTGATGAAAATGCCGATTATACACCGAGCGCTACTGGCGAAAACGGTTATGATAAAGTAGGTCTGGGTGGCACCTTCACCACTGGCCCTTGGGCGTTTACTGCTGATTACTACAATGTAGACAGTGATAGTGACGAGACCCGCCACGCATGGGCCGCAGGCTCTTACTACAAAGTATCCAGCAACTTTGACGTGTTCGTTGAAGTCGCCGATGGCGATTCAAGCTTCAGCAGCGATGAATCCAGCGTTGACGACAATATCGATGCACTTAAAGAAGACGTTTACTGGCTGACTGGCGCACGTTACCACTTCTAAGCTTGGTTTAAATACCATACTTAAAGGGTAAACTGCCTAGCAGAACCAATAGAACCGGCCTCTTTAGAGGTCGGTTTTTTTATGTGTAAATTAGAGCGCAGCTCGCCTATTAATTGCCTGGGGTGCGGTACTGTTTCCATAAGTATATAACTTTTCAGTTACTTAAAATTTACAAAAAAGCCAACCATTTTTCTGTGCTTGGCTTTTTGTGATGTCAATGATCTTGTTTTAAATACCAGTAATACTTGTATAACAGGGATAATAGATATCCATACGCGCGTGCAAGCGTCTAGTAAATATGATGGGATAGTTCGTTTACGTAAAAGGAGATCAGAAGAATGGAAACTATTTTAAAAGAATTCTACGAACAACAGCCGAGTGCTAGCGTTCCTAAGGAGTGCATAACGTTTGGTACCTCCGGCCACCGTGGCCGCTCCATCGAGCGGACGTTTAACGCCGCACATATTTATGCCATCACCCAGGCGGTGGTCGATTACCGTATCGAAGCGGGTTATCAAGGGCCACTGTTTCTGGGTTTCGATACCCACGCGCTTTCTCGCCCCGCTTGGGAGTGCGCGCTGCAGGTGCTGGCCGCCAACCGGGTGCCGGTGTTTGTTGAAAAAGACCACGGCTACACCGCTACACCGCTGATTAGTCAGGCAATTTTGCATCATAATCACCCACAGGATCAGACGGTGCCAGCGCTTGCGGATGGCCTGATCATCACTCCTTCGCATAACCCGCCGGAAGATGGCGGCATCAAGTACAACCCACATCACGGCGGCCCAGCGGATACTAACGCCACCGGCTGGATTGAGCTGCGTGCAAATGCTTACCTGCTACGCCAGCTTGAAGATGTACCTACCGTGCCGGTTGATGAGGCGATCGCCCATGCCCAGGAGTACGATTTCACCGCTCATTATGTTGCTCAATTAGGCACGGTGGTGGATATAGCTGCGATTCAGAAGGCAAATCTAACGCTTGGTGTCGACCCGATGGGGGGCACGGCGTTGCCTGTTTGGGAGGCAATAGAGGCGCACTACCATCTCAATCTTGAGGTTGTGAATACTACGATTGATGCTGAGTTTGCGTTTATGCCGCCGGATCACGACGGCAAAATTCGTATGGATTGCTCAAGCTCTGCAGCAATGGCCAATCTGCTCAAGATTAAAGGCCGCTTCGATATAGCGTTTGGTAACGACCCGGATGCTGACCGACACGGAATTGTTGACGCTAACGGCTTGATGAACCCTAACCACTTTTTAGCCGTGTGTATCGATTACCTGATTACTCATCGCCCAGAGTGGGCCACTAGCTTGAAGATTGGCAAGACGTTGGTGTCGTCTTCGATGATCGATCGTGTAGTGGCTTCCCACCAGCGTGAGCTGTATGAAGTCCCAGTAGGTTTTAAGTGGTTTGTAGATGGTTTGCACGAAGGCTGGCTGGCCTTTGGCGGCGAAGAGAGCGCAGGTGCCAGCTTGCTGACCCGTGAAGGCAAAGCGTGGTCTACCGATAAAGACGGCATTGTGCTCTGTTTGCTGGCAGCGGAAATCATGTCGGTCACTGGCAAAACGCCCAGCGAGTATTACCGCACGCTCACCGAGCGTTTTGGTGAGCCTTGCTATAAACGCGTGGATACTCCCTGTTCGCCGGAAGAGAAGGCTGCATTTAAAAACCTGACTGCTGAGAGCGTAACGGAGAAGCAGCTTGCTGGCGATCCGATTACTGCAGTGCTAGTCAACGCACCCGGCAACGGCGCTGCTATTGGCGGTATTAAAGTTACCACTGAAAACGGTTGGTTTGCCGCTCGCCCCAGCGGCACGGAATCACTTTACAAGGTATATGCCGAAAGCTTCAAAGGAGAGCAGCATCTGGACGAGCTGATCGAAAATGCTACTGCACTACTAGCAGGCGTGTTGCAGTAGCTAATGTGAAACCGGTTTTATTACCCATGAAATAGAGGGCTCCACAATTAAATTAATTTTAAAAGTGGCTTATAGTTGATACGTGTCAACGTTTGCGCGGGTCGGAATTTTGTTATGTTGGTGATCGAATTGGATTGAGCGATACTGCTCCGCTTACCACAGAAAATGGGTATAAATGCTGCCGTTATTTTATAAATCAGGGTTAGCCAGTGCCTCTGGCTAACCCACTGAAACTAACACTCACCTCTCGCTCATTAAAAAGCCGGCTTCTGCTGGGGCTCGCGCTTACTTGGTTTTTGGTAGTATCGCTGGTGCTCGGCATGTCGTGGCAACTGGGTAAAACCATGGTGCATGAGGCCAATATGTCTCATCTGCGTTATGAAGCTACTCTGCTTGCCGACGAAGTGACCCAGCAGGTTGAACAGCGATTTCAGACATTAGAACGCTTAAGCGGCATGATTAGTGCCACCGATGATGCGAGTTGGATCCGCTACCAGTTGCGTCAGAATGATGGTCTGCTGGCTTGGTTTGAGGGAGTTGTGGTTGCTAATCGCGAAGGGGAGGTCGTGGCTGACTGGCCTGCTATTGTAGGCCGAGTAGGGCTTCACACGGCCGAGCTTGAATACTTCCGTATGCTGCGCGGTACTCTTCGGCCTTACGTCAGCGAGCCATTTCAAGGGCGAGCTAGTGGTATGCCTATGGTGTTAGTCAGCGTTCCACGCCTTACTGAACAGGGTGAGTTCGATGGTTTCGTGGGCGGCATTCTTAGCCTGGATTCAGGCGGAATGTTTGGTCGCTTGGCCAAGGTTCGCTTGGGTGAGAGTGGCTATGCGGCTGTTGCTACTGCATCCGGAAAAATTTTGTATCACCCTAATAGCAGCTTGATTAATGCCAGCGTACCTGACAAGGAATTTAATCCTGGATTGGATCTTGCTTTGGATGGCTGGGAAGGTGATGTTGTTGACGAATTATTAAATGGCCAAACAGCGCTACAGTCTTATGCTCAAGTGTGGCCTGCCGGTTGGGTCGTTGGTCTCTACCTACCGATTGAGCAAGCGCAATTGCCGCTGGCTAATTTCATCCAGAAACTTTGGTGGCTATGGGTATCGCTGGCAGTATTGATGTTGCCCCTGTTGTGGTGGCTGTTAGGTCGTGAGCTTTCGCCCCTTAAGCACCTAGAAAAGCAGATTGGCGAGGTAGGGCTAGGCCACCGAGAACACGTCAGCCTGGCCACCAATATGCAGGAACTGCAGCAAGTCGCATCCACCTTTAACCGGGTAGAAGAGGAGCGGCAGCTACTGCTCAGTAATCTTCAGGAGCGCGAGGCGTTTCTTGACTCAGTGCTCAATGCCGCACCGCAGGGCATGTTTGTCGCCAATATTAAAGGTGACATCACTTACATGAATCCAGCATTGCTGGAGATGCTGAATATTTCTCCTGACCTGGCTATGGAGTCATGGCTCACTCAAATTCACGTTGACGATATCACCGGTACCAAGGATATGTGGGTCCATAGCCTACGTACCGGCAGTGACTTTGTGCGTCAGTTACGCTTTTTACGCAGCGATCAAGAGCTGCTGTGGCTGGATATTCATGCTCGCGTGGTTATGCTTTCCCAAGATGGCCATACCCTTGGTTTGGTGGGAGTTGTAAAAGACATAACTGAGCGCCGGGAGCAGGAAGCTATTCAGCGTTGGGAGGCGGAGCATGACCCGCTAACAGGTTTGCTGAATCGTCGAGGTTTTGAGCGCCGCCTTGAAGAAGCCTTTGCCGATTTTCAAAAAACCAGCACGCCTTCGGCCCTGTTGCTGTTCGATTTAGATCATTTTAAGCCTATCAACGATGAAGGCGGGCATGCTCTGGGCGATGAAATGCTGCGTCGTATTGCTCAGGTGGTCGCCTGGGAAGTACGTCGTAGCGACCATGTCGCGCGTCAGGGCGGTGACGAGTTTGGCGTACTGCTACCTAGTTGTACCCTTTCTCGGGCGAAGACGGTGGCGGAATCTTTGCGGCAAGCAGTGGGGGAGATATCCGTGACTCACCAAGGGAAAGAGTACATGGTGACGCTCAGTATTGGCGTCACCACCTTTGATGAAGTTGACGCCAGTGTAAGCAGCGTTTTAGAGAGAGCCGATGCCGGGAGTTACAAGGCTAAAGATCAGGGCCGAGATGGGGTGGTCGTCAATATGCCCCAAAGTCATGATGATGAAGTCACGGAGCTTTTCGATCAGTTTGAATAGTTATGCCCGTGACGTGCTTGCCAGTCGACAAAACTTGCCAAACAGTAGAATATAAGTAAGTACTGAACTTATTCTAAAAGCCAGTTTTTAAAATCAAGGCTGATTGAGATACTGTTGTGAATCTAATTGAACTGTTTGCTCGCACGCTGGATATCACGCTGCCTGTTTTTGCAATGGTGTTTATAGGCCTGGGTCTTAAGCGATTGAAATGGATTGACAGTGCTTTCGTCTCAACTGCCTCAGCCTTAGTTTTTAAAGCGACGCTGCCCACCCTGATTTTTCTTAGCTTGATAAAAGCCGACCTAAGCGTTGCGCTAGATGTTTCGCTGATGGTGTTTTTTGCAGTGGCGACTCTGGGGCAGTTTCTGCTGAGCTGGGTATGGGCTCATTACCGTGTCGCGCGTGAAGATCGCGGTATATACGTGCAAGGTGCGTTCCGCGGCAATTGCGGTGTAGTGGGGCTAGCACTGGCAGCGGGTATGTACGGTAACTACGGCCTTTCAGCAGGTAGCCTGCTATTAGGCGTGGTTATTGTGTTGTACAACGCGCTTTCGGTGGTGGTGCTGGCGTTCTATCAGCCTGGGCAGTCCACTGACTGGCGCAGCTTGCTAAAGCATGTTGCCACCAACCCGCTGATTATCTCGGTCTTTGCCGCATTGCCATTTACAGCGCTCTCTATCCCTCTGCCCAGTTGGTTAATTACTTCAGGGGATTACTTTGCTTCCTTAACCCTGCCGTTGGCGCTGATTTGTATCGGCGCTACGCTCTCTGTATCAAGCATGCGTGACAGTAGTCAGGTGGCGCTAAGCGCTAGCTGGATGAAAATGGTGATATTGCCCATTGTCTCAACGGCAGCCGCTTGGCTAGTGGGCTTTTCTGGAGCACAGCTGGGTTTGCTGTTCCTGTTTTTTGCCAGCCCTTCGGCCGCGGCAAGCTTTGTGATGGTAAAAGCGATCGGTGGGAATGTAGCATTAGCGGCCAATATCATCGCCATTACCACACTGATGGCGAGCATTACCGTCACGCTGGGCGTGTTTGTCTTGCGTTTGCTTGGTTGGATTTAGCAATTAGGTTGAAGCGGGCCAACTCGGTTGGCCCTGCCTAACCGGACGCGTTATACTACGCGCCCTCAAGTTTGTACTCCGCTTAAGTCCCTGTAGCTCAGTAGGATAGAGCAGCCGCCTCCTAAGCGGCAGGTCGCAGGTTCGACTCCTGCCAGGGACGCCATGTAAATCAGTTGTTTAGCGATATATATTTCTTGGTATTTAGCTTTTTTTTGTTTTGCCCCCACAAGCCCCCACAAAAAACGCTCGCTGCAGCACCGCACCAGTTACCTATTCCCGGCCATCAGCAGTCTATTAGCGAGACCAATGCAGAGACCTGTTGCTTCAGCAAAGGCATCGCTATCCATGGTTGAGTAAGTGATCGAGTAGTTCCAGGTTTTACGGCGTTAGAAAAATTTCGATTAGTACTGCAATGCACATGCCATCCCACTTAGCAATCAAGGCCATATGATCAACCAAATTGGCCAGATACTGGAGGTCCGCCGCGACGCCGTATCACGATGACTCAAACAATGGGAAGCGTCAGGCCTCGATGGATTGATCAACAAGCCCCGCAGTGGTCGCACGCCCGTCTTGGACGAGAGCGATCATCAGCGACTGCAGGAGCTCGTCGCCGAATAGTCTCACCAGATTCGATCTTTGCAGGCTCGTTTTAAAGAAGAGACGGGCAAGACCAGCACAGTGACCCTTCGCCAAGCGTTGAAAAAAATGACTTCAGCTTCAAACGTATCCGGCACTCACTCAAAGCGCTGCGTGACGAGGCGGATTTCCGAAACACCCAAGGCCTCCTCAGGGCACTTCATCAGCAGGAGGGCCAGGATGAGCATGAGCTCTATTACTTTGATGAGTCGGGTTTTTCACAATCGTCGTCGGTACCCTATGCGTGGAGTCCCATCGGGCAACCTTGCGAGGTGACCGCCTACTCACACAGCCGAAGGCTGAACGTATTGGGGTTACTCAGCCGTGCTAGAAATTGATCTACCGCACCACTACCGGGTCAGTGTCCACCGAGACGGTCATTGAAGCGTTTGACCAGTTTGTGTAGTACAGAAAAACTGGATACCTTCGCTGTTGTGGTGCTCGACAACGCCAGCATGCATCGCTCGCAGGCCTTCAGGCAGAAAATAGTCGAGTGGCTGTCGCACTGTGTGTATCTGGTTTACCTATCGGCCTACTCGCCGGAACTGAATCTGATTGAGATACTGTGGCGTCAGATGAAGTACGCATGGCTTAGTGCTTACCTTTCATTTGATCACCTCTGTGCAGAGGTGCACCGGCTGTTGGGTAGCTATGGAGCTGATCACGCGATTAATTTTGAATAAGCACTTACTAGCCTATCTTGCGCCGACTTCGCCCAGCGTGTCACAACAATGGCCCGGAAATGTAGGATGAAAATAATAGGTCTGATCGGTGGGGGGGGACTTTGGAAATATAAACAGATTTACTACGCGCCTAGATGTAGGCATTCAATGCCATTATGGTCGGTAACAACTGCTTCCAGCGCTTGGCAAAATGCTTGAAAGGCTTCACTGGAATGACCAGGGCGCTGGTGAAGCTCTATTTCCACATGCCCAAGATCAGGTAATCCATCGGCTTCTGTCACGATACGGCAACCTGGCGGAACACTGCGCGGTGTCTTAACGGTTAGCGCAAGCCCATTTTGCACAGGGACATTAATGCCGGTCGGGGATTGGCTAATGTAGCGAAGCTCCCAGGGTTTTTCCTCACGTCCGAGTGCTGATAACGCATGCGCACGAAAAATGCAGCCTTCGGGGTTTAAGGCCAATGGAAGTATTGGCCATTGAGCCAACGGGACATGTTCAGCAATCACCCACACCATCGGCTCCCAACCGAGTAGTTGCCCTGATTGAGTGGGCTTATGTCTTACCGACAGCACAACATCCAGCAGCCCTTCCTGAAAGCGCTTCACCATCGCGTCGCTGATATCGCACTGTACCTCTAACTGAATATGGGGAAACTGGGCCGAAAAGCGTGGCAATAGATCTGGCAAGTAGGTAGCCGCTTGTTCTTCAGAGATGCCTAGTCGAATAATTTCGCCATGTGTCCCTCCTTTAAGTAAGTCTTTGGCTTCATCTTCTAACTTGAGTATGTGGCGTGCGTAGGGCAGCAAACGCTCTCCGGCGGCCGTTAGCAACACGCTACGGCTAGTGCGCTCAAAGAGTGACTGCCGCATCTGATCCTCAAGACGCTTTATTTGCAGGCTCATCGCTGATTGGGTTCGATGCAACACCTTACCGGCGGCACTAAACCCTTGGCATTCCGCCACGGTGACAAAGGCGCGAAGTAAATCCGTATCCATAATTCATGAGCCTTTTAAATGGGTCGTATCTCAACTATTCATTTCTATTATGAGTTATCCATCACTACCCTGTCCAAAACGTTATTCAACGTGACCTTATCCAACAGATTATTCGTTAATTCGACAGGAGTATTTTTCATGCAAGCGACTACGGTTGCTCCATCGGCGAATACATTAGATGGCCTTATCGATCTCAAAACGTATCCCATTGATGCGCTGGACAGCGACACTGGGCGTGCGTTAATCGCACAGTGTCGCAGTCAGCTAGGTGAGGATGGCTGCGTCGTGCTTAAAAACTTTGTTCCTGAGGAGGCACTAGCACGTCTTGAGCGGGAAACAGAGCGGCTGTCGCCGGATGCTCATTACAACCAAACGGAGACGAACCCGTATAACAGTGAAGGAGACCCTTCACTGCCGGCCACGCATCCCAAAAATCGCTTTGACGATCGCACGAATGGTTTTGTGGCAGGGGATCGTATCGGTAGTGACACTATAATCCGACAAGTGTATGAAAACCCAGAATTTCAACGCTTTATTGGGGCCGTAGTGGGAATGGAAAAAATTCATCAGTACGCCGACCCGTTGGCGGACTTAGTGGTAAACGTGTTGCGTGAAGGTTGCCAGCACCCTTGGCACTATGACACCAACGAGTTCATTGTCACGATGATGACGCGTCAATCTCATGATGGCGGCCGTTTCGAGTACGCGCCGGGGATCCGTAGCCCTGAAGGTGAAAACTTCGAAGACGTTGAGAGAGTCATCGACGGGGATCGCTCACAACTGAAAACCCTTGATCTTCAACCGGGTGACTTACAGGTGTTCTTTGGTCGCTACTCTCTCCACCGAGTGACGCCGGTTGAGGGTGATAAAGAGCGCCACACTGTCATTTTTGCCTACGCCAAAGAGCCAGGCTTTGTGGGTCGGCCGGAACGTGCTCAGCGTATCTTTGGCCGCATGGCGCCAGTTCATGAACAAATCCTTAAAGACGGCATGCAGCGTAGCGATAGCCTAGCAGACTAGGAGTGTTCCCCACGACTCCAACCAACCTTGAGGCGAGAGATACCATGAGTATTGTCGAAAGCGAAAATCTTACCGATAACGAACCTGATCAGATTCCAGTGGTGCCGTCGGCGCCGATGGCGAACGGCGATAGCATCCCCACCGCCTTTGATCCTAAACAGCTGCGCGCTGGGCGGCTTCAGCGTCTGCGTGCCATGATGGCGGAAGAAGGGTATGCGGCACTGGTGCTGTTTGACCCGAATAACCAGCGCTACGCGACAGGGTCGCGCAATATGTTTGGTTACTTCCTGCGTAACTCCACGCGATACGTTTATGTACCGCTGGAAGGGCCAATCATTTTATTTGAGTATCCCGGCAGCGCGCACGTCTCCACCTGGCTTGAGACCATTGATGAGGCGCGCACCTCTAAGGTGGTGTGGTCAGCGGTGAATCAACGCGATGGCATGTCGTCTGACCCCTTTGGTGTGGAGATTGCCGAACTGGTTAAGGAACACGGCAGGGGTAATAAGAAAGTAGGCCTTGACCGTTGCGCACTTAATCTAGCGCGTGCATTGGAAGCACAGGGGCTTGATGTCTACGATTGCATGCAGGATACGTTGCACTGTCGACGCATCAAAACGCCTGAAGAAATTGCTTGTTTGGCTCAGTCGATGGCCGCCAGTGAAGCCGCCGTGGCGGAAGTCGAAGCCGCGATTAAACCGGGCATTACTGAAAACGAGTTGTTTGCGATCATGTACGGCGAAGTGATCAGAGGCGGGGGCGAGTTTATCGAAACCCGACTTCTCTCTTCTGGGCCGCGTACAAACCCTTGGTTTAACGAAGCCAGTGACCGCAAAATTCGCCCTGGCGAGCTGGTCGCGCTGGATACCGATACCATCGGTTGCCACGGTTACTACTCAGATTTCTCGCGCACGTTCCACGTTGGGCCAGGCAAACCTTCGGCCTATCAGCGTGAGATATATCGCATGGCGTACGACCAGGTACACCACAACATGGGCTTGCTTAAGCCGGGCATGAGCTACCGTGAAATTGCCGATAAAGCCTGGAAAATCCCCGAGCGCTTTATCGACCGCCGCTACCCATCGATCATTCATGGGGTGGGGATGCATGGTGAAACGCCGCTGGTCGCCCACCATATGGATTTCGATAGGTTCTCCAAAGACGGTGTTCTAGAGCCAGGCATGGTGGTGTCGGTCGAAAGTTATATCGGCGAGGTCGGCGCGGCTGATGGTGTCAAACTCGAAGAAGAGGTATTGATTACCGAGACTGGTATCGAAAAGCTCTCACGCT
>TARA_R110000824_G_scaffold139774_1_pt1 | contig 29529 bp, 19 predicted proteins | sample TARA_R110000824 | Tara Oceans TARA_R110000824 (sample SAMEA4397747) | marine metagenome | biome: Polar Biome; feature: [MES] marine water layer (ENVO:01000295) within the mesopelagic zone...; material: water (ENVO:00002006), including particulate matter (ENVO:01000060) such...
AGGATTAAAATCTGATCAAGACAGTTTAAATGAATATTATAGACAGTTTCCAAGAACTGAACAACACGCATTCAGAGACGAAACAAAACAAAGTTTATTTAATTTAGTTAAAATCTACGAGCAAATAGATAACAATGAAGACTTGAATAACAAGGCGAATGTTACTAAAGGTAGTTTTCAATGGAAAAACGGCGTAAAGGATACTGAGGTATTATTTTATCCAAATGAAAACGGTAGGTTTAATATAAGCTGGGTACCAAAAGTAGAGTTGCAAAATAATGTAATAACTAAAAAAGGAGTTAAGCACCCGGGTAACGAACATATAGGAGCTTTTGGCTGTGATAGTTATGATATATCGGGGACTGTTGATGGAAAAGGTTCTAATGGTGCTCTTCATGGTTTAACTAAGTTCAATATGGACGATGCTCCCTCTAACAATTTCTTTTTAGAATATATTGCTAGACCAGAGACAGCAGAAATATTTTTTGAAGAAGTGCTTATGGCTTGCGTGTTTTATGGCATGCCAATATTAGCTGAAAACAACAAGCCTAGATTACTTTATTATTTCAAAAGAAGAGGATATAGGTCTTTTAGTATTAATAGACCTGACAAGTTAATTCACAAGCTTTCAGTTACTGAAAAAGAAATAGGTGGAATACCTAATTCAAGCGAAGACATAAAACAAGCTCATGCAGCTGCCATAGAATCATATATACAAGACTATGTAGGTTTAGGAGAAAATGGTTATGGAGATATGTACTTTCAAAAAACATTAGAAGATTGGGGTAGATTTAATATAAATAATAGAACTAAATTCGATGCTACTATAAGTTCTGGTTTAGCTATAATGGCTTGTAACAAGAATAAATATAGACCAGCTCCAATAATTAAAAATAATAAAATACAGTTAAGTATGAGAAATTACGATAACACAGGCTCAATATCTAAAATAATAAAATAAATGGTTACTACTAATAATTATAGCTCATTCCCTGATCAAGTTGTACCAGCAGCAGAAAAAGCCACTAATGAGTATGGTTTAAAAGTTGCTAGAGCTATAGAGGGTGAATGGTTTAGAAATTCTCAAGGAGTTGGTTATAGGTTTATGACCAACTATAACAACTTTCACAATTTAAGACTATATGCTAGAGCAGAGCAGCCAGTTCAAAAGTATAAAGATGAATTATCTATTAATGGGGATTTATCATACTTAAACTTAGATTGGAAGCCAGTTCCAATACTACCTAAGTTTGTTGATATAGTTGTTAATGGCATGTCTCAAAGAAGTTATGAAGTAAAAACATTTGCTCAAGACCCTCATTCACTAAAGAAAAGAACTAAGTATGCTCAGCAGATAATGCAGGACATACAAAATAAAGAATTTAATGCTGTTATAAAAGAGCTATTTGACATAGACTTGACTAATAGAACAGAAAAAAACACTCCAGAAAATTTAGATGATATTCCTGCGCACATGCAATTAAATTATAAGCAGTCTATAGAAGTCGCAGAAGAGGAATTAATAAACCAGGTTTTAGATAAAAATAAATATCATTTAATAAGAAAAAGATTAAACTATGATTTAACAGTATTAGGTATATCTTGTGTTAAAACTACTTGGAATAAGTCAGAAGGTATAGTTATAGACTATGTTGATCCTGCTAATATTGTTTACTCTTATACTGATGATCCTAATTTTGAAGATATATATTATGTTGGTGAAGTTAAGAATATAAGCTTTGTAGAGTTAAAAAAACAATTTCCAAGTTTAACCCCTGAAGAATTAAATAAAATTCAAAAATACACTGGCGGAAGTGGATATCAAAGAGGTTTTAATGGTAGATATGACCAAGACACTGTTCAGGTTTTATTTTTTGAGTGGAAGAGTTATATAGATCAAGTATTTAAAATAAAGCAAACAGCATCAGGTTTAGAAAAAACTATAGAAAAACAAGACACGTTTGTTCCTCCAGTAAATGATAACTTTAAAAGAGCTTCTAGATCTATAGAGACTTTATATTCTGGAGCTAAAATACTAGGACACGAAACTATGTTGAGCTGGGGTATGTCAGAGAATATGACAAGACCTTTCTCCGATACAACTAAAGTTAACACAAGCTACACTATAACAGCTCCTAGAATGTATCAAGGAAGAATTGAATCTTTAGTTAGCAGAGTTACTGGTTTTGCAGACATGATACAGTTAACACATTTGAAGTTACAACAGGTTATGTCTAGAATGGTTCCTGATGGAGTTTATTTAGACATGGATGGTTTAGCTGAAGTTGACTTAGGTAACGGGACTAATTATAATCCTCAAGAGGCTTTAAATATGTATTTCCAAACTGGTAGTATAGTTGGTAGATCTCTAACACAAGATGGAGAAAGCAACAGAGGTAGAGTGCCTATTCAAGAACTTCAATCTTCTAATGGCGGAGGTAAAATTGGTTCTTTAATACAAACTTATCAATATTATCTTCAAATGATAAGAGACGTAACCGGATTAAATGAGTCTAGGGATGCGTCCACGCCTGACGTAAACGCTTTGGTTGGAGTACAGAAGTTAGCTGCAGCAAATTCAAATGTAGCTACTAGACATATACTGCAAGCTGGTTTATATTTAACTTTAAAAACTTGTGAAAATATAGCTCTTAGAGTTAATGATTCGTTAATGTTTCCATTAACTAGAATGGCTTTAATAAATAGTATAACTAATTTTAACACACAAACTTTAGACGAGTTAATGACTGTTAATCTACACGACTTTGGAATTTTTATAGAATTAGAACCAGACGAAGAAGAGAAGTCTAAATTAGAAGAAAACATTCAAACAGCTCTAAGAACTCAGTCTATAAACCTTGAAGATGCTATAGACATTAGGCAGGTTAACAATTTAAAGCTAGCTAACCAACTCTTAAGAAAGAAAAGAAAAGAAAAACAAGAGGAACAACAAGAGAGTAAGATGGCCGAGATAGAAGCTCAAGGCCAAGCACAATCTGAAACTGCTGAAAGATCTGCATTGGCAGAGATGCAAAAACAAGAAGCTTTAACATCAAGTAAGGTTCAAATAGAACAAGCTAAAGCTCAATTTGAAATGGAAAAACTACAGACTGAAGCTAAAATAAAAAGAGAACTAATGGGCTTAGAGTTTGATTATCAAATGCAGTTAGCTAAGCTAGCGTCTCAAGGTGTTACTCAAAAAGAAAAAGAAATTGAAGATAGAAAAGACAATAGAACAAAACTTCAAGCCACTCAACAGAGTGAGATGATAACTCAAAGAAAACAAGACGGATTACCAATAAACTTTGAATCAGCTGGTAATGACAATCTTGGCGGTATTGGATTAGAGCAATTTAATCCTCAATAACAATTATTAACTATTATATTATATTATGTCAGAAGAAATAAAAGAAACACCTAACGGTGAGTTAACTCAAGGTGAATTCAAGATAAAGAAAAAACCTAAAAAGTTTGTATCAGAAACTAAAATAACAAAAATAGATTTATCTAAAAAAGAAGATAAAACTAAAGAACCAACAGAAGACTTAGTCAAGCAAGAAGAAGAAACAAATAAAGAAGTTGTTGAAGCTAAGGTTGAGGAAGTATTAGATATTGCTGATACTAAGATTGAAGAAACTAAAATTGAAGAAACTAAATTAGAAGAAATAAAGCAAGAAGAAGCTAAAGATTTAGAAGAAACTAAAGATATAGTTGAAGATATTAAAGAAGAAATTAAAGTAAATCCAGAAATAGAACTACCTGAAAACGTTGATAAATTAGTTAGTTTTATGAAAGAAACTGGTGGGACTGTTGAAGATTTTGTTAAATTAAATAGAGATTTATCAAAACTAAACAATGAACAAATACTATTAGAATATTATAAATCAAGTAAGCCTCATCTTAATGCGGAAGAGGTTGAATTTTTAATGGATGATAATTTTGCTTGGGATGAAGACGAGGAAGAAAGATCTGTTAAAAAGAAAAAACTTGCATTTAAAGAAGAAATTGCTAAAGCCAAGACCTTTTTGGAAGAAACCAAGAGTAAATACTACGACGAGATCAAGTTGAGACCGGGCGTTACTCAGGAACAACAAAAAGCTAATGACTTTCTCAATAAGTACAACAAAGAACAAGAGCTGATAAAGCATCGTGTTAAGTCTTTTACAGAAAGCACTAATAAATTTTTCTCTAATGAATTCAAAGGTTTTGAGTACAATGTTGGAGAAAAAAGTTTTAGATATAATGTAAATGACGCAAACGGTGTTGCTAATTCACAATCTAATTTAAACAATTTTGTTGGGAAGTTCCTAGATCAAAAAGGTGAAATCAAAGATTTTAAAGGTTATCATAAAGCACTCTACACTGCGGAAAACGCTGATTCTGTTGCAAAACATTTTTATGAGCAAGGTAAAACCGATGCTATTAGAGATATTACTGCAAAATCTAAAAATATAAATAATGAAATTAGAGCAACTAGCTCTGGTGAAATGTTTATAAATGGATTAAAAGTTAAAGCAATAAGCGGAGTAGATAGTTCTAAGTTAAAAATAAAAACAAACAAATATAAATAAAACTTAAAACTAAAAATATGAGTTTCGCAACGTCGGGATCTTTCCCGGCATCAATAGTTCCAGCTCAAGTACAAACAGCTTTAAATAGTAATTATTTAAACTTTGCTGACGGTACTTCTGACTGGGCACAACAATATCTTCCTGAGCTTTACGAAGCTGAGGTTGAAAGATACGGAAACCGAACTTTAGGTGGTTTCTTGAGAATGGTAGGAGCTGAAATGCCTATGACTTCTGATCAAGTACTTTGGTCTGAACAAAATAGATTGCATGTAGCTTACAAAACCGCTTCTTACGCATCAACTACTACTTTAGAAGTTGATCTAACGAATACGGGTACTGGTACACCTCCTGGAGCATCTGCTAACTGCGCTATAAAAGTAAACAATACAATATTGTATACTGATTCAGCGACAGGTTTAATAGTTCAGAAAGCTTTAGTAACAACTGTATCACAAACGAATAATATAGCTACTATAACTGTATTACCTTATGATTCAAATACTATAGCTGCAGGTTTTAACACCTTAACTGACGCTGGAGATATAAACTTATTTGTTTATGGTTCAGAGTTTGAAAAAGGGTCTACAGACACTGTAATGAGTTCTATTCAACCAGAATTTACTGAGTATAACAACTCTCCTATAATCATTAGAGATAAGTTTCAGGTTTCAGGATCTGATGCTGCTCAAATTGGTTGGGTTGAAGTTGCTACTGAAGATGGTACTTCTGGATACTTATGGTATCTAAAAGCTGAGTCTGAAACTAGACTTAGATTTGAAGATTACATGGAAATGGCTATGGTAGAAGGTGAATTAAAAGCACAAGCTGGTGTTTCACCTGGTGGAACTTCTGCTTGGACTGCTGATTTAAAAGGTACTCAAGGTTTATTTTCTGCTATTGAAGCAAGAGGTAATGTGTACCAAGGTTTTGCTGGTGCTGCTGCTCCTGGTTCAGGTGCAATGGGTGACTTTGATGAAATCCTTAAAAACCTTGACAAGCAAGGTGCTATAGAAGAGAACATGCTGTTTTTATCTAGAGCTACTGCTCTTGATTTTGATGACATGGTTGCTGCTATGAATGGTGGATTTGCTTCTACTGCTGCTGCATCTTATGGTTTATTTGATAATCAATCTGAAATGGCTTTGAACTTTGGTTTTTCTGGATTCAGAAGAGGTTCTTATGATTTTTATAAGACTGATTGGAAATATCTAAATGATGCTTCAACAAGAGGTTTAGTAAAATCTATAGACGGTGTAATGGTTCCTGCTGGAACAACTACAGTGTACGATCAAATGTTAGGATCTAATATTAGACGTCCATTCTTACACGTAAGATATAGAGCTTCTGAAACTGAAGATAGAAGATATAAAAACTGGATTACAGGTTCTGTAGGTGGTGCTTATACTGACAATTTAGATGCTATGACAGTTCATTTCTTAACTGAAAGATGTTTAGTAACTCAAGCTGCTAATAACTTCGTGTTATTTAAAGCTGTTTAATTAATTATTAACATTTAAAAAAATAAGAAAATGGGATATGTAAAAATTTCTAAAGGATCATTCGAGTCAAACTTTGACGTGGTCTCTGCAGAAAACATAGCAATGATAAAAGAAGATTCTGGTAATAAAGGAATCAAAGTCACCTATGTAGGTGATATAGCAAACTATGTCTTAATTGGCATGGCTACTTCCACTCAAAAAGATGTGCAAGCTTTCGTTGAAGCTGTATCATTGATTGGTGGAGGCGCTGGAAGTGTAGATTGTGTACTTCCTGGTGGAGTAGCTGCTGAAGTTAGTTACGCAGCAGTTTCTGCATAACAATAATAAGATCCCGCTTCGGCGGGGTCTTTTTTAATTATTATATTATATTATATTATGGAAACAAAAGAAAAGAAAAAGCCTGTGGTTAAAGCCCCAGCAACTCCTGAAGTAAAAAAAGATACTTGGGAATATAAAGATAGACAATACTATCTAGCTAATGGCAAAGAGCCAATAACTTATACTATACCTAGTAAGCATTCTAGAAAATATCCTTTAGTTTGGTTTGATAAAGATTTAGGTTACGAAAGAGAAATGAGATATGCTACTAATCAAAAAAGTATTTTTGTAGACAAGCAAGAGGGTAACGTTACTTTATCTCATATAGTTTTTGAAAATGGACATTTACACGTTCCAAAAACAAAAAGATCTTTGCAAGAGTTTTTAATGCATCACCCTCACAATGGGTTTGTTTTTAAAGAATTAGATAAGAAAGAGGAAGCTATAGATGAGTTAAGCTTTCTTGATATTCAAGTTGATGCTTTAAATGCTGCTAGAGATATGGATATTGATCAAGGAGAAGCTATACTAAGAGTTGAGGTAGGTTCTAAAGTATCTAAACTATCAACAAAAGAATTAAAAAGAGATTTAATGATATTTGCTAAGCAAAACCCGGAATTGTTTTTAAATCTTTCACAAGATGAAAATGTGGTTCTTAGGAATTTTGCAATAAATGCTACAGAAAACAATATTATTAATTTATCACCAGATCAAAAAACTTTTAGCTGGGCTAGCAATGGCCGTAAGCTAATGACAGTTCCATTTGACGAAAACCCTTACTCAGCTATGGCTAGTTGGTTTAAAACGGACGAAGGACTTGATGTTTATAAATCTATAGATAAAAAAATAAATTAACAAGTGATTATAAATAAGGGTGGTTAACGCCACCCTTTTTTTTTAAAATATAAAAAATGGCAGTAAGCGTAGACACAGTTTATAAAACAGTATTATATATTCTTAACAAAGAACAAAGAGGATATATGACACCAGATGAGTTTGACAAAGTTGGTCAGCAAGTTCAATTAGAAATATTTGAAAATTATTTTGAAGAACTTAATCAGCAGCTACGTACTGTACAAATACAAAACGAATTTTCAGAGCGGCTACAACAACTAGAAGATAAAATATCTACTTTTGAAGTAGAAGCAAATGCTAACTGGGCTAATGCCGGTTATTATTATTTACCACCTAATGTACATAGAATAGGAACAATAAGCTACAATGGAAGCATAATTCAACCAATGCAAAAAGACGATTTACTGCTCTTATTAAAAGTTCCTTTATCTGCTCCTAGTAAAAGCTATCCAGTCTACGTACAAAGTGGTCAACACCAGTCCTCAGCTGGGCCACCACCTATTTTAAACGATAGAATATATGTTTACCCTGATGGACCAACCGGTATTTCAGGAACTGGCAATGTTGTAAATGTTAACTATATAAAAAAACCTGATCAAATAAAATGGAATTATACTGTTCTAGCAAATGGAGCTTATCAATACCAGGATCCTGGTACTGTTGAATTTGGGGTTGATGCTTCAGAGCAAACAGAATTAATAATAAACATACTTATGTATTCTGGTATAATAATAAGAGATCCTGCTATAATTCAAACAGCTGCTAAACTAGCTCAACAAGATACAATTAACGAAAAAAGTTAAAACAAAATGGGACTATTAACTGAAACCAATGAACAATACTATGCTGGTCAACAAGCATTTATATATGTAGCTTTACAAACTAGTTTTGTATGGACTGGCAATGCAAACCCTTTGGTTGGTAATACTAGTTTAAGTTACTCTAATTTTAAACTAACAGTAAATAACGAAATTTGGATAGAAGTACCTGGCGCACCAGCTGCGAATACTAAAACTTACAATTTATCAGGCCTAAACACTGTTAGCATAAATGCTACTAACAACAATATAGCAGCAGGTGACACGGTTGTTATAGAAATACAAGATGAAGAAAGATGGGGAAATAATGGTAGTTATGAGTATATAACAATAAACGATGTAATAAGTAATTTTATGGCTATATATGTTGGTCAAGGTAAAATTATTTCTAGTGTTAAAAGGACTGATGTACTTTTCCATGCCAAAAGAGGTATACAAGAATTTAGTTACGATACTTTAAGAAGTATTAAATCACAAGAATTAAACATACCACCCAGCTTGTCTTTAATAATACCTCAAGATTATGTTAATTATGTCAGCATGATGAGAGTAGATGGTGTGGGAGTTCAGCATCCTATATACCCAACTAATAATTTAAACTCAAAACCTTATACCGTCCCGTTACAAGATGACTCTGGAGCTATAACACAAGACAGTTTAGGTGAGAATTTAGAAGGGACCTCAATATCAAACTCAAGATGGAAAAACGCTAATGATAGTTTAATAAATGGAGCTTTTACTAATGACATGTATAACGCTGGAGTTTACGATTGGAATTTTAATAAACTTGCCTACGGACAAAGATACGGTTTAAATCCCGAGACATCTCAAGACAATGGTTGGTTTAACATGAATGACAGAGAGGGTAAAATATCTTTTAGTAGTAACCTAAGTGGTGCTTTAATAATACTTCACTATATATCTGATGGCTTATCAGTTGATTATGACATGAGAATACCTAAAATGGCAGAAGAAGCTATGTATCTACATATAGTATATTCTTTACTAGCTGGCAGATCAAACGTGCCTGAGTATATAGTTAGAAGATACAAAATAGATAGAAGAGCCGCTTTAAGAAATGCAAAAATAAGATTATCAAACATAAAACTAAATGAATTCGTTCAAGTTATGAGAGGTAAATCCAAACAGATTAAAAGTTAAATATGGCTCAAATTAGAAATAATTTTATCAAGTCTAAGATGAATAGAGACTTAGACTCAAGACTTGTGCCTCCTGGTGAGTATAGAGAGGCTTTAAATGTTTCTGTAAGTAAATCAGAAGGAGCTGACGTGGGGTCGTTAGAGAACATCAGTGGTAATTTTTTACTGACTAATTTTGGTTTTACAGAAATAGACAAGCAAAACATAGATGTCATTGGGTACTTGATGGATTTAAACAATGATAGAATATTTGTTTTTATGACAAATTATGTTGACACTTCAGCTGATAGGCTTTCTAATTTTGCTGTTGATAGCTCAACATGTGTTATTGGAGTTTGGAATACTCTTACAGAGATTTCTAGCATATTAGTCGAAGGAACTTTTTTAAATTTCTCAAAAACTCACCCTATATATGGAGTTAATTTGATTGATAACAATTTGTTCTTTACAGACAATAGAAATCAGCCTAGGAAAATAAATGTTCAAAAAGCTTTAGCTGCACCAGCAAATGACCCTTATTACCAGCGTGAAGACGTAGTTTCATTAGTTAAGTACTATCCTTACAATTCAATTGAATTCTTAGAAGATGCTGTTTATCAATTACGGGAAACTGCAGGTGGTCCTGGCTCTGGATGGACAATACAGCAGAATTTAATGATTATTGGTGGTTCAGGCACTGGACTAACTGTTAACGTTACTACAGTTAATGGTGATCTGCAGATTAACAATGTAGGATTTGGGTATCAAGATGGGGACATTGTTACTGTTGACACTTCTAGGGGAGGTATTGGAACTGGAAATGAATATGAAATAAACACAATTGAAATAACAACTTTACAAGATGTAACTTCTGAGTTTTTACCGGATGGCACTACTACTAATCCTTATTACAATTCTAATTGGCCAGGAGATAAAGAATATTTGAAAGAAAAATTTGTTAGGTTTTCTTACAGATTTAAGTTTGAGGACAATGAATATTCCTTAATAGCACCTTTTACTCAAGAAGCTTTTTTACCTAGACAAGATGGATATTTTATTAAAACTGTAAAACAATTCATTGACCCAACCACTGGAAATCCAGATTTCACAGTACCAAGCACTCCATTAAACGATGATATACAAAAAGCTTACCAAAGTACTGAAGTTGAATTTTTTGAAAATAAAGTTAATAATATAGGCATAATAATACAAGCTCCTCAGGATAAAGATTTTACACAGTTAACATGGGCTGAAGCAGCTGTTAAATATAAAATATCTGAAATAGAGATTATATTTAAAGATGCTACCGAGACTAATTTAAAGGTTGTGGACACTATAGAAGTAGTTGATTTTCCGTCACTACCAAAACTTAAATTTAATTACCAATCCCAAAAGCCTTTTAGAACTCTACCTACCTCCGCTCTTATTAGGGTTTCTGATCAAGCACCGGTTAGGGCTCTTGCTCAAGAAGTTGCTGGCAATAGAGTTGTGTTTGGTAATTTTTTAGATAAACATACGCCACCTCTCACCTTGAACTATAACGTCGAGGCTAGTAAGAAATTTGAAGGAGCGGGTGATATATCAAGAGAAACTTCTAATATTTATAAAGAGTATTATAACCACACTTTAAAACAAAATAGAAACTATCAAGTTGGGGTAGTTCTTTCTGATAGATATGGTAGACAGTCTGATGTTATATTATCAACTGTAGATGAAAATTCTCAATCAAGTTCTTTGAAAGGATCTACTTTATATCATCCATATAAACCAGGTGGAGATTGGGATTTTACAGGACCATCTGTACAATTTTCTCAATACCCTGGAATGATAGAAGAAGATTTTTTATTTTCAGGACCTAATGGTTTTACAAGTAATCCAAATTTTGATACTTGGCCTGGGGATTCGTTGAAAGTAAAATTTAATTTACCAATTTCTTCAATAAAAAATAACTTAACAGGTACACCTGGTTTATACACCACAAAAAATCCTTCAGGATGGTTTAGTTACAAAATAGTGGTAAAACAAACAGAGACAGACTATTATAATGTTTATTTTCCTGGGGTTTTAAACGGTTACATAGACGGAGAATCAGCTAATCCTTTATCTGCTTCAGTTGAAGAGCCTGTTGTTCATATAGCTCTGTATGGAGATAACATAAATAAAATACCTAAAGATGTTAGTTTAGTTGGGCCTAACCAAAATCTATTTAGAACAGCTAGACCATCTTTCAAGGAAGATCCTACTTATTATCAATTTACAGACGTAAATGGAAATCTATTTGATGTTGATCCTTATACTGAAGAAGGTGAGGCTATGTTAAAAACTAGAGATAGAGAAAGAGATTTAGATTCAGGTAGTGTTTTGCAAAATTCTTCTGTTAAGTTGTTAGCAAGAGTTATAAATGGACCAACAAGAAGCCCAGAGGAGCAAAGTGGAATTGCTATGGGTGAAAGAATAAGATATTACTCACAAAGATACCCTGGTACGAGTCAAGACATTGTGACTACCATAGGAACAAGTATTGAACTAGGTCTCTGGGATGCTAGTGCTAGAGAACCTTACAATGAGGCTCCTGTTTTTTATAATTATAGATCAAATCCATTTATAGCTAGAATAAACTTAGGAGAGTTCAATTCACAAGACTTTGAGTCGTTAGCAGGTGGTAGTGGTAATAATCAAAATTATAGCAATGAAGGGGTTACTAAGTTTGGTCAAAAAGGACCTAGTCCTGCGGCTGGTGAATTAACATTTTCAATAGTAAGTATTTCAGCGCCTGGTGTTGCTGTTAATGAGAATTACCCACCTTCAGGTTCAAACGTACCTGTGCAAGCACCAAACCCACTACAAACTGGACAAGGCACTGGTATGATTGTTAATTTCACAGCACAAACTACCGGCGTTAAAGGCGTTACTGCTATACAAATAATTGATCCTGGAAATGGCTGGTTAGGCCCAACCACCTCCCAACTATTAGGGAATGCTAACGCATCAGTGACATATTCCGGTTACAAAATAACAGCAGCTGGAGGTACGAATCCACCAGCAACACCACAAACAGGCCAAGTTTCATTTAGCGTCAGGGTAGGTTATAACAAATGGGGTATAGGTGGTGGTCCTGGAAATGCAGATAACGTGGGTGCTGGCAGTAGAAACAAAGACCAAGGTATGAAGCCCATTTTTTCATGTTATGAGACTATTCCTATGCAGTCGAGATTGCCTATATTTTGGGAATCAACAACTTCTGGTTTAATATCTGAGTTAAATACTAATATATCAAATGGTGATGTTACCACTCCACTAGGCTTTTCTATAAACGCAAGTGGTGGTTTTAATGTGGAAATACTAGAGAGTTATAAAGTTGGAAATTCTATTTTTCAAACTGGAGGTCAAGAATTAGGACCTATATACGCTACTACTGCTGATGGTGTTAAAATTACCTTTGCAGACACTACTATGACACTAGTAAGTGTTACTAATGGTCAGGGAACTGATGTTACCAGCAACTACGCTATGTTATCCGCTCCGGGTTCAGCAGGTGCAGGTGGTTATGAAATTAGAACTACTAAAACAAATTTTTACGGAACCAATTCAGGTACAATAGATATTTATTCTTTTATTGTAGACGTTAATGCTAGATCTCCAACCTGGGCTGCTGATGGAACTTATGTTACTACTCAGTTAGATTTAGCCACTTGGGATTCACCAACTACCACAACATATCCATTAAGCAACACTTGCCCAACAATAGGTAAAAGAGAGGTAGGTGCATTAACAGTGCCGCCAAATGATCCATTAGGCCCAGATACCGGTATAATACCAGCAACATCAAATACTACTGGTAAATGTACTAATGGCATATATGTAGTAGAAGTTCCAGTTTGCACAACAGCTCTTTGTGGCCCACAGCCTACTTACGTCTCAAGCCAGACTCCTTCTCCAACACAGGGTGAATGGATAGTTGTTGTTAGTGGAAGTGGTGGAGAAAATCCAATTACAGAAGTTAGGTATAACGGAGGTAATATATATGGTTTTGCTGTAGGTGATAAAATACAATTCAACGGTTCTGATTATGGAGGATTAGGAGTATACGAAATAGTATTGTCAGCATCAGATATAGGAGACATTATAGTGCCTGGTGTAATAGCAAACATATTGCCTGGCGCTATCACTAGTGGTCAAACAGAGGGCGTTTGTGGAGACTTGAACTGGGAAATTACAACTGGTTTTTCATCAAGTACACAAGCTAAAACACTATGTAATATTATAGGTTACAATGGTATGCCCACAGACACATTATCCATGAGCACCGCTAATAACGAAGTTGGTTTAGGGTTGACTATTACACCTGTAATATCAAATGCTAATTCAGAAGAAGATCAGTTAAATATTGAAACCGCTATTGTGGTACAACAGACACAGGTAAATCAAAACTCCGGAATGGACAATGGTGCTTATTTTGACGTTATTATTATACCAGCAAGTCAACGTAACAACACAGATGGTAGTAATGGTCAAGACCTATTTGAATATGGGCCTTTTACTTTAACTTTCCAGTTGCAAGATCCTGGAGGTTGTAAATACAATTGCTCTGCTGATATAACATTTGCTAATTAGTAATTTACATAAAAAACAAGTAATATTTATAATATGTCGTATACTATAGAAACAAAGTATTTTAATTCGTTTTGGTTGAAAAACATCATAACAGGTAATCCTTTCGCTTATTATCAGGCAGCATCACTTAACCCTACTGATTATGATTTACTTAGTTTTTGGCCAGGCATACCTTGGTTAGGCGTAGGTAATGGTTATCCAAATTTCCCAACTGCTGTACCAACAGGCAGAGGTAACGCTCAAAACGCGCCTGGGACTGGTTTGAGGGGAAATCCTTACGGTTTTATGAATTTTTATTTAGAGGAAACTAGAATAAAAGGAGGATTTAATAATCCTCAATTAAGCCTAGGTGTTAGGGCTTATGTTGTTAATGAAAATAGAAGCTCTACTAATAGAAAACATAGTTTAATATATTCTGGACTTTTAAACACTAGAACTGGTTTTAATCAAACAAATGTATTTTCAATAGCTGATCCTATAATAAAAGACTTAGATCCAATAAATGGCTCTATACAAAAATTATATACTGAAGATACTAACTTAAACGTTTTTCAAGAAAACAAAGTCAGCAAAGTTCTTATAAACAAAAACGCAATATACTCTGGTGATCAAGGATCTCAAGATGGTAATAATAATTTCTTAGGCCAACCAGTAGGTTACTTAGGTGAATATGGTATAAGTAGAAACCCTGAATCTTTTGCTTTCTACGGCTATAGAAAGTATTTTTCAGATAGAGATAGAGCATCTATATTAAGATTATCAAGAGATGGTATAACTGAAATATCTTCATATGGTATGAAAGATTTTTTTAGAGATACTTTATCTAAAATAAGTGATAACTTCGAAAGACAAGAAATCTCAAAGCCTTTTGTTGCTTCAATACCTTCTCCAATAGGTGTTCAAACTTCTTTTATACTACAGGATCAAAATGAAAACTTTGGAAAAAATATAGAACTAGGCGCTGCTTTAGAACTGTACAATCCATCTTCTAATAGCAATGTATCCACTGGATCTATAGTTACATTAGTAGAAGATCTTGGAACTAGCATAAGAATAACTATTGAACCTGGATATAACTTTGGTCCTGAAGGATCGTTTTCAGAAGCGCTTTTTGTTACATATGCTAGAGGTCAAATATACGGAGCATGGGATGCTCATCAAAGTGCTTATACAACTTCCTTACAGACAAAGCCTAGGACAATATCAACTGCTGCTGATACTTTTTCAACTTTAGGATTTGACGAGTCTATACTTGGTTGGACTAGTTTTTATAGTTATAAGCCTAATGCAATGGGTAGTTTAAAAAATAAGTTTTATTCTTTTATAGATAGTGAAATATATCAGCACTACAATGAACTACCAAACACTAGAGGTAAATTCTACGGAGCTACTTCTCCAGCTGAATCTTTTGTAGAGTTTATATTTAATCCAAACCCCTCTGTTGTTAAAAACTTTCAAACTATATCGTATGAAGGCAGTAACGGTTGGGAAGTAGATAGTTATAAATCAGATTTTCAAGGATTTGATAGAATAAGGAATAACAGTGGAGTTGTCACAGGAAGTGAGCTTCAATTTCAAGATTCAACAAAATCTATTAAGAGTTTTGTCGAAGGGCAATATGATTCTACAGGCGCTCAATACCCAGCAGCTCTAACTCAACCAATATTCAGAGTTGGTTTTGATAGAAAAGAAAACTATTATGTTGCTAATCTAGTTAGTGATAGTATACCTAGACCTGGGGAGATTATATACGGTAATCAAGTTAGTGGTGTTAAAGGATATTTAGTAAATGTTAAAATGTCATTAGACTCATCTACTGACCCAGGAGGAACTAAAGAATTGTTCTCTGTTTCTTCAAGCTTTGTTGTTTCTTCAATGCCATGATAGAAAGTTATGAGAATTATTTAAAGATAATAAATTTCACTGAACAAAGGTTTTTAGATGAAATAGTTAATAGTCATTGTGTTAAGTTTAGATACGACGAAATAAAACTAAGAGATTCTAAAATAGAAGGTATAGGATCTTTTACTAGTAGAAATTATGAAAAACATGAAATAATAGGAGAGGTTATAGTAGATAATTGCAAGACCGAACTAGGTAGATATGTTAATCATTCTGAAGAAGCTAACGTATACTTTGAAGATAATAAATTTATAGCTTTAAAAAACATAAAAGTTAATGAAGAGTTGTTAGTTAATTATTTTGATAATTTAATAACATTAATAAATGAAATCTAATTTAATAAAACATAGAAAAAAAACTATAGAAAATTTATCAGAACTTATATTAAAGCATGCTGATGGTATTAATATAGTTGGAGACGGCAAAAACTTAGTAAGAGAAGCTGAAACTTTAGAAGTTATAAGTGATTTTACAAATGGAGTTTATATGAGAAGAATGGATGTTCAAAAAGGAACTATAATAATGGGTGCTGTTCATAAAGAATCACATTCTTGGTTTTTAATGCATGGTGTTGTCCATGTTGCAGACGCTGAGGATGTTAATTATTTTAAAGCTCCATATTATACTACATCACAACCAGGTACACAAAGGGTTATAGAAGTAATAGAAGACGCAGTGTGGGTCAACATACATTCAAACCCTGATAATGGCCAAGATCTAGATGTTATAGAAAAAAGATTATTTTCCTTAAGTGGAAAAGAATATAGAGATTATTTAAACAAAAAAACTAATATATGTCAGGAATAGCAACAGCAATAATAGGCGGTGTTGGGTTGATAGCCAGCTTAGGTATGGGTATTCACAACAAAAACAAAGCTGAAAGAGAGTCAAGAAAAATGGAAAGACTTCAAAAGAAAGAAGCTCAAAGATTAAAGATGCTAGAAAACCAGCGTCAAGATGTTATAGATAAGTCTGACGATATTAGAGCTATGAAAGATGAAGTCTTTAATCCAGCCGCTAATTTAGGTGTAGCCATGCAAGGTGTTAATTTGAAAATGGAAGAAACAGATGCAAGTTTAGCGAATACCTTAGAAGCAATAAATCAGTCTGGTCAAGGTGCTGGAGCAGCCACTCAATTAGCCCAAGCTGTAGCTAAATCAAAAGCTCAAACCGCTGGTATAATAGAGCAACAAGAACTTTCTAATCAAAAAGCTTATTTACAGGGAGAACAGCAAGTACAACAACAGAAACAAGCAATAGAATCTCAAGCTATAAACGAGGAAATAAACGTTTATGGTAGAACAGAAACTAGAGAATTATCAGCCATGAATAGAGCTGCTGGTTTAGCTGACGGCTATGCTCAAAACGCTTTAAATCTACAACAAGCGGCTGATGCGGCTATGATGGCTGGTGTTACTGGCGCTGTCGATAGCGGTGGGACTTTAGGTGCAGGATTGGTAGAAACGCAGTAATTAAAATATTTAATAAGTAAAAATTAGAAGAACATGGGAGCATACGATAATCCAAAAATAGCGCAGGTAGATCCAAATGCAATGGCGAGAGGAATTACTCAGTTTCAACAATCTTTAAATAGAGCAGGTGGCAAAATACTTGCACAAGGGCAGAAGTCTAGAAAAGAAGCTGAAGCTAATTTAGATAAAAAGCAAAGAGAAGAAGCTAGTAGAATGAGAGACTTTGATAGAGCAACTGCAGAGACAGCAGGTACCGCAGCTGAGTTTGATGGAGTTACTAATATAGATAAGCAAGGTGGTTTTGGAACTAATTCAAGTCAAATAAAATTTGAAGATGAAGTTGGTAGAAATGTAAGTATTTTGAGGGATCAATTAGATAGCGCAATTGATGCACTTGGCCAAGATGCTACTCCTAGACAGATACAACAAGTAACAAACGAGTATACTCTTAAAGCAAAAAAATTTAAAGGAGACTTAGACGTTTTAGCTGCTGGTTATAGAGATTGGCAAGAGTTGTCAAAACTACCTAGAGATGAGCAAGACGCTATAGTTTCTTCGTTTAATCCTGAATTAATAAATATTTATAGTAGCTGGGATAATGGTACTAAAAACACAGCTATATCAATGCTTCCAAATGGTGGTTTTACGATACAAGAGTTTGAGGAACAATCATTACAAACTGGTTCTCCTACATATGCTCCTAAAGGAGCTGGAGTCAACATGACTGAGTTATCGGCAAGAATCAGTCAAGGTGAACCATACTTCAAGCAGGTTCAAGAGTTAGAAGACGATGATATTATTGACTTTTTACAAACGCAGGTTGCGGATGATATGAGTAATAATTTTTCATCATATAAAAGTTTTAATAAAATGGACGAGAACAATCAGGTTATCATGAAAACGGTGAAAGGGAAACCAGTAGCTCAAACTGTTGAGAAAAAAGTTTATGATCCAAATAAAACAGCAGCTTATTACAATACTCCTGAAGGTGAAACTTTTATAAAAGATTATATATCTAGCCTTAGTGATGGAGATAAAGGTACTTCACCAGAGGCTTTATATCAAAGTATGGGATCAACTGATGTAAATGGCGTATTTGCACCTATTGGAGGAAATGATTTTAGTGAAGATAACTTGTTCAACGCTATGAAAGACAGATTTGTTAATATTAAATTTTAATTAAATATGGGGAATCCAGAAACAGTAGTATACGATTACTTGATTAATAATACTGAAACAAAACTCAACGAGGAAGATTTCGAGTATATGATAGGTAATGACAACCAGTATTTTACCACTACTACTGAAGGGTATTATGGTATAAATGCTGAGTTAGATACTGCTATTGACGAGCTAAAAGCTAACATGTTTAGTGGTGGCGGTCAAGTAGGTAATACTGATTATTCTAACACTGAAGTAGTTGATGAAGAGGAGTGGGTACCAGACCTTGTAGAGGGTAAAGATGTTAATGGCGAAAAGATATATGTTGTAGATCACGACAAGTACGAAGGTATGTCCATGATGGAGATTGACAAGCAAAAGTACGATAAATGGTTGAAACAAAATCCTAAAGACGGTTCAAAACCTAAGCTAACAACAGTACAGGATGTAAATAAAGCAAATAAAATAGAGCTTCCACCTGAAGAAGACATAATTTTAACAAAGAAAGAATATGATCGTAATCAAAAAGCCCAAGATTACTTAGACTCAAAAGATGCTTACGAGAAAAATAACAGATTTAATAATAAAGGCAGGGATTTAAGCGACAATACTAGTGGTAGAGATGGCGGTGAGAAGTTTATAAAAGATGACTATATAAACCAACCGTTGCAAGACACTTTTGATGTAAGTTATTTTACGCCACAAGAAGATGCTAAAAGAGGTTTTAAAGGTGATTTAGGAGCAGAATCATTTAAGAGTAGCTTTGAATCAAAGCTGCCAGAAGGATTTAAAATATTTACAAGAGAAAGTGTTGGAGATGGAAGAAACACTTTGGCAGATCTAGCTACAGAGAATATACCCGAAGAAGTTACAAATACTAGAAAAACAAAAAGTCAATTTCTATTTGTTCAAGCGCCAGATGGTAGTATTCACGAGATAAAATCTCTCGGTAGTGGCGGAGAAGATATTAGTGCTACAAAAGAAAGAGATTCATTTATAAATTTTATACAAGCAAATTCTGCTATAGATGGCATAGAAGATCCTTTGTTAGAAAACATTGACAAAGAACTAGAGGAAGAAGAAGCTGACGTTAAGTTTTTATTTACTGATGCTATATTACCTAGTAGCTATGGTTCTATACCAACTGGTGTAGATGGAGTTAGTGGTGTTAATGTGGCTGATGGTGCTAGTGGTGGAGCTTTAGGTTTGTCTATAAAAGATTTAGTAGATGTAGAGAATTATGGTAATACAATAAGTTTTACACCTTACGAAATACAAGTTCAAAAAGATGGTGCTGATGATTTTTCTGGATATGAAATGAAACTCCATCAACCTTTTAAGACTGAGTTAGATGAAGCTTTAAAACAAATTCAATATCAAGATAAAAAAAATGGAATTACAAGGGATGAAGCTCTAACAATAAATAGTCCGGAAGTTCAAGCTACAGCAACTACTAATTTAAAAATATCTAAAGCTGCTAAAATCAAAAATGAAAAGTGGGAAGATTACATAGAGGGTAATAAAGATTTTGATACTGGAATAGACAAAAAAGTTGTAAAGTTTCACACTAATAAATTAAAAAGTGTTTCAGGATTTAAAGCACAAAAAGCAAATTATTTATCCAATGTAGCTGATAGAGACGTAGAGGACTACATGAGAAAAGGTACTAGCAATATAAAAGAACTACAAGCTTTTCAAGCAGATGAAACTATAATTTACAATATAGCTCCTGGAGAAAAAGCTTATAAAACAAAAGATGGTAGGTTGATACCAGCTATGCTAGTAGACAGAGCAAATGAAGAAAGAGTAATATTGGGTTCTAAATTTGATTTATCTAAAAAAACACAAACTTCGTTTTTTGATGCTGTTGAAAACATGGATAAGTATGATGAACAATGGGATGTTATCAAAAGAAATTATAATGATGGCGCTAAGTTTGTAAATCAACTAGGTATGGCAACTGCTGACTTAGCTATAAATGTTGGTTATGGCGCTTATATGTTGTCTAAAGTTGTTAATCCATTTGAGTGGCCTGCAGCCATAATGATGAATTCACTAGACATAGACGATCCAGTAGATAGTTGGATGAATAACTGGAGCGCATATAAAGAAGAAGTATCTGAAGGATACAAAAAAGATCAAGCTTTTGGAGAAATATCATCACTAGCTGACGTTGGGGAATATGCACTGCAATCAATAGCACAGCAACTACCTATAATAGTATCTATGATAGCTACAGGTGGTTTAACAGCTGCCGCTGGTAGAAGCGCCGGTTTAACTACTAAAATGATTAGCACATTAAGTAATGTGTCAAGTTCCAGTATGGTTGGATTATCTAGCTTTGGTAGCAAGGTTAGTGGTATGAACTATGAAGAATTTTCTTCAGGAAGAAACTTGTACTCAGACACTGAGATACTTGTTAAAGGATTAATGTATGGTATTGTAGAGGGTGGTTTAGCTGCTGTTAGTACGGCTCCAATGCTTAATAAAGGTGTAACTGGTATAAAAGGTTTTAAAGCCACTAGTAAAATACTAGATAAGGCTGAGGAAGAAGGTAGAAGAACTTTCATAAGAAAAATGATGACAGGTGAGATATTACCTGAAACGTTGAGTGAAATGGGTGCTGAGGGCTTAACAACCGGGTTACAAAACTTAATTGATGGCCGACCATTCTTAGAAAACATGGCTGAAACTCTTGTTACTTCAGGTATATGGGGAGCTGGAATGTCTGGTTCAACAGCTCTGACTACTATAGGTCAAAAGAATTTTGCAAACAACAAACAAACTAAAGCTATAAGAGAAGGTAATAAAGATATAGTAAAATACCAACTTCAAATACAGGAATTAGTTTATGCTAATAAAGGTGGTAAAAGAAAAATTCAACCTAAAATAGATCAGTTATTAAAGCTAAAAGAACTAGCTCAAAATAGAGTTACAGAAGCTACTAACCAAGTAGAAGTTAACATTAAAAAGAAAGGTATAAGAAATGAAACTTATGTTAAAGATTTTGTAGACTCGCAGGTAAGACTTTCCGATATAAGACAATTAGCTCTTGATATAAATAACAATGATGGCAGTTTTTTAACTCCAGAAGATCAAGCTAGGCAATTAAAACAATTAGATACAGAATATAGAGGCATTAGAAGATTTCAAGAAATGTTTACAGACACTGATACGTTTGCAGACGGTTATGCAGCTATGGGAGCTAAAGCCATGGGATCTTTACCTTTTAGTAAGTCTAGATTAGATTTTAATAAAATAACAAATAAAGCTATATCTAATTTAAGAGATAGTGGCGTTAAGAAACCTACACAACTACAGATAGATACTGAGGGTTCTAATATAGTTAGAAATCAAGAAATAGACACTAATATAGCTCTTGATAAGAAAATATCTAAAAAACTAGGTCTCAAGTTTAATGATTACAAAACTAAAAAAGAAGCTGTTGATGGTGTTACAAAAGACTTTAATGAAAAAATAAACTCTGTAGATAGCTCTGCAGAAAAATCTAACTTAGAAGCAGAGAAACTTGAAATAATAGAAAAAATAAATAAAGGTACTTTAAATGGTGTAAACATACCAAGCATAAATTCTAGTGTTGTGGTGGTGGATAATATGCATGCTAACAATCAATCATTCACTGGAATACACGAGGTAACTCACTCTATAACTAACGAATTTTTAAATGATCCTAAATATAAAGGATCATTCGATGCTATGTCTAACCAGATCGTTCACTACTTAAAGTTCACAGGTCAAGAAAGTGTATTAAGAAAGATGCAACTAGATAACGCCAACCTAATGGATTCTGACGGTAATTTTGATTCTAGTGAGTTAATATCTAGTTTTGCTGAATCCGTAAGACAAGGCACTATTGACTTAGAGAAAATGGATAATCAAATAGCTGTTCTTGGAAAAATGTTCAACTCTGGTTTAATGAAAGCTAGTGACAATAGCTTCAACATTAGTTTTTCTGGAGAAACAGAAATATTAGAGTATTTTATTAGCTTAGGTAAAGCTTTAAAAACTGGTGTTGGTGTAAAAAGTGCAATAAAGAATTTTAGTAATGAATTTAAAAGTAAAAACTTAAATGATGCTAAAATTAAAAAAGAACTAAACAAAATAGCAGAAACTGAAGGATTTTCTACCGCAGAGAAAACAGAGTTTTTAGCTAGCTACGGTTTTAAGATAGACAAGTCAGGTAAAGTTATTAAACTAGCTGACGCGTTAGAAGTTGATAGACTGCAGAACGCAGCTTCTGAAACTAAAATGTCTGAAACAAGTAAAAAATTATACGTTAATACAAATAAGATTTTCGATAGTGAGTTACCAATGAAAGACAAGGGTTTTCAAATTGGTCTACTTTGGAAAAATGAAATTAGATCTAGGTTAAATAGAGGTTATAAATTTGGTAATCAGTTTTTAAAACCTACAACATGGAGTGGTTGGAGTAATGCGGTAATGGAAGATGTTCTTTCTAAAGTCACTACTGGAGGATCTGGAATACCTGGTTTAGTTAAAAACTATAAACCTGGTATTGGCAATGTTGATTCATTACAAGCTTACATAAACTTACTATTAAATAAACGTATAACAGGTTACTTACCAAATAACTTAGTAACAAATGATTTAAGTATAGATAGTGAGACTGCTAGACAAATAGAGGATGTTGGAGCTTCTAATTTTGATGAGGATATAGATATAACAAGTGCTAGACGAGGCGTTGTGCCAGAGTCAGAAGGAAGAGTTCTAATGAAGTTTGACGAATTATCTATAGTAACTCCTGAAGTTTTTGATAAAATAAAAGAAATAACAACTAAGACGTTAAAGAAGGTGGCGTTAACTGACGGATTTAAACAATCTGATGTTAATCAAAGTATTGAAAAAGCTATACAAACTGAAATGACTAAAGTTATTAGAGAAGAGATGGGTCCTATAACTAAAAGCATTTTAGGTTTTTCTCCTAAAAAGTATTCAGATTTTATAGAAAATGAAATGTCTACCATAGTTGGCGCTATGCCAATAGATGTTATAAAGCAAAAAGCAAAAAGCAAAGACTGGTCTAGTATTTTTAAATTAAAAGAAATAGGTAGAGAAGATATTAAAAAAGTAGACGAAAATGGTAAAGTAACTAATTATAGAAAACAGATATTTTCAGTAGAAAAACCTAAATTAAAAGATTTTAAAAACTACTTCACTAGAGGTAAGTACACCACTTTAATAGCTAAACAAAAATCATTAGTACAAAACGTTGGTAAAGAGCTAACAAGAACAACTTTATTCAATTTAAAAGCTGATTCTGATTTTATAAGTGATTTAGCTGATAGAACAGGCATGACTACAGAGCAAGTTTCTACTTTATTTATAGAAAATGTTATAGACAACTTACAAGATACTTTAGATCAAACAGCTGGTGAGCAAAGATCTAGAGACGTTATAAAGTTTAGTGAAAAACTAGCAAGTAAATCAGCCCAAAGCAGACAAACTTTTATTGATGGATTAAGAAACCCTAACTTTAGAAAAAGATTATCTATAAATCTTGGTAATGAAGACTATATTAAAAGAGGCGGCAATACGTCAGCGCTTGAAGCTACTATAAAAGAATATTTTAGCGAAGACGACTTTAAAGACATGACAACTGGAGATATTAAAGAAATAGCTAGAGATTTTGGATCTCCAAATAATAATATATTTCAAAAGCAAATAAAAGCGGAGCGAAAACTTAACACAGACATGCAATTAGCTAATATGATTTCTGAAGCAATAGAGGTTGATGTTGAAAACCAAGCTGATTATAAAGAAATAGAATTAGCTTTAGGAATAAATAATGTAGATTTTGATGACAAAAGTTTAAGTAGTGTCAATCAAGGTAGAGCAATGGCTCTTAAAATTGCTAAAAAAATAGGTAGAGAGAAATTTATTAGACTTTTTGCTCCTGGACTTGCTGGTCCTGGAGGATTAGCTGGTATAGTTGTTAAGCAACCAAATGGCAATCAAATATCCGATATAGATTATATTGGAGAACTACCAACTACAGGTGTAGGAGGTAGAGCTACACAGAAAAAAAATAGTAAAGGAGTTTTAGTAGGTCCTATAACTTATACAGCGGGTAAAGATGCTTTAAATCAAATGATAGATGTTTTAGAATTTAGAAACATTGAATTTGAAATTAAAAAAGGCAAACTTATAATACCAGAAACAACAGGATCTAGTGAAAATATTAAATTATCTACTATAAACAAGTATATAAATAAAGGTCTAAAAAAAGGTACAGGTTTATTTTTAAATGTTCAAGACTTATTTGACAATGTTATAGATGTTAAAGATGTAAATGGTAACAATATAGTTAAGGCTTCAGAAGGAAGCTATGGTAATGTTACTAACAAAGGTAAATATGATAGTAGAGTAAGTAAGAAAAATTGGTATTTTAGCAACAAATGGGAAAAGCTTGGAAATGATAGAAAAGCTCAATTAGAGTTTGTTAAAGAGATAGCAGAGTCTGGAAATGATAATAAAAGATTATTTAGAGAGACCATAGAAAGTTTGAAAGGCGAATTAACGCCAACTGAAGCTAGATGGTTAGTTCATAACGCTAGTGGAGATATGACAGGCGCAATAAAGGCTTCAGCGTCTTTGATAGGTTATCCAAACTTAAACAAAGCTGAATTAGCTAAATCATTAAACCTAAGCGACAAGGATGTTTATGTGTTAGAACATATGACACCAGCCAAGTATATGGCGTTGTTAACTTATAAGTATTTATTAGATCCATCAGTTAAAAATGGTAATGACTTTAATGCTGAGTTAGATAATTTTCACACTATAATACTACCAAAAGGAGTTGATAATATATTATTTGCTGAAGGATTAGGTAGTGATATGGGTATGAAGCACAAGATAGGAGATATGCCTTTTGAAACCAGGTATAAAGAGATCTTGAAAATAATGCAATTAGTAAAGATAAACGGGGATGTAATTGGTAATTTTAGTACTAATTTTAGTGAAACAAATAATAACCCTGAAACAAAAAAATTCAATGCTGAGTTGGTAAATAGTAGTGAGGTTATAGAGACAGTTGAAGGTCAAAACAGTGGTATATCAGTTATTGAATCAGAAATATTAGATAAAGCTTTATCTATAGCTAGAGATCCTAACGCCCCTATTAAAAAAATAAGAGTTTTTGACTTTGATGATACTTTAGCTAGAAGTGATAGTAAAGTATTTGCCGTAAAAGGAGATCAAAGAATAGAAATGAGTGCAGAAAGATTTGCTAAAGAAGGCGCTAGCATGCTTGAAAATGGATTTACTTTTGATTTCTCAGACTTCAATGTTGTTAAAGATGGTAAGCCAGGGCCAATGCTAGAGGTAGCTAAAAAAATTCAAGATGCTAGAGGTACTGAAGATTTATTTGTTTTAACAGCTAGAGCTCCTGAATCTCAACCCGCTATTAAACAATTTTTAGATGGTTTAGGTTTAGATGTACCATTAGAAAATATTACAGGGTTAGGTAAAAGTTCTGAATTTGCTAAGTCAAGCTGGGTAGTTAATAAAGCTGCTGAAGGTTATAATGACTTTTATTTCACAGATGACGCTATTCAAAACGTAGAAGCTGTTAAAAGAGCTTTAAACGTTATAGATGTTAAATCTAAAGTTCAACAAGCTAAAATAAAGTTTAGTGAAACTGTTGATCAGCAAATGAACAATATTATTTATGAAAAAACTGGTATAGACTCTTTTAAAGAATTTTCAGATGTAAGAGCACAGGCAGAGGGTAGAAATAAAAGAACTTTTGATTTAATACCAGCTTCAGCTGAAGATTTTGGTGGTTTATTATATAACTTATTAGGAAAAGGGGAAAAAGGAAATGCTCAATGGAGTTGGATGGAAGATAATTTAATTAAACCTTATAATAGAGGTATAAATGATATGACAGTAGCTCAGAATACTTTAGCTGCTGATTTTAAAGCTTTAAAAAATAACTTAAAAAGCGTACCTAAAAACTTAAAACAAAAAGCTTTTGGTGGTTTTACTTTTGAAGATGTTGTGAGAGTGAATGCGTGGAGCAAGCAAGGTATAGATGTTGAAGGTTTATCAAAAAGGGATTTAAAGGAAATGAAAGATTTTGTTAAAGCAAACCCTGAAATAGATGTATTTTCTACTCAACTAATTGCTATATCAAAAATAGATGGTTATCACTACCCTGGCTCTGATTGGTTAGCTGGTACTATAACCACTGATATGAGAGAAGGTTTAAGAACTACTAGTAGATCTAGACATTTAGCCCAATGGAATGAAAACATTGATTTAGCTTTTTCTAAGAAAAACTTAAACAAATTAGAAGCTGCTTTTGGTCCTAAGTATAGAGAAGCTTTAGAAGATTCTATTAGAAGAATGAAAACTGGAACTAACAGAGGGTCTGCTATGGGTAGAATAGAGTCTAGGTTTTTAGATTATATTAACAATTCTATTGGTGGTGTAATGTTTTTGAACTCTAGGTCAGCTATACTACAGACTATTTCTTCTTTGAATTTCATAGAACTAACAGGTGATAATAACCTTTTAAACGCTGGTAAAGCATTTGCTAATCAACCTCAGTTTTGGTCTGACTTTATGACACTAATGAATTCTGACTATCTAGTTGATAGACGTAACGGTTTAAAAATAAATGTTAGTGAGTCTGAAATAGCAGAATCAGCCAAAACAAGTACTAACAAGGCTAAAGCAGTTATAGCTACATTGCTTAAGAAAGGTTTTGTGTTAACTCAAATTGCTGATAGCTTTGCTATATCTACGGGTGGTGCTAGCTATTATAGAAATAAAGTTAATTCTTATTTAAAACAAGGGTTAAGTAAATCAGATGCAGAAGCTAGAGCTTTTGAAGATTTTAAAGCAAAATCTGAAGAGTCTCAGCAGTCTTCAGATCCTAGTAAAATATCACAACAACAAGCTAGTACAGCTGGTAAGGTTATATTAGCATTTGCTAATACACCAAGTCAGTATTCTAGAATAATGAAAAAAGCTGGATTAGACTTAGTGAACGGTAGGGGTGATTGGAAAAACAATGTTAGCAAGATATTATACTACGGAGCTTTACAAAATATTATATTCACAACACTGCAATCAGCTTTATTTGCTATAGCTTTTAGTGATGATGAAGAAGAAGAGCAATCTTTCTTAGATAAATATAAAGGAGCTAAAACTATAAACAGCATGACCGATAACGTGCTTAGAGGCCTTGGAGTTGGAGGCGCCGTTGTTTCTACTTTAAAAAATATAGTTATAGATATATATGATAGATCTAACAGAACTAGGCCTGAGTATGCCGATGTGGCTTTGAAGCTGTTGGACATATCTCCTCCTATAGACATTAAAGTCAGCAAGTTTAGACAAGGTATGACAACATGGGATTATGGTAGAAAGAATCCTGAAGCAAGAGATCCTTTTAATATAAACAATCCAGCTTACGAAGCTGGTGCTAAAGTTATAGCTTCAACAACCAATGTTCCTGTTGATAGATTATATCAAAAAGTAGAAAATATTCAAGGAGCTTTAGATGACGACAACGCAAACTGGAAAAGAATTGCCATGATACTAGGTTGGCCAGAGTGGCAGTTAGACTCAGAAAAAGAAAAAGTAGAAAAAAGAAAAGAGGAAAAGAAAAAAAGAAAAGAAGCGAACACTAGAAGATATGCATACAAGCCTGTAATGGACGAGGAAGGTATGAAAAAACTAAAAATAAAAGAAGATACTGAAAAGTATTTTAAATTAAGAAAACCAGAGCAAGTTAGAAAATTAGATAGTCTTGGTCTAACCAGTAGTGAGATAAAGTCTTTAAAATATGAAAAAGACAGAGTTAATAAACTTTTAGAATTAATGAAATAATGAAAATATCTGAGAACACAGAATTTAAAATTGACATAAAAACAGTAATAGGTATAATAATGTTAACAACAACTTTTGTTGGTATGTATTACTCATTACAAGATGACATAGCTCAAGCTAGGAATTTACCACCGGTAGAAGTTAAAAGATTAGAATATGATTTAAAAGAGCAATGGAATCATTCTAATATACAAGATCTAAAAGAAAGAGTTGACATGACAGAGCAAATGAATGATATACTATCTGAAGAAATAAGAGTGCTTTCTACATTAGTAAAAGATGGTACAAAAACCGATGGCAAGCTAGACGAATTAGCTAAACAAGTTTTAGCATTAAAATCAAGAAAACGTAAATAATGGAAAAAAAATTTAAACCTCACCCAATGTACAAAGACTGCAAAGTTAAAATGGCTTTTAAAAAAGCAGACCACGATAAGCTTAAGAAAAAAGGATATGATCACAAAAAATCTAAAGACTGTAAGAAATAATGGCTAAAAAAAGAACTAAAAGGAAAGATACTTGCTGGAAAGGTTATGTTGCTAAAGGAAAGAAAAAATCTCCTAGCGGTAAAAAAGATAAAAATGGCAAAGTTAAAATGGTTAACAATTGTGTTAAAAAGAAATAATGACAAACGCTAGTTATGAAAAGTCGAATCGCAAAATGCGTTCTGACCATAAAAAAGAAACAGGTAAAACACTGGGTTCTAGGCAAACTAGTGGCAAGGGTAAACGTAGAGTTTCTTTTGCATGTAGATTCGCTGGAATGAAAGGGCCAATGAAAGATTCTAAAGGTGAGCCAACTAGAAAAGCTATAGCTTTAAAAAAATGGGGATTTGGAAGCGTGAGCGCAGCTAAAAAATTTTGTAATACTAATAAAAAGAAATAATGAGTGACAACAACAAGGAAGTTAGAAGAGAAAATAAACAAGTAAGAAGCCTTAAAAGATTAAGAAGATTAGAGGGTAAAGGCAAAACTGAAACTAATAGATATAAGAAACTAAAAGAAAAGGTTTATACTCCTTTCCCAGACAAAGATCCATCTAGACGTAAAGCTATTAAAGAGTTTAAAAAAGGATATAAAGAACTTGGGAAGGTTAAATCAGGTGAATATGATAGAGAGAAAACAGAGTTTCACTTTAGCAATGGTAAAATTTCATTGATGCCTACTGATGACGCTGATGTGCCAATAACAAAAGGTATTAAAAAAAGAAATCAAGGTAAAAACTTTAGATAGAGATTTTAAATAGGAACAATAAAAATAATGGGCACCATACCCAAAGTTCCTGTAACCAAAAAAGGGG
>TARA_R110000824_G_scaffold401764_1_pt1 | contig 29487 bp, 32 predicted proteins | sample TARA_R110000824 | Tara Oceans TARA_R110000824 (sample SAMEA4397747) | marine metagenome | biome: Polar Biome; feature: [MES] marine water layer (ENVO:01000295) within the mesopelagic zone...; material: water (ENVO:00002006), including particulate matter (ENVO:01000060) such...
CTGTTCAACATGAAAAATTGGATTCCGAGTGTTAGTATTCTTATCATATCTAATGTTCTCCTTCGTCGCTATCTTGATTTTCTATTACACATTGCTGCCAGTTGCCACAATCGCATTGTGCTTTTTGGTTTTCATCACATCCACATCCTTGGCAACTGCACCCATTCTCGGCTTTGCATTGACACATATCAGGCATTGAATTGGTGTCCATATAATTACTCCATAATATATTATTATACTCGATTTATTCTTTAGGCACTCCAGTCGTAATAAGTCCCAACATTTCTGTGCGGAAATCATATAAAGGCTGCTGTGCCAGTTTCTTAATAGTTGTTAATTGACTACCTTCTGGAAACGCCGCCTCTAATAAATCTAATATACGCCCCACCATTCTACTATGTTTTTCTAAACAATATTCTTGCTCTGGTGTTACATTCAATTTACTGTTAGATTCTGTCATAAGGTCCTTCCTATTTTATATATGCTTGAAGGGAGTTTTGTCTTCCTAATGCACTGTATAAAATAGATTTTACTGCATTAGTTAAAAAGAACCTACCCTCATATGCTTTAGACGTATCAATGGTTCTCCATGAACCGTCTTGGCAAATTATTGGCTTCCCTGTCACATAAGTTTTGGTGTGTGCTTTAACTTGCACACGCTTACCTGATGACGTGGTTCGTGGATGGCTTTTAATTTTACTTACATAAGGTCTCCCCTTCGATGTACCACTAGGGGAACCAAACTCAACCGTTCGTGCATATGGTGTATTGTATGTGATTGTAAACTCGGCATCATTACTATTATATGTTGCGGACTTTTTTAAATTCCCTGTACATACGGGAACTGTCTGCTGTGATAAGTCAAACATATTCTTAACCAAGCTACCAAGTGCTGCATTAATTGTAGTTTCTAATTTTCCTTGTGCCATATATCCTCACATCAATATATTATACTTATAAAACGGCAGAACTTTTTGCCCAAATCTGAGGTAACCCATCTGTAAATTTGCTAGGCTTATCATCGAATCTATTGAAATAAATTACGTCTTTAGATACCATCCCATAATCCTCACTCCAATATGTTATTATGTGGGAAGGTTTCGATATAACCCCGAGCCTAAAAAATGCGTACTCATCCCCACCCTTCATAGTCCCACAGACGTACACTGAGCCATTTCCGATGTCCCACTCATCCACTCTATGAAAGTGACCTATGAAGGCACTATCAAAATTCTTTGGGAGTATATTATGCGATATAATGTTTCCTGCCGCTGTTGCGACCTCTGGCTCAAGTGTATGACGATAATGCAAAACAGACCTTAAATTGGATACGGCACGAGTAATAGATGTTACTGCTCCTGACCCTGACGCAGAATCCCCGTGCATGATTAAGATATTGCGTTCATATATATTGAATGTATTGAAGTAAGATGTAGGTATGGAAAAGGTAATATTCTTCTGGTTCATGCAATAAGCAGCTACCCATTGATAAAGTAAATGGTCCCAGTCCATAACTCCTTTGTCCTTCATTGGAGGTTTTCGAGTCATACGTCCATGGTTGCCTACAACGCAGGGAACATGTATTTTTTTAAAGTGTGGTGCTAAATATAACAATGCTTGACTTATTAAATGAGCGCCTCTAATCATTTGATGAACAACATGTGTTTCATTCGTTAACACAAGTTCTTCGTGGATTGCTCCACTAATTATATCCCCTAAGCAAGGTATTATAAGCTCATCTACTGGGACACTATTTCTTCGATTTTCCGCTGACTCTAATATTGAACTAGCCCACCCAAATAATCTATTATTAAATATTTCCATGTCATAGCGATTAAGCCCAGTCATAGCATTATAATCGACTTGTTCTCCAATATGTGTATCCGATAATGGAGCCACCATAATTTGTGGGGACTCTGTTTTTCTTTTGCCAGTGGGTTTATTATATTTAATCTTTGCAACTTTTGGGAGTGGGATTGTTGCATTGTGGATTGCATCAACAAGGGTTTCAGTATTGTTGCCTTTTTTAACTAACTCATTATATAAGTTAGTAGTTTGACGGAGTTTTGCTTGATATAAAGCTAGTCGCTTATCAAGGGTAACTCGGTCTTTTAACCTATCAAGCTCAATTGAATCTGGGTTAATATTAAGCAGCCCTACTTCTTCTGTATACCACCTTGCTATATTGGTACGGTCTATGCTAATGTCGTAGTGGGTTTTTAAATAATCCGATAACTCTACCCAGCTGCATCCTGCTAGACGTTTTGCTTTCAGGTCTTCCTTCGCCTGCTCTGGAATCTTTGACTTCATATGGCAACTCCCTTCTCAATGCTAATGTTTTCCCACAGCTCCGACATTGTAATGCGTTATCCAAATCTACATATAACGACCCAGAACACTTAGGGCAAAAATTATTCATTCCCAACGGTCAACCCCAACACATTCTGAGCAAATTCTTTAAAGTGTTCTGTTGTTGATTGCTTTTTTCGGTTGCTGAATTTTCCGTATGTAGGAGTATACACACCTGGCATATCTGATGTAAATACGGAACCCTCTAACTTTTGTATATCTAATAACCAATTTCGTAACAATCCAGTAGACATGCAATCGGATTGATTATATTGTTCAATTTTTTCTAACAATGATTCGTCACGGCTTTCTTTCCAAATCTGGTATGTATCAATTGAACCAATCGCACTGACGATTTCTTGTTCCCTTTTATTCATGTAGTATACCTCTAAATCTTTTAATCTAAATCTAGGCTGTGATACCCGTACACTCTCTTTCGCAATTGGGTATAAATCAATAAATTTCAATAGTATAGGCTCAAGTACCGAAAGGCTTATTTCATGCTTTACACAAAGTTTTCTTAACGCAGTAGGTTCATAATGATTGTAATGGTAGATGTAGGCATTTGGATTCTCCTCTAAATGCTTACTTAAATAGTTCAACACTTCTGTAAAGGCTATCTGTTCGTCCACCTCTGAATGCGCCCAGAAATTATTATATGACCCATCCGATTTTTGAAAGCCAAAGAGATATTCTATACCTGTATGATGGGAGTCACTCTCCATATCAAAACATATATCTTCTGCATCAGGTACAGGGAGTCTATCAACTCCACGTCCTTTTTCTAATGGTAATAACTCAAATGCGTGTTGATGGGCTTCAATTCGGGTTTCTTGCAGCCTAGCCTGCGATTGAAGCTGTATAAATGCTTCTTTACTTAAAGTTATAATATCCATGTATTCAGAATTTGCTAAGGCTTTTAATGAATGAATTCCAGCAGAATGAAGTGCCTGTGTTTGTGCTTTTGTAATATTAGCTACAGACTTTAATGATATATGGTCTGCCTCTTCCCATTTATCACACCACATATCATCATGGATGTTCCCTTCTACAATCAGGCACTTCCCTTCTTCCAACTGGAAATATGAACATGACCCACATTTTTGCCCAAGTTCAAGTTGCTCAGGAGATGCTACGTCGTATTGGACTTCCTCTTGGGTATATTTGCCCTTCTGAAAAGCTAGGAATTTCTTAAATGAACCCTGATACCCACTACTATAGGCAGCTTGAGCTACTTCATGGGCTTGTTCTTTGGTAGAAAATGGACCTTGCTCTCCCCAATACCATTTTCCGTCATGTTCTTTAATTGGCACTAGATTTCTCCGTACCTTTAACTGGTCTTCCAGGTAAGTTCCTATATCCAAACTGTCGGTTCTCACCTTTTTCTTCCCGTGCAGCAGCCCATTCGTCTATGTCTCTGTCAGCTTCTGGAACTGGTGCTGAAAATTCCATCATGTCATCTCCGCTACCAAAATCGGGTTCTTCTTCTTCTGGTGCATTTGCCACAACAAATTGTGCGTCCTCTAGCGGAACAGAACTGTCATTATCTACGTTAGCAATCATAACCTCAAAGCCCATCCCCTTCAGTTGACTAGCCATGGCAACTCTTTGTTGTGCAAAACTTAATCTAGTTGCTTCGTTCTTTTCTTCTGGCACACGCAAATGAAGCGTCCAATCAGTAATGTTGAATTGGTCAAGCAACATAGGAAAGACTTTTGAATGTAATAATGCTTGGTCACCTTCTACAACCCTACTCATAACCACGAGTTGCTGAGTCTGTGTCGAAAGTCCACCAAAGGCATCAGGCGCACCCTGCCAAGCTGGAGATACCCCCCACATGGCAGCGATTCTCTCTCTTATCTCATTTTTCACAGGCATGTAGTCCATCTCCTGCAATGTATGAAAAAGACGAACAAGTTCTGTTCTTCCTCTACCGTCTTGGTTATTAACTGCAACCATTGGAATGAACGATGGGTCTTGTCGAACTTGTGCGGCTATATGTTCTCTTTCACGCCTTAATGATTCAGCATCACTAGTATGAACCATAAGCATAGAAGCTGGTGCTTTTCTTTCGTAAAAATACCGATAGAGCATTTTATCCATACCAATAAGAGTTAAAGCCTTCTCAAATATAGAAAGTACAGGACTCCATCCATAGGTTTCAGACGGGTTAAATTTTGAAATATGTATTACCTCAGATTCTAAAAGATATAATACCTCGGTGCTTTTCTTTTTATAATAATACATAGCAGGGTATAGGGTTAATGAACATCCGTTTTCAGTACAATGTCCAGGCACATCTTCAACTACCTGTCTATGTAATATACACACAAAGTGAGATAGCTTTGGTCTCCCCTCATCATTTAAATCAAATTCGACTAATGATGGATTTAGTCTCCGAATTTCGCTTACTTTACTAGTAATAGAATTATCGTCTTGTACATGATATTCTTTTGATAAAAAGAGGAAAGCATCGTCTAGGATGTTAACATCGGTATGAAACATTCTGAGTACTTCTTCCAATGACTGCCCAAATTCATTACATGATTTCATAAATTTCTGGAACTCATACAACTGCTCTTTATCAGCTTTATCATTTACAGCGGCAAACTCAAACCCTCTACGAAAAACTTCACTAGTAATGTGGGTAATCGGCGCTCGTATTTCTTCCACGTTCATGGCAATAGTTTGTAGCTCGGAAGCCATCTGTTCACGATGGTGCATTTGTTGTTTCAAATGAACGTTAATAATGCCCTCTAAACCAATACTAGGCGTAGAGCTAGTTTGTGTAGCCTTCATCATATGAAGAAGACCTATTTGTTCATTTAACGATGTAATCTGGTTTGCTAGAGCAGGTATCTCTGGCATATAATCACTGAGTTTCAATGTTCTGCCTCACTTAATCGAAAATTATCCCTATATAATATATATTTTACTCAAATGAATAGAAAAGTCTAAGAACTGCCTAACTCTGACATATCACCCATAGCAGCAAGTTTTAGTATACTATCCATAGCTCTAGCTTTAAGGTCATATCCTTCGGTATGTGGTTCCCTTTCCTCTAAAACTATAGTTTTTGTTTCCAACTGTTGTATTACGGATTGTAATTTTGAAATTTCAATATCTTTTTCAGTAATTAAATCTGAGTGGTCTTCATAACTATTCCCAAATGATGCGTTGTCTAACAGCCCAAGTCTAGCAGATTCTGTAATTAATGATATGTATGCACCTTCCGTTAATATATTAACAGCATCGGAACCATCTGGAATATCATCATCAGGCTGTAATTTTTTTAGGCTATCATGCCAAGTATTTAAAATACGCCATGTATTTGTAACCTCATCCCTTGTTGCAATAAATTGTTGTTCTCGTCCATTTAACATGTTTCCTAACATTTCTACTCTCCTATTCTAAGCTATGTGGCATAAACTCCAACCACAAGTTTTGCACGTCTCACATCCAGATTCAAATACTATATATGGCATTCCTCCATCTGGACATTCATGGTCTTGTTGTTCAGTTTTACCTTTTACTAATACTTCTTTATCTCTGGACCCAGCTCTATATACAGTAATTCCTTTACAACCACTTTTCCAAGCTAACATATAGGCGTCCTCAACGTCAACCATATCAGCCCCATTAGGAAAATTAATTGTTTTAGAAATACCCGCATCAACATATTGCTGGAATGTTGCTTGCATCAGAACATGGTCACGGTAACTAATCTCTGGTGATGTTATATATACTTCTTTAGCCCATTGTGGAATATCAAATCCTTCAGCATCACTTAATGTACCACCATTAGATAAATGCTCTGCCAGTTCTGGTGTAAAGAATTTCTCTTGTGACAATAACTGATTTGTATAATAAAGACTTTTACCCTCAAGAATATTTTGTTTTACCCATGCCAGACTAAAGGTTGGTTCTATCCCAGAAGCTGTGTCTGCAATCATGCTAATCGTCCCTGTAGGAGCAACAGTCATTCTACAAGCATTGCGATATGCAGGATGCCCAGTTTTTTCGTCCCATGCTGGATATGGACCACGCTGTACAGCTAACTCCATGGACATCTCATCTGCCCATACTCGAATTGCCTTCATTAGTTCTCCACCAATCTCTCTAGCCTTATCACTGTTGTACGGGACTCGTAATTGAATAAGCAAGTCTGCAAAACCCATAACACCAAGACCAATTTTCCTAGTTGACTGAGTCATTTCTTTAATCGCAGGGGTTGCGTACTCGTTCCCATCAATGACATTGTCCAGAAAATGTACAGACGTTTTGGTTATAGACTCTAGCTTATCCCATGAAATTTGCTTACGCCAGCTAGAAGAGACCCTACCAGCTATAAAAAATTTACTTAACACTATAGATGCTAAGTTGCAAGATTCATTTGCTAACAATGGTTGTTCGCCGCATGGGTTAGTAGCAATCATCGGACCATATTTTGATTGCACCACATTATCTTTGTTAATCCTATCAAGAAAAACCATTCCTGGTTCTCCATTAGCCCAAGCACCCACCACGATTTCATCAAATACGTCTTTTGCATTTAAGGAACCTGCTATAGTACCATCATGGGGGTTAATAAGGTCGTAATTCATGTTATGTTCTACAGCCTTCATAAAATCGCTATCTACACCCACGCTAATATTGAAATTATGAATATCTCCTTCTAGTGCCTTACAGCTAATAAATTCTAATATGTCTGGATGCCTAATATTCATTACAGCCATGTTAGCTCCATCTCTCCTACCCCCTTGCGTAATCATAGAGGACACTTGGCTTAAAGTTTTCAAAACAGCAATTGGTCCACAGGCTATTCCATGAGTGGATTTAATTTTTGAGCCTTTAGGTCTTAAATTTGACAATGCAAATCCTGTACCGCCCCCAAACTTTTGAACCATGGCTGTATCACTAGCTGATGCCATTATAGCTTCCATGCTGTCCTCCAAAGGCAATACAAAGCAAGCACTCATTGTACCGTTAATTCCAGCGTTCATTAACGTAGGACTATTGGGTAAACAATATGTGTTCTTCAACATCTGGTAAAAATCGGATTCCGTTAGCTGCACCTCTACAGGCAATGCTCCATATTGAGCATCTACTTTTGCTAGTGCCTTTGCTACACGACGAAACATACCATCAGCATCCTCAACAGCCTCTCCAGACGTATTTTTCATAAAATATCTATGCTTTAAAATAGTCAAACTCTGTTCGGATAAATTTGGACTTGAATTTATCTCGGACTGCTCTAGGCTCATAGATATTCTTCTTGTGTTTGATATTGTCATTAATAAACTCCTTTTTTATTTTCCTCTAAAACTGCAATACAGACAGAGGTTTCGTTCTTTGACCCAATAAGAAGGGTTACAAAAAACATCGGTGCATTTTGGATTTGGCGCTCCCTCTTTAGCTTCCACTCCAATTATGGTGTCTTCTGCCTTGCTACTATCCCATCTGTTCTCAAGGTTTGCCTCTGTCTGTGACAGTTGATTATTAGAAGTTTCGTCCTCACCAAACCAATCCGCCACATTGCCTAACGTGGTAATACTATTTTTACTAGTTTCAAATGCTGCTTGCATTGCCATTGCAATAGAAAAAAAGCTATCCCCATGACCCATAGGACCTTCAGGTGCTTTTAACTCATTATTAACACAAAGTATTTGTTCGGTTTGCCGTGTATCAAGCAGTAGCTCTATATTACTAGATTGAACATATCGGTCAAATATAGTAGCCATAGTCCGCTTGCTCTTTTGTGTAAAGTTTAAATTTTTCCAGCAACTCTTTAACCCTCTGTCCTCCAGCTCCCCTCTAGTATTGTCAATATATCCAGTCTTTATATTAAAGGTTTCAGCTAAAGTATTGAGGTAGTCTACTTGGTCACTATAACTCCAGTTGTCTAGCCACGCTTGGTGAATTTGTATTAATGAATCCCCACGCTTTTTAAACAAAACAACATGGCTAGGGTGTCTCCGTTTCCCCACATCAAATCCTGCAAACACATCTCCAGCAGGACCGTCATACTCTTTATAGGCATCATAATTAATTAAGTCCTCATTTTCACAAGCCTTAATAGCTTCTGGCTCAAAAAATGCTTCGGAGCTGAGATGAGGCACTAGCAGGAATTCTGATGCAAAAGACTTAGGTCTCGCTTTTTGTTGCTTCAATAACCATTCTTCGCTATATAGTTCTGGTAATAATACTCTCCTACCTGGCTCTGGGTCTAATGCGGGAAGTGTTCTCGTAAAGAATCTATCGTCATCCTTTAGCTTATCTAACAAATCACCTGGCAACATCGGAGTTCCTAATACAATAACTGGGTCATCTTTTAATGGGATGAATAAGCTCTCTGTAAAAAAGTGGTCGGTTACTTTATCAAGCTGCCCCATGTTCAAAGCATTCTCTGGGTCACGCAATATGTCATCTGCAATTAACCCATTTGTATGAAGTCCTCTTTTGAAGGAGAATAGCCCCCCATGCAATATTTCGCAGGGATGTCCATTGATATAATATCTAAAACTAAAGTCGGCTTTTGGAGACCTGTTTATCATGAACTCTTTTAATACTGGGTTCCTATTAATTGTTTTATTTATTTCACTTATGTGGTATCGACTCATGGTATCTGAGTAACTTAAATATAAAATGTTAGAATCTCTTGTCGATTTTAATAATTTCCATACAGAAAATGCGTGACCCAATACGGTAGATTTAAAATGGAACCTTGGTAATACTGCCACATAATTTAAATTTTCTTGGAGACACCATTCTACATCCTCTGCTACCCGTCCCACATGCCATGCACTAAATAATTCAGGTTTTTCAAAGCTCAAACTCCATGTATCCCTTAAAAATTCCCAAAAAGAACCAATCTTCATTGCTTTATGATTAACTAACCCATCAGCCAACTTGCTAAAAGCATCATTAAATGTAGTACTGTTATTATTATTCACTATTAGCCACCAACGCTTTAAGTTTAACCGCAATTCTCGTTAATATATCATTATCAGATATCTCATCAACCAATATAGACATGATTTCCGAAATGAAATTTAAATTAATGAACCCTTCCATAACCGTTCTTTCCCCCTTAATTCCTAAATCAAGGGCTTTCGCTGCATCAGAGGCACGGTCAAATGTGTGAACCTGTAATTCTGTAGATGCTTTGCGTCTTAATGCTTCATATGTTTCTAAATGCTCTTGCTGTAAGCGTTGAAATCTATCAGATTCAGACTCAGAAACTTTCTCAACTGCTACAGCTCTGGAAGCGGCACGAGTCTCTCCCCACTTATACTGATTAGCCCATGCGTACACAGTGGAAGGCTTCACAACCAAAGAAAATTCTTTTGATACACGTTCTGCAATATCCCTCGCTGGTCTACCTTCAAGGAAAAGCTCCATGGCTTTTGTTTTTATATTGTCGGGAATTCGTTTAGGCATCTATCTATCCATTACTCCGTATCCTGCATCAGACTCGTGCTGTGAGCTTATAATGCCCCCAAAAGGCGAACCATCTGACTGCAACAAACTAGAAAAATCTATATGTCCTGTAACACCTTTAATAGAGGACACGAAACATGCGGGTACTTTTCTCTTTTGTCCATCTCTTGCTACCCACTCATTATAATTTAGGGCTATTTCGTTACGGGTGCATATATTTCGCCATGTGTGTTCCCGCTCCGATATTGGTTTATATGTTCTGTTCTTCAACAAACTCCCAGAAGTTCTCTGGAGGTCAGGTATTCTTTTGTTGTGTTGACATGCCTCGTATTTACACCAGACCACCACACCATACGAATCTTTGGTTTCTTCGAGTGTAGGCATATCTTCAGGGAATTTGTCCTTGTATTCAATTGGGTCTTCCCTCTTGGATACAAACGCCTGTCTTATTTGACCCTCTCGTACTTTTTTCATATTAGCTCTCCTTTTTCTTTTCTTTTAGTCCATAAAGCGATACATCCAGCGTCACACCAGTCTTGCTCAGAGAATATATCTCCCCATTTAGAAATCGTAAATTCTCGTATTGCATCTTTGTTACAATTTCCCTTACCAATAATGTGTTTCTTCCAATGTCGGTTATCGCATAATACAGCATTAATATTATTTTGGTCTAATATTGTGCGTACACTAGCCACAACTGAAGCTATTGCAATCGTACTAGCGGCGTTCTGAATATATATTGCCGCTTCTACTGATACTTTTGTGTTATCCTTTATCATACTCAAATCCATGCTAAAATTCCGACCAATTTCGAGGAATCTTGAAGGAAAATCTTTTATATTACTTGACCATTTACCTTGTGCTATTATTTCTTCCTTCGCATTTATAATAACCGCATGAATTGCCTTTGATGAACAATCAATTCCAATAAAAGTTTGTTTGGGAAAAGGTTTATGGATTCCCCAACCACCATTATGTTTTATCAAAGAGTTCGTCATTAATCTTCTCCTGCAATATATCTAAATCAGATTGTATATTCCATATCATTTTATTTAAGGCATCTAAATCCTGATATAATACCGCATATCTAAATCCACTAGACACAATAGAAATTCTATTTACTAGCTCTAAGGCTTCTGTCCATTCCATTAGACTAAATTCCTTAATGTAACAATACGAGAGACTGCATCATAACATGCTTTATATGCCGCTAATAATCCAGTAACCCGTGTAACAATAGCGTCTTGAGTCATTATATGCTGTCGCAATTCTCTAAGTTTATCGCTCTCAGACATGGCGGCTCCCCTAATTTCTTCCCTAGTTAATTTTTTCTTGCCATCTATTTCTCGTTGGTCGGCTACTTTATAGATATAAATATTGAACAGTTCATTAAAGCTAGCTTCATATGCTGTCTTCGTAGCTACAGAATCTGCTAGTTCAATTTCTAAAAAACTTCTGTACCCACCATACATTGTAATATAGGATTCAAGTTCTATATTCGTTGATTCGTGTAATGTAGTAAATTCTAATCCAGGGTATTCCTGAGTTACTCGTTTGCTGATTGGTTGAATATTCAACTCATCTAAAAAGGCTTGTGACTTCTCTAACGCAATGTCGGCTGAATTTTTTGGCATTAATCTTCTTCCTCCCTATGACATGGGCAGTATCTATACCCTGTACAAGATATGGGCTGTTCTTCCATATTCATTATATTTAAACACCGATTTACAATTTGTTCCCAATGCTTCTCATTTCTTTCGGCTAAAAACGCTTTAACTTCCTGAGTATTCTTGTTCTCATATAAAACAACCCCATACTGATACCCAGACACATTCAAATAAATTTGCAGCTGCACACTATGGTCTGGTTTTGGAGCCTCCAATGCTTGAAAGCCCTTATCGTTAATACTTTTTAATTCAATAATAGTTGAACCGTATTTCTGATGCTTAATTAAAAAATCTAATCTACCAGATATGGGGGGCTTATCAAATTTTAAAGGTGCTTCCGTCTGTAATAAACACCGCATCCTAGTAAAATACCCCTCATACCGTAATCCTAAAGCATCCCCACAATCAAATATACGCTGCGTGTTAGCTGATATTGGGGCATCTTTTACCAGACCATGATAACAATTGTATAAATATCTATCACATGGGGAACCCAATGAAGACGGGTAGAATACCCCAGACCTCATAGGTGACACATCATGTGCTAACGTATCATCTAATGATTTCAATAACCATTCATCTTGAGGACTCTGAATTAACCCTTTGTTTAATCCCCGCTTTGGTTTTAACAGGTTGTCAAGGCTGTCCATATAACCTCCTTAATTTTAATATATGATGTATCTTTAATATGCAAAACATATTCCACGTCTTGCATTAATCTAGTATCTCTAACTATTTCTCGATTTTTAAAATGCCCATGTAACCCGTCAGCTTCTATAACCATACCTAACTCTGATATCCAAAAGTCTACAGTATATGGTCCAATGTCCTCTTGCTCATTATAGCGAAGCCCCATATCAGATAATACCGAGGCTATAATTTTTTCTTGCTGTGTATTTTCTCGTGGGGGTATATTCATTCCGATACAGCTTTCTTTAAACTATCAAATAATTTAGAATTATTTATAAATACACCTTTAATCCCGTTCATTCCCATCGCCTTTTCATCACCATATGTATACCATGCCCCTGACCGTTTAATGATGTCCTGTTCTATAGCTTCACGAATGAAACTTTCAAGTATGTCTATTCCTCCATCAACTCTAAATGGCACAATAGCAGACCCCCAATTCTCCCCACCTATCTTACTTTTGCGAAGTCTTACTTCCATATCAAATCCAACTCGTTGCTTGTTTTCTTCAATCCACCCACTTCGCCTAACTTGTAAAATACTATGAGCGAAAAATTGCTGAGCAAGTCCACCTGGCATTGCTTCTAATGAAACGGGTCCTAACGAGCTTCTTACTTGATTTATACAGATAAGAGCCGACCCAAATTTCAAATTGCTCAATAGCTTAGGTAAGGCACTATTTACAAACCTACCCTGCCATGCAACAGGATTATACCCAAACGCTTCCTCTGAAACCTGTGTAGGAACAAGCCCTGCAATTGAATCTAATACAATAACGTCAACCCCTGCCTGCATCATAGCTCGACAAACCTCTAATGCTTCTTCACCATTACTAGGCTGATTAACTAAAACATTATCTAAATCAAGACCACATTTCTCTACCCACGAAGCATCCCAACTAAGTTCAGTATCAATCCACCCAACATTACCCCCAAGCCTTTGGCTATTAAGGCATATCTGACTTGCCAGATAGCTCTTACCGACGTTTGTAGGACCATACAGGAGGGTCATACGCTTTTTCGGTATTCCACCACCTGTAAGATTGTCTAACGCTGGTATGCCAAATGGTATACGCCCAAATTCAAATTCCTTATCGTTACCTAAAAATAGACTTAATTTCTTGTTATCTAATAATCCTTTAAATATGTCATTTGAGTTCTCTTTCATAATTGGAACGGTTCCTCAACACTTTTTACATCCTGCATTACACGGATTGAGGGTGTATCGGGGAGTTTAGATAAATCACTGCCCTTATCATCAATTTCTACATTAGTAGTATTAACCTCAGGGGCTTCTGGTTTCGGTTTACTTAACTCACTAAATTCGGATAACACTTTCTCTTTTACTAAACTAAACACAGCGTCTAAAGCATCGGAACAATCCATAAGTTGTGGCTCTAAAGGAAGTTCAGTATCAATATCTGAAATCACACACTCAATTTTTTCCCACCCCCATTTACGTTGAATTGATGCGTTGTATGTACTATTAACTTTTGCCATTTCATTTTTCTCCAAATTTTTTACTGATTTTTGTCGTTCGAGTTTAACATACTCTTTCTTTATTGCCCAACTACCTTCACATATTTCTACATCACAGAATAAGGGAATCCCTAATGTATTGGTTTGCATGATGGTAAGCAATTCTGGGATAATGTCTGTTTCATCATCAGATATTTCCAAAATCACCTCATCATGCACTTGCAATAGCATATTTGATTTCTTCGTAGAGAGATATTTTCCAATTTCAATTAATCTCTCATTTAAAATATCTGCTGATGTGCCTTGTACTAAATAGTTAATGCCTTTGTATGCCTCTTTTTTTGGTATAACATATACTCTACCAAATCGGTTCTTCACCCAGCCTCTCTCGGATACTGCTTTCATTACCCCTCGTATGAATTCGTTTGACCCTGGCATCTCATCTAAATATCTTTTTTTATATTTAGATGCTTCAGATTTTGTAGTAGACAGTTGTTTAGCTAACAAATCATTACCTATACCATATATAAGTCCAAACGTAATTCCTTTTGCAAGTTGTCTATAATATTTAAACTCAGGATTATCCTCATCTATATCAAAGGCAACCTTTGCTGCTTCACTATGGAAATCTACATCCTCCCTCTGTAATAACTCATTTATTGCAGGACTATCAATATAAGATAAAAATACTCGAACTTCCATTTGACTATAATCTATTGATAGTAATTTAAAGCCCGTGCGTGGGATAAATAACCGCCTAATCGCTAATTGTGTGTCATCTTCCTCATCAAAATATTCATTTCCAAGAAAGCTCCATGTACTCAACACATTGTCATCTAACCAACTAGATGCGTCCGCACTAATTGCGTCAATCCTACCTTTCACAGAGTCCATTTGAGAATCAGATAAATTCTCGGCTCCTAAATTAAAAACATTTCTTGGGATGTTCTGTAAATTGGGTTCACGAGATGACAGTCTGCCAGTAACGGTTCCCCAATTACAAAAACTAGTATGTAATATTGGTGTATCTATATAAGGCTCTAAATAGGTTGATGCTAACTTTGTTAATGCTCTATATTCTCTAATTAAGCCAGCCATTGGATGATTTATCTGTGCTAAAGCAGCGGACCCCCAACTTTCTGCACCCTTTGCTGTTTTCTCCTTTGAATAGATGCCTAACTTATGGAACACTTCCCCAATTTCTGGATTAGACCTAATGTTGAAATCGTGTCCTGCTAAGTCATAAATTTTTGCAGCTACCTGCTCTTTCCTAATATCTATACGCCTTATACACTCATGTCCATATTTAGTGTCTAAAGTAATACCTATAGCCTCCATCTCAAACAATACACGAGTTAAATCATATTCAAGCTGCAATACTTCTTCTTGTCGGCTTTCAATAATCGTCTTATAAGTCTTGTTAAAAATTTGTAGCGTCCAATACGCATCGAGTTCACAATACGGTCCTAAAATATCTGGCGGGGCTAATGAAAAGTCCTTACTCCACTTGTTGCTACGCAAAATCTTCTTTGTCTCTATATCGTATAATGCGTCTTCGTCGCTAAAAAGCCTCCGAATAGTTTTGGTTAAAGCCAACTCTCGTATCGTGGTATGTGCCGTCATACGAACTGGGAGCATAACATCAATTAAGGTTTGAATATCAGTTAATTTTAAACCATCTTTAACCAAAAACCTTAAATCGAATTTCAGGTTATACCCCATAATCTCTTTTCTATTTCCCATCTCAGTAAGCAATTTACTAAGGTGTGTAGGGTGTAAATTTGTGCCTTGTTGGTGTCGAAATGGGAAATAGAAGGTATCAATATTATCAGAATTAACTGCAATACCGATACCGCAAAGCTGGTTTATTCCATATGCGTCTAAACCATTGCTTTCAATATCTACGCACCATGTAGAATATTCATTTAATACTAGTAAAGCCTCACCAAAAGCCTTTTCAGTTGTTATAAGCATATAAAATCTAAAACAACTCGTCTAAATCATTTGTGCTTTGGGTTTTAACTTCAATTTGGCTATCCCCTCCACCTGAAGGCATCCAAATATCGCTGTAATGGTCAACATAATATTCCCATATAGGCTGCAATTGGTTAGGCTCTTCTGGCATGGTATCTGTCCGTGTTGTATCCGTTAATCTATACACGGTCTTTTGCCACGTCTCTCCCTCACGTTTAATGCGTATAGTTCCAGCTGTAAGGTCGTTATTCCATCTTTCCTGAATATCCTGCAAGGCATATTTAGTAGACCCTTGGTGTCCATATCCCAGCGTTAAAACTCTATAATCCTTCACGCTTTCCACAAACTGCTTTTTCCCATTTTTTTCAATAGTCTCACAACCGTCTTCATACTGAGCATGGATAATACCATGAACATATACCCATACACCAAACATAGAACGAGTTTTAAAGTTTAACCTCTGCCTATCTTCCATGGCAGGAAGCCTTTCTATATTGCTAGTATCAGCATTTAATATTTTATATAATCTTGGTTGGTCATACCATTCATAAAATTCAACGGTAGTCCATAAAGGGTCATCCTTACTATCAATTTTACTGCAAAAGGTGACAAACGCTTCATCCCCAGTTTTAAAAAATAGCTCTGTTCTAGTCCCTCGTGGTTTGGAATTTGTGTTAGTTGATGAGTTTAATAAGTCGTCTAATGATGTCATTTTACATCTCCAATTTTTTTGATTTTAAAAGTATAGTCTTTCATGTATTAGTTTGTCTATATCAATTTTTCCTTTAACCTCCTGAATGTCTTTTACTCCGCTAGGCAACTCCACAAACGTAGTAAAGATTTTATTTGATAGTTTTTTCATAGCATTGTCTTTCCCTTTTTTGCCAGCCTCATCATTATCGAAAATTAAAATAACTTCATTTACTGGAAGCATCAGAAGTAACTCCTCCTGAATTTTCGACATTGATATCCCAAGTAATGCAACCGCTGGATACCCATGTTGTGTTAACCATATCGCATCTAAACTACCTTCAACCACACAAACAAATTTGGAATCTGTTGGTACACGATTCCCCCCAAATAAAGCATGGCTTTTTTTAAAGCCTTTTGAATATAAATATTTTGGGAGTTGGTTTCTCCGTCTATTGATAGTCCCAACTAATTTGTTATGTAGGTCATATACTGGAAGTATTAAATCGCTATTTTTGTTAGTGCAGCACCCACACGAAATTAAAACTTCTTTTGTAAAGCCTCGTTCATATACCCAACGTGGGAATTTATCTTTTATTAAAGAGTCATCAAGATATATCTCATCTAAATCATTGATAGGTTTAGGCATAAAAGTCTCAAAATTTAAATCAATCTCTAATTTCTTCTCTTGAATTAATGATTGAATTTCAGTTTGTGGCTTATTTAATAATCTTTGCAAAAATGTTATTAATGTACCTTGCCCACATCCCGCAAAACATATCCATAATCCTTGTTCAATATTTATGCTCATGCTAGGGCTTGTATCCACATGAAATGGACATGAAATCACTATTTGCTCATTAGAGCTATTTAGAGGTATATCAATCCCAACATCCAATAATAGAGATACCCAATCAAAATTTAATAAAGGGGTCATAATTCATATCCTCCTTTATTATTCCACTATTAACATCAAAATCTAGCCACATAGAATCAATGAACATCTGGCTGTCCCTGATTTTCTGTACTTGTACTCTCCTTTTCTTTGGGTTTTCGACCTCATTCTCATCTAAAACACCACACATACTTAGTGCCATGTCACTAGCCCTGATTAAAGCATCGCCAAACGCCACTGATGATGCTGGTGGTGGTTCATATAGATTTCTTGCTTCTCTGTTAGCTTGAGTAGAAACAAATATAGGAATCTGTTGTGACATAGCTAGTGTTTTGAATGCGTAAAACAATTGATGACTAGTTTCGTACATAGCGGCATTTCTATTTTTACTAGAGGAAACTTCTACCAAATAAATCCCGTCTAATATACATATATCAGGTTGATATTTTCTAATCAATCCTGATATTGCTTCCACATTAATGCTTGTAGCCCCGCTAATATGGTCACAAATCAAAAAATCTTTTGGGTAATTGTCATTTATCTCCTCTAAAAACAATTTATATGAGGATTCATCCAACGAATCTCCAGCCCGTAATGCCTGATGTGTAAAGCTATACCCTAACTTATGTCCGTTTATCACATCTAACCTCATATTAATACTGGCTACTGGCATTTCTGTACTTATAAAAAGCGTTTTAAACCCAGCCATAAATGCTGTAGAAGCAATCTCTGCTGTAACCCATGTTTTACCAATAGAAGGTCGTGCAAATAATGATGTTAGTTCACCAGGCATCCATCCCACCCCTGATTTGTTTATAGAGTCAAATGGTGTAGATATCCCTAATAATCCCCCAGCTTGTAATCTATGGTCTTTCCGCACTTGATAGCTTTTTAGCCTATCCAATGGGTCACTCTGATATAAACTAATATCATCATCCAATAATATGTTTAAACTATATAACCCTTCCAATATATTTGTATAAGCCTTCTTAGGGGTATCTTCAAGCAGATTTCGTTGGGAATTTATCAGCCCAACTATGTCTCTGCGTAATTTCATATCCTGAAATTTGCTTTTTGCATATAGCCAATCCACAGTAGACGCACTTTGGTCTAATAGGGGGTAATTTGAAGCTAGTAAATCTACACTTGGAAATACGTTATATTTATCTAAATAATCTTGTATAAATGTAAAGGCATCCCCGTGGGTTGCAAAATCTCCTGAATGATATGGAAAATCTTTTAGTTTTCCTAAACTGGATAATCCAAATATAATAGCTGATTCAACATACTCATACCGTTCCACTAATATCTCCTATAGTTGCTGTAGAACAGTAGTGTCTTCTAACATATAATATCTTAAACTCATATTATAATGACTAGCCTTTAATTTTAAAGCGTCATCCCTATTGCTTACAGAACCAATCTTCGTTATCTCATTTTTTAAATTTATGGTTATGACATCATAAGTTATAGGTTCTATAGTTGTCAAGCGGACTAGCCCAAACAAGCGTTTATTCTTTCGTTTCATTGTTACTTTGCTTTTGGGACAAGAAATCTAAGACTTTTTTTGCTATTGCCCCTCTAACTTTATAAGACTGCTCCCCAATCAATATAGAGATTCTATCCATTGGAGTACCTTCTAATCTAAGCTCTAAAAATAATGTTTCAGTAGACGATAAATTACTTCTTATTATTATGTCTTGTAATTCTATATCATCTATAAAGTCTAAAGATGAATCATCACTTAATGATTCAGCTAAAGAGGTGGATATGAAATTTTCAGTATCATCTAAATTAACTCCATCAATATTATAGGTTTCGTATACAATACGATGGCGTTTAGCTCTAGAAATTAAAGTCCGAATTCGGTTTGTCATCACGGTATGTAAATATGTATGAAATGACACTTGTTTTGTAGAATCATACGATGCAGCAGCATTTACAATTGAAATACGCAATTCTTGTTCTAAATCTGCTTTGTCATATCCTAAAACAAACGTGCCTCTAAGGAGGGCTTGGATTTTTGGTTCCCATTGATGAATCAACTCGTCCGAAATATCCATAGCGGCTTTTTTTAACGATTCCTTCCCGTTGTCCTCTTGCGTAGCACCTTTGCGAACAAAATATATTTTTCATCCCACGACTAAATCTTTGTATAATATGAGACCTAACCAGAGAAAATTGTTTTGAACATAAAGCACATTGTACATCTACCCAATAATAACTTTTCCTGCAAGAGTTGTTACAGAATTTTAACTGTTTTTTTGTTGGATTACCACATTTTTTACATAAAATAACATGTTTTTTATATGAACTTTGAATGTTATGCAATTTTGCCTTGATTAATACATGAGACACATATTGTCTATTGCACCCACATTTTCTAGCAATTTCAGAGCCTGTCATTAATGGATTGCGTTGTCTCCAACGGATAATCTTCCTAGCTGTTTTCATTTATCCATTTTTTAACGTATTTACTTCGGTTCTGAGTTTTTTAACTTCTTCTATAAGCAACACAGATAATAATCCATAATCAATAGATTCTGGGGCTGAATCTTTATTTAAAGACACTACTTCTGGTAAAATTTCATATACTTCTTCTGCAATTAAACCAAATGTAGATTTTCCAGTTACAATTACTTCATCTCTTTCATCGCCTTCTTTAGCATCTTTCTTTTTTACTCTATCCGTATAATCTTTATATTTAAAATTCCGTGTTCGTAATTCAAGAACTTTAGTTGAATCTGTAGTTAAATCAACAATATTTTCTTTATATCTACGAGATGAGGAAACAGTAATAACTTTCTCATTCCCATCTACTGCTAAAGCGGTCCCAGTACCAGACGATAAAGAACTAGTTAATGATAATGAACCTGAAATAATGTTTACATCATAATTTGTTATACTAAAGTCTTTATCCGAGGCTGTATCTTGCAAGAATCCTATATTATCGCCCGAAGCAGTTTTGTAAAACCAAGAATAGCTAGGTGAACCGTCAGCTTGATTATTATTATTTCTCCATAGAATCGACGCTGCTGTACCTGAGTCTGCGGCAAAGGAGACACCCAGCGTAGATAGTTGAGCTTTTCCCCCTCCAAATGTCCCAGTACCTGTACCAGGGTCGATTTCAAACTGTACGACACCAGTTGAAGCATCGTTATACCCTTTAATTCCAGAACTGCTTATAATAATTCCAGCTTGGCTACTACTTACATTAGCATTAGGTATCATTAAATTAGTAACAAGAGCTAGATTTGCTTCTAATTTAGCGGCAGTTATAGCATTAGTTTGTATAGCATCTGCTGTAATTGCTCCAGCACTTAAAGCACCTACTGACATTGTAGGTACACTACTGTTAAACGGTAAAATGGTTGGAGAACCAGAGCCGTCCGAAGATGACGCTCTGACTATAATGGCTAAAAGTACCCTATCATCTTGATATACGACGGAGTAGGTTTGTGTTAATACAAGAGCAGCATTGGCACTGTCACCAATTCTTTTGTATAAATACCATGTACCAGCATTTCCCAAAGCTCCTGATGTATCAGCTGTAATAGATTCGGTACTATTATCTGAAAATGATATAGTTCCTGCTTGGTCATCGGCTTCTCCATCTTCATGCCATTTAACTACATTCCAAGCAGTTCCTTGGATTACTAAATCAGTAGACCAGCCTTGATTACCTTTTTTTAGAAGTATGGAAGTTAGCCTATTATTTGGTATAGTTTCTACATCTAAACTAGGTTTGTTAGTATTTCCAGCAGATTGATATAACTCTAAATTTACCATTCCATTAACATCATCATCCGCTTGAGCTGTACCAAAAATAATATCATTTAAAGGTTGGGCTACATCGGCATAAGTAGGGGCAGCCCCCTCGTTTACTACAACTTGCAAGTGAGTAACATTACTAGATAATGGTGTTGTCAGCCTCCCAGCGGCACGCAAAAATAGTGTATATTTTTTATTTAAATTTGCGTCTGAAGTATCTACCTCAGCGGCTGGTATAGTATAATTACCTACCGCTAATGGATACGATGCACCATTTGGCAATACAACTTTAATTAATGAGGATGTACCATCTGCTGCTACTACTTTAACATGGTCGTGGTTATCTGACGCAGTACTACTATGCCCTGCTTCTATACTTCCCCCAACAATTTTCCATTGACCAGAAAAATATCCATCAGGCGTTGTAATATAGGGTTTTTGTATATCCGATTGCGCAGGTAAATTATAGTCTAATACACCAATACTGTTATTATCTAATCCTGCTCCGTTAAGTTCACAGGTCATTTGTCCAGTATTAGAAATTCCATATACTATATCTTGTACTAAAATATTAAAATCTTTATTCCACAGCTTGTTTTTAACTCGTACTGAATGTCCTACTTCTACTGGTATAAATATCTGCATATCTTTCGAGGCATCTAATGCTGTGCCATCAGAAGTATCTGTAGAACTATTTCCATAAACTATAGCACTTGCTGTTGTAGACGCAATCAAAGCATATCTATTTATTTCTCCACCAGCAGTTAATTCAGCAATCACATGCCCTTTCCGAACGCCAAATTGCTCAGGATTATTTATAGTTCCCGAACCGTCTGCTAATGCAAAACTAGCAGATGCAAAATTTATAGTGTTCCCACTTCGAGTTACTTTGGCAGCTACTGCGTCTAATTTAACGAAAGGATATTGTGCCAAATGCACATTAGCGCTTGTAATAGATTTTCTTGTAAACCTATCTAATGCTCCAGCAACCTCACGTTTTACTTTATCAGAAGAATCAAAATCATCAAAAATAACCCGTTTAGGACGAGCCATATTTGTAATAACACTCTGTCTACAAGTAGCTGCGTTTATATCAATAAACATACAAACTACATTATCACCACTATCGTGAGTTACGCCTGATGGGACCGTACCATTATATTTTCTTACTACCGTTAATGTATTACTGCTAATAGCTGTTATATACATATCCTCAGCCCCAATTGTAATCACATCATATTTTTGTAAGTTGCTTGCAGAAGAAACTGTTACATCAGTTTCACTTGCAGTTAAATCCTCCGTTATCGTTGTAATAGCTGAGGAACTAGTGCCTAATCCATTTGCTTTTGTGGTAAACAGTCGAACTGTGCCAGAAATGGGAAAGGCTCTAAAGGTCACTCCTGTGTACCCTCTATCATTATCTGTCACATATTTTCCAACAACATTTTCTCCTCTAGTTACTTCTTCTGCTGTATGTATATCCCCAATAATACAATATTGGTTAGCACCAGTGCCACTTTGATAATGTAATGTAGCACAAGGAGATGTTTGCCCATGCTCATATAAAAATAAAGGCGAGACAGTACCTGTCGCTGTGCCAGTTTGGTGTTGCGTTGATGTTGTAGACTCATTTGCTACATAAAGAAGCGCTCTACCTTCCCACCCAGCTACATTTGTAATTGTACCCTCGATTAATTCAAGCGATAACTGCATGTGAATGCCTGCACCACCTTGTTGAGCAGTACTTAATGTTCCAGATGCACTTTTTTCAATTATATTTGTTGTGACTACTGCCGATGTATATAATTTGTTCGTATCTGTGTCAAAAGTAGAAGTCGGTTTAATAGCATGTTTAAAATTGGTTTCCCCTGTAAATCCTGACGATGGAAACTCTAATGTTAGCCCATGCTTAGTTGGGTCAGATAAAGTTGTGCCAATTAAGCCAGGACGAGTTCCCCGTAAAAAGTAATTCATTTGGGGTTTTGCAGCATCGGTAGTTACATCTAATCTTGTATAGCTTGGGTCTATATAATAATCATACCCAATATGACCAGTAGATGACCCCCCTGTAGTATCCCTAGTATCTGTTTTTCTATCATCGGCTTGAGCTAATTCATATATCATCCTTAATGCACTTTTTGAAGATTTTCCAATATCTAATAAGCCATCACCATCAGCATCAACTTTGTTAATTAAGGCTTCCCTAGCACTCACCGTTGCAGCAGATAATTCAAATTTATCTGTGTTAGTAGTATCAATATTATCAGATATACCGTTAATAATATATGCAATTATTTCCCCAACTGTATTTGTAGCAGTATTAGTTAAATTAATTTTGCGTAAACTTAACGGAGCTGCCTCACAGGGGAATTCTCCTAGTTCAGCTAAGGCATCCTTTGCTGTAACTCTAATAATTGCACCTAAAGATAAATCATATTCATGGGCAATATGGTAAATCCTACCTCTAAATAAATACGAATTCGTTGATATATCTTTTATTCGACACTGCATAAAATCTGTTAATACAGACATTAAATTGCCTTGAGAGGAATTTGCATCTGACTTTGTTACAGTTGTAGATGAGAAATTTTTACTGGGGTTTGTTAATGCGATAGATAATGTAGCAGGATTATTTAATGCTTTATTTAATTCAAACCTAATTACAGCATTATTGCCAGCATAATCTATAGCTTGAGTCCAATTTGTGCCATCAAAATATTCAAATGTTACTGATGATATTCTTACCATACTATCCTCGTATTCGTTTAATCTGCTGGTATTTTAAAATCTTTACGATGGTCTGTAATAAATTTCAATTGATATGACCACCTATCTTCTTGCCCTGCATCCATATCAAACCTTGCGGATTGAATGGCAACTTGATAAACAGCCCCACCAGTTTCCGATGCTGTTACACTTGTTAATTTTGCACTAGATGATACGTTGCCATGATATTCAGCAGCTGTATTATAACGTGGGTATGTTGCGTCTAATATCTCTAGTTCAAGCCCTGAGTCTTGACTAAATAGCAGATATTTGAACCTATAAATAATATCTTCAAGAGCATTTTTATATGGTACATAATAATTTTGGGCTTTTGATACATAATCTGACCCAGCAACTCCAGTATCATCCCAAACTCTACGGGAAATAGATAATTGAGTCATGTTTTCAAAGCCCGCTACAGATGTTTGTGATGTATCTGCACCAACATTGTCTACCGTACCCGTAATTGTAATAGTAGGTTTTGTAGTGTTTAAATCCATAATTTCAATAATACCCATAGGCAGAGCCAAATGATTAGGGGATTTTTCTATGTTAATTTGAATTGAATCTGCTTGCAAGACATAGCGTTCAACACTCGCAGATATTTGTGTGGAATCGGATACATATGTAATTGATGTAGCATGGGACGTGTCTGCATATCCACTACGCTTACAATGTGAGCAATTTCTTAACAATACTGCTAAAGACATTATCTGTATCCTCCATAAATTATATATCCTAACAGTGTTCCTAGCAAGTCAAACTCTACTGTTTCCTGCTTAATAGTATTTGTTGATTTAACACTATGTGTCTCTGTACCGTTAGCCGCACCTGTCAAGTTAATATTAATTGTTTGTCCATAGGTTGGGGCAGTTACATGAATTCCCATACTACCCCCCACCATGTTGGGGGTGGGGGTAGAGTTAGTTACGTCAACTCTACCACCTGTGGAGTAGTTAATTATCCCTTTCGCACTACTTTCTATTAGGTCCTCTTTAGTTGGCACTAGTGCTTTTATGCCTGCAACTACTGCCTCAACAATATGGTCAAAAATAGGCTGTGCCACAGTTTCCCATGCAAATACCATTGCATCTTTCCAACCTTGTTTTTCCCATATATCAATGAATTTTTTTACATGTACGGCAACACGTTGACCAAATTCAGCTACTTTTGGCAACCATCCAGCCATTTTTTGCAATAATGGAACAATTAATGGAAGTAAAGGCATTAATAACATATCCATCATTGCCCCTAATATTTGAAAAACGGCTCCAAATATAGATTTTGTTACTTGTGAATTTTTGAACATTTTAATTGTAAACCCCACCAACAAACCTATACCCGCTAACATACCCCCCATCTTTAATAGGGAAGTCCCTTGAATAGCTGTAGATTTTTCTGCCGTTTGTTGCATATTTTTCTGCGTTGATTGTTGCCTGCGAGCATCCCCAATCCCCGTAGCACCAGAACCTGCCCCACCATGTTGTACCATTATTCTAGCCACTAATGGGATATTTCCTTCTGCCATATTACTACCTCATTTTTGCTTGCTGTATTCGTTGTTGAGTTCCAAGTTCTTCTTGCCGTTTTTCGTCTAATGCTGCTTTTACTGCTAACACTGTTGTTAATTCATTGTCACTAAAGGATAAAACCGTTTCATATGGTATACCCTTCTCTAGTAAGGATAAAATTATTATCCAATATTGAAAAATAATCCCCTCTGCTGGCGATATATCTATCGCTCCAACCAGAAAGGATTTTACTCTTTTTTTGTGCTGTCAATATCCACCCCCTGAGAATCAAAGGCTTGGGGTACTAATCTTTCTAATGCCATACCTAAACGAGTATCAATAGAAATTAAAAATGACTCAGTTGTTTTTCCCCATGGTGCATCTACTATCATTTCTCGCAAACAAGCTCTAACATATTCAGACGCTTGAAATGAGGTGTTTCCAGTAGAATCCCATGCCATATGTTTTGAGATAAGCTCGTTCCGCTTTGCCCAGCTTAATGGTTTCACAGTAACATCAAAACTGTCTCCCGTGTCGGCAATTATCACTGTCTCTATTTTAGTTGAAGCCCCAACTCGATATTTCTCAATATCAAAAGATTTTGGGCTATTTATCTTATTAGTCGTTGCCATTCTGTACTCCTCTCTATTTATTTATCCCTTTCTTATGGATAATAATGCTCGCTATCTTCTATTTCAATTTTTAAATTTCTAAATAAAATATCTACATCTACTTGAAATACGCCCTCAGCGGTTATGTTATGTGGTGCAGACCTAATAAAAGCTCCTTGTTGGTCTCCTCCACTAGCAGACGTACCATCATCAGGTATAGTTATAGTTATTGTATCATTTGTGCCTCTAGTAAAGGTTAACGTTATATTAAAGCCAGTACGTCCTGCCGCACCATACTGCCCTTCATTCAAAAGCTCGTTAAATAATGTACGAGCAGTTGAGGTTAATTGATTTTGGGTATCGGGTAATGCTAAAGTCGCAGACATACTGTAGTCTCTACGGGCTTCTCTAATTTCTGTGGGTCCCCGCCTTCTTGTACTACCTCTACTAGATATATAATATCGAGACTCTAAATTATTATTAATACTTAATGAAAAACTCCTCATTCTAGCTATTGTCGTACCAAACATAGTAACTGTGCCAGACGAAAAATAATAGGGTTCAGTAGTCGGCTGAACAACATCTGTAGAGCGTATTGGTTGCATTAAACTGTAAAAGGGAACAACATTATTTGTACTTGAAACTGTGGACGAGTTCTGATTATGTATCATCCCTAAAAATGGTACGGTATCCCATCCCATATTTAGCATCCCACCTTCTTCTGCCGAAAGAGTTGCACTACCTACTTTGCCCCCGAAATATCTCCTGTCAAAATCATGCGTTATAGCTTCTGTTTCATCTGATGACCTCATGTGAGCATGCCAAGTCATACTTGGTAAATCAGTAGTTTCCAAGATAGTATGAGTATATCCAGCAGTGCCTATTTCTACAACTTGAGTAGTACCCGACCCTGCCGTAGCATGGGCAAACTGCAAGGGATAATCTAAATGTATAATTGTACTAGCAATTGCTGTTATTTTTCGTACTTCGCCAACACTGGTAGATGATACTACATCGCTTGAAACCGCTAATGGTACATCTATTCCTATTCTGTCCCCTACCACTAGATTGGCAGCAGAGTTTACCACTATAAGCCTATCCCCTTTTACTGTGCTAGTAGTAATATAAGTTCGCTGTGTTACGGTATTACTAGGATTGGTTATAACTTTACCAATAGGGAACCTTAAAGGTCTTCCATCTAATAAAACAAAATTTCCTATAGAGCCAGAGTATGTCTGTTGCCCAGTAAGCACCCGATTAAAATTCCGTTTTGCGTTGGTTCCCAAAAAATACTGTGGTTCGATAGACATTTCAGGGTCTGGCAAATCTACAGATTCATAAACACCTGGGATTTGGTTTATTATAATATCACCTGCCGTATACGCCACAGCACTAACAGCCTGTATGACAGCATCATTTGGGTGATAAAAAGACGTAGGAGCAGATAATACTAAGCTCGTACCACTTACAATCTCTATAGTTCTTACTTCTGTTTCATGTGTAACAGACCCAATACGAATATGATGTCCTGCTTGCAACCCACTAGATGAATCAACAGTAAGACTCAAACTGCCTGCATTATGCGCCCCATTTAATGCTGTAGCACTCGGACCTCCGCTTAGGTTTGTTACAGACGTAGCGTACTCTGGATATCCACCTGGCGTAGATTCAGTTGCAAACGTCAGTTGACTTTGGTCAGACCTATAAATCGGCATTATTACTCCTATTAAAACAATACATTATTACTATTTATATTATACTCAAAAAAATAATTTTTATGTTTCTGCTATTATATTTGCATTTGTTAGTTGAATATCACATGTGCCTTGCCAAATATGTAATGCGTCATCTACAGATTCGTTAAAGGACGAAAATTGTACACGTTGAAAATTTGTCATGTTATGAAGTTTACTGTGACAAACTCGCCGCACCTCTGCAACAAGGTCATATAATCGTTGTCTGGATACCTTAGTAGTTAATTCTATGCTCACCGTATACGTTCTATTTACATATGTCCAATTCCCAATAGGCTCCTCATCTAAAGTTGGAGAACCTGGACTTCCAATACAATAATCTCCACGATTTAAGTCAATTCTTTCCGATGTCCCATTGTTTCTTTCAGACAAAACAGGCTTTGTAACATTACTAGCACTCCAATGAGTATTTAATAATGCAATAAATTCTGCTACTGGTATTGGTTCAGGCATATTTACTCCTTAAAATGTCACCCATGCTGATAGTGTTTCAAGCTGGTCGTTAATTTCTTGTGTCCATGTGTCAATTCGTTCACTTAGGGATACTCTATCTAGTCCACTTGTAAACCCACCCCCAAAATCTGCATTCTTTGTAATTTCAATAGCAGCTAATTTCATACATGAACTGGTAATAATTCCTGATGCACGACTATCAAAGTTTATATCTTTTCCAGATAAATAGGTAATTTTTACCCTATTAGCAAATTCACCACCTGCAAATGTAGAACGTCCATAAAATCTGGCAGGCAATCTAAAATCTCTCGAAAAATGTATCATGCCAGTATCAGGTACTAGGAAATAATCATTACTACGCCCAGGACTTTTTAATTCCCATGAACTGCCGTCCCATACTTTTAAGGATAATATTTTAGTGGGGTCTGGTCTGTCTAAACCAAACCCATACGGATTGAATTGATGTATTTCTTCACTATTATAAGTAGGTCTCCATGATTTTCTAGTTTTAAAATCTATATATGACTCACTTCTATTTATCATTTGCTCAACCTGTTCTTTGGTTGGCGTTGTTGAAGCTGTAAAATCTGTACCACCTAACACGGAACCTTGTTGCATTAATTCAAAGACATCTTGAGTTGTACAATAAGCAGCCAATGGACGCATTTTAATCTGCTTAAAAGTTGGATTTTGGGATACGGATGTTGGTGAACTTATCCTAATCCAATATTTACTCACACTATTTATTGTCGTTGCTGCCCAGCTACCTAAGCGATTTTGCGGGAATATCTCGACACCATCTTTGTCAAACGCATATTGATTTCCCTCGCTATCATCTGGGTCAATCGAACCATAAGCACTTAATGGATTAAATTCTATCCATGCTGACCCATTATAGTATTCATATTTTAGCGTCCCTAAACTCCCAGCCGTGTCAATATCAAATATAGCCATATCAAATTTAGAGCTATGCCCTAAGTACAGTAAATGGCTAGTTTCCACGAATGCACCAAAAGCTGTACCACCTGGCTTTTGTGCTTCTAGCGTCATATCACCATAGGTACTTCCGTTAAAAGTCTGTACACTTTCAAATGTAAAATCCGTATTAGGCATATTCCCTCACAATGTGGTTATTCTGGAATCTCAGTAGTTCTTGATAAATCATCTATAGGGTCTAAACTTCCACTATCGTCAGACGCTTCTGCAACTACTGCTTCGTCTGTAGCTACTTTACCTCTCAGGTACATCGACACACCATTTAAATTTGCTATTTGCATTACCACGTTTTCCCTAGCTGATTCTATTTTTCTTAATTCCTCAGCCATGGTTGCTAATTGGTTGTTTACTGCGTCCAAGTCGTTTTGTACGTCTATCTCTGCCATTGTTTGTCTCCTTTTCTTATCTTTCGCCCGAAGGCTTATATTATTATTATACTATA